>Ga0302177_10002518_pt1 | contig 12935 bp, 8 predicted proteins | sample I_Palsa_E1_2_FD_198780 | JGI IMG/M metagenome (GOLD analysis project Ga0302177, IMG submission 198780) | Peat permafrost microbial communities from Stordalen Mire near Abisko, Sweden - I_Palsa_E1_2 | ecosystem: Environmental > Terrestrial > Soil > Palsa > Peat permafrost | place: Sweden: Abisko... | reverse complement strand
GAAACTCCTTATATTGGTTGCGCGCGTTGCTTGCATCGCCGGAAAGGGCATAACTCTGGGCCAGGCCGTAACCAGCCAGCGCCGAAACGGGATCGCCAATCATGATTCCGCGATGGTCGAGAAGCTTTTGATATTCCCGCGCCGCCTCCAGACCTTTGTGGGCGGCGAGATAAGCCTCGCCGCGAAACAGGATCGGGTAGAGAGCTCCGAAGAAGCAGGTCACCGAGCCTCGAGGCGCTCCCAATTCGTACGGGATCGCCGGTTCGAGCGCGTGGATGGCTCCGGCGGGGTCATTGCGGCGGAGCGCCACGATGGCATGGATGACCGGAAGGTAACTGAAGCGGATGGAGGTGTCCTCGGGAAATGCGATCCACAGATGGTCGGCAAGGGCCTGGGCCTGCGCGGAATCGCCTGCCAGCCCGGCGGCGACGGCTGCTCCGTAATCGACTTCGCGATTGCTCGCCAGCCCCAGAGCCGTGGCCGCGCCCTGTTTCGCTTCCCGCGCATTGCCGAAGAAGGCTTCCCAAAGGGCAGACCTGATAGCGAACTGCGCCGCCCTTTCGCGATTGCCTTGTTGCTGCGCCAGAGCAATGGCTTGGCGCGACAGAACTCTCGCCTCTTGCAACCGCCCTGCGTACGCCAGGAAGAACGCCTGCCGATCTGCCATCCAGTCCATGGAATCCGGTTTTCCCTGGGCTCCTTTCACGGCTTGTTGCATGCCCTCGCGATCACCCTTCAGAAACGCGAGATCATATTGGAGAACCAACAATTTCACAGTCTCGATCTTGCGTCCGGACGCGTTGTGCAAGGCCTCCTCGGTATCGTTCAGGCGGCCGGCGTACAACGAGTTCACACCCAATTCGCGATAGAAAATCCATTGTTCCGGTGCGATTTCCATTCCTTTCCGCGCCTCCTCCGTCGCTTTGTCAAAGTTAGCGAGCGCGGGATAGATGAAACCTGCCAGGAATGCGTGGGGGGTATATTCGCGAGGGTAGGTCTCTGCCCATTCTTCGCAGATCTGGCGAGCCTTCTCCTGGTTTCCAGCGGCACGGCCGTGGTAATAGGCGGAGATAAAGAATCGCTCATTGTCGCTGACACGGTTGGCCAGCTCGTAGGCTTTGCGGATATTTTCCGTAGCCAGCTCGGAGGAGCCTGCGGAGCCGTACTCCAAACCGAGGTAGGCGTAGGCCATGGCAAATTTCGGGTCGAGCTCCAGGGCCTGCTTAAAAAAGGGGATGGTGGCGTCCTCGGTTTGATTGACCTCGGCTTGCAATCCAAGGCTGTAGGCTTTCAACGCGTCAATCGAGGCCGTGGTGGCTTCGGCAAGCGGCACATCGTGCTTTTGCAGAGTGGCTCCCGATTCGCCGACCCGCTTACGAAAACCCCTGGTCATCCGGGTGATGGCTTCCAGAACCTCTTCTTTTCTGGCCACCTCCGCCTGCTCCCGATCAATCACATCTCCGGTCCGGCAGTTCGTCGAGCGCAAGTTGAGCACGTACCTCGCTCCGACGTTCTGGATGGCGCCCTCCAGCAGCGCTGCCGTTCCGGTGCGCACGCAGACTTCTCGAGCGACCTGGCCGGTCACCTGTGTTTCGGGCGGTTGACCCATCAGGCGCAGAGTCTGCTGGATCCGATCTTCGGAAACGAGGTTCAGGTAAGGGGACTGCTGCAGCTGCACCTCCAGCCCCTGGCGCAACGCATGGTCAAAGACCGGATCGCCAGTGAGGTTGTTAAAATCGGCGACCAGGACGGAATCCTGGGCATTCAGTGGAATGGGCTGACGATGGCGCAGAAGCAGTAACGCTCCAAGGCCTACCATCGCGGCAGCGGCTCCTGCGCGGAGCAGCCATTTCCGCCATTTCGGCTTGGCGTGCGCAGGTGGCGGAAGCGCGGCGGGCTGGGTCTCGACGGGCTGCGGCGCGTGCTCCTCGATCACAATCTGGGCGCGCGAGCGCATCTGCGCAATCAGCACCTCGCCTCCCTCGGTGATGGTACGGACCGGAACAGCGAATCGATAACCGCGGCCCGGCAGGGTGACGATGTAACGCTCTCCTTCAAGCGTGTCGCCGAGCGCCTTGCGCAGCTTGAAGATGTGCTGGCTCAGGTTGGCTTCCTCGACGAAAGAGTCCGGCCAGACCTCCTTTAGCAGCTCCTCCTTGGAGACAACTTCCCGCCCGCGGCGCACCAACACCAGCAGCGTCTCAAAGGCCTTCGGTGTCACCGCAATGAGTTGGCCGTCTCGCAGGAGGACCTGTTTGTCCGGGTCCATGCGAAAGGGGCCGAACTCGTAGACGACCTTGGGGTCGGTGTTCATGGCATATACCCGGCCAAGAAAAAACGTACCGGAAATCTACCATAGCCCTCCGAGAACTTGTGGCCGTTAAAAGCGAAGCGCCAGCAGGGAACTAAGGGTTCGGTAAGTTGTTGATTCCTAGATGTCAGGTCCTTCATTCAGATTCTTTAAGAAACATTGATGCGCGGTTTAAGGACTTTTCGTTCCGGCTCCGCTCAGGATGCGGTCATTCGAAGCCGCCGCACAGACGGCGAATTCCGGAGCGAAGCGATGGCGGTGAGGACAACAAAGATCACGATCGAAACCGAAGGCCTTTTAGTCATACGCCAGGCACGAACGATGGTGACTTGGTGCCCTGGTTGTCAGGCCGAGGTAGAAGTAGTGCTTCTGGGTGAGGACACGGCTCAACTGCTGAGCGGGCTGCCAACGGGGACCTTACACATTTGGAGCCCGCCTGAAGGTCCTGTCCTCATCTGCCTCCGATCCCTGTCGCAGCGCTCACAATCCAACGACGTTTAAACCACGAGCGAACGTTCGCCAACAAAGGAGAAGGACGATGATGGACATAGTAAAGAAGCAGATCGTTTTGAAGAGGGCCGGTGTGGTGGTATTGGCGCTTTGCTGGCCGCTTTGCGCTTCCGCACAATCTCCCTACACGTTAGTGGATCTTGGCGTGGTGGGTGGAGCAGGCGGCCCAAACCATATCACGAACAATGACATCAGCGTCGGCTCGGTCCAGGGTTCCGACGGCAACGACCATGCGGTGATCTATTTCGACCAACACATCATTGACATCAGCAAACCCGGCCTTGGGGGAGCGAACAGCCTGGCATTTGGAAACAACCCTTGGGGTGAAGTCGTGGGCGGAGCGAACGTTGCCAATGTTGACCCCAAAAAAGAGGACTTTTGCGGATTCCAGGCAACGGGAATTGCGACCGCGACGGCCAGCTGCCGGCCGTTTCTGTGGTGGGACGGCCAAATGAACGCACTTCCGACCCTCGACAACAATCATGGCAACAACGGCATCGCCGCCGCGATCAATGACTTTGGCGAGGTGGCCGGCGCAGCGGAAAACACAACCCCCGGCTGCCCTACGCAAAACCCAGCGGCATCTCTCAACCAGTATTACCAGTACAAGCCCGTCCTCTGGCGCGATCACGCGATCGAGGAACTGGCTACCGTGGGAGGAGATCCTGTAGGCACGGCTGTGGCCATCAACAATCAGGGAGAAGCGGCGGGGATGACGGGCACCTGCGGCGCCTTCAACCTGTTGTTGGGCTATTACCTGAATCCGTTACACGCCGTGCTGTGGGAGAAGGATGGCACACCCATTGACTTGGGGTCGCTGGGCGGAAACGAGCAAAGCCTGATGGGAACTGGCGCCAAGGACCTCAATCATCGCGGCCATGTTGTGGGCTTCTCCTCGCTGAAGGATAACGTGACGTTCAACGCCTTTCTCTGGACCAGGGAAGCCGGCAAGATGAAGGCCCTGGTGCCCATTAAGGGAATCGCCAACAGTATCGCCATCGCCCTCAATGACAGGGATGAGGTCGTCGGATCTTCGATCAATTCAACTTTTACGAGCCTGACCGCGACCATCTGGAAGCATGGTGTACCTGCGGACCTGAACACTCTGATCCCTGCCAACTCTTCGCTGTACCTGATCGTTGGCTGCTCGATCAACTCCCGCGGGCAGATCCTTGGATTGGCGACAAATCTAGCCGGCACCGTCTATCACGCATATGAACTGATTCCGGCTGGCGAATAGCAACGGCGGAACAAGCGCGGCATGTGGGATTCGGGACGCCCGCGCCCGAGAATGGCCACCGAATCCGATCAACCATCTCGAGAGAGCAGGTTTTTCATGCTCTCTCGAATTCTTACGCCGCGCGCGCAGCGGCTCGATGGACCGAGGATCCACCAGCGCTTCTCGAAATGGCTTACGTCGAGGAAGCAAAGCGGAGGAGTACCTTAGCTTTGGCTTGCAGGCGACCAATCGGAATGTCCATGGCCAGCGTCGTCGCGCAGGTTGTATCAGCGAGGCGCGGCAATTGCCAGACCGCGCAGGGCCTGGGGCGTCCGGCCCTGGCGCTGGGACGGGTCCCCGAGGCTCTGTTTAGGCTCTCTCTTTTTGTGCTAAGGTCGCTCAGGAGGTGCTATGTTTCGCTTCCCATTAACCAAGCATCCACAAACTTCTCGGGAACCGTTCAGCGTAGAGACGCTGGCAAAGGCTTCGCGTCTGCGCGGCGCCAATGTCACCCAGGGCATTTGTCCTTACTGCGCCGTCGGCTGCGGGCAGCTCATCTTCAGCAAGGGCGGCGAACTCATCGACATTGAGGGCGATCCTGATAGTCCCATCAGCACGGGTCACCTATGCCCCAAAGGGGCCAACGCCTACCAGCTCTCCGTCAATTCGCATCGTGTCCGCGAGGTCCGCTACCGCGCTCCCTACTCCGATCAATGGGAGACGCGGACGATGGAGTGGGCGCTGGACCAGATTGCCCAGCGCGTGAAGACGACCCGCGACGCCGATTTCGCGACTCGCGACGAGCAAGGCCGTTTGCTCAACTCGGTGCGCAGCATCGGCTCGTTAGGCGGGGCAACGATTGACAACGAAGAGAACTACCTCATCAAGAAGCTGCTCGGCGGCGGGTTAGGAGTGGTGTCGATCGAGAACCAGGCGCGAATATGACACAGCGCCTCGGTGCCCGGTCTGGGCGCCTCGTTCGGCCGCGGTGCGGCCACAAATTATCAGCAGGACATGGCCAATAGCGATTGCATCCTGTTTATGGGATCGAACATGGCGGAGGCTCAACCTGTCGGCTTCCGCTGGCCCATGGAGGCTAAGCTGAAAGGCGCGACCCTGATCCATGTCGATCCGCGCTTCACTCGCATGTCGGCCGTGTGCGATCTTTACGTGGGCATCCGCTCCGGGAGCGACATCGCCTTCCTCGGCGGCCTGGTGAATTACGTCTTAACGAACGACCGTTGGTTTCATGAATACGTCCTCGCGTACACCAATGCTTCGACCATCATCGACGAAGGTTTCCGGGATACCGAAGATCTGGCAGGAATGTTTAGCGGTTTCGACCAGCAGCATGACTCCTATGATTCCAAGCAGGGCCATTGGGGCTACGAGGAGTCGACCAACGGTGAGGCGGAGCAGAACGGATCGACGCATACGTCTCAGGCGCACGACCCTCGCGGCCACTCCACGGATGGCAGCAGGGCACCACATCCTTGGCCGCACAAAGACCCGACAAACGCACAGCGCGACCCAACCTTGCAGCATCCGCGCTGCGTTATGCAGATTGTGCGCCGGCACTTCGCCCGCTACACGCCGGAGGTCGTTTCCCAGGTGTGCGGCTGCAAGCCGGAAGAGTTTGTGCGCGTGGCGGAATTGCTCTGCACCAACTCCGGGCGCGAGCAGACCACTTGCATTGCCTACGCGCTGGGCTGGACGCAGCACACCACCGGCGTGCAGATCATACGCACTGCCGGCATCTTGCAATTGTTGCTGGGCAACATGGGCCGGCCTGGCGGCGGCATTATGGCCCTGCGCGGCCACTCTACCATCCAGGGCGCGACCGACATCTCAACTTTGTACGACTCACTGCCCGGCTACCTGCCGCAACCCGCGGCACACGACCCCGCGCACGAGGATTTAAGTTCTTATATCGAGAATGGAGGGATGCCCACCGGCTACTGGGCGAACTTCAGCAAATTCATTGTCAGCCTGCTCAAGGCGTGGTACGGCGACGCAGCGACGGCGGAGAACGACTTCGGGTTCTCCTGGGTTCCGCGCGTGGATGGCGACTACTCTCAACTCGCCTACTTCGATCGCATGTCAAAGGGTGGGGTGAAGGGCTACTTCCTGGCCGGTCAGAACCCCGGCGGTGGCGGACCCAACGCCGGTCTGCACCGGGCCGGCCTGCGCAACCTCGAGTGGCTGGTGGTTCTCGACTGGTTCGAGACGGAAAGCGCCACCTTCTGGAAGAACGACCGGAATGCGCCGCCGCCCTCGGAGATCGGGACCGAGGTCTTCTTCATCCCAGCAGCGGCCGCTCAGGAGAAGGAGGGCAGCTTAACCCAGACGCAGCGGCTCATCCAATGGCACAGGAAAGCCATCGATCCCTCCGGCGATTGCCGTTCCGACGCCTGGTTTTTCTACAACCTGGGTAAGCGCCTCAAGCAGCTCTACGCCGGCTCCACCGATCCCAGGGATCAGGGGCTGCTGAACCTCACCTGGGACTACGACTTTGACCAGCAGCCGCGTCTGCCCGATGGAACGCTCAGCCGTATTGAAGGGGAACCGGACCTGGAGAAGGTCCTCATGGAGATAAACGGTCACCGGCTGGATGAAACCGACCCGCGCACCGGGGGGCCTCGGCTTGTCAGCGGCTACTCGGAGTTGAAGGACGACGGCACGACGGCATGCGGCTGCTGGGTCTACAGCGGCGTCTTCCCCGAGCCGGGTCGCAACCGTGCGGACGAACGCAAGATCACGGATAACCCAATCCAACCGGAATGGGGCTTCGCTTGGCCAAACAATGTCCGCGTGCTGTACAACCGGGCCTCGGCCGACCCCGAAGGGCGGCCCTGGTCGGAGCGTAAGAAACTGGTCTGGTGGGACTCAGAGAAGCGGAGCTGGGTCGGACTCGACAAACCGGACTTCGAGCTGAACAAGCCGCCCGATTACCGACCGGCCCCAGGCGCGACGGGCATGGACGCCATCGCCGGCACACACCCCTTCATCACCAAGGCCGACGGACTGGGCTGGCTGTACTCCCCCGGCATTAAGGACGGGCCTCTTCCCACGCATTACGAGCCAGTCGAGTCGCCCTTCGGCAACCTGCTCTATCCCAAACACAGTACCAACCCGACGGTACGCTTTTTCGCAGGACCGCTGAACCACATCGCCCACATGCCGACAGCCGAGTATCCCGTGGTGGCCACGACGTTCCGACTTACAGAACATTACCTGAGTGGGCCGATGAGCCGCTTCAATAGCTGGCTTAACGAATTGCAACCGGAGATGTTCGCCGAGCTGAGCTACGAGCTGGCCGCCGAGCGCGGTATTGTTCACGGCGGTTGGATGACGATCCAAACCCCGCGCGGTCGAATCGAGGCTCGTGCGATGGTGACCCGGCGGCTGCGGCCCTTTTTCGTCGAGGGGCGCGTGGTCCACCAGATCGGCCTCCCGTTCCACTGGGCTTTCGCCGGGGAGGTCGTCGGCGGCAACGCCAACGACCTGACCGCGCTCGTGGCCGACCCGAACGTGAGCATGCACGAAAGCAAGGCGTTCACTTGCCAAGTCCAAGCCGGCCGGCTCGAAGGCCAGGCTCTGCACCCGACGGTGCCCACAGCGCACTGGCCGACCCTCGATCCGATCCCGGACACGCCGGCCAGCGCTCAACCAGAAGGGAGGATCGGACATGGCAAGTAGAGAACAGGAACTGTCCGCCTTGCCCCCGGCCAGCGATCCACCGCGAGGCCGGCTGTCGGTGATGCTGGGACGCCTGATTGATCCGTTCCTGCGTGGTGAATCGCGCGGCCTGATGTCGGAGGTGTTGGGGCGCCTGATCTATCCGTTCCTGCGTGGTGAAGCGCCCAAGCCCCGTCCGGCTACTGGCTTTTACACCGACACCACCGTATGCATCGGCTGCAAAGCTTGCGAGGTGGCGTGCAAGCAGTGGAACCAACTACCTGCGGATGGCTTTAACTGGTCCGGCAATAGCTATGACAATACGAGTGAGTTGTCGGCGACAACCTGGCGCCATGTGAAATTCATTGAGCAGTTCTCCCACGAATCGTCAAGCAACCTTGCTTCCCTGGACACGGCGTCCGACGAGTCGCCTCTTAACCGCTGGCTCATGATGAGCGACAACTGCAAGCATTGCGTGGCGGCCCCTTGCCATCAGGCTTGCCCGACGGGCGCCATTATTCAAAATGAGTTTGAGAACATTTATATTCAGGCCGACATCTGCAACGGTTGCTCGTGCTGCATAGCGGCCTGCCCGTTCGGCGTGATCACGCGCAGCGACATGGGCGGTCATTCGCACAAATGCACGCTCTGCTATGACCGGCAGCGCGACGGTCTGGAGCCGGCCTGCGCCAAGGCATGTCCAACCCAGTCCATCCACTTCGGCCCGGTCGAAGAGCTTCGCGAGCAGGCCCGCGAACGGGTGGAGCAACTTCACCAGCGCGGCGTCCCGCAGGCGTATCTCTATGGCGACGTCCCGAGTGAGACCTATTCCGAAATGCATTCCTTTTATCTGCTTGTCGATCGCCCTTCGGTTTATGGCCTGCCGGATGCTCCCTTCAATCCGTGGCTGCATATGATGGGAGACTACGTTCGTTCCGTCGCGGGCGGCTTGGCCGCTATCGCGGTACTGCTCGTGGTGGTGTTTCTTTTGAAGCCCTGAATGCACGCAGACTCCAGCCCGCAGCACGCTGTCGCCAAACCTCCCTTGCCGGAAACAGGGAGCCAGAGCGGCTATGCGAATTTGCCGGTGACCAAGGCGCCGGGGTGGCACGGCATCATCGCCTGGGACGCTTTGCTCAACGGCATGGCGACCGGACTGTTCCTGGCTGCCGCGGTCAGCGAGTTGGCGGCGCCCGCGGTCTTCATGCGCGTGGCGAAAGTGGCTTATCCGGTCGCTCTCGTGCTTTTGCTCGTTGACCTCGGATTGCTGGTTTTGGATCTGGGCGATCCGTTGCGTTTCCATCACATGCTCAGAGTTTTCAAGCCCAGCTCGCCCATGTCGTTGGGGACCTGGTGTCTGACCATCTTTTCGCTCCCCCTCACTGCGGCGGCGGGGCTCAGCCTGCTGGCCGAAGTGGGGTGGGACTTCGAGTGGGCTCGCATAACCGCGGTGGTCGTGGGACTGTTGCCTGGCTTCGGCTCTGCGGCCTACAAGGGCGTCTTGCTCAGCACGAACGCGCAACCAGGTTGGAAAGACGCGCGCTGGCTGGGAGGTTATCTCACCAATTCGGCCCTCCTGATGGGTTGCGCCGAGTTGCTTGTCCTGTCCGCCCTGATGGGGCAAACGCAGGCGGCCGCCATCCTCCGCACCGCCTTTATCGTGCTGCTCCTACTCAATGTGATTCCCTCAGGGTTGTTGTTTGCGAACCTTCGGCCGGCCCATGCGCTGCTCTACACCCGCGAGCAACAATGGCGCGTTGGCGTGCTCATCGCTGCTGGGGCGCTGATCCCTTTGGGTCTGATGCTCCTCAAGGGCGATCTGCTGTTCATATTGGTCGCTGTGACTTTTCTTTTAGCGGAGAGTTGGCTCATCCGTTTTGTCTACGTCAAGATACCTCACACTTCGCCATTGGAAGTCCGAAGCGGCGGAATAGTCTAGGGAGATCGCGGTCGACGATTCGGCGCTGTGGCCGCATCCAGTGAAGTGGACCCAAAGATCGCGACAGCAATCGGGCGAAAAAGCGCGCCGACTTTTCAACACCCACGCCTGTTGGCAAGGTTTGCAAGTATACGGAAGGGCCCGAAAGCTGGGAAAATGAATGCTCTGAGGGTGCAGCCGTGGCGACGAGCATGCCGTCAACAGAGCCGTTTGGGTACCTGCTGGAGCTCATCCGGGAAGGAGCGGACTTTACACTTTACCGCGGCCGGAAGCACGCCAGCGCATCTCCCGTCCTGGTGGTCGCGCTCACCGAGCAGCCTTCGCCTCAGAGTCTCCGGCGGCTCGAGCATGAGTATTCGCTCGCAGCCGAACTCGATCCCGCGTGGGCAGCCAAGCCGCTGGCGCTCACTCGTCACGAAGGGCGGACAATCCTCGTACTCACGGACCCTGGCGGTGAGCCCCTCGATCTGATTCTTGAAGATCGGATTCTTGAGGGGGAGCCATGGCAACCGCTCGATCTGACTCGCTTCTTGCGCATCTCCATTGGCTTGGCGACAGCTCTTGGTCAAGTTCACCGGCAAGGCCTCATTCATAAGGACATTAAGCCTGCGAATGTGCTGGTTGACGACGGCAGCAACGTATGGCTCACCGGTTTCGGGATTGCGTCCCAACTGCCGCACGAGTTTCAGGCGCCCGCGCCGCCGGAGATCATTGCCGGCACACTCGCCTACATGGCGCCCGAACAGACCGGGCGCATGAATCGTTCGATCGATGCCCGCAGCGATCTTTACTCATTGGGCGTTACCTTGTACCAAATGCTCACCGGCCATCTGCCGTTTGACGCGGCCGATCCGCTGGAGTGGGTCCACTGCCACATTGCACGCCAGCCGGCACGGCCTGGTGATCGCGTCGCAGTCCCGAGCCGCTGTCTGCCATGGTCACGAAGATAATCCCGTTTTGCGGGCACAGCGTTATATGCAGCCGGCACCACAGCGATGGGATTACTTCCGGATTGCCGAGAACCGCCCAGAGCCTCGCCTGTCGCTTACCATAGTCAGTTCCCGATCTCGGAGCGTAGAGGCAGTAGAAAAGGGAGCAGGGGATTTTCCCTGCTCTCTTAGTGTCGGCTCATCTTTCTAGAATTCACAGACCCATACGACATTGGCGATTGGGGATGTTCCCGAAGTCATTGCGGTCCCATGAGCTGAGCTCCGAATCGGCCAAAGCGCAGTCGCTGCTGAAGTTGCTCGCGGGTATTTTCCGAAAGTACCGGCCTCGGCCTTACGGCGGTCTCGTCTGCTTCGGCGTCTGCGCCGTCTGCGTCATCCTTGCACCAGTCTGTGTCCGCGTGATTGCGGTCACAAGGGGTCGCGAGGAACGCGTGTATGTCGCCGGTGCTAGTCTGCACGCCAAAACCCGCGATCTGTCCAACATCATTGATCCCGTAAGCAACCAGAAGGTACAACGGCGAGTCCGGCGGGATAAGCGCGTTGAGGTCGTGCATCACGCCGTCGCGCCACAGGAACACTCGCGGGCTTCCACTGGCCAGTCCGGGCGCGCTGATTGACGGACCAACCACCTCGCCTTGGTTGTTCATGCCAAGGCCCGCGCCATCAAAGTCCCCGGGGAGCACGCCAAGGTCCCTCATACCTGTCTCTCTGTTCCAGAGGAATGGGTGAAAGGGAAAGCAAAGAGGGTTCGGCGGAGCTCCGGGGCATGCCGTGCTCTTGATTTCCGGCAGGGCCGAAAGACCGCTTACTTGACCTAGGTTATTGATATCAAAAGCGGCATTGCCGGCTCCCAACACAGCTGTATTTGACGTCCCACCGAGATTGCCGAGGTCATGGACCGAGCCGTCCTTCTCCCAAAACACGGCGTGCGGCGCAGCGGAGGGCCCCGGAAGCACGGTGTTTTGGCACGAGCCGGACATCCCAACGGCCTGGCCATCATCGTTGACCCAGAAGGCAACGCCGACAGAGTCGCCCGCGAGCGGAGGCAGTTTCCGAATCTCGCCCTTTCCTGGCCCCCAGATCACCGGTTCAAAATAGAGACGTTGAGGCCCGAGACCGTTGACTGCCACTTTGCCGGGGCAATCTTTGTCTACCGCGGCCTCCTCCGCATAGCCGGCGACTTGACCCCGCTTGTTGATCGAGCCGTAGCCGGCGTTCGTGCCGCCCAGCGTCGGCAGCGCAGTCATCACGCCGTTTTGCCACAGGAACGCCAGGCATTGGAGCCCGGTACCGTAACCGCAGAAGTTTTCATTGTTTGGATCTTTATCGGAGGTCTCGGCCCCACCGATGACCTGGCCGAATTGGTTGGCGCCGCCCGCTCCGCTGTTCGGCCCTCCGAGTCCGGGTGTGCCGATGTCCGTAAAGAGCCCCTGGTACCAGAGCACGGCGTGTTGTGCGCCGTCAGCGGCGGTGTCCAGGCCAGTGACCAAGCCAGGATTGTTCACGGAAGTCGCCTGGCTGAACGGGTTGCCCTCCGGGCCGAGGTCGGTGACGGTATAGCGCTGAAGGTTCTCTGCTTGCTTTTGCCCTTCCTGCGCGACAACCCGAACCGGCATTGCCAGCGGAGCCAGCAAGCCTAAGGATGAAATAGTGAACAGCAATGTGGATTTCATATCGTCTCCTTTTCTCTCCGCAACCACGGCACGCCGCAGTTAGCCGGTTTATGTTTTCTGCACGCGAGCCAGAAGTGAATTCAGGCAAATCAGCGTCGAGCCATCGGTTGCCCGCGAGCGATGTAGCTCCTCCGAATTGAGCCATTCCTCGAGCGCCGGCCGTTCCAGGTTTGAGATCACTCCAACCTCGTCCAGCGCGATCATGTCCGCTTCGGCCAGGCATCGGGGACACCAGGCGCGGCGGGAACTACGGCTGCGCAGAATCAACAAAGAATCGGTCTCGATGGTGATCCTGGTCCGCTTGGCCATTGCGGCTCCGCCTTCCGAAAACGGCTGACGATGCAAACTTGCCCGCCAGGTGCCGGAAAAGTCTTTGCGAAGCACTTGAAGATTTCTGATTATTTCTCCTGACGGCGTAAATAGCAGAAGCCAAAACACTTCCTGCGACACATGGCATGGTGAATGGCAGCATTGAATTTCCGAATCGTGCTAGCATTTGCTCGAACTTGGGCTAACTGGGTGAGAGATGGGCTGCCCAAATGCCGGCGAGTGCAAACCAGAAGAGAAAAGAGCTGTATGAGTTCGGCCCTTTTCGCGTCAATCCCGAGAAGGAGATTCTGCTGCGCGCCGGCGAACCAATCCAGCTGGCGCCGAA
>Ga0302177_10002512_pt1 | contig 12959 bp, 8 predicted proteins | sample I_Palsa_E1_2_FD_198780 | JGI IMG/M metagenome (GOLD analysis project Ga0302177, IMG submission 198780) | Peat permafrost microbial communities from Stordalen Mire near Abisko, Sweden - I_Palsa_E1_2 | ecosystem: Environmental > Terrestrial > Soil > Palsa > Peat permafrost | place: Sweden: Abisko... | reverse complement strand
AGTCTGCGAGTCGGATGGCACAGAAGAACTCCCGATCCGACTCGCAGACTTTTAAGTGAGCAAACACTCTCCCCTGGCCGAGGGGATCTGCAGTGGGCCTTGCCTGGCCGCAAAAATCCCGGAGAGCGGTGGAGAGACCCGCGAATTCGTAGGGCCGCCGCGGGAGTAACAACAGGGGGTGCCCCACATCTCGATTTTGAGATGTGGGAAATGAGCGGGTCTGGACCTCTAAGTCTTTCCGGATACCGGCATCGGTGTGAAAAGACGCTTATCCCCACGGCCGGTGAGTTCGCGAATCAGGTCGACTTCATGCTGGCGATAGGGTGTGCCGTCCTGCTTGAAGACTTCGTGGAACCAGATGGTTGGCTGCAACAGAACATAGGGGCGCTCCCAGGAGTCCCAGGGCAGATAGGTTTGTGTTTTTCCCGCGACCAAGCCCCAGTTGATAGCGCCTACATGGTACTGCTTGGCCACGGGAAGAACGCCGTCGAAGGTTGAGCCGGCACCGCGCGCCATATACTCCGTGCAGATGAGCGGCCGGCCCAGGGCTTGAAGAGTCTTGACGCGTGCTTCGAAATCCTCGGGCCAGCCGTAGTTGTGAAAGGTGATGACATCGGACTCGCTCAGCTGGATTTTTATAGTCTCGCTTTCCAGTGTGGGTTCTCCCCAACTGCCATTTCCCCACACGCCGCTGGTCAAGGGCTGCGTGGGATGCACAGAACGCGCCCAGGCAAAGGCCTTGGGAAGCAGCTCATCCACCCTTTGCACCTTGGCGGCAACGTCCTCAATCCTGTCGCCACCCCGGTTGTCTGGCTCGTTCCAGATATCCCAGCCCAGAATGCGGTCGTCCTTGGCGAAGGCTCCGACAACGCCGGTTACATAGGCTTGCAGCTGGGGCTCTACCGCCGGATCATGCAAGCGGGCTTTCCCGGGGCTCTGCACCCAGCCAGAGTTATGAATTCCAGGGATCGGCGGGTGTTGAGGACCAAGCTTGGGGTCGGCCTCCCAACAGGAATCGAAGAGCACGAGCAGCGGCCTGATGTGATGTTTGGCGGCGATTGCGAGGAAGGTATCAAGCCTCTGCTTGAGGCCTTGAGAGTCCTGCTGCCAGAGTTGGTCCTGCAGGAACACCCGAACTGTGTTCATGCCGATGCTTTCGGCCATGCCCAGCTCTTTGTCATTGATGCCTGGATCAAAGGTCGCGGCCTGAAACATCTCCAATTGGTTGATCGCGTTGGAGGGAATAAAGTTCGCTCCTACGAGCCACGGCTGCTGCTTGTACCAGTCGTTTGCATTCTGGGCAGACCACCGGTCCGGCGCACCGTCTGTGACCTGCGCGATGCCATGCGGCATTGCTGCTGTCAGCAGCGATAGGGTCACGAGCGAGAGAGAACAAAGCAGAGAATACCTGGCGTTCATTTGAGTTCCTTTCGTACTGGGCCGCTGGGTTTCGCTCGCAGCGAAAGCCAAAGCCGCTACGGGGTAAACCTGTTCCATTTCTCCGTGAGCTTTTTGTCGGCAAGTGCTTTCACGTAAACACCACCCACCACGGAGCGAGCCTGGAAGTGTAGAGCGACCCCTGTCTTGGTGTCATACCAGTCGCCGAGCGGGACACGCGTGGGGGTTTCTCTCAGCCACTTCGCAATCGGATCCATCAGGGAAGTGAACTGCCCAGGCTCGTCGGTTAACGTGGCTGTCCACAACTCCCAGTCGAGCTTGGTATAGTCCGCGCGGTTGTCCAGGGGTAAGCCGTATTGATTGAGGTGCTGCAGATAGAAAGCCATTTCCGTCTTGCGCATGGAAGACGGAAAGAGATCCATGCCCAGCAGCATATCCCACACCAGGTTGTATTTCTGGCTCCAGGTGCCCGGCTTATCAAACGCCAACTTGTAATGGTCGCCGTCCAGCGCCATCACCGCCCACTGGGCGGCCATCTGCCTGGCAGAAGTAGCGTATTTGCCGGCGATATCCTTCTTGCCCAGCTTGGTCGCCATCTGCGCGTACGCATCGATGCCCTCAATTGCCTTGATCGAAAGGTTAGCATTGTGGGCGAGGTGGCCGGCGAAATCGTCGGTGCTGAGCTGGTTCGCCGGGTCGAGACCATCCGTCAGCAGGTAGTCAGCCCACTTTGTAAGCTGCGGCCAATACTTCTCGGCGAGATGCTGGTCGCCCTGGGCGAGGCCAAGTGCGTCCATCATGATCAGCATGTTCGCGCTTTCTTCCACCGGCATCTGGTTCTCTTCGGTTAATTCGCCACCGCCATAGACCTGCCCATCGGCTAGCGGATAAGTGCCGAGATCGTGTGGCGCAAAAGGGAACTTCCATCGCGGCAAGGCGGAGTATTCGAGCACCGGTTTCAACTGTGCTTCAAGCAGCGCGGGGTTGAAGAACAGGAAGAAGGGGGATGAGGGGTACAACACATCTACAGTGGAGATACAGCCGTTGCTGAAATTTTCCTTGGGGAACAGCATCGGCGTGTCGTCTACATCAGCGGCGAATCCGTGGGCGGCGAAGGTTTGGCGGTAGGCGAGGGTCGCGAGCCAGGCGTAGCTTTTTCCGCCAACGCGCGTCAGATCGCCGGTGAGTTCTGCGTCGAAATGCTTGCCTATTTCCTCGAGGTGCGGGTATTGGGCCTCAGATACGGCCAACATGGCGGCCGCTGTTTGCCCGTCACGACGCCAGTAAGGGCGCAGCTTGCGGCCGAGGTACTCGATCGAGTAGCTGTCGTCGTAGGCGAGAAGCACATGCCGGCTGACTTCGCCTGCCGGAGACGCCTGGACGTGAAAGGCAACCGCCAAATGCGCAGCTCGATTTCGCGGCTCTCGCGGCATGTCCATGTCATCGGATTGGGCTACGGTGCCTGAGGCCAGGAAGCTTTGGATCGCGTTGCTCACGGTGGCCAGCGCGGCGCCCGGCTGGTCGGGAACAGCAAGATAGAAATATCCCCAATCGATACGCAGGTTGTCGCCCTCGCGATTCAACACGCGTTGATCGCGCGACCCCACCCGCAAGACCTGTATGCCCGGAACCATGGACCGGCCCCAGGTCACGTCCTGATCATTGGTATCTACCGCGATGACTGGACTGGCGTCGAGCAGCAGGTCTACGGCATGCGGGCGGCTATCGGTCGAAGTAATGGTCCAGGTGAGGTAGTCCACCGGCCGCGACAAAGCATCGAGATCGTTGGGGAATGCCGCGGTAAAGAAAGTGACCTGCAAGCGCACCCCGGCGGTCTCGAACGTGTAGATGGTGTGCAGTGGAGTCACTTCGAGCGAAGTCTGCTGCATGGCCGGAACCTGGCGCGGATCGGCGCCCATGTATCGGTAGGCGACGTTGTCGATGCGGATCAGGCCGGCCAGGGGCTGATCCACGCCGGTCCAATGGCGAGTGTTGACGTCAGTCAACCGATCGGCCATGGACCAGATGCTGAAATAGGGATCGTGGGTCGCCAGCGGTACTACCGGTGGCCGCTCTTGTGCCTCCGTAGGCAGTGCTGCGGAGCAACCCGCGATTACCAGAGTAAACGTGAGAAGACGACGGCACAACCAAGACAAAACCTGCGCAGGTACTTCACTCATTCATTTCCTTTTTAACAGATAAAGACTACAACGATTGCTCTCCATGCGATTTCCGGACGTGGGTTCGTTCCGGTTTCACAGGCTGCGGAAAAAATCTCACTGGAAGGGCGCGGGTTCAGCCGTGTCCCCATGAGCCTGCGGCTCACCCAAGGTGATGAAAACCAGGGACAGATCGGAATCGTAGAGGCGAGTATTTCTTGCCCTGCCACAAAGGATGGGGCACCCGATCCTTTGTGGCAGGGCAAGAAATATGGTTTTCGACTGTGCCGCAAGTATGATCGAAAATTCTCGGGCTTTTAGCCCCTGAGGTACGCTTTTTCCCGATTCGTCTACGAGAACCGCTGGATAAAAGCGTACCTCAGCGGCTAAAGCCGGGTGGCGCATGACAAATTGGTGGCACGGCTGAACCCGTGCCCTTCCGGTGAGAGTTTTTCCGCAGCCTGTTCAGGCCAAACGAGTTTGCCCAACGCCTGGGAAGATTAAAGAGCGCATAGCATTCGGTGGCACGTTAAGGGTCTTGGAACTCGGTTTCAATAGAAACCGTCATTGTGGCCGATCACTACTGCGGAGGTTCGAAGGGGGGTCTACCCGGCCCATGCATGCCCACGGGCGCAGGCGTCTTTGTGGGATCCGTTGCCACGATGATCTCCGCGATATACCCAGCTTCAGGGCGCTTTGCATCGACAGATTGGAGACGGGCCATGGAACCGGCCCCGTACTGGTCCTGGAAGATACCATCTTCGGCTTGCGTGGTTCGATGGATCCGGTGCTTGGCATAGGGTTCATGGCGCATGAGCTCCGCAGCGAACTCTTCCGGGAAGAATACCTGCCCTATGTGCGAGGTGTGGCCCTCCAAATAGGTCTTTCCATTCGGGCTTCCCTCGCGAGATACGATCCGTCCGCCCTCACGCACCTTGAAGTGAATATGGTTGGTGCGTCCCATGTAGAAGCCCGGGAAGACGGTCGCGAACTCCACCCTGCCCTGATCATCGGTGAACTGAATGCCGCGCAGAAAGGTCAGCTGGTCGGTGGTGTGCATCGCCGGCGGCGGTCCCATACCCTCCGCGGGGCCTGGCCTGTTATTCGGATGTTGCGGGTCAAAGCCGGGAGGTGGCCCTGGGTGATTCGGATCCCAATCGGGAGGCGGTCCCCCCGGTCCTCCGGGTCCCATCCCGGCGGGGTTCATCCTGGTGAATCCTGCATATAGCCCCAGCGCGTCGCAGTGCCAGATGTCGATGGCAGCGTTCGAAAGTGGTTTGCAGGTGCGCACATCCATCACTGCCAGCCGGAGGAGCAGGGGTAGACCTGGCTTGCCTTCACGCACGTCGCGCCGCACCAGTTCGTCGGCCACATAGTAAGGTCCGACCTCCTGCTCACCCGCGACGGTGTTGCACAAAGGAGTTCCCTGAGCGAAGCCCAGAGCCCAGGCTGCTCGCTGAAGCTCCCACGCCGCAGCAACGCCTACACTGTCCCGCAGGAAACTTCGCCGGCTGACGCCCGATCGTCGGATCACTTACTCTCCTCCACACCCAAGTATGACGCTCTTCTGAGTGCTTCGGCTTACAGCCGAGAACCGCGAGTTCAAGAGAAGTTGGACAAAAACTCGACGCCAATTTAACACCTGGGGTGAGGTTGCGGATTTAAGTTGTTTTTAGAGGACAACCCCATGCGATTCAGCTTCAGGAACCTGGTTCTTTCATCCGCCGCCCTTTGCACCACCGCTGCCTTTGCAGCCGAACAGAAAAGGGTGGAGGTGCCGTTCAGCTTTGTGGCCAAAAACCATGCTTATCAAGCCGGCTCCTACGCAATAGGACTTGACGAAGAAATGTCTGTGGTAACGCTAAGGTCAATCGGAAGGTCAAGCCAGCCACTGATGTGGATCACCGCGCCCGGAGCTGGCGATCCCAGTCATCCCAAAGTAAGCCTGACTTTTGATGTGAGCGGCCAGCAGCATGTGCTGCGAACCATCCAGTTTGGGACGTTCGCTACGCCGAACCTGAATAAGAAGCCGAAATATAGGGTGGAGGGCTCCACTACCGTTGGCGAGTAACCTCGACACAAGACGTTCAAGGTCGATGGGGCCCCTTTGGCAAGTCTGGCAAAGGGGCTTTGTGCTTTTTGCTAACAACGCCCACCACGATCCAAGCGCATTTCTTCGCAGTCCTGATCTGCGAACTCAAAATTAAAAAGGGGGCACGCCGTGGTTGGGCAAGTAAGGGTTGGAAATGAACAAAACGGGGGAACTCTTTTGGATCATCAGGCGATCAAAAGCGACGAGTCGAGAATCATATACCTGGAAAGAGAAAACGCACGCCTGCAGCGACTCGTCGCAGAACTGTTGGTCAAGAATGAGCAATTACGCCAGATGTCTGAGCCACCTTCCACCGTGGCCGATTGACCTCAGAAAAGTAATTTGAGAGCAAACTGCACCAGGCGCGGATTGTTCACGGTGGAATTCACCGAGCCGAAACCTAGGGCGCTTATGTCGCTGACGGGCATGCCGAATTGTGGGTGGTTGAAGAGGTTGAAGAATTCAGCCCGAAAATCCAGGCTTCTCCCCTCTCCGGGAAGTGCAAATTGCTTGATAACGGAGAAGTCGGTATTGACAAAATCCGGCCCGGTAGCCGGCAGGCGCGAAGCGTCGCCCAACTCACCGGGGGTAGCGGCAGCAAAGCAAGCCGGATTAATCCACTGATGCTGGCTGTGATTGGCGGAGGAAGTGTTGCAGCCGGCAACCTGATCAGGCCGGTTGTAGTTGTTGTCGTTGCCGCCGTTCTCGAAAAAGACGCCCGATAAGTTGGTAGTGTCGATCAGGGGGACAGGAAATCCGGAAGAAATTCTTTCAATCAGCGTCACCTGGAAGTTGCCCAGAAGCGAATTGGTCAAGCCACTCCAGTTTCCGCCGAACATCTTACCCCTGCCGAAAGGCAAATCGTAAAGAACGCTGGCGGTGAAGCTGTTGTTGAGATTGATCTGCGATAAGGCCCAATCCAGCTTAGGCCAGTTAGGAAGAGGAAAGTAGGGGGCGCTCAGCTGAGAACCCAAACCGTCGGTTAGTCCGTTGTCGTAGGTATGAGAATAGGTGTAGGCAACCAGGGCGTAGAGACCGTTCTTCGGGGTCCTGGTCTCGGCTTTGACTTGCAGCGAATTATAGCTTGTATGCCCAACATCCCCGAAGAGGATGATGGTATTGAAACTATTGTAGGGCGGCACGTAAGGCGCGCCGCCTGCCTCGCAACCGAGCGTGTAGCCGGATACCGTGCCGCACCCACTCGGACTGCCTGTGTTGAGGTCATTTCCGGCCACCAGGATGTGTGATCCGTTGGAACCGGCGTAGCCGGCGGTAAGGACGACGCTTCCGAACAGCTGGCGCTCGATGTTGGCGTTATATTGCTGCACCCTGCCCAGCTTGAAGTTGGTGGGCTGGGTATAAAACGTGCCGGTAAAGTTTGCCGCGCTGGGCGGTGTGGGAATGGCCTGAAATCCGCTGGAGAGGCTGATGGCGGCGGGAGTTCCTCCCAGCACAGTCGCGCAGTAGGAGGTGGCAAAGGCGCAACCACGCGAGGCAAAAGCGTCTGATTCGCCCAGAAATGGCGGATTTTGCCATAGACCCTGGGCACCCTGGCTCCAGGCGGAATCGTGATACATGGACCAGCCCAGGCGCAGCACCGTCTTGTCGCTGCCCAGAACCTTCCACGCGAGGCCGAGACGGGGTTCCAAAGCCTTCCAATCCATGGTGACACCGGCCGACGGGCTGACGCCATTCTGGTTGGCAACCAGCAATTGTCCGGTCAAAGGAATGTAGTTTGAAAGCCGCCCGTGTTCTTCCGTGGTAGGCGTGGTCATGTCCCAGGCGATGCCGAGATTCAGGGTTAGCGAGTTGAGGATTCGCCAGTCATCCTCGACGAAGGGGCGGTAGATCTTCCAGCGGCGGCCGGTCACTGCGCCCTCGTAGGTCTGATCGTGAATGGCGAGCCCGGTGATGCCGAGCAATAAATCCGCCTCAGGATTTCCGGCAACATTCACGCAACCCGGAGGGGTAGGGGTCGTAGCAGTAGGAGCGGGGCAGGTATAACCGGTAAAGTTGCCGCCGCTGCCAACGCTCCAGTAGCCATCCTGGAAGGCCTCTGTGCCGACGTTCATCTGATTGGCGCGGAAGTCGATGCCGACCCTGACGTCGTGCTTGCGGCGGATGAGCTCGAGCGAGTCGCGGAATGAAAAGATATTCGTGCCGCCCTGGAAGGGAGAGTAGCCACGATCGCCGACAGCCCAGTAATTGCTGGACAGCTGGGTCGAGACCAGGCCGCAGCTGTAGAAATTAGTACAGGTGGAGCTGCCGGGAGCGCATCCCAGGTTGGCGTTGGGTATGCCGCCGGGCACCAGGGTGGCCGATGCGCAGGTTCCCGTGCCCTGCGAACTGATGTAGTCGAAGATGCGGTTGTAACCAAAAACAGCTTCATTGAGGGTGTTGGAGGAGAAGACATGGCTTTCGCCGATGGCGAAGTTGCGCGCGTGGTTGCGGATGCGCTGGTTGCTGCCGAAAAAGTTGGCTTCGGCGAACCCGGGCGCGCCACCCGGCACATACGAGAAAGCCTGGTCGTAGCTGAATCGGCCGAAGGCGTTGTCGGCGGTGGAGAAGGTGCGATCGACACGAGTATCGAACTTGGTTTCGTCCAGTTGGCGCACCGGTTCGTTGACATAGTTGTAGCCGGCGCTCGAGTTGTTCGCGTTAGGCGCGGGGTACAGATTGATCAGGGCCTGGCCGATGTTGTTGAACAGGGCGGGCGGAATCTTGCTGCAGGGAATTCCTGGCGGCTGACTTCCGTCCGGGTTGACCGGGGCCGGGTTGCCCGCGGCATTGCACTGGAAATAAGCATTGGGAGTAACCGCAGGATTGGTCGACAACCCGTACACATTGGGGTTGATAAGTGCCTGGCCGCTCACGCCATTGCCAAAGGAGTCAGTGGTGAAATCTCCGCTGCGTTGCGCCAGCGAAGGCAATAACCCGGTAAAGGTAATGCCGTGCAGCTGATATTTCTGTTCGCCGTCGACGAAGAAGAAGGTCTTATTCTTTTGGATCGGTCCGCCGAAGGAACCTCCAAATTGGTTCAGGTTGAACTTTTCCGCTGAGGTGGCGAAGTAGCTCTTCGAGTCGAGGTCGGTATTGCGCAGGAACTCAAAGAGCGACCCGTGAAAGGCGTTGGACCCCGATTTTGTGGTGACCAGAACGGTGGGCCCGGCGCGGGTTCCGTATTCAGCGGAGTAGGTGTAGGTCAGCACCTTGAATTCGTGAATGTCGTCAATCGAGGAAAAGGTTCCGATGCCCCCGGCGGTCAATTCGTTGTTGTCTACGCCGTCCAGCAGCCAATCCGTGCTGTTGGGACGGGAGCCGCCAACCGAAAGAGAGAAGGAGCCGCGGGCAGCGACCTCGCTGCTGGCAGCGGAAGTGAAAAAGCTGTTGGGATTGGTTTCAGCCGTGGCGCCCGAGGTAAGAGTGGCGAGTTGTACGAAATCGCGCCCATTCAAGGGGAGCTGCGCCACTTCCTGCGAGGTGATGACCTGGCCCAGCGCGGGGCTGCCGGTATCGACAGCGACGGCGTTACCGGAGACACTCACCGTCGTGGTTACACTTGCCGGGTTAAGCGCGAAATCGATTTCGCGTGCCTCGTCAGTCTGTAGCGTCAGGTCTTTCGATTCAGCGCTTTGAAAACCGGTGGCATCCACATGCACAATGAATGCGGGCTCGGCAGGCAGCAGAGGGACGAGGTAATGCCCGGCGCTGTCTGTCTTGGAAGTGCGCTCCTGGCCTGTTGCCTGCGAGGTGACGGTGATAGTGGCTCCGGGAATGCTGGACCCTGATTTATCGGTGACGTTGCCGCTGAAACTGCCGTTGGCCTGACCATACATCGCCGGGGAAACGGCGAGTAGCAACGCACAGGTACACATGAGAAACCATGCTGCGCGAAGAGATTTTTTTGTCCGGCCGTCCCTTGAGTTTTGGTACTTTGCTCCCACTGATATGCATTTCATCGTCAAACCCCTTTAGATAGTTGGTCGTTGAAGGCGGTTTTGCAGTGATGGATGAGCTACTGTAAGAGGTTTTGCGGCAGAACTTCAACTCAAATCGTGCGCAGACGCGAGGAGATCACATCTTTTTTGGCACACATAAGACAGGCGACTGAGATAGCGACAAACATAATAACTGATTGCCGGGGGTCGCGACGAAGATCAATGTTGTGTTAAAGGAAGGGCTTGTACCTAGGCAGCAGAAGATGCCGTAGGCGGAAGCAGCCAATTGTCATCTTTGCTTTGTTGCAGACAGCGGAGTGCTTGCTGGGTTGCTTCTTCTTTGCTCGAACAGATCCATTCCAAACGGCTGGGTATGGCGGGACGAACGGTCTTGGGGGTGCTGTCGATCAGGTTTACTTGAAGTTCCTGGACAACACTGTACACAAAGGGACCTTCCTCAAGGATTACGATTTCCCGCCGATATTCTGTGTTGCCGATTCTTTTTTGCAGGACATGCTTGAAAATTTCTGTGTGATCTGACATTTCCCCGGGGCCCCTCTGCTTCTTACTGAGGTTAAACGACTTGAGCGAATGTCGGAAGGGTTGATAATCGGTTGAATCTGTGGAAAAGAAGCAGCACTTTAAATGCAACTTCCATTGTCTGCCAATGTCTGCGGGATTTTGTTCCTGCCGGCAGGGCAAAGGAGCTTGCCGAAAAAATCCAAGATCGTGGGGTTCTAGCGTCTGCGTGAATAGCGGGAACAACAAACCGCAGGTCCCTCCACTGCGCTTCGCTCCGGTCGGGATGACAATTCTTTCGCGGGGTCAAACATTTCTCGTTGAAGCTCTCGCGCACACAACAGAATTGTCATCCCGACCGGAGCGAAGCGCAGTGGAGGGACCTGCGGTTCCTTTCCGGGACACTTAGACGCCCTCTTTAGCCCTCGAAGTACCGCTTTGCCGCCCGCCGGCTGTCCGGAACTGGTCATCAACTTCTTCGACGACGGTCAAGCGATGGCGGACGAACGAGAAGCTCTTCCGCACTAGACCGCCCGGGAGACATTCCGTGAGCCCGGAAATACTCGCGATAGGCGGTGGGCGTGAGCTGGCGAACCCGGCGGAATTGCCGATTGAAGTTGGCAAGGTTGGGCAGGCCGACCTCGTCCGCAATGATGTTTACCGGCAGGCCGGTCTCGCCCAGGCGCATGCACGCACGACCGATGCGAAGTTTACTCAAATAACTACTCACACTTTCGCCTGTGTGTTTCACAAAGAGACGATGAAGCGATCGTGGCGAAATGTTCCCAATCCTGCACAACGCGTCGATGCGAAGAGGTTCTGAGAACCGCTTGTGGAGATGGTTGAGTACACGCGTAAGTTGCGCCGGCTCCGCATCGGATGCGGCAGGCACGGTAGCTCCGGCCTTGGAAAGCGGAGTGGCCGGAACCTGCGCAAGCTCCAGCAGAAGATTGAGCGCAGTATGAAGCCGGGAGGCCGGGTTTTCTCCCAATAGCCCTTCCTGCAAAGCGATCATTCGTGTTGCGCAGTCGTGACTGAACGCCAGACCGGCGGAGCAATTTCGCAGTAGTCTGCGGAGATTCCCATACTCAGGCAAAATCTCGGCCACTCGCAGCGCCCATGCTCCTGAAAACCAGATCACGATGGCGGTGTGCGGATTTTTGTCATCCAGCGTGGCCGTAGATGCCCAGGTGTGGGGCATGTCGGAAGGCACCAGAACAAGATCGGGCGCCTGATACTGACCGATGTGATCCCCCACGAACCGCCAACCACGGCTATTTAATGTCAACGTGAGCTCGTACTCAGGATGATGGTGCCACTCGAACGGGATTTCCGCGACGCGACGGTGGTAAACGCGTAAAGAGCAGCCTTTGGGAAAGGTGACGCGCTCGAACTGCGGTTTCATGGATCACCGATTCGGCCACGAAGCGGGCTGACCTTGTCCGAATTGTATCTAAAGTTGGCCCGTCAGCATCAGAAACCGTCCTTCTGCAGCGCTAGAGTGAAAGACGCGAGGGAAACAACATGGAATTTCAAATAGACAATCTTCCGCAGGCCATTCAAAGCACCAAGAAGTTGCTACGCCAGGCGCTGCCCAACTATGCCGCGACATTTCGCCAGGTAGAAGCCGAGATGCGCCGGCGGGTCGACACCATCGTTCGCGAGCGTGAATCAGGTGAGGCGGTCGTACCGATCGTGCAATACGCAGAGGTTGCATCCGGTGCAGTACCGGCGGACATGATTGCGAAGATTAAAGACCGTGGAGCTTGCGTGATTCGGGGCACGTTCGAGAAGGCGCAGGCCGAGGCATGGGACAACGAAATTGCAGCCTACGTGGAGGAGAACGGCCTGGATGCGATGCTGGCCAACGCGGCCGAGGACAAGTACTTCGGCACGCTTGCCTCTGCCAAGCCGCAGATCTATGGGATTTACTGGTCGCGTCCGCAGGTGCAAGCGCGGCAATCGGAGTCGCTTACCCGGGTTCGCGTTTTTCTCAACCAGTTGTGGCAGGCGAAAAGCGAAGGGCGGCAACATTTCGATGCCAGCGAGGTGCCCGCTTATGCGGACCGGATTCGCCGGCGTCCGCCCGGCTCGGCATCGCTGGGGCTCTCCCCTCACGTCGACGGAGGGTCTGTGGAGCGCTGGCTCGACGAGAATTTCCGCAAGGTCTACCGCCACGTCTTCTCTGGAGATTGGCGCGAGTACAACGCTTATGATGCGGTGTATCGTCCGGAGGCGCGCGAAGTCCCGTCCCCCGCGGTGTGTTCCATGTTCCGCACCTTCCAGGGATGGACCGCGCTCACCCGCCAGGGCAAGGGCGACGGTACTTTGCAGCTGATTCCGATCGCCGAGTCGATGGCCTATGTGCTGCTTCGTGCCCTGCAGGATGATGTTCCCGACGACGACCTTTGCGGCGCCCAGCCGGGACGCGCCCTCTCCGTCAATCCGCAGTACCACAGCCTGTTGATCGAGGCCTTGTCGTCGATCCCTACGATGGAGCCGGGAGACACGGTTTTCTGGCACTCCGATGTGGTGCACGCAGTGGAGAATGAGCACCGTGGCAGCGGCTACAGCAATGTGATGTACATCGCGTCGACGCCTGGCTGCGAGAAGAACACCGCTTACCTGGCCAAGCAGGCATCGACGTTTCTCTGTGGCAAAACACCGCCCGATTTCGCACCCGATAATTTCGAGGTTGATTTCAAAGGTCGCGGAACCGAGGAAGATTTAACGCCGCTGGGCCGTTCTCAACTGGGGCTGCCGCCGTTGGGTAAGAAGGGAAGGGAAGCGGTAGGCGCGTTCGCCTCTAAAGGATCCTAAGCCAGGTTGTCCTGACCTCAAATCACCGCAACT
>Ga0302177_10002507_pt1 | contig 12981 bp, 10 predicted proteins | sample I_Palsa_E1_2_FD_198780 | JGI IMG/M metagenome (GOLD analysis project Ga0302177, IMG submission 198780) | Peat permafrost microbial communities from Stordalen Mire near Abisko, Sweden - I_Palsa_E1_2 | ecosystem: Environmental > Terrestrial > Soil > Palsa > Peat permafrost | place: Sweden... | reverse complement strand
CGTGAACATCACCGCGTTGCGGGACGGGATCTTCTACGCGGACCTCGTCTTCTCCAACGGCGCCGAAGTAAGCGCGCGGCCGTCGGATTCCATCGCGCTGGCGCTGCGCACAGGCGCGCAGATCTTCGCGAGCGACGAGATCCTGGATGAGGCCGGCGTAGCCATTCCGGACGAGCAGGAAGACGAAGTCGAGAAGTTCCGCGAATTCCTGGACACGATCTCACCCGAGGATTTCGGCCGGGCCACCTGAGGCCGGGAATGTCGCGCCGCGCCGCTCGTGGTCGTTGACGCCGCTACCCTGGGCGGCTTACGGTTCGAGTACCGTGGGTAGTCAGGTCCCGTGGAGGTGGGCGTGGCGGTAACCAGGGGTAATGACGGCACTGACGGCACTGAGGTCCCTGACGTCGGCGGCTCGCAAGGTACCCTGTTCGACGACGACGAGGTTCCCGGCCTCTCTGGTGGCGCTGTGCTGTCTGGTGAAGCTGTGCTGTCCGGTCACCCTGGCGAGGACGCGGGGGAGATCGGTTACCGCGGGCCGACCGCGTGCTCCGCGGCCGGCATCACGTACCGCCAGCTTGACTACTGGGCGCGCACAGCGCTGGTCGAACCGAGCGTCCGTGCCGCCCACGGTTCCGGCTCCCAGCGGCTGTACAGCTTCCGCGACATCCTCGTGCTGAAGGTCGTCAAGCGGCTGCTCGACACCGGCATCTCGCTTCAGCAGATCCGGGCCGCGGTCCAGCACCTGCGCGATCGCGGCAGTGCTGACCTGGCCCAGGTGACGCTGATGAGCGACGGAGTCAGCGTGTACGAGTGCACGTCCACCGATGAGGTGGTGGATCTGCTCCAGGGCGGCCAGGGCGTGTTCGGCATCGCGCTCGGCCGGGTGTGGCGCGAGGTCGAGGGTGACCTGGCGGTGCTGCCCGCCGTCCGGGCCGAGGACGGGTTCGTGGCGGTCGCCCCGGGCGGGCAGGACGACCTGGCCAAGCGCCGCCTGCGTCGCACGAGCTAGAGGTGTTAGCCCGGGGGCTGTGCTAGCCCGGGGGACGACCCCCGGAACCCCCGCTTCTGGGGGGACCCATCCCCCAGACCCCCCTTGCAGGTAACATGGCAGTGCTGATGACACCGGCCGGGAGAGATACCGCGTAACGTCGCGCGGGCGCCGAAGGGGCAACATCCCCGGAACCTCTCAGGCACACGAACCAGCCGGGATAGGCATCTCTGGAGCGGCGTCAGCCGTAACAGATGGGGAGCCGCGTGATCCGCCGTCTTCACACGGAGAGGCTCCATGACTGATTTCACCGTCCGCCACATCGGGCCGTCGCTGGCCGCTCAGCAGCAGATGCTCGCCCACCTGGGCTATTCCTCGCTTGACGAGCTCACCAGGGCCGCCCTGCCTGAGGGCACCCCAGCGGTGGACCTGAGCCTGCCGGACGCCTTGACCGAGACCGGGGCCCTGGCCGAGCTGCGCCGGATGGCGGGTCGCAACCAGGTGCTGACCTCGATGATCGGCTTGGGCTACTACGACACGGTCACGCCGGCCGTCATCCGCCGCAACGTGCTCGAGAACCCGGCCTGGTACACGGCGTACACCCCGTACCAGCCGGAGATCTCACAGGGCCGGCTCGAGGCGCTGCTGAACTTCCAGACCATGATCGCCGACCTGACCGCGCTGCCGTGGGCCGGGGCGTCGCTGCTCGACGAGGCGACTGCCGCCGCCGAGGCGATGACCCTGGCCCGGCGGGCCGCCAAGGGCGGGCACGTGTTCCTCGCCGACGCTGACTGCCTGCCGCAGACGCTCTCCGTCCTGCGCACCCGCGCCGAGCCGCTCGGCATCGAGCTTGTCGTCGCCCCGCTGACGGCGGAAACCATCGCGGGGCAAAGCGACCTGTTCGGCGTGCTGCTGCAGTACCCCGGCGCATCGGGGGTGATCCGCGACCCCGCGCCGCTGATCCAGGCTGCGCACGCCCGCGGCGCGCTGGCCGCGGTGGCCGCGGACCTGCTGGCCCTGACGCTGCTCACGCCGCCTGGCGAGGCGGACGCGGACATCGCGGTGGGCTCGAGCCAGCGGTTCGGGGTGCCGCTGTGGTTCGGCGGCCCGCACGCGGGCTACATCGCGGTCAGCGACGCGCTGAAGCGGCAGCTGCCCGGCCGGCTGGTCGGGGTGTCGGTGGACGCCGACGGCCGGCCCGCCTACCGGCTCGCGCTGCAAACCCGCGAGCAGCACATCCGCCGCGAGAAAGCGACTAGCAACATCTGCACGGCGCAGGTCCTGCTCGCCGTGACCGCGGCCATGTACGCCACCTACCACGGGCCCGAGGGGCTGGCCGCCATCGCACGGGGCACTCACCGTAGCGCCGCGGTCCTCGCCGCCACCCTGCGCGCCTACGGCTGCCGAACGGGCAGTGGTGACTTCTTCGACACCATCCGGATCCGCTTCGACGGCGGCGAAGGCGACGCATTGGCGGGGCTGGAACGTGCGCGGGCCGCGGGGTACAACCTCTACCTAGCGCCAGACGGCGCACTGCAGGTCAGCTGCGACGAGACCACGACCGACGAGCAGCTGCGGGAGGTCGTCGCCGCTATCTGCGCGCTGGCAGGGCCGGCCGGCGTGCGGCTGGCCACCGATGAGCCTGACCTGCTTCCCGCCTCCTTGCGGCGCACGTCGGCTTTCCTCACCCACCCGGTGTTCAGCGAGCACCGGAGCGAGACCACGATGCTGCGCTACCTGCGGCGGCTGGCCGACTTCGACATCGCGCTTGACCGGTCCATGATCCCGCTCGGCTCGTGCACGATGAAGCTGAACGCGGCGGCCGAGATGGAGCCGATCAGCTGGCCGGGGTTCGCCGGCCTGCATCCGTTCGCGCCGCCGGAGCAGGTGGCCGGCTACCAGGAGCTGATCGCGTCCCTCGAAGCGTGGCTGGCCGCGCTCACCGGCTACGACGCGGTGTCCGTGCAGCCGAACGCCGGCTCGCAAGGCGAGCTGGCCGGCTTGCTCGCGATCCGCGGCTACCACGCCGCGCGGGGTGATGCGGGACGCGATATCTGCCTGATTCCCGAGTCGGCGCACGGCACGAACGCGGCCAGCGCGGTGCTGGCCGGCCTGCGCGTCGCGGTGGTCAGGTGCGGCCCGGACGGCGCCATCGACTCGGGCGACCTGGACGCGAAGCTGGCCGCGCACGACGGGCAGGTGGCCGCCATCATGCTGACCTATCCGTCCACGGCCGGGGTCTACGAGCAGAACGTGAGTGCCGCCTGCGCGGCGGTGCACGCGGCGGGCGGCCAGGTGTACATCGACGGCGCCAACCTCAATGCCCTGGTCGGGCTGGCCACCCTGCCGTCCTTCGGGGCCGACGTGTCGCACCTGAACCTGCACAAGACCTTCTGCATCCCGCATGGCGGCGGCGGCCCCGGCGTCGGCCCGGTCGCCGTCCGCGCGCACCTAGCGGAGTTCCTGCCCGGCCACGGCGGCGGGGGCCAGGTCGCCGCGGCGCCCTACGGTTCGGCGGGCATCTTGCCCATTTCCTGGGCGTACATCGCGATGATGGGGGCGGCCGGGCTGGTCGCGGCCACGCAGGTCGCGGTGCTGTCCGCTAACTACGTCGCCAAGCGGCTGGGCTCGTACTACCCGGTGCTGTACACCGGGCGGAACGGGCTCGTGGCGCACGAATGCGTCATCGACCTGCGGCCGCTCTCGTACCAGAGCGGGATAACCGTGGAGGACGTGGCCAAGCGGTTGATCGACTACGGGTTCCACGCGCCCACCATGTCGTTCCCGGTGGCGGGCACGTTCATGATCGAGCCCACCGAGAGCGAGAGCCTGCCCGACCTCGACCGGTTCTGCGACGCGATGATCGCGATCTCCTCGGAGATATCGCGGGTGGCGTCCGGTGAGTACGACGCCCAGGACAACCCGCTGAAGAATGCCCCGCACACCGCCGAGATGCTCATCACGGGGGAATGGAAGCACCCCTACCAGCCGGAGGAAGCGGCGTACCCGGCCGGGGTGGACCGCCGCGGCAAGTACTGGCCGCCGGTCAGGCGTATCGACCAGGCCTACGGCGACAGGAACCTGGTCTGCTCCTGCCCTCCGCCGGAGGCCTTCGCGAGCTGATCTCGCCCATGAGCAGATCGCGCTAATACGCACGCGCCCGCCCCATCCGCGCGCACCGCCTGCGCCCCGGGATGGGGCGGTGGGGAGGGGGTGCGGCGCGCGCAGTCGCGGGAGTTCATGGGGTCGGGGCGGGCGCGGCGAGTCACAGGGGGGATGTCACTGGCTGGCTATGGGGAAGGCGTTCAGCTCAGCGAGGTGCGGCGGCAGGTTCATGGTGACCACGCTCTCCTGTTCCTGGGGGTCGGTGCGGGCGACCACGGCCACGGTCATGACATTGCTGCGGTTCACCGGCAGGTGCGGGGTTCCCGGCGGGACGTACATGAAGTCGCCGGCCGTGACCACGGTGCGCTGCTGCAGGCCCTCTCCGTGCCATACTTCGGTTTCTCCGCTGACGGTATAGATGGCGGACTCGTGCCCGTCGTGGACGTGCGGTACGCCACGGGTACCTGGGGGGATCGTTATCAGGTGCAGGCACAGCGCCTGCGCACCCGCGGAGCGGTTGCTCACGCCGGTGGCGAGGCTCATTCCCTGCTTGCCGTCGTAGCTGTCAGCGGAGCGGATGACGACGACCTCACCTGGTTTGGTGATGGCGGCGGAGGGTGCGTGGAGTGCCCTCTCCCAAACATCGCTTACTCTGAGCATTTGACCATATCCTATCCGTGATGTTCCCCAATGACAGGTTATGGCTGTGTGTATCCATATAGATACTCTCCGTACAGGCAATAAGTCCTGTCCTTCTAGTTAGCCAGACCTATCCAGAAAGTAAGGATCCGCCGGGCCCGGTCCAATTACGAACCCCTTACGAGGGACCGCTGAACCATGCGGAATCGCGCTACGTAGTCGTAACTAGTGGGGGAGGGCGAACCCATCACGATCGAGGACGGCGCCATTGTGCTCGGCTGAGCATACGATCCAGCTAGGGCGAGACTCAGCCGCACTGAGCCCGGCGGCCCGCGAGGAGGTACGGTGACCAGCGTTGCCAGGCGCCCGGCGCCAGCCCGCCACGCCGGGGCTGAGGCGTACCCGGGGCAGCGGCAGCCGGCCTCCCCGCCCCGTTCCGGCGCCTCGCATGGCCCACGGGTGAGACCACGTGCCGTTCCGCCCCAGAAAGAAAGCGGCCGGGTCAGCGCGCGGGCGGTGCTGGCCGTCATCGGCCTCGGAGCGATCTCGGTCATCGCCCTGTGGTGGCACTCCACACCCGACGTCAGCGGGCTCGGCGGCTGGCTGACCGGAGCGGGCGAGGTGCTGGGGCTGCTCGCCGGATACGGCGTCGTGGTCCTAGTCGCGCTGATGGCGCGGCTGCCTCCGCTGGAGCGGGGGATCGGCACCGACCAGCTGGCCCGGTGGCACGCTATGGGCGGCCGGTACGTCGTCTGCGTGGTGTGGGCGCACGCGCTGCTCATCGTCTGGGGCTACGCGGTCGAGGCGCATACCAGCGTGACGGGCGAGACGGCGACGCTGCTCACCCAGTACCCGGACGTGCTGATGGCCACCGTGGGCGGCTTCCTGCTGCTCGGCGTCGGCCTCATCTCGATGCGCGCCGCCCGTCGGCGGGTCCGCTATGAGACGTGGTATTACCTGCACCTGTACACCTATCTGGCCATCGCCTTGGCGTTCAGCCATCAGTTCGCTGACGGGGTGGCGTTCGTGAACAACCTGGCCGCGCGGTTCTGGTGGTCGGCGATGTACCTGACGGTGGCGGTGCTGATCGCCTGGTACCGGTTCGTGGTGCCGCTGCGCGCGTTCGCCCGGCACGGCTTCCACGTGATCGGGGTGAAGCAGGAGGGGCCGGGTATCGTCTCGGTCTACATCGGCGGCTCGCGGCTGGACGAGCTCGACGCCGAGCCCGGGCAGTTCTTCCGCTGGCGGTTCCTCAACAGGTCCATGTGGTGGTCCTCGCATCCGTACTCAATGTCCGCGGCGCCCGGGAAGGATGTGCTGCGGATCACGGTGAAAGATCTCGGCGACCACAGCCAGGCGCTGGCCCGGCTGCGGCCAGGCACCCGCGTCATCGCCGAGGGACCCTACGGCGCGTTCACCGCCGCCCGTTCTGGCCGCGGCGTCGTGCTGCTGGCCGGCGGGGTCGGCATCACTCCGCTGCGCGCCATGTTCGCGACGCTGCCGGGACCTGTCACGCTGATCTACCGCGCGAGTAGTCAGCGGGATGTCGTCTTCGCCGACGAGCTCGACGCGATCGCGGCCGCGCGCGGGGCGACCGTGCACTACGTGATCGGGTCGCGGGCCGAGCTCGGCGGCGACCCGTTGTCGCCCCGGGTGCTGCGCTCGCTCGTACCGGCCATCGACGAGCAGGACGTCTACGTGTGCGGGCCGGACGGAATGACCTCGGCCGCGATCACCGCGCTCCGCGCGGCCGGGGTACCCAAGCGGAGCATTCATCGCGAATCGTTCGAGTTCTGAGGGGAGGATCCGCGAAATGCGTCGAGTGATCCTGACTATCGCCGGCACCATTGCCGGTCTCGTGGCCCTGCTGTCGTTCAAATCGCATGTCCCGACCGTCCCCTCAGCTTCGGTCTCGACCACGGGCGGGACGAGCAGCGCGGGCAGCGCGAGCGGGGCGTCGTCTTCCTCGTCGTCCCCGGCTACGGTGCCCGGCGAATTCCCGATGGGAAGCCTGGCGGGCAAGCTGTCCGCCGGTGAGACCACGGTCACCGGCCATGTGGCCAACACCGTGTACGGTCCGGTCCAGATCCAGCTGGTCATGCGCAGCAGCAAGATCGTCAAGGTTGCGGTCCTGCAGCAGCCGATGAACACGATCCATGACATCCAGATCGGTGAGTTCGCCTTCCCCAAGCTGATCGGCGAGACGCTGACGACGCAGACCGCGAAGATCGACGCCGTGTCCGGGGCGAGCTACACCAGCGCGGGCTACATCCAGTCGCTGCAGAGCGCGCTGGACAACCAGGCCTGAACCCGGCGATGACCGGCGGGCAGGCGGGGCGGCTCAGGCATGCCGAGCAGGTGATGGGCACCGTCGTGTCCTTTGACGTGCCGCCCTGCGCCCGGGGGGCGCTGGGCCAGGCGGTGCGCTGGCTGCACTGGGTCGACGCCACCTTCTCGCCCTACCGGGAGGATAGTGACGTCAGCCGGTTCGGGGCGGGCGCGGTTTCGCTGGCGCAATGCGCGCCGGAACTTACCGAGGTGCTCGAGGCCTGCGCCGCGGTCAGCGCGCTGAGCGGCGGGTATTTCACCACCACGCTTGGCGGCAGGTTCGACCCTTCGGGCTACGTGAAGGGATGGGCGATCGAGCGCGCCGCCACGATGATCACCGCCGCGGGTTCGGCCGCGCATTGCGTCAACGGCGGCGGAGACGTCCAGTGCGTCGGCGACCGTGGTCCCGGTCAGCCGTGGCGGATAGGGATCGCCGACCCGCTGCGGGCCGGCTCGCTCGCGCTCGTGGTCGCCGGGCGGGACTTTGCCGTGGCCACCTCGGGCGTCGCCGAGCGCGGCCCGCACATCGTCAACCCGCACACTGGGCAGCCCGCGACCGACCTGGCCAGCGTGACCGTGGTCGGCTCGGGGCTGACCCTGACCGATGCCTACGCCACGGCCGCCTTCGCGATGGGCTCCGGCGCCCGCGACTGGGTCGAGAGCCTGGACGGCTACGAGGCGTTCGCGATCACCAGCCGCGGCGCGGACTGGCAGACCAGCGGCTTCCGCGCCTACCTGGCCTGACCGGGGTTGCGCCAGCGTCGGCTGGCCCGCGTCGTAGACGAGCACGCCGTCCTCCCGCCGCATGAGCAGCTCGGTCATCCGCTCGGCGGTGGCCGTCCCGTGCCCGAACGTCAGCAGCATCTCACCCGCGATCTTATGCCGCCAGATCACCGCTCGGCGGAACCGGCGTCGGGCGCCACAGGCGGCGGCCGTCCTTCCTGTGGGTCACCCGCGCTGACTCCATGAGTCCGGACCAGTGCGACGACCTCGTGCCTGATACCGATCGACGGCCCGCCGATCAGCTCCCAGGAACGGCCGATCCCGAGCAGGAAGCAGACCACCACCAGGATCGCGATGGTATCCACGGCCCCGGAGTCGCCCGGATGCGCCTCCACGTCGGCTCCGTTGACCAGCTGGATCACGAACGTGACGGCCAGCCCGACCAGGAACAGCCCATCACGCACCGTGCTCCACCGCACCTGGCGCAGCCGGATCAGCGACAGTAGCGACGCCGCGACGAACGTAAGCCCGACAGCCGCCACGGACACGGCGGCCCACCCGATCTTTTGCCCCGGGATCAGCGAAAACAGCGACACCGACAGCGTGTTGGTGAACGCCGTCAGCGCCGCCACCGCGCGTATACGGTGCAGCTGCCCATCCGCCTCTTTGAGCCGATCCGAGGCAACCGAGATGGCCACGAACAGCAGCCCGATCAGTGCGCCGGCCACGCTCGCGCTGGCCGTGAAGAAGTCATTCATGCTCGCAGGAACCACCCGGTGATTCTTGCAGGCGGGGAACCGGTCGGCGGGCACGGGCCGGCCGGTATATGCTGCTCGGCGTGCACCGGTGTTTTCCCATCACCCCGCCGCCCCGCTCCTAGCGGGGTGAGAGCCCGCGCGCGTCGAGCCGAGTGAGCTGACGCGCGTTTCCCGTTCCTGGTGAGTACCGGCGTGTGCTCGCCGCCCGGGTGATCGAGGTGCGCCCCGCTTCCGCGACCATTTCCTTCTCGTCGCAGGAGCGATTCCCGATGCGTGTCTGTAGAACGATGTCCGCGGCTACCCGCCGCCGGCCCGGCACGGGCCTGCCTTACCTGGTGATGTCCGGCCTGCTGTGGGGGACCGGCGGCCTGACCGGAAGCCTGCTGGGCCGTACGGCGAGCCTTTCCGCGATCTCGGTGGCCGCGTACCGGCTCACCATCGGCGGCGTGCTGATCGTCGCCTTCCTGGCCGCGACCGGCAGGCGCCGGCCTGCGGGCCGGGCCGCCTGGACCCGGATCGCCGCGATCGGCCTACTGGCCGCGCAGTATCAGGGCTGCTACTTCACCGCGGTATCGCTGACCTCGGTGCCGCTGGCCACACTGGTCACCATCGGCACCGCCCCGGTCATCGTGCTCGGCGCCGAGCGGGTGACCGGGCGCAGGACCGGCAAGCTCGCCATCGCTGCGGCCGGGCTGGCCCTGATCGGCCTCGGCCTGCTCGTGGGCTTGCCGTCCGGGTTCAGCCAGACCGCGGTACTGGCCAGCGCGGGTATGGCGGTGCTCGCGGCGGCCGGCTTCGCCGCGGTCACGCTGGCCGGTTCCAGGCCGGTGCCCGGGCTGGACGAGGCGACCGTGACGGGTTTCGGCTTTACCGTCGGCGGCCTGGCCCTGCTGCCGCTGGCGGCGGCGCTCGGCGGCCTCGGCTTCCGGCCCGAGCCCGCCACCTTCGGCCTGCTCCTGGCCCTGGGCACCGGCCCGACCGCCGTGGCCTACACGCTGTATTTCCGTGGCCTGCGGAACGCTGCTGCCAGTACCGCCGCGCTGCTAACCCTGCTGGAACCCCTGACCGGCACCATCCTTTCTGCCTTCATCCTGGGGGAGCGGCTGAGCGCGACCGGTATCGCGGGCGCGGGCATCCTCGCCCTGGCCGTGATCCTCACGGTCCGCGCCGGCAGAGCTGGCGGCATTGGCGGTGACGATCGTGGCGATGCTGAGCCACGCGCTCCACGGCAGCCTCTGACCAAGGATCACTAGAACGCCGGTCAAGTAGTACGAATCCGCCCAGCACCACAGTGGTCACAGGGACCACGCAACAAGCAAGAACGCAAAGACTGCTCCGGTTATCGTGGTGGATCCGGGTTCCATGGTGGATCCGGTGTGTCATGATCCACCGGATCCACCGCCAGGCCCGGATCCACCACCGAAACCCGCCAGTGAATACGGCAAACCGGACAAATGGGATGCGCGGCGGCTGTAATCGGCCGATGGCGGACTCGACTACTTGACCGGTGCTCTACTTGACCGATGCTCTAGGCCTCGACCGCTGCGGTCGCCGGCCTGCTCACCGAGCTCTACCGCCGCGGGCCAGCTGGCCCCGGTTCAGCCTTAGGGCGAGGCCTGAGAGAGGGCGGCGAGCAGTTCGCGCTCTCGCCTGGCGCTCAGGCCGGCTCTTCTGGCTCGGTCCAGGCCCTGCTCGTGTTCCCAGGTCAGCACGTCGGCGAGCAGCGCGGCCCGCGGGCGGTGCCGCAGACCGGCCGCTAGCGCGGCCTGGCCGCTGCGGGCGCAAAAACCTTCCCAGCCGGGCTCGGCTATCCACATCGCCATCGAGTCCGAACCCATGAACTGAGCGACCTTCTGCTCCGTCAGCCAGGCCGGGTCCGCCGGGACGACCCGGCCGGTGTGCCCTCCCACCGCGCGGGACTGCTCTATCCAGCGGCCGAACGGGACCACGGGGCCGACCGCGTCATAGGTTCCCGTGGTCCTGGCCTGGGCGCAGTCGAGCAGCCACGCCGCCAGGTCGCGGGCGTCAACCACCTGGGTCGGCACGTCCGGGCCGTCAGGTACGAGCATCGGCCCGAGCGGGTCCCGGGCGGCACGCGCGACCCAGTAGCCCGAGCGCCCGGAATGATCGCCAGGTCCGCCGATCAGCCCGGCCCGGGCGATCAGCAGCCGGTCGCCGGCGCGCGCGGCGCAGGCCTGCTCGCAGGCCACCTTCGCCTCGCCATACTGCTCAGCTTCGACCTCATTGCCCTCGGCCGCCGGGAGCAGCGGCGTGCTCTCATCGGCGCTGAAGGCTTCGTGCGTCGCATAGACGCTGGCCGAAGAGACGTAGGTCCAGTGGGCAGCTCGCTCGGCCAGTGCCGCCAGTGCGCTCCGGACAAGGCCGGGCTGCCATGACACCTCGATGACCGCGTCCCAGTCGCGGTCGCGTAGCTGATCGTAAGCCCGGTCGTGGCGCCGGTCGGCCGTTACCAGCTGCGCCCCGGGGCTGACGGCGCCGCTTTCACCCCTGGCCAGGCAGGTCACCGCGTGTCCGCGCTCGACGGCCTGCCGGGCCACCTCGCGTCCCAGCCACGCCGTGCCGCCCAGAATAAGAACATCCATGCTGGCCAGTCCAGCACCCGGGAGGACAATGGGCAGCCGCGTTCACGACCAGCGAAGAGCCCAGAACCACGACGCCACGCTTCGGATGGAAGAGACAGGAAGGCTGGAGGCAGCGTTCAGCCGGTATCCAGGCCGGCTTCTTAGGTTCTGATTAGGTTCGCTGACGGATGCACAGGGGCGGGCTAGAGCAGGAAGGGTTGGGAACGTGTTCGAAAAGGTGACCATCACGTACCGGGGAGCGAAGTACGAGGTCGGCCGGGGGCGGGAGTTCTACGGGATCTGGACCGTCGGAGGATCCCGGTCGCAGCCATTGCAGTGGTGGCCGGAAACCTCGGAAGGCTGGTCCGCCGCGTGGGGGAAGTTTACCGAGATCGAGGCACCGGGCACGATCATCCCGGTCGGCCGGCGTACCCCCCCGGTTCCCTCAAGCCCGGTTTCCTCAAGCCCGGTTTCCTCAAGCCCGGTTTCCTCAAGCCCGGTTTCCTCAAGCCCGGTTTCCTCAAGCGGTGCCCAGGTGGGGGAGAGCGGGGGCCCCCGGTTCGCCCAGGGGCCCGGGTTCGCCCAGGGCGGTGCTCCGTACGCCGCGAGGACGGCTGACTCCCGGACCGGTTCCGTCGGTGCCGCGTTGCTGGTCGTAGGGGTCGCCTTGGGCATCGCCGCGCTCTTCCCGGCCTACCTGGCCGGTGCGAGCCTGTCCTCCCAGCCCGCTCAGCTCGTCCCGCACGCGATCTACCTTGCCGTCTGGGCCGCGAGTACGGTGCTCATCCTGCTCGGCGGCGTCCGCCTGCGGCTGGGCGCCCTGCTGGGCGTGGGCATCAGCGTCGTTACCTTCGGTCTGTTCTTCGCCGATGCCGGCACCGCGATCGCCGCAGGAGCGCACACGGCAGGCTGGGGTCTGTGGCTCTCGCTGCTGGGCTGGCTCGCCTGCGCCGCCGGATCCGTGCTGGCTTTCCTGTTCCGGTCGCCTGCTGCGCCGCCAGCCGATGGCATCCGGGGCTGGCTGGCCCGCCAGGGTTACCTACACCGTCCGCGCGGGTCTGAGCTGGGCCCGGTCGTCCTGCTTGTGCTGGCTGGCCTCGGGGTGGCCGCCGCCTTCGCTCCGGCCTGGGACAGCTACACGCTGCACACGGCGGCCGGCCAGTCGCAGTCCCTGACGGCAGGCAACGCCTTCTCCAACCCCGGCTTGGTGATCGCCGGGGACGTCGCCGTCATGATCGCTCTCGCTGCCGTGGTCATCGTGGCCGCCCTGTGGCGGCCCCTCCACCATGGGGCACTACTGCTGGCCGGCGCGGTCACCCCGATGGTGGCCCAGGCTATCTCGGCCCTCGTCCAGCTCGGCGAGCCCACCTCGCCGACTCAGTTCGGGATCTCGCCCGCGGAGGCCACGCAGGTCGGCCTCACGATCGATTCGGGTGTCACGCCGGCGTTCTGGATCTACTGCGGGTTCCTCGTCGCGTTGGTTGTCTCGTGCGCCTGGATGCTCTTCACGCAGCAGGCCACCGGAACGCCGGGCCAGGTCTTCGCCCCGGCGTCAGGCCCCGCGGCCGGTGCGTACGCCTACCCGTGGAGCCCCGCCGCGCCGGACGCCGGGCAGAGCAGTGTCCGGCCGACGGCCGACGACGACCCAGCCGATTTGGATGACGACGAAACGGACATGGTCCCCGGCTCCGAACCGACTAGCTACAGCGCGGCGGGTCCTCGCGACAGCGACCACCCGACGGCCTGAGGGTGCCGGCCGGCCCGCGTCTGCGACGGCCTTAACACGGGAAATTCCTCGGTGCTCCTCCTGCCCGTCGCAGGCTAGAGCAGATCAGGGCCGGAAGTGGCGCAGCTGCTC
>Ga0302177_10002504_pt1 | contig 12991 bp, 10 predicted proteins | sample I_Palsa_E1_2_FD_198780 | JGI IMG/M metagenome (GOLD analysis project Ga0302177, IMG submission 198780) | Peat permafrost microbial communities from Stordalen Mire near Abisko, Sweden - I_Palsa_E1_2 | ecosystem: Environmental > Terrestrial > Soil > Palsa > Peat permafrost | place: Sweden... | reverse complement strand
TGACTCAGGCCGTGCAGCGTGTCCGCCCAGACGTGACCCGCGGTCTGTTCCTTCGGCCGGTCAGGTGAATTCGTGCACTTTGTGTTGCTCGTGATTGGATGACGGCACATCCTGATTACGGGCACCTGTAGTTTCTGACAGGGCGCATCTTTCGGATGCGTAAAGTTTGCTATAAAGAGCGCTGCTCGCAGGCCCACGACAACCGTGGGTGGCATCGAGCGCACTTTGCGCGCTGCGCATTTAGGGGATACATGGACATCGCACGGATAGCGCTGCGTGCGCTTCGGGATCGCTTGGCAATGGGGCAACGGGGCAAGCAAACATCACGTTGGCGCACTGGGCATCAGCTGCTCGCCGTTGTGGTATTCGCGCTGGCGCACCTGCCATCGGCGTCGGCTCAAGTGCAGATCTTCGGCGGCACTTATTACTTTCATTCCATGCCACAAGCTTTGGCAGCGTGCATGGCGGACGTACCGACGCGTCAGTACCTTTACAAAGCTTGCTATACCTATTCAGGAATCAACGAATACTGGGATAACTGGACGTCGTCCTTGCACCCTCTGGAGGCTGAGGGGACGAATGATTACCTCGACGTTGGAGTCACTCCCATCGCGCCGGGTACTCCCGGCAAGAATGCAGGCCCCGCCTGTCATTGTGCGACCAACCCTATTAATAAGTCCGGGGGAGACCCCATTAATCTGGGCACGGGTAATGAGTATCGTGACGAAGAGGACGCCGCCCTCGGCGCGCTGAGCTTCCATCGCTATTACAACAGCCAGCCTGAAGTTATCTCGGCAAACATCGGCGTTAACTGGCGCGACAGCTTTGACCGCAGCGTGCTCGCAGTAAGCGTCAATCCAACCCAGGCCACGGTCGTGCGGCCCGATGGCACGCAAGTCCTCTTCAATCTTAAGGGCGCCGCATGGGTCTCCGACTTGGATGTTTCCGATACGCTGTCGTCGACATCCGATGGGTCAGGTGATATCACCGGCTGGACATACTTCGAGGCTGCGACCCGTCATAACGAAAGCTTCGATGCCTATGGGCGAGTCACATCCATCGTTGACGAAAACCAGCGCACAACTTTGCTCACTTACGCTCCAGCGTCGGTGCTGCCGGGAAGCGGCAGGCTGAGCAGCGTGGTCGACCCAGAGGGTCGCCAGCTCTCGTTCACTTACAACAGTAGTGGAAACATTGCGACGGTGACGTTGCCCGATAACGGCGTGTTGACTTACGGCTATGACAGTTCCGGCAATCTTCAGCAGGTGACGTACCCCGATCAAAGCACGCGGGTGTACCACTACAACGAGAGCGGGTTGACCTCTGGCGCTTCGTTCCCCAACAACCTCACGGGAGTCACGGACGAGACCGGAACGCGCTACGCCAGTATCGGCTATGACAGCGTCGGTCACGCCAACTCCTCCGTGCTCGCAGGCAACGTCGACCTCACGCAGGTCACGTACAACAGCAATGGCACGACATCGGTCACGTATCCGCTGGGTGCACAGACCACGCTGAATTTTGTGGTGACCAGTGGCACCGTCCACGGCAGCACCGTCAGTGCCCCCTGTGGTCCGATCTGCGATCAACCGTACGCCGCGGCTACGTTCGATAACAATGGCCATCCGCTCACAGCGACCGATTTCAAAGGCAATGTGACTCGGACAACCTACGACGCGAATGGATTGCTCGATCAGGAAGTCGACGCCCTCGGAGCGACCAATCAACGCGTAACCAATACCACTTGGAACACCGCGCTGCGAGTGCCGCTCCAAACCACCGTCGTCAACGCGAGTAACGCCACGGTCGCCGAGACTTCTTGGGTCTACAACACGATTGGCCAGCCGCTAGCCCGTTGCGAGATCGATCCGGTTTTGGCGAGCAGCTACACCTGTGCAGTCACCGGTGTAGTCCCAGCGGGTGTGCGTCGCTGGACCTATAGCTATTGCGCGGCGGTGGACGGCGTGCAGTGTCCGTTGGTCGGATTACTGCTCAGCGTCACCGGCCCCCGTACCGATCTCGCCCAGACCATCACTTACAGCTATTACATGACCAGCAGCGCCACGAGCTGCGGCACACCGGGTGCGGCGTGTTACCAAACGGGTGACCTTTATCAGATCACCGATGCGCTGGGCCATGTGACCACTGTCGCTTCGTACGACGGGGCGGGCCGCATCACGCGGTCCGTCGACGCTAACGGCATCAACACTGACTTGGCCTACACGCCGCGTGGTTGGCTCGCCTCGCGCACCGTCAACGGTGCCACCACTACCCTCACTTATTGGCCATACGGCGCAGTCGAAACGATCACCAAACCCAACGGGGTGACCACCACCTTCAAATACGATACCGCCCATCGTCTGACCGACATCCTGGATGCGCAGAGCAACGACCTTCACTACACGCTGGACGCGGCTGGCAACAAAACCAGTGAGCAGATTTTCAACATCTCTGGCATGCCGCTGCAAAGCCAGTCACGTCAGTTCAACACGCTGGGCCAGCTCACAGCGGTGATCGACGGGCTCAACCAGACCGTCTTCAATGCCAGCGCCAGCGGTAACTACGATGCTAATGGCAATCTGGTCAACAGTACCGACGCCCTCGGTCACCAGCGCCAACAGGGCTTCGATGCACTGAACCGCTTGACGAGCACCATCGCCAATTACAACGGTACCGACACGGCCACGAAAAACACCACCACAACGACCAGCCTGGATGCGCTAAACCGCATGACGAGCGTTACCGATCCGGCGGCTCTCATAACCACCAACACCTACGATGGTCTGAGCAACCGCACGCGGCTGCAAAGCCCGGATACCGGCACCAGCACCGACACTTTCGATGCGGCCGGCAATCGCCTCACGCATACCGATGCAAAGGGCGTCGTCAGCACCTCGACCTATGACGCGGATGATCGCCTGATCAGCACCAGCTACGTCGATACCACGCAAAACGTCAGCTATACCTACGACGAAGCCAACACAGTGACAGGCTGCAGTGCTTCCAGTCCAATCGATCGGCTCACGAGGGTGGTGGAGGGCGCCGTCACTACGGTGTTCTGCTACGACGGCCGCGGTAACGTCATCCAGAAGATGCAGGAGACGTCGGGTAATAATGACATCACCCATTACAGCTACACGGCAGCCAATCAACTAAGCAGCGAAAGTACGCCTGACCAGACCGCGATCAGCTACACGTACGATAGCAACGGACGTATCAGCGGTGTGCAAGTGACACCCAGCGGCGCCACCACGGCATCGCCTACTGTGGTCAGCGCCATCAGCTATCTGCCGTTCGGGCCGATCAGCAGCTACACGCTAGGTAACGGTCAGACCATCATTCGCGGTTATAACGCCAACTACCAGCTTACCGACCTGACCAGTCCGGCCCTGGTGCTGCATTTTGCGCGGGATGCGATGGGCAATATCGTCGCCTTGGGCAACGCACCAGGTGCCAACCCAGCTACGGAGACGTATAGCTACGATCCGCTGTATCGGCTCACTGGCATCACCGACGCCGGCACCGCGCTGGAAACCTACACCTACAATCAGACCGGCGATCGTCTAAGTAAGACGGCGCCCGGCCTGGCTACCGGTGCCTATCTCTACACCAGCGGCACACACAAAATCGCCAGCATCGGCAACGCAGCACGCATCAACGATGCTGACGGCAACACGACAGCTAGTGTGATGGGAGGGAATGCGTACGGGTTCGGGTACAACGGACGCAACCGCTTGACGGTGGCGCAGCTCAATGGCCAGACCGTGGGCGCGTACACGTACAACGCCGTGGGCGAGCGCATCAACAAGGTCGCTACCTATCCGCAGGCCGTGACCGAGCGTTACGCCTACAATGAGGCCGGTCAATTGATCGGCGAATACGGCACGACCAACAGGGATTACATCTGGCTGGGCGACTTGCCGGTGGCGGTTGTGGACAACACCATCAATGGCAGCGTGACGACCAGCACGGTCAACTATGTGACTGCCGATCAGCTAAATACGCCGAGGGCGGTAACCAATAGTACGGGCACCGTGATCTGGCAGCTGCCGTATCAAGAGAACCCCTTCGGTGAACAGCAACCGACGTCAGCGACGGGCTATGTATTGAATTTAAGGTTCAGTGGGCAGTATTACGATGCCGAATCTGGTTTGGCGAACTTTGGCTTCCGAAGCTACGAGGCGGCTACGGGTCGTTCTCCCCAGAGTGATCCGATGGGGCTTTTCGGCGGGCAGATTGATACTTATGCGTATGTCGACTCCAGTCCATTAAACTTCGTTGACCCCTATGGCTTGGCTTTGCAACGCGTCACGCTCCCGGGACTTGGCTCAACATACCTGGATGACTCCTTCTCGCCCCACGTCGATCAGTTCATAGCTAATGCTGCTGCAAATGGGGTGAATCTGAATTTTAATAGCGCTTATCGAACTCCCGAGCATCAAGCGGCCTTACACAACGATCCTCATGCCATCACCCCAGCAGATCAGAGCCTACATTCGTGTGGCTTTGCGGTCGATGTGAATTATTCAACGTTATCTACGGCGCAGCAAAAAATAATTCGAGACGCAGCCAGCTCGGCGGGTTTAAGTTGGGGAGGGAGCTTCAGTACTCCCGACCCACCGCATTTTTATATGAATCCACCCGCTGACAGATCTACCGCAATTCAAAATGCAACCGATGAATACCAGAAGTTAAATGCCCCAACGACCCAGGGTGGAACACCATGAAGCGTATCTTTGTTAAATGTATAATTTGTATCTCAATGCTCCTAGTCGTTGGCTCTGGCATTTGTCAGAATTCTCCTAATTCAAAGCTGAAGATCACTGGAATTTATTCAAATATGCAGTACAACGCGGAGTCTGGTGACGTTCTTGGGCAGGAAATATTCATTGTTTTCTCAAGAGATGGGTATTTCGCCATTCTGCAAAATAGCGAAGGTGAGCCGGCCGTGCCAGTGGTCGTTCCATTGAAGGTTCTAGGCTCAAATATTTATTTTCACGTGCCTTCGAACCTTGATTCCAGAGGTAACTTTCAAGGTGTCATTACCGGTGCGGAACTGAGGGGGGCGTTTAGCGGGAACGACCAAAAAGTTGAATTAAAAAGGAAGAATAGCTACTGGCAATAGCTCTCGCGAAGTTTTGCCTTAATGGATATGACGTCCGCGAAGCAATTTGAGCGCCCGCTAAATGGCTCAAGGCATTCGCAGAGGAAGTTCTCGTTCCAGGTCGTTTCGGCCGCAAGCCATATCTCAGACTAGCTGTGCTGACATCATTAGATGAGCAAATCAACGCTAGGTTGGCGGCGTAGGTTAACTTCAGCGTTAGACTTCTTTGACAGGAGACGTATGGGACACGAGATTCAAAAGCCAAAGCTCTTCATCAGCCACGCCACCAGCGATGGAGAGTTTGCGCATGCTGTCAAAGCCGAGATCGAGAAGGTGTTCGCAAATGGCGTAAGCGTTTTTTGCACGAGCTCGCCCGGTTCTATTCCAATTGGTAATGATTGGCTATCAGACATTGAAGGAAAGCTCAATTCGGCTCAGGCAGTCATCGCCATTGTTACCCCAGTCTCTATTGAGCGCCCTTGGCTTTGGTTCGAACTAGGCGCCACCTGGTCGAGCGGCCGATCTGGCGACTGTCACATCTATCCGCTTTGCGTGGCTGAAATTGACCTCAGCTCACTGCCTCCTCCGCTAAATCGCCTGCAAGCATTGTCACTGGGTCGTGCATCAGACTTAAAGATGTTGTTCGAGGCCCTAATAGCTCAGTTTGGCTTTGGCAAGATCTCGTCTTTCAAAGCGTCCAACATTACGTCCCGCATTCCCAAGTACGAGAAGGTACGGGTGAAAGAGGTAGATCTAAACGAGCGTCGGTTGTACTCGGGGAAGTACTCTGGATACAGCAATGAAGAACTCATGGAGATCATCGACACCCACTTGTTCTTCCCGGACTACGAAACCGAACAGCGATATTCCTCCATTCGCGGCAGAGAGGAGGTTGTTCAACGCGGTAAGCTTCTTCACTTTGGGGAAATCGACCGTGAGCTTGAGCTGCCCCCAGGGACGGCGAGACAACTCGTCGTTGCGGTAGCGGAGCGTTACGACCTCAAGCCAACGCTTCTCACGGATAACGTTGTGCGCTTCGAATATGGCGAGGACGAAGCCGAAGCCTAGCAATCACTCGAGCGTCGAATGTCCGTATATGGACTCCTGACCCACCGCGCGGCAGCGCTAACCGCTAAAAGGGCCTGAGTCTTCGCCGCTAAGGTTCTGGTCCTAAGAGGGGACCCGACTTAGAGAAGTTCACGGACTCCCCAAATTTCCCCCACGATAGCGATCAAGCCCATATATTATGCGGTTTGCGGGTGCCCCTCTTGGGCATCTTTATAGTGAAAGCGGGCGATTGGGCTCAGCGGCCCGTCCCTGGGCGATGAGGTGCCCCCTTCGATCCTTACGAGGAACGTCTCCCGTTGCGGAGGAGTTCATAGGATATTTCCGAATACCAGTTCGGTTTAGAGGAATGGAATGGCTGAGACATTCGAACTGCTTGAGAAAGCACTCGCTGACGGAGAGAAGGCCATCGGTGAGCTATTCACGTTCGTCACGTTTTGCGAAGCGTCGATAGAGCTAAGCCCCTTTACGGCGAAGGCGCCGGAGCTCGCCAGGGATATGACCAAGAGGTCCGGTGTCGCTTGGGGCGATGGCGCGTTACTTCGCATGGAATCAAGCGCGGAGGCAGTTAAGAGAGGGGTCAGCGACTTGCCCGGTCTGACCGCGTACCTTCACAGCCTTGCATACATCCGCCTCTGCACAGCATTAGAAGTCGTGGTAGATGCGGTGCTTGTCTCCGTACTATCCGACACTGATGGCTGGGACCAACTGCCAATGGTTTCGGGATTGAAGGTAGCAAAGGTTGATGTCTTGTCCTTGCTTCGATCTTCCGTCGATCAGCAGGTACGGTTTGTAGCGGAGGAGATCAAGAGGGGGATTGGCGCTCCTCTGAAATCAGGCATAGGGCGCTTTGAGTCCGTGCTCAACGCTGTCGGAATGTCAGGGTCGGTTCCACCGGAGGTCAGGGACGCGATCCTTCAACTCGTGGAAGTTAGGAACGCGGTCGTTCATCGGGACGGCGTCGCTGACCGACGGCTTGTGGATAAGGTGCCGGGACTCGGATTCAAAGTGGGAGAGACGATTCAGATATCCAGGGTTGAGTTCGCCATCGCTTCCACCGCCGCGATCTGGTACATCCTTGAGCTGCGGCGGCGTGCCAGCGCGATGTTTCCAGGTGCCGAGAATCCTCACGAGGCAGGCTTTTCAGAAATGATTCTTGAAGACCTGAAGGGGTACCTTTCAAAGCGAGGGGAGTCTTAGGGAGGATATGTGAGATTACATGGTAGCCAACGGGTGGCAAATCGGGTGGCAAATTAAATAAGTCGTTGAAAAATAAACATAGTCATCGGCCTGCAAAGCCGCTGACGCGACTTTTGGTGACGTTGCGCGGCGTCGCTCCGGCTGGCACGCTGCTAAGGTCGGCTTTCGACCCGTAGCTGACGTTACATCGCGACACTGTGAGGGGGCAGAAGAGCATGCAAACAGAAATACTTCCGCTTGGCCGGTTGCGCCTCCGTCCGGGCGCTGGCTATATCGTTGTCTCACAGTTCGTGGATGACGAGGGTTTTCAGCATCCTTGTGATGAACGCTGGATCTTTGTTGGCTTTGAACGGCCAAAAATGTACCCCGGCTATGTTCTACACATTCGACAAGACGGCGACCAACCCCAACCATTTCGCCTCCGCTGGGGAAGTGGGGGTCAGACGGAAGTAGTCCAGGCATTCGAAGATTATGTGCGTTCGCCCAGGGTCACCGTTGAGAGTGTTTTGAAGGCACTCGGCTCTGATGACCGTGAGCTCATAAGCAAATATGTAGTCCATTCGAGTGCCGATAGTGAAGACGCAAACCTACTTTTTGGCGAGCTGAGGCGATTGGCTGGAAACGCAAGCGTGGCCAATGGCAGATCTGGCATCCCAATCAATTTGAGGCGGTTGAAGTCGAGCTGTCGCGTTTGGCATCCCGCGTGGATGAAGCGATCTGCATGCTCACGCAGGGGCGGTACCCAGATGACAGTCCCATCAGCTAATGTCGACTTACGACCCATAACGGACGGTTGAGCTACTAAGAAAAATTCGACTACAGGGAGTTGCCGTGAGCTTCGATGCGTACCTTCAGTTCTTCCACGGGGGAGCCGCTTCAGGTGTCTCACGGCATCTCATAGAAGAAAGCTTCGCTCCCCGCATCGCGGAGAAGCATTCGAACCTGCTGCGAGTCAGATACGGGCCGTGTGACGAATGCGCGGTATTTCTCAAGCCACTGGGTGACTCTGATGAACTCATCCACTTTCTGACTATCGAAAGACCGTGCGGAGACGAACGGCTGTGGCAAGATGTTCTGTCAATGCTACGTTTGGGCAATGGAGTGCTCTATTTCCCCGGGGGGAGGCCGATGATGGCGGACATTGCTACAGCAGAACACCTGCCGACCGCCATGCTGGCAGCTCTTGGCGAACCGGTTGTTGTTGATGGGCCAGTGAATATTCTTGAGCTAATTCGAGCAGGATAAGGTGGCTGCTAGCGACCCGTAGCGGACCCAAGAATGGGCTCTGGGTGATAGAGCACGTGAGGCAGGGGGATTGATGTACGCATACAGATGGAGGTGGTTGCGGAACTGGACGTATGCATCATGGGCAATGTTCATCGCAGGTATTCCTGTCGCATTCCTGCTTTCCTTTCCTTCGTTCGGGAAGGCGGACAACTACTTTGTGCCTTCTTGGTTTGGTGCGTGGATCGTTTTGAGCGGCGTCGTCTCGTCATTTAGGTGTCCGCGATGCAACAAGCCGTTCTTCAAGCCCAATTTCCTCGCCATCAATCGAAGCGCGGAGAAATGTGTACATTGCGGTTTGCCCAAGTGGGCGAATGACAGTCACCAGCACGCAAAGACCTAGAGCATCCTTAGGCGCTGGCTCCAATAGGTCTGCTTCCGACCCGGAGCGGACCTTATAGGGGGAAGGATGAGCGCAGGTCAGGCGAACACGCCCGAATGTCGTAACTTTGAAGCGAGACTCACGCCGCTGGTGTCCGATTTCTTAGGGCGCTACTCGATGACGCCAGTAGGCGAAGCCCGTTATTGCGGCGTTGACCCCAAGGGCGGCGGACGTTTATTTCTGGCCTTCTTTGGGTGTGATGGCTTCCTGCTGAAGATCCGAACGGTCGATGGTGCCGCCGACGTCCTTTTAGGGCCGGTTGGTGCGCCACTGGAATGGCAGGATGATGGCTGGTTCTGGCCGACGCAGATCGCTCAACTGGCCGTCCCGAAGGGGCTAGGAACGACGAACTAATCGCACTCAGGGACCAGTTGAAAGGTATTGGCTGGGTTTAGATGAACTGTCCGCTTCCGACCCGCAGCGGACGCTAAAGCCAACTCTCTATGTCCAAGATATCGGCAGGATTTTACATTGAATTCCTTGATTGCTAGACGTCTACTCCGTCTCCTTCAATTTTTCCTAGCAATCGCCTCTCTCCTGCTTTGGGGAAGTCACAGTATTGCTTTCGATGATTTCATGTGTGAAGGAAGGCGCAGCATCGACGCCACCCATCAAGTTGAGCTAGATCAGCACGGATCGATTGCTTACATCACGTTGCACCAATCCCATGTGTTAACCGGTCTTACCATTGCCGCGGCGTCATGCTTTGTCGTTGCTGCACTCTTGGAAAAGCTCGTAGAAAAGCGCTTTCCAGCTCAACGCTAACGTCCGCTCCTGGCCGATAGCCGCCGTTGGACTGTCGGCTGGTACGCGCAAAGCGGGATAGGTTCGAGTCCTCCAGGGGGACCCAATTGGTCCCTTGGAAGGACCCATATCGTTCAATTCTCGCGCTACCCAGAATTCCCCCACGGCATCCGCTAAGCCGCGATCTTATGCGGTTTTCGGAATCCCCTCTTGGGCACCAACATCGTTTCGGGACCTCTTAGCCCGAAACACACTGAAACCCGCCGATGGCGGGTTTTTTTGTGCTGAATAGCAGCGTCGCTTAATTACCTTCGAGCGTTCGCCCCTTTCTTACCCCTAAGCTTTCCCGCCGATCTCATATTCATTTATCTATTCATATAACTTGGCCATATTTCCATAATGCATTGTATGGAAAGCATTATTCCGGTAACTTATGCGAAAAGTATCTATTCATTGAATGGTCCGCTCATGGCCGCACCTACGGTATCCCTTGAAAGCCTGCTAACCGTCCTAAGGCACCAACGCGTGGTGACAGCGAAGGATCTTGGCCGTCGGCTGGAGACCAGTCAGCCCACCGTGTCTCGACTTCTGGCGCAAGCCGGCCCCGCAGCGGTAAAGATCGGTCGCGCGCGCGCTACCCGGTATTCGGCTACTCGTGACGTTCGCGGTCTCGGAAGGCATTGGCCGTTGTTCCGCATCAATGCGCAGGGGCGCCCTGAAGACGTGGGGCGCCTGGTTGCGCTCCATGGCGACGGCTGCCTGCTCGAAGCCGATAACCAGCCAGCATGGCTGCGGGGCGAGTTTGCTGATGGCCTCTTTCCGGGCATCCCTTGGTTTCTGGATGACCAACGTCCCCAAGGGTTCCTGGGGCGCAAGTTTGCACAACTCCACGCGCGCGAACTGGGATTACGCGACGACATCCTTCAATGGAACGCCGACGATGTGCTGACTGCGCTCCTGCTGCGTGGTGACAGTGGCCCGGGCCAGCTCGTACTGGGGAAGGCCTCACTGGAACAAGCGCTGCAGACTCACCATGCAGCGATTCCGGCCGGTGACCGCCAGGAGCGTTATGCCGGCATGGCGGCCAACACCATCGCCGGCCTTAATGTAGGCTCCTCGGCCGCCGGCGAGCAGCCGAAGTTCGTCACGTGCGTTGACGACGGTAACGGTGCCTTGCGCCACGTCATTGTCAAGTTCACGGAACCAGTCGACAAGCACCCCACGGCACGCCGATGGGCGGACCTGCTGATCGCCGAGCATCTCGCCGGCGTCGTCCTTGCCGAGCACGGCACGCCAAGCGCGCGCTCCGAACTCATCTGGTCCGGAGGCCGTTTGTGCCTGGAGTCGACCCGGTTCGATCGTCAGGGTGCGTTTGGGCGCCGAGGCGTGGTCTCCCTGGCCGCGTGGAGCGACGCCTATGACGGGCTGCGCGGACCTTGGTACGAGGCGGCGGAACGGATGCGTGCTGGCGGCTGGTTGAATGCCTCGGCCCAGCAGGACGTCGAGCAACGGTGGTGGTTTGCCAAGCTGATCGCCAACAACGACACGCACTACGGCAACGTGTCGTTCTTTCTCGACGACGCCCTGCCGATTGAACCGTGCCCAAATTACGACATGCTGCCGATGGACTACCGGCCGGGCGCGGGTGGCAACCTGCCGGATGCAGTGTACGAGCCGCCTGCCTACCCACCGGCATCCGTGGCGAGCTGGCAGCGCGCCGCAGGCTGGGCAGAGCAGTTCTGGGGCCGACTGGTCGGGAACGACGATGTCAGCCAGGGCTTCCGTGAGCTGGCCCGGGCCAATGGCAACGCGCTCCAGGCGATCCGCCAGCGGCTAGGCTGAAAAACTACACATCCTGCCCCAGTTCAGGGTGCTGATCACGCGCAAGCGGTGCCAGCGAGTACGGTGACGCTTCGACGTGGGGCTCGCGTATTGGCGGGCTAAGTGTGCAGGCGGGCGCCCAGGCATCGCCGAGCCCTTCAGCACCACGGACGCGTCGAATACACCGTAGCTCTCCATGTCCACGCTGCCGTGTGGGAGGTGAGTTTTTATTGAGACGCGCTTGAGGGGCCTGGGGCGACGACCGTCGATACATTATTCGTACCCAGCGCAAGCCGCTGAGCGCTGACCAGGAACTGGAGAGCGTTGTTTACGAAGCTAACGACAAACAGCGCTGGCGACTTCGTCATCGGCTCGCAAAAAGGTTGTCCGTTCGTCGAGGCGTTGACCTAAGCCAGAGCCTTGCACGGGCCTAAGGGTGCGAACCTCCGGTTATCTAAACGTTTAAGCATGGCTCGGTATAGGTCGTGATGAGCGGTCGACTATTGAAGCATCCGGGGTGAGCATCCGGGGTCACCATTTCGCCGTCCGGGTCAACAGGCACGCATAAGCCCGACTCCGGTCTGGCCGAAGTGCATGATGTCCCGTCGTGCAGTTGATCGCTAGCCGTTGTGTTTCATGCGGCGCCAAGATCGCGCCAGTCACCATTCTGGTTGGGGCCGCATCGCGGCCCCGTAGTTACCAAACACTCATCGGTCATCGCGGAGTCCGTCCAGGTGCGCGTCGTGCGTCGCACAGAGTCACGGGCTCGAAGGCCCACCCTTTGCGTGGCTCGGTCCACGTGCGGTCCTGCTGCAACACGGGTGCCGACGATCGCGACCTTTCAGGTACGTGGCTCGGAGCCATACCCCTTGGTCGGCCTGCGATCGTCGACCTAATCAACCGAAGGCGCGCGTGGGATCGAACGACGTGCCTTCGTGCAACATGTGATAGCAAGCTCGCGCCAGTTTATGCGCCACCGCCTTGATGGCGACTACGCGATGTTTACGCGCTCGCTTGCGCTCGTACCAGCGGCGGATCGATGGATGGAAACGCACGGCGTAGGTAGCCGCTTCCATGAACGCCCAGCATAGATAGCGGTTGCCACACTTGCGATTGCCATGTCCCTTCTTCTTGCCGTTGGACAACCGCACGCTCTCCACCATGCGGCAATACGAGGCGTAGTCACCAACAGAAGCAAAGCGCCCGATAGCACCGCTTTCCAGCAGGATCGTCATGCCCAGGATCGGGCCGATGCCCGGCACGCTCTGTAGCCGCATCAACAAATCCGGCCGCGCCAGATCCTTGCGCACCCAGCGTTCCAGCGCCGTGATTTGATCCTGCACCGTCAGCCACAACTGGAACTGGATGAGCACACCGTAGCGCGTGGACAA
>Ga0302177_10002502_pt1 | contig 12994 bp, 8 predicted proteins | sample I_Palsa_E1_2_FD_198780 | JGI IMG/M metagenome (GOLD analysis project Ga0302177, IMG submission 198780) | Peat permafrost microbial communities from Stordalen Mire near Abisko, Sweden - I_Palsa_E1_2 | ecosystem: Environmental > Terrestrial > Soil > Palsa > Peat permafrost | place: Sweden: Abisko... | reverse complement strand
GCCACGGACTCCAGGTCACATAAAGCGTGAAAATCCAGGGGAGAATGCCAAGCCAGAAGTGTGAAAGCAAGCCCGTCAGCAAAATCAACGCCGTCGTATAAACCGTGAACACCCGATACTTCTGAAAGTCTTCCACCCGGTGGTAGGCCCGGTAAATCGTAGCCATATAATGCGGATAATTAAAGAGAAGCGCCAGTCCATAAAAGGCGATGGACCACGCCCGCGTGCTCGAAGCAATTGCAAAATACGAAATCAGCAGCAGCGGGGCCGACCACGCCCCGCACCCCACCACCAGATCCAGCCAGGGACCATAGATCCAAACCGATCCGGTCGCGGAACTTTGCGGTCGTTCTTCACTCAATTTCGCCATAGCACTCGATTGTCATCCCGGGCGCAAGCGCGTCTTCGGCAGCGAGGGATCCGGGGCAACCACCTGAAAAGCTGCGTTCTTCGGAACCATACCCGCGGGTTTGGCTCGCGTCCTTAGCTTGTGTTTGACCGGATTATAGGTGTCTCAACCCGCAGATCGTATAACTAGAGGTATGCGCCCACGGTCACGAAAGTAACCACTCCGTAACCACATCCGGACACCCGGGCTTCGAGTCCCGCCGGGAGCGGAATCTCCCGGGCTCATTCTTCTACAATGCGGAGGTGAAGAATTGGGACGTGATCGTAATCGGTGGCGGCATCATCGGCCTCTCGCTCTCGATCGAACTCCGCAAACGGGGCGCCAGTGTCCTGGTGGTCGAGCGCGGCGAACCAGGACGCGAAGCCTCCCACGCCGCCGGCGGCATGCTGGTCGATTGCGGTCTCGAAACCCCCAAGGCTCTGCAACCACTCGCCACCGCCAGCGCCCGCATGTATCCCGAGTTTGTTCACGAGTTACAGGCCGAGTCGGGTATGAAGTCCGGGTTGGGTATGAAAATAGACTTGCGCGACGAGGGAACAGTTTTCCTTCCTTCCGCCGCGCACGCCCCGTCATCGTCTGCGTTGCCCCCCGAACAACTGGCCGAACTCGAACCGGCATTGGCCGATTCCAGCCGTCCCGCTTTCTACTTGCCCGAACGCAGCGTCGACCCTCGCGGCCTCACCGCCGCCGCACTCGAAGCCGCCAAAAATCGTGGCGTGGATTTTTCCTCGGGCGACGCGGCGACCGCGGTGAATTTCTCCGATGATCGCGTAACCGGCGTCACCACCACCAAGACGGCGTTCCTCGCCCCAACCGTCGTAAACTGCGCAGGCGCATGGTCGGCACAAGTCGGTCCCCTCGCCCTCCCCACCCGCCCGGTCAAAGGTCAGATGCTCTCGGTCGCGATGCACCCGCGCGATCTCGTCAAGCACGTCATTCGCACCCCCGACCTTTACCTGATCCCGCGCAGCGATGGCCGCCTGCTCGTGGGCGCCACCGTCGAGGAAGCGGGATTCGATAAGCGGACCGATCCGGCCACAATTCAACGCCTGCATCACTCCGCACTCGCGCTGGTCCCGAAGCTTTCCGATGCGAAAATTCTGGAGGACTGGGCCGGCCTCCGCCCCGGAACTCCAGACGCGCTGCCCATTCTCGGCCCCACCCAAACCCCCGGCTACTACGTTGCCACCGGCCATTTTCGTGACGGCATCCTCCTCGCCCCCGTCACCGCCCAAGTCATGGCCGAAGTGATCACAGCAACCACCTGCTCCCACGACCTCACTCCATTCTCTCCCGCCAGATTCAACAGCCATCTGTAATCCTGAGCCAAGCGAGGGCCTGCCCGGAGTGAAGCCGAACAGCACCCATGCACTTGGCTGAAATCCTGCTGAGTCTCACCCCGTCAGACAAAGGTCGCAGCAGCCACTCCCAATCCTTCGGTTATACTGAAGCGTTTCCGCGAAGCTGCAAATCCTCACCGCAGCGGTTTTCCAAACGAAAGGAACACCTCATGGCCTCTCCCGCAGTCTATTTTGCCCGCAATAATCAGCAGCGCTTCCTCGGCGAACTGAAAGATCTTCTTCGCATCCCGAGCGTCAGCACCCTCGATGAGCACAAACCCGATGTCCAGAAAGCCGCCGACTTCGTGGCCAACGAACTTCGCCGCATCGGCATGGAAAACGTCGAGGTCATCCCCACCCCAGGCCATCCCCTCGTCTATGGCGACTGGCTGCACGCCCCCGGAAAACCCACGGCCCTCTGCTACGCGCACTACGACGTGCAACCCCCCGACCCGCTCGATGAATGGAAGACTCCCCCCTTCGAGCCCACCGAGCGCAACAACAATATCTATGCCCGCGGCGCGGTCGACGACAAAGGCCAGCTCTGGATGGAGGTCAAGGCCCTCGAGTCGCTTCTGAAATCCGGTAACGGCAAACTTCCCATCAACGTCAAAGTAATCTTCGAAGGCGAGGAAGAAGTTGGCGGCGAGTCCATCGCCGAATACGTCAAAAAGCAGAAGTCCAAACTGAAGGCCGATTTTGCTCTGATCTGCGACACCGAGCTCTTTGCTCCCAATCTTCCCACGCTGTGCGTAGGCCTCCGCGGCCTGGTGTACACCGAAATCGAAGCCGTCGGCGCCATGACCGATCTGCACTCCGGAGTCTACGGCGGAGCCGCGCCCAATCCCTTCTTCGCTCTGATCGAGATCATCAGCCGGATGAAAGACGCGAAAGGAAAAATCCTGATCCCCGGCTTCTACAAGAACGTGAAAGCCCCTAGCAAAGATGAACTCAAAGCCTGGAAGCGCCTGCCCTTCAACGAGGAGCACTATCGCAAAACTGAAGTCGGCTCCAAAGCCCTCACCGGTGAGCCCGGCTACTCGGTGCTTTATCGCACCTGGGCGCGTCCCACACTCGAAGTCCACGGCATGCCCGGCGGCTTCATCGCGGTCGGCGCCAAGACCGTCATCCCAGCCAAAGCCGCGGCCAAGGTCTCCATGCGCCTCGTGCCCAACCAGGATCCCGACGACATCCTCAAGCGCTATAGCAACTTCGTAAAGAAGCTAACGCCCAAAGGCATCGTGACCAAGATCAAAGTGCACAGCAAAGGCCCAGCCTGCGTGGTCGGCACCGACAATCCCTACATAGAAGCCGCAACCGAAGCTCTGCGCGACACCTTCAAAAAAGAAACCGTCTTCATCCGCAGCGGCGGCTCCATCCCCATCGTCACCGACTTTCAGGACGGCCTGAAAATTCCCAGCGTGATGATGGGCTTCGGCCTCCCGGACGACAACCTCCACGCCCCCAACGAAAAGTTCCACATCCCCAACTTCCACCATGGAATCGAAACCATCTGCCGGTTCTTCGAAAAACTGGGAGAAAAATAACCCTAAGGACAATGATAGTAGTGAAGAACTGCCAGAGAACCACTCAAGAACCGTTGAAGGGCTAAGGAACGATGAACCATCGAGGGACCGCCGCCTCGGCCGTCCTACGAGCGAAGGCGAGTCACCCCCAATAAGTTGTTGGGGTCCCTGCTTTGCCGGGCTCCGGCCGGTCTCCTCCGGGCGCCAATAGAAACAGATCGAAAGCCAAACCTACCACCGGTCGTGCTAAAACATAATAATTGACAACGATTCGTAAACCACCTAGACTTTGCCCGACTTAGGGTCCCTTTCTCCAAAAACACATCCGCCGATCCAGGAGGTTTTCCAATGACGTCGCTTTGGAAGCTGGCGCTCGCTATGGTGGTGTTTACGTCGAGCTCGTTCTTTGCACAATCCGGCGCAACTTTCTATGTGTCCAAGAGCGGGGCGGATACGAACTCCGGCAGCTATACGGCGCCCTGGCTTACCATTCAACACGCGGCCAATTCGGTATCGGCGGGAGCCACCGTGTACGTCGAAGCCGGCGTATACAACGAATCGGTGACATTCCCCAACTCCGGGACGGCTTCCAATCCCATCACTCTCGCAAACTATCCCGGGCAGGCGCCCGTGCTCGATGGGACGGGTCTAAGCGTGACCGGCACTCAAGGTCTCATCAACATCATCAGCCAAAGTTACATCATTGTGAACGGATTTGAAATTCGCGACTACACCACCGGCAAGTCGACCCTGACGCCGGCAGGCATCTGGGTCACAGGGTCGGGCAGCGGTGTACAACTGCTGAACAATCAGGTGCACAACATCACCACCACGTCGGAGAAAAATGGCAACGCCTTTGGTATCGCCGTGTATGGCACGTCAAGCACGCCCATCACCAACCTCAACATCACCGGCAACCAGGTCTACAGCCTGAAAACCGGCCAGAGCGAATCGGTGAATGTGGACGGCAACGTGACCTATTTCTCCATCACCAACAACATCGTCCACGACAACGACAATATCGGCATCGACGCGATCGGCTTTGAGGGCGTCGGTCCCACCGGCTCCGACCAGGCCAGGTACGGCGAGATCAGCGGCAACACGGTCTACAACATCAGCGGCAAGAACAATCCGGGCGAGGGCAATCAGTACGATGCCGACGGGCTCTATTGCGACGGTTGCGCCTATGTCATTTTTGAACGCAACACCATCCACAATTGTGATCTGAATATGGAGGCGGCCAGCGAACACAAGGGACACGACGCCAGCTATGTCACCATCCGCAACAACCTGTTCTATGACGCCAACACCGTAGGCGTCTCCATCGGGGGATACCAGAAGAGCGTCGGCGGCAGCGATCACGTCGTGATCGTCAATAACACCCTATACAACAACAACACGAAAAACCAAGGCGCCGAGTTTCAGATTCAATACAACGCCCCGCCCGCGAACGGAAACATCTTTGAAAATAATATTGTCTACGCGGGGACCCAGAATGTGTGGATCTACAGCTACGTCAGCGCTTCCACCGCAACCGCCAACTGGAACCTTTACTATTCAACCGCCGGCTATGTGCAGGGGACTTCGATCGACTGGGGCGGCAAATCGAATTACAAGACCTATGCTGCCTATCAATCGGGCAGCGGCGAAGACGCCAACTCCCCCAACGCGAATCCTCTGTTCGACAATCTCACCTCCACGCCTCCGAATCTCGACCTAGCCTCCGGTTCGCCGGCCATCCATGCCGGCAGCACCAGCCTAACCTGCAGCGTGGGCTACTGTAACGGCCCCACCATTTATGGCAGCACCGACTACGCCGGCAACCCGCGCATTAACGGCAGCGGCCAAATCAACATCGGCGCCTACGAACAGTAAGCCTTCCATCGCAGATCAATGGGATGGAGCTCTCAGATATCGGGAAGGAAGCATCTCAGGCACGCCGGGATGGAACGATCTCGGCCACAGGTGTGGGGACAGCCGCCTCGGCTGTCCCGCCGAGAGAGTTCGACTTTATCGACCACCTATCCGAAGCCCCGGAAAGCCCCGGAAAGCCCCGGAAAAGCCCCGCTTCGCCTTGTTTCCCATTCCCGCTTGCGCTACCATGACTTCGCTCTCGCGATTCTCCCCACCTCGCATCTCCCTCTCCGGTAAACTGCATAACTGCTGCAATGCCTGTGCAACCCAGCGTATTCGTGCGTAAGGTCATACAATATATAGTGTTATATTGCTTGACCCCGCCCCCATTTCACCGTTACAGTTGCTTTAAATTTGTGCCCGCCCATCCAGCCGGGGACGGAACTACCAAGGGAAACTGTTCGAGCAGGCGATGTTTCAGCGCCAAGGGTATCTATTTGATAAACAGCTCGACAGACGGCAAAACGAACCGGCTGCTGACAACCGGCCAGGGTTTTTTCCAAGGAGTGAACGGTGCTTAAACTGAAACGCCTTCAGATTCTCGGCTTCAAGTCCTTCTGTGACCGGACTGACCTCAAGTTTCACGGGGACGGCATCGCCGCCATCATCGGCCCCAACGGCTGTGGCAAGTCCAATATTGCCGACGCCATCTCCTGGGTGCTGGGCGAGCAGTCCGCGAAAACCCTGCGCGGCTCCCGCATGGAGGACGTAATTTTCGCCGGCACCCGCGATCGCAAGCCCACCGGCATGGCCGAAGTCTCCCTCACCTTGATCGATCCCGAGCAGTACCCCGGCCCCGACGCCGGCGCGCCCACCGAGATCGACATTCAGGACGAGCTGCCCAGCGCAGCCGAGGTCTTGCGAAATGCCGCCGCCGACCCGAACTCCGGCCCGCCCAAGAAAGAAACCTCGGACGATGACGACATGCCCGATAAGGACTGGGATGAAGCCGTCATTCGCGCCCGCGCCGCGGCCGAAACCGAGCGTGCCATCGAAGAAGCCCAGCCCGGCCTCACCGAGGAAGTGGAAATCCCGCGCTCCCGGGTGAACGTCATTTCCATCGCGTTCCCGGACGATGAACCGGTCTTCGCCCTGCCGGTTCACGCCATCGCGCCCATCGCCTCCTCAGCCGCGATCAGCGGTGCCCCGCACGTGGTGCTCAAGATCCGCCGCCGCAAGTTCAACCAGCAGCAATTCCGCGCCGGAGAAATCGTAATCACGCGGCGTCTGTTCCGCTCCGGCGATAGCGAATACCTGCTGAATGGCAAACTCTGCCGCCTGCGCGATATTCAGGAGCTCTTCATGGGCACCGGCCTCGGACCCGAGACCTACGCCCTGATCGAACAGGGACGCATCGGCCAGATTCTCAGCAGTCGTCCCACCGACCGCCGGGCAATTCTCGAGGAGGCGGCAGGAATCACGAAATTCAAGACCAAGAAACGTCTCGCCGAAGCTCGTCTCGAAGATGCCAAGCTGAACCTGGCGCGGGTGAACGATATTTTCGACGAAGTCACGCGGCAGATGAATTCGCTCAAACGACAGGCTTCGAAAGCGGAACGCTATGTCAAACTGCGGGACGAGATGCGCGCTCAACTCCGCATCGTTCTGGCCAGCAAGTTTGCTGCCATCGAGCAGGAGCGCGCCGAACTCGACGCACAACTGAACGCTCTCGCCGAAGACATGCAGCATCGCTTTGAAGCCGTGCAGCAACTTGAATCTGAGCACGGCGAAGGCACCGCGCGCGGTTATGCCATCGAGGGTGAACTCCGCGAGAACCGCGATCGCCTGAGCCAGATTGATTTGGAAATCGATCGCGCTCGCGCCCGCCGCCGCCACAATGACGAGCGTTGCGCGGAGCTGGTAGTCCGCACCGCCTCAGCCGAAGCCGAGCTCGCTCAGGCTCGGCACCGCCTCACCGCGCTTGAGGCCGAGCGCGATTCCAACCGTCAAGTCTTGGAGTCGGCTGCCGCCGATCTCGCCGCCGCCGAACGCCAACTGGCGTTGTCCCAGCAGGAAGCCGCCGAGGCAACCGCCGCGCTGGCCGAACTCGAGCACCAGCAGGAAGAGTCTCGGGTCGCGATCTTCGACACCGTTTCCTCCGCCTCGCGCCTGCGCAATCAACTCGCGCAAGCCGAGGAGCGCCTTGCCAGCGCCGATCGTGAAGCGGGCCGTCTGCAAACTGAGATGGCCAACGCCAATCTCCAGTTCGAAACCTTCGGCGGAAAGCGTGGCCAACTCGCGTTGGAGTTCGAAACTGTCACCCAGCGCGTCACCGGAATCAGCGAAGAGATCAGCCAGCTCCGCCGCTTCCTAGCAGCCAAGCGTCTCGAAGAAACCAACGCCAAGACTCATCTCGATGTCCTGCGCGCCGAATTTGCCACAGCTCTCGGCCGCAAAGGTTCGCTCGAAGCGGTGATCGCTGAACACGGATACTCCACCGAATCGGTTCGCCGCCTCTTCCAGTCCGGAGTCATGCAGGGCGGACTCGCCCCAGTCGGCGTCCTCGCGGATTTTCTTGAGGTCGAGCCCCGCTTCGAGCGCGTGGTCGAAGACTTCCTGCGCGACGAACTGAACTACATCGTCGTGAAATCCTGGGACGCTGCCGACGAAGGCCTTCGCCTGCTGCGCAGCGACGTCGACGGCCGCGCCACATTCCTGGTTCATCCCGAAGATTCCCAGGCCAGGTTTTCCTTCATCCTCGACGAGGCCGCGCACTGCGCTCCGCCCGCGGCTTCGATCGTGCCGCTAAAAAATACGATTCGTGTTCTTAACGGCTTCGGAAAGTCGCTGGAAGTGATTCTTCCCAAGCTGCGCGACGGCTATATCGTCCCCGGCTCCGAGACCGCGCGAGGCCTCGCTCTCGAAAATCCCGACGCCTTCTTTCTCTCGCAATCCGGAGAATGTTTCCATAACGTCACCGTCACCGGCGGCAAGCAACGCGCCGAAGGCCCACTTTCGATGAAGCGCGAGCTTCGCGAAGTTCTTCGCCAACTGGAAGATGTCGAACGTACGCTTCGTGAAGAAGAAATGCGAATCCTCACCCTCGGCCGGGAACTTAAGGACCTCACTTCCCTTCTCGAACGTCTCGAAGGAGAAAAACGCGAGGCCGAACATCAAACGATGACTTCCAGTCACATGCTGCAACAGCTCGATTCGGAACTTGCCCGCGTCACCGAACGCATAGCCGTATCCCAAGCCGAATTGCGGCGCCTCGCCAGCGAGCGAACCGAGCAGGAATGGATCATGACCTCGCGTCAGGCTGAGATCGAAGCCCTGGAACAGACCCGCGCCCGGCTCGAGCAGCAAATCGCGGCCACCCAGGAATCGCTCGGCGCAGTGCGTCAGCGACGCGAAGACGCGGCCCAAGTCGGTTCGCAGCGCGTGGCCCGCGTCGCGGCCCTCGAAGAGCGCCACCGCTCGGCCCATGCCGTATTGAGCCGCATTGATTCTCTTTTCACTGAAATGAGCGAGCGCCTTCATGCTCTAGCCGCGCAGATCGAATCGGCCGCCGCCGAGAAACTGCAGCGCGAAGCCGAGAATCTCGAGCTCGAGCAGCTCGCCGCCGACTTCGCAGCCGAGCGCAATGCCGGACAGGCCCGCGAGGGTTTGCTGCAATTCGAAAAAGATCAGCTGCGCGCCCGCCTCGGAGAAATCGACGAGCTTCTCCGCAACGCCCGCCAGCTCCTCGACCAGGCCCGCGACCGCCGCGGCGAACTCCAGGCGGCCGCCGCCAAGCTCGAAGCTGACTCCATGTACATGGCCCAGACCTGCCTGAACGAACTTGGAATCGAACGTCCCGTTTTGCTGGCCGACACAACCATCGCGCTCCTTACCGGTGACGATCTCACCGCTTGCGATCAGTCCTATCGCGACATGCGTGCCAAACTGGAAGCCATTGGGCCGGTGAACATGATGGCCCTTGAAGAATATCGCGAAACCGCCGAGCGCCACTCGTTCCTCGAAGTGCAACGCAAGGATCTTATTTCCTCCATCGAGAACACCACCGCCACCATCCGCGAGATCGACGAAGTCTCGCGCCAGAAATTCCAGGAAGCCTTCACCAAAATCAACGATAACTTCCAGGCCACTTTCAAAAAGCTATTCGGTGGCGGCCACGCCTTCATGAAACTTACCGACGAAGACAACTCGGCTGACAGCGGCATCGACGTCATCGCGTCTCCCCCAGGAAAGCGGCTGCAAAGCGTGCTGCTGCTCTCCGGAGGCGAGAAGGCGCTCACCGCTCTCTCGCTGCTGGTCGGCATCTTTCAGTACACGCCGAGCCCGTTCTGCATTCTCGATGAGGTCGACGCCCCCCTCGACGAAGCCAACATCGGCCGCTTCACCGAGTTGGTGAAAGAGATGAGTATCCAGACGCAGTTCGTCCTGATCACGCACAGCAAGAAAACCATGAGCATCGCCCCCGTGCTCTACGGCGTAACCATGCAGGAGCCCGGCGTCTCGAAATTGATCTCGGTGAGATTCAGCGCGGCATAACGCGGCGCAAAGATCGCGTGCGGACGGCCGCCTCGGCCGCCCGTCGAGCGCAGCGAGAGAGGTCGAGCCTGAATCAGGCAGCGCACGATTTACCTCTCCTCCGCCAACGCTCCGTCCACTTTATCCACCCTCATCCTCAGTTTTTCCACAAGGGCCGGGCAGGAACAGCTGGCAAATCCAGTTTTCCGCCCCACCCCCTTCGCTCAACGCTACCCTGCTCAATAGGATACAAACTTCTTTCTCTGCGATGATCTCTGCCGTTGACAAAAATTTCTGAGCGTCTAAAATACGCCTCGCTCCTTACCTGTAAAATTTCATCATGAACTCTAAACTTCTCGATCCCGTCCTTCTTCAGACCGATTTTCCAGATCTGCAACTTCACTCGAGCGGCAAGGTCCGCGATGTTTACCAGCTCGACGAAGAGCGCCTCCTGTTCGTCGCCACCGATCGTATTTCGGCCTTCGACTACGTGCTCGCGACCGGAATTCCCCACAAGGGCCGCGTCCTGAGCCAGATTTCGCTGTTCTGGTTCGAATTCCTCTCTGACATCGTTCCCAACCACGTCATCACAGCCGAAGTAAATCTCTACCCGCAGCTCCTGAAGAAGTATGCCGAACAATTGCGCGGCCGCTCCATGCTGGTGCGATGCGCTCAGATGTTTCCCGTTGAGTGTGTCGTGCGCGGCTACATTTCAGGTTCCGCGTGGAAGGAATATCAGGCGACCGGTAAAGTTTGCGGCATCGATCTGCCCGCAGGCCTGCGCGAATCCGCGGCCCTGCCCGAACCCATCTTCACGCCCGCCACCAAGGCGGTGACCGGCCACGATGAGAACATTTCCTTCGCCAGGATGTGCGAAATCGTGGGCACCGAAGCCGCCAGCCACTTGCGCGACCTCAGTCTGCGGATTTACAAAAAGGCCGCCGCTTACGCTCGCCAACGCGGTATCATCATCGCCGACACAAAGTTTGAGTTTGGGCGCACCGCCAAAGGAATCACTCTGGCCGATGAGGTGCTTACACCCGATTCCTCCCGCTTCTGGCCAGCCGATACGTATGCGCCCGGAGCTTCGCAGGAGTCTTACGACAAACAATACGTTCGCGACTATCTGGAAGAAATTCGCTGGAACAAACAGCCGCCCGCGCCCGCCCTGCCCGATGAGGTGGCGCGCCGCACCAGCGAAAAATATCTCGACGCCTACTTTAAGATCACAGGTCACAGGCTCGATGGTTAGGCGGCAAGCGCGTGCGGGAGGTCGCGCACTGAGCCTGACTTGCGGGAAAGCTTCGAGGAGAGCAAGAGCGGCATGATCACGGCGGACTGGATGATCGTCGCGGTCATCGTGCTGAATATCATACTAGCCGCCATTCACGGCTTCTTCGCCGAAGCCCTCAGCATGGCGGGACTTGTAGTTGGGTATATCGTCGCCGCCTGGCAGTACCAGCACCTTGCGGCATGGTTCAATTCGTTCTTGAAGTCGCAGCTATTGTCCGAGATTTTCGGTTTCCTCATCATATTCTTTGCCGTGCTGCTGCTCTTTGGGATTGCGGGCAGGCTCGCGCGCAAGCTGATGAAAGAAGCTGGCCTGAGCGGGTTCGATCGTTTTCTAGGGGCGTTGTTGGGAGTGGTCAAAGGTGGGTTGCTGTTGGCCGTCGTGTTGATGGGATTGACCGCCTTCGCCCCCACCTCGCAGTTGCTGGCGGATTCACGGTTGGCGCCATATTTCCTGGTGGTGGGTAGAGCCGCCATCTGGGTGGCTCCCTCCACGCTTCGCGCTCGGTTTTATGAGGGACTGGACTTTTTGCATCGTGCCCCCAGGGAATTAACCGGCGCTCCAGCCAACGCGCACCAGAAATAGATGCGATCACCATAATCCGGAATAAGTCACTGAAAGACGGTTACCGAAAGACGTTTGCTGGCAGATGTACCTGATCGTGTTTGCTAAGCCTGTCACCCGAGCCTGTTACCCGAGAAAAGAGACGCATCGTGAAAGATCAACTGGAAGCGCTCATTTTGCAGATGTATAAGAGCAACATCCTGTATTCCGAGGGCGTACGGGAATTCAAAAAGCGCTTTATCCTTACCGTGCTCCAGGAAAACAAAGGCAACCAGTGCCGCGCAGCGCGCGAACTGGGTATGCACCGCAATACCCTAAGCCGCACGCTCAACGAACTCAAGATCGACGTGCGCCAGCTCCGTGACGGAGCCAAGCGCCCGCCTCGCAGCGCCCGGCCGGTTTCGCTCGACCGGGACAAGAAAGCGGCACGCTAGCCAGGCGGTGCGCAGGTACGCTATCGGGTCTCGATTCATCCGGCTCGAAAAGAACCGGTTCTGAATTCGCACTGAAGACATTCAAGAAAAAAAGCAGCCCTCGCTGGGGCTGCCTTTGATCGAACCACATTTGATCGAACCACACTTGATCGAGCCACATTTGATCGAACACACTTGATCGACCCGCATCCTGTTCTGGTTACGACGCGGGTTTGTGGCGCGGAGCAGCCTTGGGCGCTACCTTCGGCTTCGGCAACGCGCCCTTTTCCATAACCATCATGAATGGGCTCGGAGTATAGGACGCGGGTTCTCCCTGAAAATCCAGACTCGCGCCTTCTTTAGGAATCAGCCGCAACGGCACCTTCTCCTCAAAGGTCAGCGTGATGTCCGCCTTCTTCGCCTCGATGTCATCCTCGCTGGCCGCGATATCGAACTCCGTGGCCGTCGCTTTGATGACCGTACCGTTCATATAAACGGCCTTGCCCTTAATGGCGTTCCATACCGCATCCTGGTCTTCTTGCTTTCCATTGGAAAGCACGAACTCCCAGGTCGCGAAGTCCATCTTGTCCGGCAGCGTGGCCACCACCATATTGTGAGCCTGCTCGGCCGGAGTCGGCGCCGGCTTAATGGTAAAACCCGGCGGCGGCAACGGTGTGGTTGCGGTCTGCGCCAGCAAATCCGTCCATCCGTCCTCTCCCCCGTGGTAGTGAATATATCGGCTGCGGCCGAATTTCTTGACCTGCTCCTTGGCGGCAGCGTCTGTAACCAGGTTAGCCGCGCGAGCCACAAAAAACAGCCCAATCACTTCGTCCGGCGGGGTCGAAGGAGGCAGCGATGCAATGGCCAGAGGATAAACATTTTCCACGTTGTTGGGGTCGGACTCAACGGCGGCTCTTAAATACTTCTGAGCATTGGCGTAATCTTTCAATTGCAGTGCGGAAAAGCCGGCGACGCTGTTCAGGATGGTCGCGAATTGGGTCTTCTGCTTGGCAAAATCAGCGTCGGACACTCCATCTGGCTTGGTCCACTTGGGCAGAACTTCG
>Ga0302177_10002496_pt1 | contig 13013 bp, 15 predicted proteins | sample I_Palsa_E1_2_FD_198780 | JGI IMG/M metagenome (GOLD analysis project Ga0302177, IMG submission 198780) | Peat permafrost microbial communities from Stordalen Mire near Abisko, Sweden - I_Palsa_E1_2 | ecosystem: Environmental > Terrestrial > Soil > Palsa > Peat permafrost | place: Sweden... | reverse complement strand
AGAACGGTCCTCGCCGTCAAGGGTTCGCTTCGCCGCGCCCAACAACGGCGCCCCCTTGACCGCTCCGGGCCGTTCTGAACAACGCCTCCTGATAAGAGGGAAAGGCTCACTCCGAACGGCTCCCCCTGCAGGGTGCCACTTCGCCGCCATTTCGGTACCCTTTTCAACCGCCACCGACATGGTCGACCAGCTTATCATCCACTCACGGCTGATATCCGTCCGTCCTCCACTTGTCGTACAGACCGAGCTGCTCCGCGGTCCAGAATGGGCCGCCGGGTGGCATAGTCTGACCCGCCAAGCTATCCTGGACCGCTTGCGCGTTCGCATAATTACTCGTCGCGTCAGAGATGTACTGGTAATCGTCCAGATGCACGCCGTGAACCTTCATGTGATCGATATCGACATCCCGAAACATGGGCTTGACGTCCTTTGATAATGATACTGGCATGCCATTTCTCCTCGTCGATAGAGCACCTCTTAATGAGAATCACAGATCGATCTCAACTTCGCCCGATGGTTGCGAACAGCAAATCAATACGTCACCTCCGGCAGGCGGCTCCAGGTGTGCCGGATGATAGTCGACCGAACCTTCGATCAACGCGCATGCGCAGGTGTGGTGGACGCCCGTGCTACACGACCACCATGCGGGAACGTCGCACGCTTCGACGAGTTCCAGCAAGCTTTGGAAGTGTGAATCCCACGGAACCGTCAGACCGCTTCGCGTGAACGCAATCTGACGGCCGATCCCCGGAGGTCCCGAGGGCAGATGCGGGGGAAGAATCGGTTTAACGCTAGATCGCCGCTCCCACAAGTTTCACCAAATCGTCCCGCCGTAACGGCTTAGAAAGAAAACCAGCTGCACCGTGCTTCATGGCCACGTCACGATTCGCCTGAGTTGCTTGCGCGCTGACGAATATGATTGGCACACGATTATCGTCTCCGGCCAGCTTGTCTTGATGTTCTAGTCCGCCAATACCGGGCAACTGTACGTCGACAATCAAACAAGCGGCGTTCTGCGCAGATCCCGACCTCAAAAATTGCTCGGCGGAATCGAAGCTATCAACCGCGTATCCCGCAGATTCCATGCAGTCTCCTAGCGCTTGCCGCACCAATACATCATCGTCGATGATAACGATGTTGCCGCTCAATTTTCTCTTCACTCGCCTAGCCCGGCTTGCTATCCCCGGTGAGGGTTTTACCCTTGCCATTGGGGTACTAACAGCGACGCGGATCGAGGTCTATTCTACTTTGGTAGAACGCCCGGCTAAGCCGAGATTTTGAGCCTATGACTGCACCACCGAATGTCGAAAACACACTCGGAGAAGACCGTAATCCGACAGTTCGCATGGATGGTGGATGCTCAAGGTGCCAGCCTTGGGGTACCGGCGTAGTGTGGCGTGCTCTGCCTGGAAGGGCTAGAACTAACTCTGAGTCACTTTCGTCGAGAAGCGCTGGTCAAATCGAGACGATTAGCATGGCCCTCGCGACGTTTGGAAGCAGCGCATACAGGCCGGCGTGTGGCAAGCGCGAGTGACAATGCTAATCGCCGGTGGAGAACTTTGCAACCGACGTTCCATTTTGGTTTTCTGAGGAAGGCACGCGAGCCTCATGAACGCCCGGCACCTCGACTTGAGGAACCGGCAAAGTCTCGGACCAGGGCGGCGATCCCGTCGGCAGCAGTGTCCAGCGCGAAATGACCGCCGTCGAGAATGTGAACTTGAGCGTTCGGCACGTCCCGGCGATAGGCTTCCGGTTCCGAGGGGTCGAACGAGGACTCGTATTTTCCCCACAGCACCAATAGGCGAGGTTGCTTCTCGCGCATCCATGCTTGCCACTTGGGGTAGGCTTCGACGTTGGTCCGGTAATCGTAGAACAAGTCGCTTTGAATTTCGGCCTGGCCGGGCTGGCTGAGAAACGCAAACTCGTCGGTCCAGAGATCCGGGTCATAGCGTTCCACGTTGGGATCGCTCCCGACATGGCGCGTCCGCGTAGTCGCGAGCGACAGGAGATTTACGCGAAGTGCGCTCTCGTTGGCCGAGCGGTCGGCCCAAAAAGCCCGCCGTGTCTTCCAATTCGCTCCCAGGCCTTCGTTGTGCGCCACGGCGTCTTGAACGATGAGAGCTTCGATCCGTTCCGGATGCGCCAAGACCATGCGGAAACCCACGGGGCCGCCGTAATCCTGCATGTACAGCGTGTAGCGCGAGAGTCCGAGCGCTTCGGCAAAGTGGTTCATGATCTCGGCGAGGCGATCGAACGTGTACGCGAATTTCTTCGGGTCGGGCCAGTCGCTATGTCCAAAGCCCGGGTAATCGGGCGCGACCAGGTGATAGTGATCGGAAAGGCGGGCGAAGAGCGGCTCGAACATTCGGGATGAGGAGGGCAAGCCGTGCAGCAGCAGAAGCACTGGCGCATCTTTCAGCCCGGCCTCCCTGTAAAAGATGGAGAGACCGTCTATCTGGATGGTGCGATAAAAAGTCGAATATTTCATGAAGCGTTCCTTTCCCTGGGCTTGGGCGAGAAGCGGAAACGAGGCGAGCATCAGACAAATCAGAATTTTCATTGAGCCAATTTGCAGGGGCTTCACATTGTCAAGACGAAGCGGAATTTTGGGTCGCCGCTCCGCGTGCGCCCGTAACTCTCCGCCGCTTTTCCGGTCATCTGCTGCAATGCCTTCATCCTCTCCTCTTAAATTGCTCTGCATGGCTAGTGCCATTTGGAGCCGCAGCCCCACCTTCGTGATAGCACTCGATGCCCTGTCGACTAATTGAGTAAGTGCCTTTCGAATTACTCGGTCGAAGCGGTCTTGTGATTGCAGTCACGCCGCAGGACCAGTGGAGGAGCGATGAGCCCCAAGACGAATCGAGAGCTGGAAGATCGGTGCATCAACACCATGCGCATCCTCTCCGCGGATGCGGTCCAGAACGCGAATTCCGGGCACCCCGCCATGCCGAAGGGTGCGCGACACGGATCAATGCTGCTGTACAGCATCAGATCACGCGGACTCAGCCATGGAACGCGCTGTATCGGTCCCTTGATTCACGAGGTACGCCACATCTCCAACTTGAAGCGACCCTGACCTGGTCACGGTCGCGTAGACCCCCAGGCAGCCACGATGGTGCTGCGCGGTGGTCCGAAGTATACTCAAGTCGCGCGGGAGATCTTGTTGGGCAAGCGTTGAGGTCACGCACCACACCGTGGGCTGGAACTCCTCCACCCTGACCGCTCCACCTATGTTGAGCGCGCCGCCCAGCCAGGAGTCCTCAACAAAGCCGCCGCATTCGGCCTCCGACTCGATGTAGATGTTCGGCCGGAACCGACGCCGGTCAATCCGCGCCGTACCCCCCTGGAGCTTGCGCAGGTGGTCTACGGAGCCGCTGGCCAGTAAATACACTGCTCCAATCTCAAAGAACGTACCCGTCATCAGTTGGAAATAGTCGGGCATGGATTCGGGGGTCCACTCCGCTTTCATCGTGCTCACGGGCACATCGCCGAACACCGTGGCGCGATCGATGCCCGTCTTTTCGTCACTGGCCGGTTGATTCTCCAGGCGCACGCTGAGTCCGAGCAAATCTGAGATGATCCGAGACGCGTCCGAATCGTCCGGGCATATCGTTCGCCTGTCCGGCAAAGTGATCTGGATGCGTCCAGGCGCCGCGAATGTCGGTTCCACCTCATACCGGGCATGGAATGCGAGCAACTGCGGGAACCTCTTTGCGCTGGCGATCCGTCCTGTCGCAGTCTCACGAAGAGCCCACGCACGATCCCCCAGAGCCCCACTGGGCGTAAACGGCAGCTGGTTTCTGCGCTCTCCAAGCATCGACTTTACGGGATAGCGCCACAATTCGGCCACGCGGCCGACAAGGTGTTCAAACATAACCACCTCCAAACCTCTATCATTCCGCTGAATGGTGGTCGTCAACCTGGGAAATGGCGCACTGCGATTTAGTCCAATTCCCACCCCAGGCATTGTATAGTTTATTCAGGAGTTCCTCCCAGGCAGCCGGCGAACGTGAGGCGGGATAGGGTTCCGGGCGGATTGGCTTTTCGGAGCTCCACATGATTTCGAACTGCCCACCCTCGCCGATCCTTCCCAAGCGCATCGTCTTCCAGGTGTGTTGATTCTCTGCATCAATTCGAACACGTCCACCCGGAGCTTCAAAGCTCTGGTTCGGCAGCGCTCGGCGGATGGCCGCCACGTCATCAGGGTCGGCCGCGTGTGCGGCTTGCGCCCAGAGGTGCACTCCCAAATATCCGGCTTCCATTGTATCGGCGACGACGCGCTGGCGGCCATAGCGAGAATGAAACCTCTTTACAAATGCGTGGTTCTCCGGCCGGTCCAGGCTCTGAAAGTAGTTCCAAGCGGCGTAGTCGCCCACGATTTCTCTCGCCGACAGACTCAGCAACTCGATTTCGCCGACACTGAAATAAACGGTCGGGATTTTCTCGGGGGTGATTCCCGCGGCGCGCAGCAAGCGCGTGTAGAACAGGTTCATATCGCCGACGAGCGAATTGAAAATGAGATCGGGCTCAGTTTGACCGATCGTACGAACGACTCGAGTTACCTCAGTGCTATCGGGGAGCACATATTCTTCTCCAACGATCTCGCCGCCGGAGGCTTCCACTTCGTCCCGGATGATCGCATTCGCCGCCCGCGAATAGACCGAGTTCCAGCCCACCAGAAAGAAGCGTTTTTTTCGAAGGAAGCCTACTGTCCAGTTAACCGCGGGTATGATTTGCTGATTAGGCGCGGCACCCGTGTAGAAGATATTGGAACACTGTTCCATGCCTTCGTACTGCGTGGGATAAATCAGCAGATGATCCCGCTGCTCCACGATCGGGAGCACTGACTTGCGGCTGGCGGAAGTCCAGCAGCCAAATATCGCGCAAACCTTCGTCTCGGCGATCAGGGCCGCAGCCTGACGGGCGAACACTCGTTCATCGGAGGCTCCGTCGATCACCACGGGCTGAATTTCACGGCCCAGAATCCCGCCGCGCTCATTGATTTCCTCGATCGCCAGCAGCGTGGCGTCAACCACGGGGCTTTCTGTCGACGCCATGGCGCCAGTCAGGGAGTGAAGGATCCCCACCCGCAACTCCCGCGGGGTTTTCGCAGGTTTAAGCTTCGAGGGTGGCGTTTGGAAGGAGGACTCGTCGTTCACCGAAGGCAGGAAGCGATATCCACGCGTCGGGACCGTCTCGATGTAACGGGGTTTCTTGGCATCGTCGCCCAGCGCGTCGCGCAGTTCTCGGATGTAGCCTCTAAGCAATTCATCACTTACGCTGTTGCCGGCCCAGACGCTCGCGAGCAGCTCCCGTTTGGTCACTAAGCGTTGAGCATTCTGCACAAGGTAGAGCAAAACCTCAAATGTCTTCGGTCGCAGACCCACCAGGTTGGAATCGCGCCAAAGTTGTTCGTTCGCGGCGTCCAGCCGAAACGGTGGGAATACAAAAGTAGCCCTCGATGCCACTGTGTCTCCAATGGCCTTCGATGGCCAGTGCTTATTTTAACGGAAGTTCCACGGAACTTCCACGCTCCTTCTATGGATTGAAAGGGCGTTCAGCCCTATTCTGAGCACGTGGTGAACGGCAAGAGCGACAAGGGCTCAAAGAAGAAACGGAAGGACGAGATCGTGAAACCCGATCCGTTGCCGAAGAATTTGCCGGATCTGGCCTTCGTCGTTCAGTTTCGCGACCCCACAGAACCAGGGTCAGCCCGTTTCGCCGGACGAGCAGAGCACCTAATGTCCGGAGAAAACACGGGATTCGAAACACCTGAAGAACTGGTCGGCTTTTTCAGGCGAGTCATGAATCAACTCAAGCCGCGATCACAAAAGGGTTTAAGGCAATAAACACAAACATTCAGCGCAACGCAGCGCGACTTGGGTACCGCGCTGGCGCAAGCGCACAGCGGTTTTGATCAAAGGAAAACGCGGAACGATCCGCATTCATAAGGAGTAACACCGTGGCTACTTTAGACTTGATCGGGTCCAGTCCGAAATTCCGGGCTGTGCTCAAGCAGATAAACATGGTTGCGCCAGTGGACTCCGCTGTCCTAATCCAGGGCGAAACAGGCACCGGAAAAGAAGTGATTGCGAGAACCATCCATGATGCCAGTCCTCGCCGTAACCATCGTTTCGTGGCCCTGAACTGCGCGGCGATTCCGAGTGCTTTGTTAGAGAGCGAACTGTTCGGCCACGAAAGAGGCGCGTTCACGGGCGCGTGGGCGCAAACCAAGGGACGATTTCAGATGGCGGATGGAGGCACGCTCTTTCTGGACGAGATTGGCGATATGCCGTTGGAACTTCAGCCCAAGCTCTTACGCGCCCTGCAGGAGCGGGAGTTCGAGCGTTTGGGTAGCACCCAGACTGTCCGGGTCAACGTCCGGGTTGTGGCGGCAACAAACCAGGATCTCGCCGAACTCGTGACCAGGAAGCTGTTTCGCGCAGACCTGTTCTACCGGTTGAACGTAATTCCGATCTGCCTGCCTCCGCTGCGTGAGCGCGTTCAGGACATCCTGCCGCTAACGGAGTTCTTCGTGGAAAACTTTGCCGCCCGCCTCAATAAGACCATCGACTCGATTCCCGATGAAGTGGTGGCGGTCCTCCAAGCGCACGACTGGCCAGGTAATATTCGCGAACTACAGAATTTCATCGAGCGCGCGATGCTCTTTTCGCCTGGATCGGTGCTGCGACTGCCGCTCGACTTGAAGCAGTCGGTGAAGCAGAGCTCGGAGAGCGCTTCACGCACGCTCGCCGACGCCGATCGGGAACATATCCTGGAAACATTGAAGCAAACCGACTGGCTGATCGGAGGGCAGGACGGAGCGGCCAATCGGCTTGGATTGCCGCGTACTACGCTGATTTACAAGATGCGAAAGCTTGGAATTGAAATACGCCGATCCCCGAGGGCGCGCGCCATTCGGGCAGTGGCGCATGAACAGTGCCGTGCCGCGGCGACCTGTTGAAGGAGACGCCGCGTATCCGGGCGTCTTGCTGGAAACGAGCGATAACTCGCTTGCATCTGTGGAAGGAATCCAATCATGCGCAATGATCTCGTACCCGGAAACGTTTGTCCCGACTATCAGTTGCCCGATCACACGGGTACACCTCGGAGGCTTAGCGAACTCCAAGGCGATGATCCTCTGATCCTGACGCTTTCGCGCGGCCATTACTGCCCGAAAGAACACCAGCAGCATCTGGAGCTTGCCGCGTTTTATCCGAAGATCGCCGTGGCATACACCCAGATTGTCACCATCTCCACCGATGACCACCACACTCTCCAGGAGTTCCGCGCGTCGCTGGGCGCCCAGTGGCCCTTCCTCTCCGACCCCGAGAGAACCGTTCAGAAGGACCTCGACATCGCCGAGTATACCGACCCCGAGCATAATCCTATGATTCCGCACACACTCGTGCTCAAGCCGGGACTCATCATCCACAGCGTCTATAACGGTTATTGGTTCTGGGGCCGTCCTTCTGTCATCGACCTCTGGCACGACCTGCGGGCCGTAACGCGAGAGATTCGCCCCGATTGGGATTTGAAGACTCCTGGACTCCGCGAGGCTTGGAACGCGGGCGACTTGTCGGCTTTCCATGGATGGAACAACGGCGCTACTTGAGGCCCGCGAGCGTAAGCGCATACCACTGTCGCGGATCCGTCCATCTCTGCTCGATCGTAAAGCCCGCATCATCCAACAAGGCGCCAAGCGTATTCTCGCTGAACTTGTAGCTGTTCTCGGTATGGATAGATTCAAAGGCCGCGAATTGGACGCTTAGTTGCGCGGCCGGGATATTTACACACTGATCGCGCGTGCTCTGCAGGTGCATCTCCATGCGCGATTTGACACGATTCCAGCGGGCCCGATGCCGGAAGCACCCGGTATCGAAGTTCGCACCGAGTTCTCTGTTAAGGCGATGCAGAATGTTCAAATTGAACGCCGCGGTGACGCCAGCTTTATCGTCGTACGCTCGCACGAGGGTCGCCTCGTCTTTTACCATATCCGTACCTAACAGCAGCGCATCTCCGGCCCTGAGCTCGGACCTCAGATTGCGAAGAATGGACCGAGCCTCCTCCGGCGAGAAGTTGCCGATGCTCGAACCGATGTACATCGCGAGCGTCGTCCCCTTGAACCGTTCCAGCTTCGGCGGGTGAGTGACGTAGTTCGCCACCATCGGCTGTAGATGCACGTCCGGCAACAGGCAACCGATGCTATTGCACGCCGCCTCGAGTGCATCCGACGAGACATCAACCGGCAAATAAATTACTTCGTTTCGCAAGCGCGTTGCGGCTTCCAGCAGGATACCGGTCTTGGTGGCTGTCCCCGCTCCCAACTCCAGCAGGCGCAAGGGCCGAGAGTAGCTAGAACCAGTCGCTGTGATAATCGCTTCGGCATAGCTCGCCAAAATGTCGCGCTCCGTTCGCGTGGGATGGTATTCCGGCAGGGTTGTGATGCACTCGAAAAGACGCGAACCCTCGGAATCGTAGAGCATCCACGGAACCAGGGATCGTGGACGTTTGGGCAGGCCGCGCCAAACCTCATCGATCAGAGCCTCGCGCGTGTCCAACGGGGCAAGACTGGGGGCGAGGCTTTTCGCTTCGAATGTCTGAACATCGGTCGTGAGATTCATATTTGAGGGTCTTTAAGCGGCCAAACGTATTCCCGTGAATTGCAAGCGCGTCGCCGGCTGAAAGAAATTACGATAGGTTGCGCGTATGTGAGTCGCCGGCGTGACGCAGGACCCTCCACGCAGAATCATCTGGCCGGACATAAATTTGCCGTTGTATTCGCCCAGGGCGCCAGGAAGGGACTTGTAGCCCGGATAGCCCGTGTAAGGGCTTGCTGTCCACTCCCAGCAGTCCCCGAAGAGTTGGTCCAGGCCATCGCCGGACGCGATTGCGGGATGCAGCCTTCCGATGTCGAGCAGTCCGGTGTCGAGCAAGTTCCCATGAATCGCACTGCCACTCGCGGCAAGTTCCCATTCCGCTTCTGTCGGAAGGCGGCAGCCTCTCCAGCGCGCGAACGCATCGGCCTCAAAAAAGCTCACATGGCACACGCGCGTATCAAGCAACGCGGAAAGCGGATGCCAACCTCGAAGAGTGAAGATGCGCCAGCCAGCGCTGTCCGTGGCGTCACGTTCCCAATAGAGTGGCGTCCGCCACCCCTGTTTCCTCACCGCTTCCCAGCCGTCCGAAAGCCAAAACTCGGGGCGCCCGTATGCGTCGTCGGACATAAACTCGAGATACTCTCGACACGTGTCGCCGCGGTTTGCGATGCGGAAGGTTTCCAGGTACACCTTGTGGCGGGGAGTTTCGTTATCGAAGCAAAAGTCGAGACCGTTGGTGGAATCGATCGAATACCCAATTTCAGTCAGACCGCCATGGAAGCGATGCCACATGAACTCGGAGGGTGAGACGTCGCGTGCTCCCGCTAAAGGGGCGGAGTCGTAAGCCGAACCCAGTGGATTCGAGAAGAAGGCATGCTTGATATCGGTCAGCATCAATTCCTGGTGCTGCTGTTCGTGGTTGAGGCCCAACATGATGCGTCGCGCTGCGTCGTCATGAATGTGACCTGCGAACAGCTTTTCCATCGCTTCGTCCACATGTGTGCGAAACGCGATGACCTCATCGAGCGACGGACGCGAAAACGCAGCGCGCATGTGCTTCTCCGGAGGCTCCTCACCGAGCGAGTTGTAATAACTGTTGAATAGCCAGCGAAACTCTTCGCGAAATGACTTGTAATCCGGAAGAAAAGGACGCAGCACAAACGTCTCAAAAAACCAGGTCGTATGCGCTTGATGCCACTTCATCGGACTAGCCTCCGGGCAGGATTGCACCATCTGATCCTCAGCAGAGGTTCGTGCTGCGAGCGAGCGGGTCACCGACCGCACGGCTCTATATTTGATGCCAAGACAGCGATTTGTTTGTTTCGAGTCCGCAGCGTCCGATGTCAACGCTCGATGGAGTAATGTGGTTTCCAAAGTCACAACGTCGTAGAATGCATTTCAAGAACCAGCAGGCACTCATCGTGTGCAGAAAAGGCAACGTTCTCGAAATCAAAGCGTTTACGGTCCGTCGAAGGGCTGACCCATCGCGCGGAACGCCGGGAAAGTCATCGGCTTGACACCGACGGCCGACTGTCGACAGGGATGGACCGCGGCCGAATGTGCTCACGGCGGTAATCTCGATCGTGAAGCAACGAGTGCAGTTGCGGGAACCGCGGGTGCATCAGTTCATCCACGACAGGCAAATTTAACCGCATTTCGAGATCAAGGCTTGATCGACAACCGGTGAAAAGCCGGATCGGAGATTCGTTAGCCCCCACTTTGCCCGGTGCTCTTGAAACCGACGATGGCGGGTGGCGTGCTCATGGAGCAGAGCAAGGATAACCGATGCGCGGTGGATGCTCGGGGGCGTTCCCGGCGAGAGACCGCGTTGGATTAATGGAGTTTACTTATGAGGATAACCGAACCGGAAAGGCTTTCCCTGGAGAAGCTACGCGGTCTTGCGTCGGCTGCTCCACCATGTATCTCGATCGTTCTTCTTGAACGTGAGGCTCGCGATGCGCGAATTGCCTTCAAAGACGCGCTTGCTCAGGTTCGCGCCAAGCTGGCAGACGGCGAATCCAAGCATGACATCGCCTCCCTTCTCGATCCCCTGGAGCTTGCGGCTACGAATGCGATCGATTCCTCGAAGGAGCCGGCGACGTTCATTTTTCTGCGCTCGCCGAACGTGTGCGAGTCGTTCCGCACGCGATATCTCGTCGGCCAACCCGTCGCCGCCGTTGGTGAATGCTTCCAGCTTCGCCCGCTGCTGGCGCTTGCCAGCAAACACCTCGAGTTCTACATTCTCGCCTTAAAGCTGAATGATACCCGCATCTTCAAATGCACAGATCAATTCTGTGAGGCTGCGAGATTTCCGAAAAACGCCGGCACTGAGGCCGCCGGCTTCGTTCCTGGCGCATCCCAATCCTCGCTTCGCGCGGAGCCAGTGCACGATCGCGATCACCCTGAAGACCATCTTGGCCGTTTTTATCGTGAGATTGATCGCGACGTAAACGCTCTCCTGAAGGATGGACATCTACCCCTGGTTGTTGTAGGCGTCGAACATGAAGTCGCGCTTTTCCATCGTTTGACGACCTATCCTGCGTGCGTGGAACCGGGAATACGGGGCTTGCCCGGACATCTTGGCCAGAACGAAATGTATAGGCAATCCTTGGAGTTGGTTCGGTCGGTGACCACCGGGCCGGCGCGTCGCGCGTTGGAGAAGTTCGACAAGCAGATCGGAACAGGCCACGCTTCGGCAGATGTAGAGGAGATTGTGCGTGCCGCTTCCACAGGCAGAGTCGAACATCTATTCCTGCTCGAGAACGGAGCCGCTCCGGACGCGGTCGACGGCGGGGCCGACCTTCTGGACACAGCCGCCGTGCAAACGCTTCGTCACGGCGGCGACGTTCAAAGTTTACTGGAGACCAGCATGCCTTCCGGCGGCCCTATTTGCGCGATATTCCGCTATGCGTCAGAGGGTTCCTAATTCAGAGGGTTTCCGATAATGATAGGCGCAGGAAAGGCAATTCCGGTGGGTCGTCTTCGGCGTCTCCGTCGCTCAGAACTCCCGGTTGACACTGTGGAGCTGGCGCATTACCTGGTTGGCAAAGTAGCGGTCCATGATACCGATGATGGCAGGCTCAGTGGGCGCATCGTCGAGACGGAGGCTTATCCCGTCGGTGATTCGGCGGGGCGCGCATTCAGCGGAGAGACGCGGAGCAATGCGTCATTATTTCTTGGGCCGGGACACGCCCATGTGTATTTCACCTACGGGTCGTCGTTCATGTTCAATGTGACGAGCGAGGCGGTCGGAGTCGGAGCGGGAGTCCTCTTGCGGGCCCTCGAGCCTCTGGAGGGAATCGATCGGATGCAACGCTCCCGCGGCGGGGCAGGCCTGCTCGATTTAGCCCGGGGGCCAGGCCGGCTAGCCCAGGCGATGCAGATTGATTTCAGGCAAGACGGCCTGGATCTGTGCGCCGCCGGTCCGCTCTGGCTCGCGACGAGCAGGCGCAAGACGGGCGCCATCGGCAAGAGTGTACGCATCGGTTTGACGCGTAACGTGGATCGCAAACTGCGCTTCTACGAACGAGGCAGTCCGTACGTGAGTGGTCCAAAGAAGTTACGCGAGTAGTTCAGCGATTCACTGGAGAAATATAATGGCTCGGCTTCCGGCTGCGATTGTTGGTCTTGCGGGGACATGACGTGGCATGGCCACGACATTTTCGCTTCGTGGGAGGGCAAGCGGTGACCCTCGCCTACATCGACGTGTATAGCGCTGACCATTGAGGCCAGCATCATGTTCGTGCTTTCCTTCATCGTTCGCAAGAACGATCCCAAGGCTGGCAGCGGAGTGGCTGTAGGTTAGCGAAGCTATTTAGGGAGGCTGTTGAATGACGCACTTGATCCAGAACGTGTTGACCATGCTCCGTGCCGCGGAATGGATGCCAGTGACTGCGGCCCGCGTCCTGATCGGCATCTTTTTCTGTATTTCCGGTGGAACCAAGCTATTTGAACGAGCCCAGTTCGGCGTGCTTGAGAAGACCATGGTCCAATTACACCTCCCGTTCCCGCACGCAACTGCGCTCTTCGTCGCCACGGTCGAATTCGCGTGCGGGGCGGGCCTGGCGCTACGGCTCCTCACGCCGCTGTGCGCCGCAATGCTGATGGTAGACATGATCGTCGCGGTCGCCACCACTTCGATCCACAGCATCCAGGCGAGCGGCTTCCTCGCCTGGCTCGACGACTTCCTGTACCTCCCCGAGGTGCTATATGTTTTGATCCTCGTTTGGCTGATCTTCTCTGGGCCGGGTCGATACAGCGTCGATGGCTTCATCGCGTCGAGAGTCGGCCTCTTCGGCGTCGAGCGCTAGCGTCCCGGAGCAGCATCACTGAATGAACTGAATGAACTCGTCAATCGCGTGAGCATCAGTCGCACAGGGCAACGTAGACACCGTCGAACTACCGACTCAGATG
>Ga0302177_10002494_pt1 | contig 13016 bp, 16 predicted proteins | sample I_Palsa_E1_2_FD_198780 | JGI IMG/M metagenome (GOLD analysis project Ga0302177, IMG submission 198780) | Peat permafrost microbial communities from Stordalen Mire near Abisko, Sweden - I_Palsa_E1_2 | ecosystem: Environmental > Terrestrial > Soil > Palsa > Peat permafrost | place: Sweden... | reverse complement strand
ACCTTTCGGGTCACGGGTCAGCCATCAGATCCAAAGACACCTCCTCCAGTCCATGCCCGCTACGCGGGCTATATAGCAGTGCGCCTCGTGGCGCACGCAGATTATCCGGTTCTGGTTCTCCGCTCTGGAGCGGCCATTCGTCCGGACGCCCAGTGGTCTTCGCTCGCTGGTCACCCGGCCATCGTCATACACAGCACGGAACGCCTGCGCCAGATTCCGCTGCCGATTGCCGTTCCTACGTTGCGTCCGTCGCTGGAACGCCTCGAGCTCAGCCAGAATTGTTGACCGATCGATCCAGATACGCTAGCGTTCCACACATGGCCCGGGTACGTGAGTTCGATACTGACGCAGCGGTCGCGCAGGCGATGGAGCTGTTCTGGGAGCGTGGCTATGAGGCCACCTCACTGCGTGACCTGACCGAGGCTCTCGGGATCGGCCGCGGGTCGCTGTATGCCGCGTTCGGCAGCAAGGACGGCCTTTACCATGCTGCGCTCGAGCGGTACCGCCAGGACCTGGCCGGGCCGATGCTACGGGCACTGTCAGCCGACGGTGACGTCCGCGCAGCACTCCGCGGCGTGCTTACTGGGCTGGTCGCGGACGCTATCGCCGACGAGCGGCGCCGGGGCTGCATGGTAGTTAACGCCACGGCTGAGCGGGTGCCCCACGACCCGGCGACCAGCCGGACGGTGCGCGATGTTCTCCAAGCTATCGAGGACGCCCTGGCCGAGGCGCTGAGCGCGGCCCGCGAGCGCGGTGAGCTGCCCTCGGGCAAGGACCCGCGGACCCTAGCTGGGTTCCTGGTGATCTGGATTAACGGGCTGCGGGTCTCAGCGAAGGTCGACCCGGACGAGGTTGCGCTGATGCGCAGCGTGGAGGTCGCCTTGACCATTCTCGACTAACAGCCGCTGTCCGCGGGTGAACCCCATCAGCTTCCCATTCCGCTGCTCTCTATCTGGACTTAACGTTCCACTATTTTGCTGTCTTCTATCTGGACCGATCGATCCACTATCTCTGGAGGAAACATGACTCAGCTCACCAGGTCCGCCGTCCCGGCGGGCTTCACCGAAGCCGCCGCGCAGGCCAACGGCATCACCGTCAATTACGTCCGGGGCGGCTCCGGGCCGACTGTGGTTCTGCTGCATGGCTATCCGCAGACCTGGTACATGTGGCGCAAGGTCATGCCGGCGCTCGGGGAGCACTTCACCGTCATCGTCCCTGACCTGCGCGGGTCGGGAGACTCCGATGCCCCCGCTGGCGGCTACGACAAGGCCACGCTGGCCGAGGACATCCACCAGCTGCTGGCCGGGCTCGGCCTGGCCAAGCAGGTCAGCATCGTCGGGCACGACATCGGGACCCTTGTCGCGTACGCGTATGCGGCAGCCCACCGCGACTCGACGCGGCGGCTGGTGCTGACGGAAGCGCCGCTGCCCGATGAGGGGCTCTACCGGTTCCCTTCGCTCACCCCGCAGGGCCCGGGCCTGTGGAACTTCGGGTTCTTCGTCCTGGGCAACGGCCTGCCCGAGCGGATGGTCGCCGGACGTGAGGACACCTGGGTGGAGGGGTTTGTCGACTGGATGGAGCTGGTCAAGGGCGGCGTGGGAAGGCAGGCCGTCGCCGAGTACGCCGCCCACCTCCGCCGCCCCGGCCACACCCGCGCGACCTTCGAGTACTTCAGGGCATTCCATGGTGACGTGGCCGACAACATCCGCCACCGCGACACCCTGCTGACCATGCCGGTATTGGCGCTCGGCGCTGAGGGCAGCCTCGGGCAGGCGGTTCCCGATCAGGTATCCGCCTACGCCAAGGACGTCACCGGCGGAATCGTGCCCAGCGGGCACTGGATCGCCGAGGAGATCCCCGACGACCTGACCGGGCGCCTCCTGGCGTTCCTGGCCTGACCAGGCACCCGGCATGAACGAGCTCTCGTGGCACAGTGCCACCACCGTCGAGCTGAACCACGGCTTCGAGGTCACTGACGCCCGTGACAGGCGCGTGAATACACTCCGCGACGTCCGCATCGCCTGCGAAGGCGGCTTCCTGCACATCGACATCCCCGGCACCGAGGAGATCCAGCTGGTCTCCGCTCCCGCCGTGCACCGGATCTGCTACCGGCCAGAGGACCGTTAGCAGCAGGCAGGCCGGGCGGCGCACCTGCGCCGCCCGGCCTGCGCGGTGACCGTGGCGCAAGCCCGTCTCTGATCACGCAGACCCCACCTCCCCCCAAGCAGGCCACTCCCGCCCGGCCGGACAGGCGGCAAGCTCGTGGCCGGCCGCTGAACGAGACTAGGAGGCCACTGAATAACCCTGTTCGCGATAAAGGAGCAAGTAGCTGACCTGCGGCTTTGTGACATTGATCATGGGAAAATTGGACTTATTCAGCGCGCTCCTAGCTAGGTGTAGGCGCCGCGATAAACACTCTCGACCGGGCCGCGGGCTGCGCGGGCTTCACGGGAGGTGTAACGCTGGAAGGTCAGGGAAGGTCGGCTCATGACGCGACGGGTCAGCTTGTCCCGAGCGGCACGTCGGCGCGGGTCGTCCATTTGTACAGGTGCTCGTCGCGGCCGAGAATGATCAACTGCACCGCATCGACCAACAGATCAACAGTGCCGTTTCCGCCGGTCAGCGCTTTGTCGTATGCGTCTCCCGGCCCGGTGGTGTTGGCGTAGGCAACGGTGACGTGCGCTGTCCAGTCGTCGGGGTCCGGAACAGCCTGCGGTGTCCGGACTTCGGCGATGACCTCGCGGAGCGCGGCACGGACAACCGTCAGCCCGTCCTGCGGGTCCACCTCGAAAGCGACACCTTCTCCTACTATGCGCGCGGGCCCTATCGTAGTGGTGGGCGCCGAAACGGCCGCCAGGCGTTTGCGGGCTCCTTCGAGGATCAGCGTAATGTCGGCCTCTGGTACTTCGTCGGTGAAGCCGATGCCCTGCATCGTCAGGTGCAGCCATGGGCCTGGAATGAGGTCCAGACTCGGCAGGTCAGCGAGCCGGGCCTGCACGCGGGCCGCGAGCTCGCCGACTTCCGGATGGCTGGCGAAGGTGACATGCCAGGTGTACATGCGGCGGCCTGGACGCCATCCGGGACGCCACCACCAGTGCTCATTTACGATCACGTGCTCCGGTTGCCCTTCTCGATGGCCAGCGGGTAGGCCATGATGCCGACTTTCCGCCCAACCAGATAGCCATCAATCTCCCCGGCGAGATCCCGGGCGCCGGCATTCCCCCGGTATCCGGAGTGGCTCAGCAGCGCGAGGGTGCGGGCGAGCTTGTCGTCGAAGGTGGCCAGGCGCATGTCGGACGGCAGCGCCAAGACCGGAGCCAGCCTGTCGGCGGCGCCGTCGACGGCACCGTTACCGAGATGCGCGAGCGCGGCAGACATCTGGACCTGCGCCCATGTGCCGTACTGGCAGTCTTCTCCCGCGCGGTTCGCCTCATCGGCAGTGGCGGCGGCGGTGAGCACCTTTACCGGCTGGCCTGCGCGGAGATGAAAGGTCATTGTGTAGCAGGATCGCCGGGCCCGTCCGCAGCTGTACAGCACCGGAAGGTCGTCCTCGTCGGCTACCTCGTATTCCGCGCGGGCAGCGCGGCTGATCGCTTCCTGCGCTGCCGGGACGTCCGCGGCGTCTGCTTCCTGGCAGGCAAGCAGAACACGGGTACTGTTTGGCGGGCAGATCTCGTAGCCGCGCCGCGCGAGGTCAGCTGCGCGTTTCCTACGCCCGTCCCAGAATGCGACCCTCGACATCGCGGACAGTGCGAGCGCTACCGCGCCTGAATGCCCGGCTTCCTGTCCGAGTATTAAAGCCGTGCGGGCGTGGGCAGCCGCCCCGCGTTGCTGGCCGAGGTCACCGCATAGCGCAGACAGAAGCGCGCTTGCCTTGGCGCCGATGAGATATAGATCGCGGGTATGCCGTAGCCGCTGTTGCTCACGTAGCAGTTCCAGGACGCGGCCATTGACATCTGCCGCCCGGCGGATCAACGGTTCAGGAGGCGAGCTGAGGTGATCGCGGGCGATGTGGTCGACGGTGTCGTTCAGCTGCTCGATAGTCCCGTCGCCGATGTTGGTGAGTTCTGCCAGTCTTCCAAGCTCAATGACGTGGCTTGTCATCTCGTCGAGGAACTGGCGGCCGTAGGCGGCAGCCATGCCGGATTCGGCGGGTCTGAGTGCTGCTAGGAGCTGGCCGTCCGCGCGGAGGAGCGCGTCGAACTCGGCGGCGGTCCCGGGGGCCGGTGTTTTCTTGCCGCTGCGCAGGTTAGAGATGTAGCCGGCGCTGTAGTGGGACATGCGAGCGAACTCGTGAACGCCGATCCCCTTGGCCGTCATGAGGCGCGTTAGCTCGATGCCGAAGGCGCTCATGGCTATCACCTATCACGCGATGGTGTTTCCCGGAACCCGTTGCCCTGTTTCCCGATCAGGGCAACATGTTCAGGTTACGCCGCCCCTCGGGTTAGCTCCCTGTATCCGCGTAGGTACAGGAAAGGAGTGACCGGAATGCAATCCGGGGCCCGCGACACCGGGACCGAAGTTCCGCAAGGCGCAGCAGCACCAAAGAAGCAGTTCGAGCAAGCGCACCCGACCGTCTGCGCCGGATGGGCACATGAGGGCACGCTATGAGGTACCGCGAGGACAAACCCGGCGACCTGGAGCGGACCCGCGCCGCCGTAGCGGAATGGCGCGAGCAGAACCCGGCAGGCACCGCGGAGCAGCTCACCGCCGCGGTTGGCGCCCAGTTCCACCCCCATTATGGCCCCGTGCTCCGCGCGGTGCTGTTCGCGCTCGACCGGGACCACACCGCCACCACCGAACCGGACAGGCCATGACTACGTGGGACGTGTTCACCGGCTCGGCCACCGTGCCGCCCGGCGCGCTGACTGAGCTGGCGGCCCTGCGCGCCGTGCTGTCCGGCTACGACGTGACCATCACCAGCCACAGCCGCACCCCTGATCACCGGTTCGAGGCCACCCGCCGTGGCGACGGCCCCGGACCCTGGTGCCTGATCAGCAGCGACCCCGCCGACCTGTGGCGGGAACTGGCCGGGCGGGCCCGGCCGGCCGCCCTGGACGGCGACTCTCTCGACCGTGCCCTGCTGCTGGCGCGCCTGACCATCGGCACCTGCCCCCTGATCGCATCCCCCGCCCTCCCAGCCGTATCCCCCGCGACTGACAGTGCGAAAGCCGGGCTTCCCTCGCCAAAGTTCCGCCCGGCCTCCGCTTCCCCGAAACCCAGGAAGGTCCCACCAGTATGCCCATTCCGGCCGCACCCCACGCGCCGGCACCACCAGCAAGAAGTCCCATCCGCTGCGCCCTGATCGCGCTCACTTTCACTGCCGCCGTCCTCGCTGCTGCAGCGTGCGGCAGCAGCAAGGCCGGCACCAGCCGTGACAGCAACGCTGTGGAGAAACCGGACCTGACGGTGGCGGTGGTCCCGGCCATCAGCGCGGCCGGCCTGTACATCGCCCAGCAGCGGGGCTACTTCACCACCGCCGGGCTCCGGGTGAAGATCGTGCCCGTCGCCAGCGGCATCGACGCCATCCCCAACCTGGCCAGCGGATCGGTCGATGTGGATGAGGGCCAGTGGGCCGCCGACTTGTCCGCTGAGGCCGCCGGGGCGGTCAGGCTGTACGCGCTGGCCGCCGCCAGCGCAGGCGGCCCCGGCGTGCAGCAAGTCGTCGTCCCGGCCGGTTCCCCGGTCACCACCGTGGCGCACCTGCGCGGCAAGACGATCGCGGTCAACGCCCTCGGCGGGCTGGCGGTCCTGCTGACGGACAACGTGCTGGCCAGCCACGGTGTCCCCGTCAAGGACGTGCATTACGTGCCGGTCCCGTTCGCGGCCATGGGCGCCGCCCTGGCCGCGCACCGGGTGGATGCGGCGTTCATCGCCCAACCGTCGCTGTCAGCGGCGGAGATCACCAACGGCGCGGTGCCGCTGTTCGACGTCAACCAGGGCGCCGCGCAGAACTTCCCCATCTCCGGGTACGTGGTCACCCAGGCATGGATAGCCCGGTACCCGCGCACCGCCGCGTTCGTGAGCGCGCTGGAACGGGGCCAGCAGGTGGCCGCGACCGACCGGGCCGCCGTGGAGCACGCGCTGATCCCGGCCTTGCACATCAGCAAGACCACGGCGGCGGTGATGGCGCTGGGCACGTTCCCGCTGTCGGTCAGCGCGGTCGCGGTGCAGCGGGTCGCGAACCTGATGCAAAGCAACGGCCTGCTGGCCAAGTCCGTGAACACCGGGACGCCGGTCAAGGAGCTGATCACCCGATGAGCAAACAGGTACCGCAGGCCCGTCCGCAGGCCGCGCAACGGGTGGCCGAGGGGTTCGCCGCTGCGGCGTACGACAGCACGGGCACCGAGTTCTTTCAGGAGATGGGGGAGCATCTGGTGGCCCAGGCCGGTATCGCGCCCGGGGCGATCGTGCTCGATATCGGCTGCGGTAAAGGCGCGGTGACGATTCCCGCGGCGCGGGCGGCCGGGCCCGGCGGGCAGGTGACCGGCATCGACCTGGCTGGCCCGATGCTGGAGCACGCCCGTACCGCGGCGGCCCGCGCGGGGCTGCCCATGGTCACCTTCGGGCCCGGGGACGCGGCAGACCCCCCGTTCCCGGCGGGCAGTTTCGATGTGATGCTGGCCGGGAACCTGGCCCAGTTCCTGCCGCACCCGATGACCGCGATCACCGGCTGGGGCTCACTGCTGACCGGGGGCGGGACGCTGGCGTTTTCCTGGAACCTGGCCGAAGACCCCTACTGGGTCCCGGTCCTGGCCGCCTTCGACACCGCCATGCCCGAGGGCATGACCGGGTTCACGGCCATGCTGCGGCGGCCCCCGTTCGAATCGGCGGAAGACCTGCAAGGACTGCTGGCCGCCGCCCACTATCGCCAGATCACGACCTGGGTGCACACTCTGACCTTGACCTACCGCGCCCCGGAACAGTGGTGGGCGGCCGCCGGGTCGCAGGGACCATGGGCCGCCTGCTGGCGGCACATCACCCCCAGCCGCCTGGAGACCGCCCAGCAGGAAGCCTTCGCGCTGCTGGACCAGCTCCGCGAACCGGGCGGGTCCAATCCCAGGACGATGCTGTTCGCCTGCACCACCGGCCGCAAGGAGGCACGGTGACCAGGACCGGGAGTGCCCTGCCGATCCGGTCCGCACTCGACGGGCTGCGGCTGGAGTTCCCCGAATACCGCATCAGCCAGCAGATCATCGGCGACCGGCTGTTTTATGTCGCGGAGGCTGCCGATCCGCAGGTGCGGCCGGTGTTCGCCCAGGCGCAAACGGTGGACCGGCTCCGGGCCAAACTGCGCGTCCCGGAAGTAGAGGTCAACGCCGCGGTGCCCACGATCGCCCGGGTCTACGATTTCCTCCTCGGCGGCAAGGACAACTTCGAAGCCGACCGGGCACAGGCCCGGAACGTTCTGGAGGTCTACCCGCAGGCGGCGGAGCTGGTGATCCAGGCCCGCCAGTTCCAGGCCCGCGCCGTCGCCTATGCCGCGCAGCAGGGGATCGGCCAGTTCCTCGATGTGGGCTGCGGGCTGCCGACCGCGCCGAACACTCACCAGACCGCTCAGGCCATTACCCCGGACGCCCGGGTGGTCTACGTCGACAATGACGCCCAGGTCCTCACCCACGCCCGGAACCTGCTGGCCCAAAGCACCGGGGTGCTGGCCTGTGCGGGGGACCTGGCCTACCCCGCGGAAATCCTGTACGACTGGCGCGTCCGCCGGTTCCTGGACTTCCACCAGCCGCTGTGCCTGATCCTGGCCATGACCATGCACTTTTTCCCCCCCGATCACGCGGAAAAGATCACGGCCGAGCTGACGGGCGGCCTGCCGGCCGGCAGTCACGTGATCATGTCCGTGGTCGGCGGGGACGCCGAACTCGGGCAGGACATGGCCAGGACCTATACCGCGGCTCCGGTCTACAACCACGGCCAAGGCGGCCTGGCCCGCTTCATGACCGGCCTGGACCTGATCGATCCCGGAATCGTCCCGGCCCGGCACTGGCGCGCCCCGGTGTTCGTGCCCGGGCAGCGCCGGGCCCAGGCCTGGGCCGCCGTGGGCCGCAAACCAGCCGCAGCAGCGGCAGATGCGGAGCGCTCCTGATGGGGCAGCCGTCCGCGCTGGAAGCGCTGATGTTCGAATGGGGCGACGCCTATTTGCTCAGCTATAGCCGGGACCGGTGGGTGGCGCTGCGCCGCGACACTCGCCGGTTCCTCGTCGCGGACACCCTGACGGGGCTGGAACACGCGATCCAGGCTGACTACCGGCACCACCCGGTCTCCCGCGACTGTGACCCGCCCGGGACAGCGGACTACCTGAACCTCCCCGATGACGGTGATGTGGCCGGGGACGGTGATGTGACCGATGAGGAATCACGGTTCATCCTGGCCGCGCTGCGCTACGCGTTCCCCGCGTGGACCATCACCTACTCGCCCCAGCTGCGGTCCTGGATCGCCCGCAGCCGCGGAAATACCATCTGCCAGAACTCCCCGGTGCTGCTGTGCGCCGCGCTGACCCTGATCGAGCGCAGGCAACCGTCAGGCAGGCACGGCCCCGTTCCGTGAACGCCCCGGGCACGTCCGGGCCGGCAGCCATAACCGGTCATCAGCCGGAACACGGCGGCACCGGCCAAACTGTCGAACCAACGAGCCCTGCGCGCCGACCCCTACATCGAAGACGCCGAGGCGACCGGCATCATCGGCCTCGATGAGACCGCGATCCGCCCCCGAAGTGCTCTGGAACGCCCTGACCTGGGCCGGCGTCCACGTCGGCATCGGCGCCAGCCGCAAAATGGGCAAAGGCCGCTTCACCCTCACCCCCCCTGTAACCACTCCAGCCTCCGGCGCCTTCGCCTTCGCTGACGCCGGCGCCTTCGCCAACTCCAACGTGACTCACACCGCCCGCCAGCCCCGCACCCACACCGCCAACCCCGCGCCCGCAAGCACCGCAACGCCATCGCCATCGCCGCCGCCGCCGCCGACGCCGACGCCCTCGTGTGTCCAGCTCCGTGCCCCAGACGGTCCCTGGCGCACCCTCCAGCCGTATCCATCCGGCAGTCATGCGCATGCCGGAAACCAGCCCGAAGGGAGCATCATTCACGATGACCAGCCCCACACCGCAACCAAGGCCCCGGCAGCCACAGGCGGCCGGGCAACAGCCCGCCGGTGAGCGGCCGGCACCTCTGCTGCCTGGCGTACCCGTCCCAGGGCTGCTGCCGTCCAGGCCCCCGCTGCCGGCCGGGATACGTGCCAAGAAATGGGTCCCGGCCGACCCCGGCGTGCTGCGCCGGGTCAAGGCGGCCCTGGACCGGCTGTGACCGTAATCAGCCCGGGTAGATTCGGTGGGGTGGCAAGTCGGCAAGGCGGCGAACGGGGTGGATTACCGCCCGGATGATCTGCGGCTCATACGGCCGCGTTCGGGCTGGTCCGGTCCGGGAGATGCGGGTTCGCGCCGGAAGGGCTGATCAACCGCACCTGGCGGACCGGCGCGGCTGGCAGACTGCCCCGTGAGCACGGCAACCGCCACCGCGATCCGGCCCGCCTGGGACCAGCTTCCCGCTCAGCCCCGCTACGGCCTGGACGCCCGGCTCGGCGGCATCACCGCCGCCCGCACCCAGCCCGGCGGGTTCACTCTGTTACGCGTTCTCTGGGGGTCCTTGAGCTGTTGCACGACGTGGCGTTTGAACGTTTCACGGAGAGGTTCTGCAACACCTCAGCCACGTGTGGTGCATGTTGTCGTCGCTACTCAGAGCCCTGCTGACTATGGACGTGCAACATATGCAACACCGCTAGCCGCAGTCGGGAGGTTTGTCCCTCGCTCCTACCTGCACGTTTCGCGATGACGCCCTTGATGTCCGTTTTGCACCCCGAGAGAATGCGCGACGCTCGGCATAAGCATCTTGCGACACCTGTCGTGAACACGGCTATGGCGGTCCCCTTCCGCCCGCCAGCGACAGAACCGAGAGCATGCGGCAGGTGGGAGCCGCTGCCGTGCCCCCGCGCCTGGGTGCCCATCACCACGGCGGGTGACCGCGCCGGATGTTACGGACAGGGCAGGGCGTGCGGAACGCCGAATTGGGCGCACCGGTCGCACGTCCCAGAGGAGCATGAGCCGCGCAGATGACCCGGTTCTGAGGCATGCCGTCGTCGACGGACGACCCTCATCGCGGCAGATGAGTGAGTCCGGGTCGTGAGCTGGACCGCATGCTTATGCAAGATCACTGGCGCGTCTGCAATTGATCTGGACCATCGGTCCACGGACTGGGCCAGGAGAACTTGCTCGGGTGAGTCCAGACAGGCTGTTCACAACAGTCAAGGTTCGAGGTCGGCCACTCCTCGGCCGCTGAGCACGTCGAACGGCACCGAAGCCTGGTCGTGCACGATCTGCCAGGCGCCGTCGAGCTTCCGGAAGCAGAACGTGACCCGGACCCAGATACCCTTGGTCGCCGTCCCGTTCATCAGCGTGCCATGGAGCCGGCCGAAGCAGTGCCCGAACCCCACGTCATCGCCCACTGCGACGTCCAGGCCGCGCACCTCGTAGTCCGCGTCCCGGAAGACCGCAAAGACGTTCGCCCAGTTCTTCAGCTTCGCTTCGACCCCGACATGCTGCAGCGGCGGCTCGACGTCGAAGGACACGACGTCTGTCGCGTATATCGGCCGCAGGCCCTCAAGATCCTTAGACCGGATTCCCTCGGCGATCCTGGCCACCTGCTGCTTGATCTGGGCCTCGTCCGCCTCGTGCTGGGTATACACCGCTGACATCCCTTCCTGTCCGCCTGCCGTCTCAGCTTCTCACCAATACCATCAGGCGGCGCACGACAGGGCGGGCCGGGCGTGAGCACGCGCCCGGAACTCTCGCTGGGCTACTGCCCTTTGCGTCCATCTGTGGCCGCTCGATCGAGCCACCCGACGTAGGCTGGGCAGGAACTACCTTGAGGCGCTCCTAGCGCAAATGGAGTGGCAGCCGATGACAGGTGATCGTCCATCGAGCGCCCGGCCGGACCTCCGCGAGCGGGTTGCCCGGCAGTTCTTCCGACTAGTCAACCCGCTCGCCCGCCGCATGATCCACGCCGGGGTGCCGACGGGTGCACCGAACGTCCTCCTGACCGTGCGCGGGCGCCGATCGGGTATTGAGCGCACAACGCCGGTCGCGATGCTGGACTTCGATGGACACTCCTATGTCCAGGGGAGCTACGGAGCAACGGGCTGGGCCCGAAACCTTCGGGCGGCCGGCGAGGCGACCGTAATCTATTCTGGTGGCCGTAGCTGTCCGGTTCACGCCATCGAGGTTCCATCCGATGAAGCGGCAGCGATTCTCCGGCGCGTGCTCGAGCCATACCGCCAGTTGGACTTCGTACGCAGGTTGCTCGGCTCGCGCGTTAGGCCGCCCGTCGCCCTTCTACGCCGATACCGCATACGCATCGACGACACCCCACAGGATTACCTCGCCGAAGCTCGGCGCCACCCGCTGTTCGAACTCCGACCCGCGTAACGACCACAACGAGCTATTCGCCGTTACCGGCCCTATGGCGCGCCAATACACGCCTCATCAGTCGCAGCCATCGACGACGGGTCGAATGCTGCTCGTCTTAAACATGGTGGCCTCGGCGTCCGAGATCGGACAGTTGCTCAAGTCGCCGAGAGCGTCGACAACGACGGCGTCACTAAGCAGCCGGATTGACGAGGACCAGCTCTCCACTTTGGCGTGCCAGCACGCCTTCCATGATCATTTCTGTCACCGTGCGTGACGAGGCTGCCGCGAAGCGAGCACTTGCACGGCGATGTCGCCGGGGCAACGATCGGCAGATGAATGCCGAACCGCAGCTGAGAAGAGGCACGGGCGCTGACGCGTATATTGCGGCAGAGATCTACCTGCGCGCTCGCCATCATGCGGTCCCAGAGATCCCGCCGCTGGCGCATCCTGACGATGAGGTCCGGCAGTGGATGCACCGTGTGCTGGATGAACGGGAGGCCTGGCTGGCAGTCGCTGATGACGGCACACTGCTGGGCCTGATGGTCTTGGACGGCGACTGGGTCGAGCGGCCGTATATGGACCCGGTATGGACCGGCCGCGGGCTCGGCACCCGGTTCGTTGAGCTGGCCAAGCAGCGGAAGCCGGGCGGGCTTCAGCTGTGGACGTTCGTATCGAATGTGCGGGCCCAGCGGTTCTATGAGCGCCACGGCTTTACCGTCGAGGAGCGTACTGACGGAAGCGGCAATGAGGAGAAGGCACCCGATTTGAGATACGTCTGGCGGCCTTCAGCGCCCGAGGCTTAGCGGCCGTCCCTGACAGCCATGCATGCGGCCGTCCCTGACAGCCATGCATGCGCATCGGGCCAACGCCCATGCGGGGTGATGGGTCAGGGCGCACGCCCATTGCGGCAGATGAGTGGTGCCAGCTTTGTGCCGAAGCAAGGCCAGAGGCTCGGACTTCAGCTTCGACAGTTGGTAAGACCAAGGGATCGATCAAGGAGCCGAAATCTCACCAGTTACACCATTTTTATACCAGTTGCGCAATACCAGCCTGACTGTGATGCGTGGTGCAGGGCGGCTAACTGGTGAGACGATAAATGCGGCTCGCGCTTCTACCATGAGCGCTAATTTTGGACATGAACAGAGTGACAGGATGGTAGACGGTGACGGCAGATATCGAAGGCAATCTCCACGCGTTCTTGTGCAGACGTTCACCCGCAACCAGGTACGCCTCCTTTGACTACTGTTTTAACTACTTCCAGGACGCACGAGACGCCCAGGAGACCGCTGGTCTGGCCACAGGTGACCAGCTCGAGCTGTCCTGCCTTCACCTCGGCTTCTATCTAGCCAGCTGGGGCATGATGCGAGGACGAGGCGGCCTGCACGGCCGCAGCTTGCAGGAACTGGTCCCAGTGGTGCAGGCGATCGCCAACGAGCCGGCCGCCACCTGGGAACTGGATGTTCCCGGCTACTCCGAGACGGGCATCGGCGCGGTGCTGGCACTAGCCGACCGAATCAAGGCCGCGTACACCTTCACTGCCAGCCCCGTCCTT
>Ga0302177_10002493_pt1 | contig 13017 bp, 8 predicted proteins | sample I_Palsa_E1_2_FD_198780 | JGI IMG/M metagenome (GOLD analysis project Ga0302177, IMG submission 198780) | Peat permafrost microbial communities from Stordalen Mire near Abisko, Sweden - I_Palsa_E1_2 | ecosystem: Environmental > Terrestrial > Soil > Palsa > Peat permafrost | place: Sweden: Abisko... | reverse complement strand
GAAGCTGCTGCTCGCGCCATCGGCCACATGGCCGACGCCGGTTCGTTACCGGAACTGATGCAGGCTCTGGGCGACCAAACCAAAATGGTCCAATCCAGCGCGGCGTACGCGATCAGGATGATCTTAACTCGCAGGCAGGACGCCGCTCCCCAGGGACACAAACTCCTGATCGCGGCACTGGCCTCGCCGAACGCCCGCACCCGCTGGGGTGCGGCCCGCGTCTTCAACCAACACTTTAAAGATTTGACCGGAGACCAAGACCTCCTGACCGCACTCGAACGCGACATAAACGACCCCGTCCCCTTCGTCCGCTTCGAGGCCGCCTCTGGATTATGGCGCTGGTACTACTGGCAAGTAGACCAGCCCGAGATGCGCCGCAGCACCCTCGAAACCTTGGCCACGCGCCTGAATACCGAAAGCGATGGAATGGTCCGCCGCGGCCTCCAAGAGAGCATCTACGACCTGCTCGACGAAAACACCGGCTACCTGACCGCCTGGGTGCGGGCCAGCGCAACGGATGAGGATAAAGCCCGCATCGGCGCCGGGTACGAGGCGGTGGTGCGCGACCAGGCACAGGTGCTGGCGAAAGTCCTGCGCGAAGGCACGCCTTTGGGGCGCGAAGGGATCCTCAACGCGCTGTGGGATTTTCATGTGCGCCACTACGCTCTGCCCACTCTCAAAGAGAACACGGTCTCCATCGGTCTGCCGGCGGTCCTTACCAAGTATGTTAGCGGCGTGCCCGATCTGCATCGCCCGGGCTATGAATATCCCCCCTATCGTGAAGCGGTCGATTTCAAATACGACGTTCATAACGGATTCTTCCAGACGCGGGTCGGCAATGACAGCGATCTGATCCACTTCTTCAAGAGCTCGGGTCCGGAACTGGAGAATGCCCTCCTGGCCTGCCTCGAAGGCGCCAACGACACCATGAAGATCGAGGTGCTGAAGGCGGGCAGTACTCTGAGCGGAGCCGGCGATGAGCGCTTCACCCTGGCGGCGCTGAACTTGTCCGAGGATCCGAACATAGAGGTGCGGCAGACGGTGCGCTATGTCTACGAGGATGGGCAACGCGGCATCCTGAATTTGGATGCCCCCTCTGCACCCGATCCGCACCTGGTCAGCAAGGTAGTTGAGATTCTGAAGCAAGGCAATCCTGACAGCCAGGCGGTGGTGCTGCCCTTGTTGGCGGCGCTGCCCAGCGATTCTCCGTGGGGACGGCAGCCGGAGGTTCTGGCCTCGCTGCGCGGCCTGTTGGAACAACAACCGCGCCCTGCGAATTACGCCCAGGTGCTGAATGCGGCTTCGTCGTTTCAGCGCCTGATGCAAGAGCCGGCCATGCGCGATCAGGTGTTGGCGGGGCTGAACGACCCGAACCCTGAGGTGCAGCGAGCAGCCGTGCGGGTTTGCCTGGAGCACTTCTTAGGCAACGCGCAGACGGCGCCCCTGGTGAAGTCGGCGTTCGCCAACCTGAACCCCCAAGGGATGGGTGTGTTCGTGGAAGAAGTGGGCGACCCCAAATTCCTCAGCCGGCATTTAGGCATTGCGGGCGGGGCCGTGTCGCAGGACCAGGCTTACTTCCTCAATAAGAGCCTGGTGGCGGTGAAAAAGCCAACGGATTTGCTGGACAATCCCCTGGTGCTCGATACGGTGCTGGCCAGCCTGCGCAGCCCTGACAACAATGTGCGGGCGGCGGGACTGGATGTGCTGCGCAAAGTAAGAGGAGTGGAGCAGCGGCCGGAGTTCCGCGCCGCGATGGAGCAGTTACAGAACGATAGCAATCCCCGGCTGAAGCTGATCGCAGCCAGCGTGTTGGGCGGAAAGAAGCTGAGCGAGGCGCTCAAGGATGTTCAGCCAGGATCAGTGCTGGACTTCAATTACTTCGTCGCTAAGATTGAGCCGATTTTGGCGACGCAGGGAGCGGATGGGAAAGCTTGTGTGTTTTGCCATGCCAGCCATGTGATCTTCAAGTTGCGACCACCGAATGACCAGGGGGTGTACTCGGATCAGGACAGTGAAGATAATTACAAGTACGCCATGCACGTCGTTGATATCAATGATCCTCTCAGAAGCCTGATGCTGATCAAGCCAACGCGGCCGACGGACAGCGCTGGGAATGTGGGCGATTACCTGGCCACACACAACGGTGGACAACGATGGAAGGGCAACGAACAAAGCTGGCAATACCGGACGATTCTGGAGTGGATTCGCGGCGGACGATTGGAGACTGCGGCGGTGGCAAAGTAAATCGAACCGGCCATAGGTTACCTTTTCGTTGCTGTGGCATTACCTGGTTTGGGTTAGATTGAAGCTGCCAAACTTTTGTAATGTGAACTCCAATGAAGTTCCTGTCTTTCTGCTGCCTAGGCTCACAAACTCTTATCGCGCAGGTGAGGGCGGTAGAAGCTTGTGTCACTCGGTGCAAAGCAACTCTTTTAGATTCCTTTAGGTGGATGCTTCAACTATCACGCCCTCCAGGTTACCTGGTGACGCTTGGCGTGACCGCAATCGTGATTACCATGATGACCGGGTGTGGTGGAGGGTCGTCAGGAACCACCAATAGTACCCCGCCGACCCCGGCTACTCCCTCCATCTCGCCTGCAACCGGGACTTTCACCGGCCCGCAGCAAGTGACGATCACCGACGCGACTCCCGGAGCCGCCATCTACGACACCACCGATGGAACAGTCCCCTCAGCCTCTTCGGCAGCATACACGGGGCCTATCTCGATCAAGGTGTCATCTACGGTGCAGGCGATTGCGGTTCTACAGGGGGTATCCAGTGCAGTCGCTTCATCGGTACTGACCATTACGCCGCCCCCTGCGAAGTTGGCGTTTCTACAGCAGCCTGAAAATGCGTTGACCGGAGCTAAGATCTCACCGGCCGTCCAGGTGGAGGTAGAGGATGCTGATGGGAACCTCGTGGCCAACGCGACCAATGTGATCACACTGGCACTTACAGCGGGCGCCGGTCTTGGCGGAACGCTCACCGCCACAGCGCAAAACGGTATTGCAAGTTTTAGTAACCTGACCGTCAGCACTTCGGGAAGTTACACCCTTGTGGCAACCAGCACCGGCCTCACCTCAGCGACCAGTGCCTCTTTTACTGTCGCCACCCCGGTGAAGTTGGCGTTTATCGTGCAACCTTCGAACGCGGTAACGGGGGGCGTGATCTCGCCGGCCGTCCAGGTCGCAATACAAGATGCGAATGGGAACACGGTGACGGCGGCCGCCAACCCAGTCACGCTCGCGCTTACCAGCGGCGCCGGACTGCAGGGAACCCTCACTGCGACGCCACAGAACGGTGTCGCGACCTTTGGCAACCTATCACTGAGCGCTCCGGGAAGTTACACTCTTTCGGCAACCAGCCCCGGCTTGACCGCAGCCACCAGCGCCGGCTTCACTGTCACCACACCGGTAAAGCTGGCGTTTTTGGTGCAGCCTTCGAATGCGGTGACCGGGGTGGCGATCTCGCCCGCCGTTCAGGTCGCCATTCAAGATGCCAACGGAAACACCGTAGCGGCCGACACCAATCCAGTCGCGATCGCGTTGGTAGGCAGTACCGATCTCGGAGGAACGCTGACCGCGACCCCGTACAACGGCATCGCCACTTTTAGCAATCTTATGGTGAGTAGCGAGGGAAGCTATACGCTGTCGGCAACCAGTTCCGGCCTCACTGCGGCGACCAGCACAAGTTTCATCGTCACCAGTCCCCCCGCGACATACTACCTCTCTCCGAATGGAAACGACTCTAATAGCGGATTGTCCGCAAGTTCGCCATGGTTGAGTCCAAACCATCCCGTGAATTGCGGCGACGTCATTATCGCCGCCTCCGGCGCCTACTCAGCGTCGAATTTCAATACCGGCGACTGGGGTACAGTGACCTGTCTCCTAGGCAGCAACGTCGCCTGGCTGCAATGTGCGGTCTTCGATAGCTGCAAGATCTCGACCACAGCCACCGATGGCATGTGGGTCGATGAGAGCTACTGGGGTGTGCAGGGCTGGGAAGTTACAACCAGCACATCGTTCAACGCCGCCTGCTTTCATGCTGGGCCGAAATTATCTGCGCCCGTCGCCGTTCACCACATTATCTTTGCCAACGATGTGGCAAACAGTTGCATGGGCGGAGGATTCCTGGCGTATAACAGCAGCTCTAGTGGAGTGCTGGATTACATCGCATTTGTCGGGGATATTGCCTACAACGCGGCCCAGGGCTCTGATGCCTGCTACTCGGGTATGACGATAGGGTTTACTCGTCCATCCGACACTGTTTCCGGCACTCACCTCTTTGTCGCTGGAAACTATGCATGGGATAACGTAGAGCCTGCTTCCTGCGCTGGGACTGCTGCGACGGACGGCGAAGGGATGATCTTCGACACGCTTGATCAGTACAACTACAACCAGCAGGCGGTGGCAGAGAACAACATCTTTGTCGGCAACGGTGGACGCGGGCTGGAGCTAAACAATAACAACGGCGCCAGCCCAGCTCCGGTCTATTTCAAGAACAACACGCTGTACGGGAACAACAATCAGTCCGGGCAGGATTTCCCTAACGGGAATGGCGAGATAACAATCGTTCAAGCCAATGACGCCACCGCGACAGGAAACCTAGCCATGACCTCGGCGGCAACAACGGGCGGGGATGCCATTTACGCCTTCGCTCTCACCGGCAGCAGCGATACCGTCTCGGGGAACTGGCTTTACTCTGCGGCTGGCAATACCACCTACGGGAGCGGCTATGGGACAAACACCACGGGAACCAACCCCTCCTTCGTAAACACGACCATTCCCGGAGCGCCATCCTGTTCGGGCACCGCGAACGTGTCGACTTGCGCGGCGGCTCTGATCTCGAACTTTACGCCCACGGCTGCCGGGGCGTCGGCTTATGGGTACCAGACACCTGTTGGGGGGATGACCATTGATCCCCTCTTCCCACAATGGCTATGCAACGTGAATCTTCCGGCCGGTCTGGTGGCGCTGGGATGCACGCAGTAGTAGTTTGGGTTCGGTGGTGGTTCACTCGGGATTTTTCGTCTGGGCAACGCGCACTGCAGATCCCTCCACTGCGCTCCTCCGGAGCTTCCCCGGATTTCCTGTGGAGACCCGTGGCACCGATGAACTGCATGCGGTTTTCTTTAAAGGAAAACCGCACACGTGGTCCTTGCCAGCAGCGCGAGGCAGGAAATCCGGGTCCGGTCGGGATGCCATCAGAGCAGCAGCAGTCACTTGCGCCGCATCAGGAAGAAGACATTCACCGCTACCATCGCCAGCAGTCCGATCACGAAGTACAGATCGTTTCGATTCGGATGTTGCAGAGACAGCATGCCCAAGTCCCACTCCTTCCCAGTCAATTTGAGAACAAAAGGGCTTCCCTCCAGGCCGCCTGGAGTATACTTCCGAAAAGTCTAAACGGAAGCTAGGTTCAAAGGTTTCCAAACATACCCCCGAATATCCACTCCACGGATATTCAGCACCTCGCCCGGATGGGAACTGACCGCTTGGCGGATAAGGCAACCCGTCACACCAGGGCGACGATTAGGCACAGCTACGGGCTCAGGACTTGGGTCAGATCAGTAGATAGTATTCGCTAGCACAAAGCGATCTCCACTACATTTTTGGAGGCCCAATGAGGCGACATGTCTTCGCAGCCATCATGGCTGTACCCGCACTGGTCATTTTGTTCTCTCCCGCCCGGCTTCCGGGCCAGCAGGCAACAACCTCTCTGAGCGGAACCATATCCGATGCAAGCGGAGCCCTGGTACCCGGCGCTACCGTGACCATCACTCGTGGCTCAACCGGCGAAGTCATGAAGACCACAGCCAGTGCGCATGGCCTGTACCGCTTCCAACAACTTGATCCCGGCACATGGACGATCATGGTCAACGCAACCGGCTTTGGCGACCAGACGAAGGTGGCGGAACTCCTGGTCAGTAATCCGGCTACGGTTGACTTCAGGATGACGCTCCAATCCGTGTCGCAAACGGTGGACGTCACCGCGCAGACGGCCGCGCTCAATACCTCCGACGCGACCCTTGGCAGCGCCGTAAACAACGCGACCATCCAGGCCTTGCCAATGGAAGACCGCAACGTTCCCGACCTGCTCAGTCTGCAGCCCGGCGTGCTCTATTTAGGTCATAACGTCGACGCTGATAGCGATAGCCGCACCGGCAGCGTCAATGGGGTTCGTTCCGACCAGGGCAACGTGACCATGGATGGCATGGACGACAACGATCAGATAAATGGGTATGCATTTACAGGCGTACTGCGCGAGACCTTGGATTCCGTGGAAGAGTTTCGTGTCACCACCGGCCTGGCGAATTCCGATCAGGGGCGCTCCGCCGGCGCCCAGGTCAACCTGGTGACCAAAAGCGGGACCAACAAATTTCATGGCGGCTTATATGAATACAACCGCAACACCCAGACTGCTGCCAACGACTGGTTTAATAAGCAATCGGAGTTAGCCTCGGGTCTGCCGAATATCCCAGGAAAATACATTCGCAACACGTTTGGCGGCGACGTCGGCGGTCCGATCAAGCAAGATAAACTCTTTTTCTTTGGCAACTACGAAGGCTCGCACATCCGTGAGAACGAGCAGGTGGAACGGACCACGCCGTTTGCCTCGCTCAAGGCGGGACAACTTAAATATTTGAGCAACGGCAATGTGGTCACGCTCTCGCCGGCACAAATTGCGGTCATGGATCCCAACTGCTTCGCCAACGGAACCTGCCCCTGGGGACCGGGGGACGACCCGTACATGTTGACGGTGTTGAATGAGTATCCCACCGCCAATGGCTCGGCTTTGGGCGATGGTTTGAACTTTGGCTCGTTCTCCTTCTCCTCAGCCGCGCCTATCAACCTGAATACCACCATCGTTCGCCTGGATTGGTACGCAACGTCGAAGCATCGGCTTTTCGTGCGCGGCAACCTGCAGGACGACACCACTGCCGCTGTCCTCCAGTTTCCTGGTCAAACCCCGTCGCTTCTAACGAAAGACAACACCAAGGGCATCACAGCAGGCGATACATGGACCATCACCAACAATCTCATCAACGACTTTCGCTATGGCTACATTCGCCAGGGCTATAGCAACGCGGGGCAGGATTGCGGCGCCTACGTGCTGCTGCAATATGTGGACCAACCTACCTCGGAGACTTGCTCCACCATCGTCCACGTGCCGGTCAATAACTTCATTGACAACATGACCTGGTCGCATAAAAACCATACCCTGGCTTACGGCGTCAATTTGCGCATTATCACGAACTACCAGAATTCGAATGCAACGTCCTACGGCTTCGCCAGCACGAACAACGAATGGCTGAATACCGGCGGTTCCATTTCCGGTACCGGGGGCAGTCTGGATCCTGATGCTTTTGGCTATCCCACGGTAGACAGCGGCAACCAAACCAGCTACGACGTCGCTGCCGGTATCGTCGCCGGCCTGGTGCCCTTTACCCAGGGGCAGTTCAACTTTCAAGTAAGCGCGAATGGGCAGACAGGGACCGCACTGGCTGCAGGGGTGCCGATAGCCCGCAACTATCTCTCGCACGAATTTGAGTACTACATTCAGGATTCCTGGAAGGCCCTTCCCAATTTGACGCTCACCTTTGGCATACGGCATGTATTGTTGCAAGCTCCGTATGAGACCAACGGACAGCAGCTGCAGCCAACCATCGATACTCACCAATGGTTTGTGAACCGGTACACGGCGGCCGCTTCGGGCGTGACCGACCAGCCGGATCTCGCGTTTTCGCCATCTGGCCAGGCGCGCGGTCTACGTCCGTATTGGAACATGCAGAAGAACAACATCGCCCCGCGTGTTGCTGTAGTGTTCTCACCTGACACTAAAACGACGGTACGGGGCGGTTTTGGGTTGTTCTTTGACCACTTTGGTGAAGGCATCGTAGATACTTTTTCACAATACGGCTCCTTCGGCATTAACACGCAGATCGACAATCCGGCGGGGCAATATTCCGTGGATAATTCTCCTCGCTTTACCGGCCTCACTAATCTTCCGCCGCTACAAGGGGTGAATATCCCATCAGTCATCCAATATCCTTATACGCCACCCAATAGCGTGGATACCGGACTCGCGATCACCTGGGGCATCGATAATCACCTGAAGACGCCCTATACCATTGCTGCCGACTTCTCTGTGCAGCGCGAACTTTCACACGGCTTCTCTGTTGAGGCCGACTACGTCGGGACCTTTGGGCGGCACCTGCTACAACAGCTAGATCTTGCCGAGCCGCTCGATCTGGTCGATCCAAAATCCGGAATGGACTACTTCGCTGCCGGCACACTGCTTGCAAAAGCAACTTACGCCGGTCAGACAACCGTACCGGCCATTCCCTACTGGGAGGATATGTTCCCCTACCTTGCCTCCCCTGGTATGAGCGCGACGCAAAATATTTACACCAATGTTTACCAGCAACAGGCGCTGTCGGGTAACGACTCCTTCGCCCTTGCGGTGCTGGATGCATTTTGTCTACCCAGTGAAGGCGGCCTGGGTTGCGGCCCCAATGTCGACGCCAATGGAAACGTCACGACTAGGTTTTACCAACGCCAATTCTCGTCATTGTATGCCTGGTCGTCGATCGGCATGAGCAGCTACAACGCGCTCCAGCTTATCCTGCGGCGGGTTACGAATGTGGGTCTCGCCCTGAACTTCAGCTATACCTATGGCAATTCCATTGACATGGGTTCCGACACAGAGCGCGCCAGCGAATTTACAACCAACAGTTTCAGTTTTATCACCAACAGCTTTAATCCCAGCCTGAGCCGCGCAGTTTCGGATTTTGATACTCGCCATTTACTAACCGGCGACTTTGTCGACCAGCTCCCGTTCGGCCGGGGTAAGCGATTTGCTGCCAATGCCAACCGCCTTACGGATGCGTTCATCGGCGGCTGGACGCTGTCTGGCATCACGCGGTGGTCGAGTGGATTGCCGTTTAGCGTGGTGCCCCCTTACGCGTATTCCACGAATTACCAGAACCTGAGTTCCGCTGTGGTCACGGGACCTATCAAGATAAACCGGCACATCAACGCGCAAGGATTGCCCGAAGTCTTCGCAGATCCCGACGCTCTCAACAATGGCATAGGCAACGGCTTCCCGTTGCGGTATGCCTATCCTGGCGAAAACGGTCAGCGCAACAACTTCCGCGGTGATGGCTACTTTGAACAGGATGGAAGCCTGGCGAAGATCTTGAAGACGCATGAAGGACAGGCGTTGCGCTTTTCCTGGGAGGTCTTTAACGTGTCCAACTCTGCCCGCTTCGACACCAGCCCCATCAGTTCCCTGGGTGGTCTGAATCACACAGTCACCAGCGGTGAAGGGTTTGGGGTTTACAGCCATCAGTTGGTGCAATCGCGTAAGCAGCAGTTCTCCTTGCGCTATGACTTTTAGCTTCCCATTTTGGCTTACACTGCATTCGATGAAACCGATGTACTTCTTCATGGGCCTGCTCCTGGGTGCAGCCGGAATTCTGGCTGCTTCGGCTCAGGCGGTCGAACCCGACGCGTTCATGCAGTCAACGCAGATGATCGTGGTCACCACACCGGACTGGAACGCGGTCGAAGGAACACTGCAGCGATACGAGCGCGGCACTTCCCAGGAGGCTTGGCGTCCCATAGGCGAGCCGATCGCCATCGTCGTAGGCCAGAAGGGCATGGGATGGGGTATCGGCGTCATTGCCACCGATGACTCCAAAGTTCGCCTCGCTTCCGACCCGATTAAAAAAGAAGGAGATGACAAATCCCCTGCCGGCATCTTCACCCTGGGCACCGCCTTCGGGGACGCGTCTCAGCCCTTGCCGGGATTAAAGACACCTTACCTGCACCTGACCCCGTCGATTGAATGCGTGGATGACAGTAGCTCGAAGTATTACAACCGCGTGGTAGATCGTTCCACTGTTGTTCCTGACTGGAAGAGCTCAGAGCACATGCGCAGTGTCGGCGAAGCGTACCGTTGGGGGATCGTCGTCGGTCACAATGGCGGTGACATGATGGACCATGCTAATCCGCCTGTGCCGGGAGGCGGATCGTGCGTCTTTCTCCACATTTGGGGGAGTCCCACGCGGGGCACGGCCGGATGCACGGCTATGTCGCAAAACCAATTGGAGACGCTGCTCACGTGGCTCGAACCAACGCGTAAGCCACTTCTGGTACAACTACCCGCACCGGCGTATGCGCGGTTGGCTCGTCGCTGGGGGTTGCCTTCAGCAGTTAGCAGGCTAAGATGACAGATCAGACTAGTTCCCGCGCGTGGCTAAATGAGCCTTCGCACTGGAACGAGACAGGGGACACACTGACGGAAACGGTGCCGCCCGGCTCAGATTACTGGCGGGTGACGCATTATGGCTTCATTCGCGACAACGGTCCGTTTCGATATCAGGAAAAAACTGGGAACTTCGAGGCCAAGGTTCGGATCTCAGGAAAATACCACGAGCTATATCATCAGGCCGGCCTGATGATACGCGTCGATGAGACCCACTGGATCAAGGCGGGAATTGAGTTTGTAAACGGCAAGCAAAACGTGAGTGTCGTGGTCACCCGGGAGTTTTCAGATTGGTCTGTACTTGCTCGTTCCGACAATCCCGCTTTCATCTGGCTGCGGCTGCAGCGCTATCACGATACAGTTCAGCTTTCCTATTCAACAGACGGCGAGCAATGGTCGATGATCCGTCTTGCGTTTTTTCCCCCGCAGGTACCGGTCAAAATTGGCATGGTCGCCGCTGCTCCAGGCAAAGAGCCTTTAGAAGTCACCTTCGATCACTTTTCGATCGGCGCTCTCGATTCACCCCCTAACGAGGACTGACGGCCCCCTTGACAAGCGCAGTGTGAGAGTGGGATAGTTTTCCAGTTGGCTAATTAGCCATTTGGTGAAATACATGCCGGACCATCTCAGTGGAACATTTGCTGCGCTCTCTGATCCTACCCGCCGGGCCATCCTGGCACGGCTCTCGCAAGGGGAACTATCGGTCAAGGAACTGTCCGAGCCGTTTCAGATCACTGCGCCTTCGATCACCAAACACCTCAAGGTTTTGGAACGCGCAGGTCTGATCACCCGAAGCCGCGATGCTCAGAAGAGACCATGCCGTCTTGAGACTGCTCCTTTGCGCGAAGTGGATAAGTGGCTTGATCGATATCGCCGCTCATGGGAACACAGCATGAACCGGCTCGACGACTATCTGGGAAAGTTAGAAGCAGGAGGAGAAGGTAAGCATGCTCGTAGGAAAAAAAATTGAGGTCACAGTCAGTCTTCCCACAGACCGGGAGATCGCGTTCACCTGCCGTTTCCACCGAACTGCCCAGTTGTTATTTGAGGCATGGACCAGGCCGGAGCACCTCAGGCAATGGTGGGGATGCGAAGGATCAACCATTACGCATTGCGCCATCGACCTCTGTGTGGGTGGGACCTGGAGCCTTGTCATGCGGATGGCGGACGGATCCGACCATCCCTTTCATGGCGCCTATCGCAAGATTCTGCGGCCTCACCGGCTGGTGTACACCGAGTGTTACGAGATGCCACAGTACGGAAGTCCCGAGTGGCTCACCACAGTTACGTTTGACGAGCATGAAGCGGAGACGGTAGTGACCCATACCATCCTGCACAAGTCACGCGAAGTTCGCGACGGTCATCTCCAGGCAGGGATGCAGGAAGGCGCCATTCAGACTTTGACGCGACTGAATGAGCACACCGCCGCGATGCAACAACGGACATAACCAAAATGAACTTGAACGGAGCTGACATGAGACTTTCCACGCATCTGAATTTTCCCGGGAACTGCGCGCAGGCATTTCAATATTACGAGCAGAACCTTGGGGGCAAAATACTCATGCTTATGAAACAAAGCCAGGCACCCGGCGCCGGTCCGGGAGAGGAGGATCCGGTCCTACACGCGCGCATACAAATTGGCGACGCCGTGCTCATCGGCAACGATGTCCCCCCGGATCGTCATCAGCCGATGCGCAGTGTGTATCTCTACCTGAGTGTGGATTCTGCGCAGGAAGCTGAGGGTGTTTATGCTCTGCTCATGAAGGGCGGCGAAGCTTATATGCCATTGCAGGAGACGTTTTTCGCATCCCGCTTCAGTCAGTTGCGCGATCAGTTCGGCACCCTTTGGAGCTTGATCCACGAACGCCCCATGCCCTAAAGGGTTGCGTAATAAGAGCCGCGCAGCGAGACGGCTTTAGCCGTTGAGGGATCTTCCCGATCCCACTAGCAGCTGCCAAGGAACGTCACCGCGCTTCCCTTGTCATCCCGTCGGAGCGAAGCGCAAGGGATCTGCAGTTGTCTCGGTAGTAGAGCCGGTCTCCTGGGAGGGCACGGCTCCAGCCCTCGGGATTTGCACCCTGGGGAAAGAGTCGTTGTTGCGAAAACGTCAGGGGCGAAGAACCGTGGTATCCCACATCTCGAAAAAAAACGAGCGAGATGCCCCGAATTTCCTGTACGCAGCTCTGGACCGGACCGCGTGTGCGGCTCTCTTTAAGGAGAGCCGCATGAAGTTCAGGGAACCCACGAAACTCAACAGGAAATCGGGGATGTGGGCACCCGGGATCCTCTTGGGGGCGAGAGAGTCTGCGTGAGAACTCCAATCAGAAACTAAGCCCCGCAGGGACACTCGAGGGAAGCCCAGCCAGGCCGGGTGAGTTGGGAGCTAGTCCAGTCCCGAAGGGACGGCTGAGAGTAGCCCTGGACGCCAGTCCTGGGTTAGGTTAGAGCCAGGAACAGTCCCGCAGGGACGGCTGAGAGTGTCCCAGGACTCCAGTCCTGGGTACACTTGCGGATTGTGCGTCCTCGCGTGGACTCGTCAACTCGTTAGCAATCCCAGGACTGACGTCCTGGGACACTCTCAGCCGTCCCTTCGGGACTGTTCCTGGTTATCATCACTACCCAGGACTACCGTCCTGGGCTACTCTCAACCGTCCCTTCGGGACTCAGTTTGTAAGTCGAGTACTCACGCAGGCTCTAAAGGCCGTACCCTTCAAAATCCTGAGTTTTTCCGCAGCCTGTGAAGCCGTG
>Ga0302177_10002491_pt1 | contig 13021 bp, 24 predicted proteins | sample I_Palsa_E1_2_FD_198780 | JGI IMG/M metagenome (GOLD analysis project Ga0302177, IMG submission 198780) | Peat permafrost microbial communities from Stordalen Mire near Abisko, Sweden - I_Palsa_E1_2 | ecosystem: Environmental > Terrestrial > Soil > Palsa > Peat permafrost | place: Sweden... | reverse complement strand
CTTCAGCCACTCCTCATTCATGCCCTGGAAGTCCTCCTCCTGCGCCAGTATGACGGTGGCGCTCGCAACCTTGGCGAGCGAGCTGCCGGCGGCTTCCAGGATGGCCGCGATATTCGTCAGGCACTGCCGCGTCTGCTCCTGGATCGTCGAACCGACCAGGGCGCCAGTGTGTGGGTCGTGCGGGGCGGTGCCCGAGACAAAAATCAGACCGGCGGCCCTGACTGCCTGGCTGTAGGTCGCCGGCGGTCTGGCAGCCTTTGGCGTGAAGATGACCTGCCTGGACATAAGGGCTCCTTATTGTTTAGACCACAGCGATGGGCGCCGTCACGCATCGCCCCGGGGCACATCCGCCTGCGCGCGCTGCATGCGGGCCTTGATGTCCAGATATGCCGCAGTAATCAGCGCTGCCAGCGACGCACCGTCCGGCGCGGCACCGGGCGCAAGCTTCACGTGCCGCATGTACTTGCCCTCGCCGAGCAGCAACCCTGCAGGATCAGGCAGGGCCGCGCCGCGGAAGAACCCGACGTTGACGTGGGCCGTAAAGACATTGGCGTATCCGAACGCGGCCTCACCGACGCACGCCGTGGGATGGCCATCGTGCAGCAGCTCACGCACATCGTCTCCGCAGTCCCGCATCCGCAAGAACCACTCCCGTGCGATGGCGCCCAGCTGCGCAGACCTCTGGTCAAACCACGCATCCACCGCGGGGTCCCGCGCAACTGCATCTGGAAACAGCATCAACCTTTCCATGCGAATGATCTTGGGGGATTTCACTCGAACCAGATCTCGATCTCGTAGCCGTCCGGGTCAAGCACGAACGCGTACGGCAGTCCCGGCGCAAATTCGCCCCGGGACTTAACCGTGCCCCCGGCGGCCGCCACCGCCGCTGCCGCAGCGTCAATGTCCTCAGGTCGGGTAAGGCGGAATCCGAAGTGGATGATGCCACCGGGCACGCCCGCGGCCTCCGGCCGCCGCTCGAAGGCCAGCACGTCGTGCGGCCCGGGGCCCAAAACCTGAATCGTCGAGTCACTGCGAAAGTACTCACGCACCCCGAACACCGCGCGATAGAACGCAAGCGAGCGCTCCGGGTCGCGCACCGCGAGTGCCACGTGGTTCAGTCCGTGCGTCTTGATCATGGCACGCCCCCGAGACACGCTCCCTCACGTCCGGTTCGGTGTGCACCCGCGCGCCGCTGCAAGCGGACGGCCGCACCCATGTCAGCGCTTCCTCTCGATGAGGCAGAAGCCATGCCCGAAGGGATCGCTGCAGAATGCGACCGAGCCATGCTCGGGATTCACAAAGATCTGCTCCTGCAGCGCACCGGCCGCCAGTGCTCGGGCAAGAGCGGCCTGCAGGTCATCGACGTGGAAATCCAGGTGCACCGGCGTCCAGTGGCGCTCGTAGTGGCGCGTCTGTGAGGCGTTCATTGCAGCCCTCGAGCCGGAGCGCTTCTCGAGGAGACACAGCCGGCAATCGCCGGCTTGAAGCAGCGCGACGCCCGGCACAGGCTCGGAGGACTTGCAGAACCCGAACGCCTTTGCGTAGAAGCGAATGCCTTCTTCGAGGTTCGGGACGTCGACGCTTATCGACACCGAGATCATTGCGTGAGCCACGCTCTGGCGGCCCTCGTGCGCCGCTCACAAGCGCTGCCGCTGCGAGGCCCTGGGCCGGGCCGACTCAAGAGCGACTCGACCCCGAGCGTGGTCCGTCGTGAAAAGCCGTTACAACGGCGATATGCCTGGTACGGGTATGTAGTCACGGTCGCTGCGGGCGTCAGTGAGCCGACGAGGCGCTATATGTCAGCCACGCCCCCAACAGGCAGGCCGTTGCGATTGCCGCGCCGGCGATCGGGATGCGGAACCAGTACAGCGCCGCGATCCATACGTAAATCAAACCGACCACGACGAGCGCCGCCAGCAGCAGGCCCGGAACAGGCGCGGTTGCGATGAGGGCGCCGGTAGCCACGCTCAGGGCGCCAAAGAGCGCCACGCCCACGCTGTGACTGAAGTTGAACCCCACCCAGGCCTGCCACATCGTCGTGCGGCCGCGCGTGAGGCGAAGATGAGAATGGCTCATCGCCACCGACACGGCCGGGTCATCCGGGACCAGACGTCGCGGCTTGCGAATGTCGAGCAAGGTGTAGAGCGCGTGCAGCAGACCCAGCACGACGAAGATCCCACCGCCGGTATAGAGCAAGAAACTCGTGATTCGCATGGATTCGTCGCCTAACGGTCAGCCTGCAGCGGCGGCCCTGATCAGTTGCGGCAAGCGCCCGCAGCTTCGGTCAGTCTGGTAGCGATGTTCGCAGTCTCAGTGCCTGGCGCGCCGCTCATCTATGCGTACCGCTGACGGCCACACCAGGCCCTGGCTTGGTCCTGCTAGCGGATGTAATAGCCGGAAACGTGCCAGTGGCCATCCGTATCCAGCATGGGAGTGACGGTCTCGACTGCGCTGGCTTTGTGCTCAAACGAAGAATCGAACTGAATCACGACGTATTGTCCGTCCGGCGCACCTGGCAAGGCGCTCTTCAAGGCGGCGGACCGCAGCGTTCGGGATTTCAAAGCGCCCAATGGCGCCCGCGTGCCCGATACGGCACTTTGCCACTGTGATTCTGAAACCTTCTGACGAAGCAATGAGGCGGCGCTGCTCCAGCTTTGAGCATAATTTCCACCGTCAATGAGGCCCAACCACGCCAGCGCGGCCGACTCCGCGGGCCCCTCAGGCGCGGCGGAAGGAGTTGCAGCGGGGACGCTAGCTGCACCTAAGGTGATCACACATAGGGCGACGGCGATTCTCATGGCATTGAGTGCGGCACCTGCTCCGCGCAAGACAGGTTCACTGTCCGGGCGGTGGCTGCCAGAGCTCGACCTTGTTGCCTTCCGGATCCATCACCCAGCCGAACTTCCCATACTCAGAGTCGTCGGTCTTTTCGAGCACCGTGCAGCCTTCTTCGCGTAAGGCGTGAAGCAGGGCGCCCAGGTCCTCGACCCGATAGTTGACCATGAAGGCCGAGTTGCTCGGCGCGAACTGATTGCCGTCGGCCGCACCGATGGACCACGCCGTGGTGCCGTTGGCGGGGTTGCCTGCGGCATCGGTCCAGTTGAAGGCCGCGCCGCCCCAGTCCTGGACGTCAATTCCCAGATGGTTCTTGTACCAGGCAGACAGCGCCTTCGGATCCTTGGCCTTGAAGAAGATGCCGCCGATGCCGGTGACTCTGCGCATTTCGCTCTCCCAAGTCTTCAGGGAAACGAGCATAGCGCGTCCGCCGTCCGGGGATAAGCTCAGGCGGCCGGCCGCCGAACTCATTGCGGGTAGAGCGCGTCAGCCGACGCCGCTCGCCTTGAAATGGGGATTCTCAATCAGTCCGAAACGATTACCAAAGGGGTCCGTTACAGATGCAACCCTGATGTCGCCGCCGACCTCGGTGATGGGGTCCAGCGCGGTCGCCCCCAACTGTATCAACCGCGCATGAGCGGCGACGATGTCAAGGACGCCCCAAAGCGGCTGAGGCCCCCCGGTTCCCGGCACGCCGTCGGGCAGGAGGCCCAGCTCGAAGCCGCCAATCGAGAAGCCGACGTAGAACGGCTCACTGAAATAGGGCTCGACCCCGAGCATTTCCGTGTACCAGCGCGTCGCCGCCTCAAGATCTGTTACGGGGTAAATCGCGGTCCTCAACCCGAGAATCATGTGTGCTGCTCCTTCGGTTTCAACGACAGGCCGCGCCATTGCGGTCCAAACCCTCACTATGGCGCATTACGGCCGCTCCGGGCGTGGGTTGGGCCGCACTGCTGCAGCCCGGTCCAAGGAGACCCGGAGCGCGCTCGCGCTGACCTTCACCACTATTTCCTTCGAAACGTAGCCGAGTGCGGAAATGACTAGGGTAGCGCTCGGCGGCAGTGACTCGTAAGGGGCCAGCACGAAGATGCGTCTCTTACGCGTAGTGGGCTCCAGAAAGAATTGCCCGTCAGCGTTCGTCTGCGCGAACAGACCCGGGTGGTCGTCCACCGCGACAGTCGCTCCCTCGATGGGCTTCTGAGAGGTGGCGTCAATGACGGTACCAGACGCCGCGGGCGATACATAGGTCGTTATCTCGATGCAGCTGCTGAGCGACATCAGCAACGGGACGCCTGCGGCGTAGAGCCATTTCCTCATGCGCGCCCTAATGGTGAGCTCGAGCGGCCGGCCAACGCCGCCTCCCAAGCGACGCCGGTGCAGCACGATTCAGCGCCCGCGACACACAGACCGCTCAGGCACCACAGAGGCCTCAGGTGAGCGTCAGGCTCCAAGCGCGAGCAATACATACAAAACCGTTGCCGCAAGGCTCAGTAGCGTTCTGACAGCGTGAAGCCTGGCCCAGCGATCAAGCAAGGAGCGCGTCGCCGCCGCGTCGAGATCGCGACCCGGCGCGAGCAGTGCTTTATTCGTCGGCATGATGCCGATGAAAGTAAAGGGCACAACCGCGCCCATGAAGAGCGCCGCCACGGCCCAGCCGCGACCCCCTCCGAGTGCCCATGAACTCAGGCCCGCGACCAGGCTGAGCATAGCCAGGGGAGCCTGCAGCCAGGTGGCGCGTCGGTAACTGGGAGCCCATTGCGCCGCCGCAAACCTCGTGTCGAGCGTCATGCGCGCGGGGTGCTCGGCGACATTGATGTACAGCGCCGCGCCCGCAAAGAGGGCGGCGGCCAAGGTGGCGATGAATTCGAGAAACAGCAGCACGTGCATGTGCCGGATCCTAACGTCGAACCTGCGCGGCCGCGGGCCGCAACTCACTAGGTAACCCGAGCGCACCATTTCCAAGCGCTCGCGCCGCGGCCCGATCACCCGCCACTGCCGCTCCAAGCACGGTTTGACGGCGTCATCGTAACCCTCTTTCCACAAAGATGAACGCGCACAGCGCGACGCCGAGCACGGCGGACACGTTCCCCATGAGCAGCAGGCGCGCAGCGTGGGGCCGCAGGGCCAGCCGTCGCAAACGAAAGAACGAGCGAATGCCAAGACACAGGTACGCACAGCCCAAGAATGTCCACCCCAGCAAGGGGCGCCACAATACCAGGGCAAGAAACACAACTATCGCGGCGAGATTGAACAAGCGGGTACGGGCCGATGCGTCGATCAGAGCCGCCTTGGCGTTGGCGTCCATGAGCTTAAGAGCGCGTTCGTAGAGCAGCGTCGATGCAACAAACCCGATAACCACGAAGAACAAGGGATAAGCGTTCAGCGCGGGCATCTCTTTTGATCAGCCGTGTAACGGCGAGCCCGAGCCGCCGACCGCCCGCTTCGGCAAGTGAGGCGAGCGCACGATTGTCTCGCGTTCGCTTCGTAGCATTCTGATGGTCCACAACGACTCCCAGGATCGTCAGACGGCCTCAGGACGATCATGAAATCTCTCCTCAGTCCTGGTGCGCAGCGGCATTTCCTCGATAGCCGTGCCGACGGTAAACCGGCCCGAAGCCAAAGCGGCGGATGTACTGCCAGTCCGGTGGAGCGTCACGGCCGTTCCATCGGTGGTCAAGATGAGCCATAGCCTACGGTGTCGTTCGGTTAAATGCCGCGGCGGCCAGGGATGGCGGCGCGACGTTTTTCCAAGCCGCCTCGAGCGGCTGCCGCAGGATCGCGACCGTTGCGGCGCGCAGTTTCACGTTGGTGGCACCTTTGAGCCCCCAGCCGCCCTTAACAGCCGTGAACACGGCTGGATGCGCGCCTACGAAGAATTGCTGCTGAGCGGGTGTCAGCTTAACCATAGCCCAGGCAATGTCGGGGTAAGCCAGAGTCGCGAATATTCTCTTTCTCACGCGGAAGTCAGCGTGGCCGAGATGTGAGGACTCATAAGCCTCGGGGAGGCTCAGAGCGAGCTTGCGAAATGTAGCCGGCGTCACGGTGATCTGACCTCGCAGGATTGTCGCTGGCGCGGACGGTGCTCAGGAGCGCTGAGCGGGGGCTTCGCGAGCGCGCAAGACCCCGGCGCACGCGGCAAATCCGGCGCTGACGCCGCAGCGCATAGCCAGGTGCTAGGCGGTTCTGAGCCACAAATAGTGGTTGCGCGCAAGAAGCGCGTAATAAAACACGAGAAGTAAACGCAGACCGCGCAGATTCGATCCGCACGAGAAATGAAGAACCTCCGCGCTTTGTGCCTCAAAGTTCAGTGGATTTGAGCCACACCAGTCAATCTTCAGAACCAACGTGTGATTGCCTCGAGTCACGACATACGACTGCGTGGCACCATCTGCTATGCGGCCGATTTCGACGCCGTCGATGAGCACGCGATACTGGCGCCGCCGATCAGCGTAGCCGCTATCACGTGTCAAGGAGATTGAAGCGTTCACATCCGACATCTAAGCCTGAAATTGAGGAGCGGTCAGGCCGCCGATAGCGCACTGATCATGACGTAATACCCGTCCGGATCGCGGAGCGCGAATTCTGGAGTGCCGGTATTCTGGTTCACGGACGGCTCCTCCTCGAGTCGAGTGACGAGAGCGCGTGCCCTTTGCAGCGCCATGGCGAAATCATCGACACGGAGAAACAGGAGAAGCCCGTTGCCGGGCTGCGCGTGATCGGGGCTCGTCAAGGTGGGATGCTCATGCGCGCCCCACTGATGAAGGCAGAGCAACACGGTGCCGTCCGAGTCGAGGATTTGACCGAAGTAGTCATGAGCGGGAGTGGTCTCCGGCAGGCCCAGCAGCGCCTGGTACCACTTGAAGCTGCGGGGCACATCGTCAACACCGATGATCGTCCACGTGCGTCTCATGGGGTACCCTGCTGCGGCCTAACGGTGAGCATGAGCGCCCGTCGGCCGCCGGCCGCTTTGGGACGCGAGCAGGTACTGTCTCTGTGTGCGGGCGTCAGACGTCATCTCACCCGTCACGGCCGCTCCAGGCGGTGGTCAGGGCGCGACATGAGAAATAGCGTCAATCCCCCGAGCAGGATCAACACGTGGCAAACCCCGAGGTAGAGGGCGAAAACCACGCCGTTGCGGGAGTTGAGCGCCAATTCACGACCCAGAGTAATGATCGTTTGTACTGAAAAGATTGCGCACAGAGCCAGCGCACCACCAAAAGCCCAGCGTCTTGGCGACAGGGCGAGTATCGCCGCGGCCGGCAACGCCACGGTGAGTTGTACTAACGCGCCCTCGGCGAGCAGGCCAAGCCCTCTCCAAGAGCTTGTGGTCGGCCATGGGAAGTGAGCGCCGACGAACGCCGATATCTCGTGGTATGGAAAGTTTGCTATCCAGCACACGATAAGGGCCAGGAGTAGGAGGGGGCGCGCGAACGTAACTATGCGATTCATACACGCTCTAGCGGTGAGCTTGCGCCTGGGCCGTCGTGCAGGGAGCGAGGGAAGCCCACATCAGTCTTCTCGCGGCAGCGGTTTTCACGCGTCATGGCCGCTCCAGGTGTTGTCAGGCAGCATCATCCTGCGCATGTGGATCGATGGCTCGGGGCAGTTTTCCCGTGGCGAGATATTCCAGCTCTCCATCGGTGAGATCTGCAAGCGAATCCGCTTGCGACCAAAGGTGACGCGCGCGGCGCAGGAATTCGGCGGGAACCAGAACGTGAGCCGTTGGAGCCAAGTCGAAACCTGGCGGTTCAACGAATATGAGCGCGGGGCAGTCATGCAGCCTCAAATAATGCGCAACCGGAGCCGCCGAGGCCTCGTCCGGTGAGATCAGGAAGCACTGCCAGTCTGTCACAGCGCCCATAAGCCAAGATTAAATCAACTGCGCCAAAGAAGCTCGTGAAGAGCCGGGATACGACGCCTGACGGTGAGTTTGCGCGTGCGGGCGCCACAGTTGGAAGCCGCCACGCCAGCACACGATATTGCGCAGTGCTTGCGGCGCCTTCAGTCTCACCTGTCACGGCGCTCCAGGCTTGGCTCGGGCGTCGGCGCAAGAAAATTGAGCTCTACACCGTTTCCGGCGGGGTCTTTGAGAAAGAGCTGGATCTGGCCGGTCAATGGCACGTCATCAGTTGCGAAGGCAACGCCGTGGGCGCTCAGCCTGCCCTGGATGGACCCGAGGTCGCTGCAAGTGAACGCAACGTGATCGAACGTGCCGGCGGCGTCAGGGGGTCGAAGTTCATCCTTTGAAGCTTCAGTTAGATGAACGATATCCTTGCCGCCGGCGTAGAGCCAGTACCCGAAGCTCTCGAACGCTGGCCGAAATCCAAGCCTGAGTCCGATGACGTCAACATAAAAGTCGCGAAGCAGATCCAGAAGTGGCCGCTGCGCCCTCAAGTTGTAGTGATTGAGACCGTCAACTGCCACTAGAGCCACCCGTCGTCAAAATGCCTGAGCCGCCCGCCCCGACGCCCGGCGGTGAAGCTCGGGCGCGCTGAGCGAGGTGTCCGAGCGAGTACCCCACCACGCGAAGCCAATGCCGCGGCGCCACCGCGAGCGCTGGGTTAGCGACTTACTTCGCGTCGCGGGCGCAGAATCATTTGTGCGCCTGCGATGCAGGCGCTCACCTGTCACGGTCGCTCCAGCGATTGTGAGAAATCGCGGCGTTCGTCGCGGCGGTGATGTCATATCCGCAGCCCTGGCAGGTCTTAGGAATCCACAAATGGAATCCGGATGCAAACGGAGCTTTACACCACGGGCATTTGATCCTGCCCAGAGCAAATGCACACGATACCAGGAGCCAAGGGATGGCCAATACCAACAGCAAGAGTGCCTCTGCAGTCCAGAGGTAGACCAGACGTGAGAATAACCACGGAAACGTCCAGCGAAATACGAGAATCGCCAAAGCGACCGTAAGTAGCGGTGCGAGGGTGTTAGCGAGCAACCGATAGGTGCGTAGCGGCCGTACGTCGGCGGCCAAAGGTGGTGAAGAGACGCGTTGCTCCATGGCGACCTCTAGCAGGCTGTTGAAAATTGCCACGCATGAGTCACAGTACGACCAACGCGGTTGAGCGATGGAAGCACGGCATGCGCGGAGCGGATGTGGATCAAGGGGGCCTCTGCAGCTACGTCTGGATGGAGCAGCGGGTGCCTGCGACGCACCCGTTGCGCCGGGTGCGAGTGTTGCTGGATGAGGCGCTGGAGTGGATGAGCCGGGACTTTGACCGGGTTTATGCCGAAGGCGGTCGGGATTCGGTGCCCCCGGAACGTCTGGTACGGGCTCTGGTGCTGCAGGTGCTGTACTCGATCCGCTCCGAGCGGCTTTTGTGCGAGCAACTGGATTACAACCTGCTGTTTCGCTGGTTCGTGGGTCTGTCGATGGATGATCGGATCTGGGATCACTCGACTTTCACCAAGAACCGCGATCGACTGATCGAGGCGGGGGTAGCGCGCAAGCTCCTGCGGCGCGTCGGCCGGCGGGCACGGCGCGAGGGGTTGCTGTCCTCGGAACACTTCAGCGTCGATGGCACGCTCGTTGAGGCCTGGTCGGCGGTCAAGAGCATGCGCCGTCGGGATGGGAAGGATGACCCGCCGCCCCCGGGTCGCAACCCCCATGTGGACTTCCATGGCCAGCCGCGCAGCAACGAGACGCATCTCGCCCCGCACGAGCCGCAGGCGAAGCTCTTTCGCAAGGGCAAGGGGCCTCTGACCAAGCTCTACTACATGGCGCATGTGCTGATGGAGCATCGCCAGGGTCTGCCGATCGATGTGGAGTTCACCCAAGCGGATGGCTACGCGGAGCGCGAGACGGGTATCCGGCTGATGAAGCGCAATACCCAGCGCACGGGGTGCACACTCGCCGCCGACAAGGCCTATGACACCCGCGAGTTCGTGGCCGAGTGTCGCGCACTCAGTGTCACCCCGCATGTGGCCCAGAACAGCGCCCGCCCCGGTGGTTCGGCGATCGATGGACGTACCACGCGCCACGGGGGCTATCGGGCCAGCCAGCGCATGCGCAAGCGCATCGAGGAAGCTTTTGGCTGGGGCAAGGACGGACGTCCCATGCGCAAGATGCGGGTGCGTGGCTATCGCAGTGCAGGCTTCATGGCGGTGCTGACGATCGGCTGTCACAGTCTGCTGCGGGTAGCGAAGCTCTTGCCCGATCCGGCACCCACGTAGGAGACGTGTCGATGCAATCTGCCGAACCGATCTACGAGAGCTTGGGCAACCGCCCAAACCCGGTGTGCTACTCGTCGGTTCACCGCCAGAACTCTCAAAAATGAACCGCTCGGTCATGGAAATGTTCATCGATCAGCGCTCTTCAACAGCCTGCTAGGGAAGCTCTGATTTACCGGCCATTCTGATGCATGATCGTGTTTCACAGCGAGGGCGACGATGAAGCAACAGACGCTGACTGGTTTTGAGAAGTACGGTAAGACCACGGGGCGCCAAGCTCGACGAAAAACAAAGACGGGAAGCGCGATCCTGAGATGCACCACACGTCCAAGGGCAAACAGTGGTACTTCGGGATGAAGGCCCATATCGGTGTGGACAGTAAGACCAAGCTGATCCACACCATCCTGGCATCGGCCGCGAACGTGTCGGATGTGGATGCGCTGCCCTATCTGCTGCACGGACAAACGGCAGTCATTCGCGCTCGCGCCCCGCATGCCAAGGACTTCACCAACCGCAAGTACCGCGGCCGTGGCTGGGTCAACGAGCTGGAGAAGGTGAAGAACCAGAGCAAATCGCGAGTGCGATCGAAGGTCGAGCACACGATCGGAGTGATCAAGCGGGTGTTTGGCTTCCAGAAGGTGCGTTACCGCGGTCTGGCGAAGAACCTGCATCGCCTGGAGGCCATGGCGGCACTGGCGAACCTTTACACCGTGCGACGACGGCTGTTGCATGCGTAGCGGTGGTGTCGATGAAAGCGGCAAATCGGGCGCGACCGACCCCAAAACGGCGCAGCGAGCACCCTTCCTGCGCGAGGCCGCGTCAAACTCTCTGCCGAGCATCGTCTTCATGACCAGTTCTTCAGAGTTTCCCTAACGGCAGAACTCAAGCGCGCCGAGGGAGCTACTCGAGCGAGGCAGTCCCGGCATGCGAAGCTGATGCCGGGGCCTCACCATGAGTGCCTGGTGAGAGGCACCACCGCAACTCTCAGTCATTGCGTTTCAGCTCCTTCGCAACTTGCCTCATTGTGCAATATCGCGCACCGTGGGCGCACTATGTCCCGGCGCGCTCAGCGGGCCTCCTTTCGGTCCCACAGCCACTCCAAGCGTCAGTTAGATGGTCCAAGTGATGCGCTCTCGAGTTCAGCGAGCCGCGGGCAGCGGCGCGCTGGATCCGTTGCCGGTCATAACCACCTTGGTGAATATCGGAGGCCCAAGAGCCCGCCCGGCGCTGCGCCTGTAGCTTCCTAAAACAGCGACTGGCTTATAGAGACCAACTGGACGTGACGCGTCGCGTGACCCAAAAAGCAGGCGACTGCGGATTCTTGAGCATCTAACGGGCACACTCGGCGGCGGCGCGCAGCCGCCTGGTGAACGTCCACCATCGAGCGAAGACACCCCGGGTCCTAACGAACAGTTTGTGCGGCCGCTCGATTCCGCCCGCGTGGCGCGAGCGCATAGTCGTGCCGCCCTCGCGGCGCGCTCTGATCAAGTATCACGGCCTCTCGAACTTTTGTCAGAGTGCGGCGGCGCATCACCAAGCGCGTCAGTGACTAACTCGGTGTCCAAGTATTCAGTCAGCTCCTTAAGATAGCCATGTTCCATGCGGCACACATAGCAGTAAGTATTGTTGTAGGGCTGACCTGACTTAGTCATGACATTGCCATGACACTCAACCACAACATAATCGTCCTCCGCGATAAAGCGCGTGGCCGTATTTGTGTAGCGAGTCGCAAACCTTGCGAACAGCGGCGTCATCAGGTCCTTGCGTATTGATTCGGTACCACGATAGGTCTTCGACCACGTCGTGGTGCCGATAATCGTCCAGATGAAATCCGGTGCCCACAACGCCGCGAAGGGAGCCCCGTTTCCCTTCGCGAGTTCTTCAAACGCTGCCTTCAGCGAAGCCTTGTTTTCTGCGGCGGTCATAACTGCGTTCTCCGTCGCGCTCTAACGGTGGGCTTGAGCGCCCGACTGCCGGATTCGATTGGCGGGCGAGGCACACAATATTGCTCTGTGCTCGCGGCGGCCAACGTCTCACCCATCACGGCCGCTCCAAGCGTGGGTTAGGCTCTTGATTCACCGCGAAGGAGTGAGGCGACCAATTCGTGCCCGAACGCCAACTGGCTTTTCCAGTATCTATCGCATTTGGGTAAGTCGTCGACAATGTCGGCCAATCTCCTGTTATAGAAGATGTGCAGTGAGGGCTTGGGAACAACGGCTGGATCGAGGATGTTCGAGCTAGGAACAAGGATCAGTTTCAGCATGGGAAAAATGCGCATGAACTCGACCACGGGACGGCCGCATCCGGTGCACTTGCCCCGTTGCACGGCAGGAGGGGGGCGATAGCCCCTGTACTCGACAAACTCCGCGCCGGGCATACCTACGTCCTTGGCGCGGAATACCGTGATGTCGGCATACGGGGCTTGCCTCTGTGCCCGACAAGCGCGCAGTCTCACGCATCATGGCCGCTCCAAGTACTGTTAGACGGCATTTGAACCCCATCCTCAGAGAAGAATATATATCCCTTCGGCGCCCCAAGAAATCGATGCCACCAAGACAACAGGCCGATCGTTTCGATGGTCAGGTAAAGCATTCCGCTACGGTTTGACGAGGCGTGAGCGCCCGAGTGCCAGTCGGACCGAGCGCACTCTATGGCACGTTCTTGTGCCTCAACAGGATCTCGAGCCGTGACCTGGATGAGCCGAAAGAATCCGACGGCCAAAGAACCTTCAACCGGCACGACGATGCCTCGACCCTGAACAGTTACTTCGTATCTCGGCACAGCTGGCTGTCTAACGGTCAAGTCTAGGGGCCGCTCAGAGGCGCCCCATTGGAGCCGCGGGCGCACACCCACCAACGATTGTCAGACCCGGCAGTCGCGCTCACAGTAAGCGTCATGCGCAGGCCACTTGACCGTCAGGGCTTGATCTGAGCAAGGCGCTGGTTGATGGCATTCAGATCGAACGCGTGCGGGTCGAACGGGTAGCCGATCCAGTCGCGTAGCTCGGCATGCT
>Ga0302177_10002482_pt1 | contig 13051 bp, 13 predicted proteins | sample I_Palsa_E1_2_FD_198780 | JGI IMG/M metagenome (GOLD analysis project Ga0302177, IMG submission 198780) | Peat permafrost microbial communities from Stordalen Mire near Abisko, Sweden - I_Palsa_E1_2 | ecosystem: Environmental > Terrestrial > Soil > Palsa > Peat permafrost | place: Sweden... | reverse complement strand
TACACGCTCATACCCGATCTCGACGTCACGCCAAAGACTCACCCCTACCTGAACGCGCTTATCGAGAAGGGCGAGCTCGGTATGAAAACCGGCAAGGGCTTCCGGAGTTGGACCGCTGAGGAATCAGACGCGGTGCGCGACCGGCTCCGTCGCGCGCTGGTCGCGAGAGCTAAGCGGAGCTGAAGCGCGGCCAAGCCGCTAACCGGGGGCGGCGGCCAGAATCTTCTCTGCCTGCAGGACTACCGGGCGATCGACCAGCTTGCCATCGACCGCGACCGCGACCGCGCCGACGCCGGTCTGCGCCGCGGCGATGACCCGGTGCGCCCATTCGACCTGCGCTGCGCTCGGTCCAAAGCCGCGGTTGATCGCCTCGACTTGCGCCGGGTGAATGCAGAGTTTACCGCCGAAACCAAAATTCTTTGCGCGAATTACATCCGCTTCAAGCGTTTCCAACGATTTGATGTCAAGAGTCACGCCGTCGATAGGCGCGGCTAGACCCGCGAGGCAGCTTTCGATGGTGAGTTGGGCCCTGACAAAATCGAGCTCGGCGCCTAGGCTTTCGATGCCCGTCTCCAGGCAGAAATCGACTGATCCGAACGCTAGTCGGCTCAAGCCTTTCGCCTGCGCCACCGCGCGCAATCCGGTGAAACCTTTCACGGTCTCAATCAAGCCGAACAGCCGTACATCCACCCGCATTTTTGCGCGCATTGCCGCGATGGCATTCGGATCCTCGGCTTTCGGCAGCATCAATCCGACTACGTGCGGCAGCTGCACGAGTGCGCTGATGTCGTCGTCGTGCCAAGATGTCGTCACGGCATTGATGCGTACGAAGATGTCGCGCGCGTCCGGGCTTCCGAGCCAGCGCACGAGATTTTCACGTGCGACCACTTTGGCGTCCGGCGCCACAGCGTCTTCCAGATCGATGATGACGCGGTCGGCGCCGGAAGAAAGCGCCTTACTGAATCTTTCCGGCCGGTCTCCCGGCACGAACAAGAAGCTGCGCTCAGCGGCCATTTCCACTTCCTTCTGCCGCGGTGCCGCGCCAATCGCGAAGGAACGTCTGCGAATAGCTGAACCGGTCGGCCGGATGGGTCGAGAGCGCGACTTCGATCAATTCCCCGCGCTGGTTGCGGTACGAGCGGTTAACAATGAGCGCTGGCGCTCCAGGCCTTGCACCGAGTAGTTCGGCGATCCTCTTGGTAAGCGCCGCGGCCTTGATCTGCTGCTGTATTTCGCCCACCTGTTCGCCGAACTGCTCCTCGATCCGCACGTAAATCGGCACAGTCGATCGGCCGCCAAGGTCGCGCACGGCTCGAAAAGCCGGGTGGATATAAATTTCCGTGAGGCAAATCGGCGGCGCCCGACGGTCGTCGACCCGGCGTATCCCCTCGATGCGCAACCAGCTTTCGCCTTCGGAGGCTTCCAACGTTGAGCACAGATCTTCGCGCACCGTCACCATCCGCTGATCGTGTATTTCGAGCTCGGTATCGGCCGTGTATTGCCGGAGGTCGGAAATGCCCTGCATCACTTGTCGGTAGTTCGATTTCGGTTCGCGCCCGAGCACCTTCGTGCCAACACCGGCCTGCCGATTGACAAGCCCGAGTTCAACGAGTTGCTTGATCGCCTGCCGTACCGTGAAACGGCTCGCACCGAACTGCTCGCACAGCACCATTTCGGTCGGCATGAGATCGCCGACAGGGTAGGTGCCGGCCTGGATCTCATTGATGAGAGTTTGCGCGACCTGTCGGTAGCGTGGTTGCGGCGACCCCGACATTCCTTTCAACCCCTTGCCTTCAGCCGATTGCTCCGGTCTTGCGAAGACCGGCGAGCCGTTCGGCTGAATAACCGATGTCGGCCAGAAGGGCATCGGTATCTCGCCCGAGGGTGGGAGCGGCGTCGGTTGGCAGCTCAGCGCCTGAAACGCGGACGGGCGATGCGATTCCCTTGATCGCTCCATGGACAGGATGATGGAATTCAACAATGCGCCCTTGTTCGCGCGCGAAATCATTGTCGAGCGCCTGCGCAACATCATAAACCGGTGCTGCCGGCACGCGCCCCGCGATCTCTTTCATCCACTGGTTGGTTGTCTTCGCCGAAAAGGCTCCATCGAGCGCTGCGGTGACGCGCGCTCGGTTCTTCAAACGCGCGGCGAAGGTCGCAAAGTCCGGGTCGATGGTCCAGTCGGAACGTCCAAGTGCCTCGCACAGAATGCGCCAGAATTTCTCCTTTTGGCACATGATGAAGATCCAACCGTCTCTGGTCTTGTAGAGTTGGCTTGGCGTCAACGAAGGATGACTCGATCGGGGCTCACGGCGAGTCACATGGCTCCCGTTCAGATACCAGGTACCGAGATACAGAACCTGATGTAGCGCGGTGTCGTAGAGGCTGACGTCAAGATCGCGTCCCTTGCCGGTCTTCATTGCATCAATGACGCCGGCGAGTAGCGCCATCGCAGCAGTCGTGCCAGTCGAAAGATCGACTACCGAGAGGCCAGCACGCGAAGGCGGTCCGTCCGGTTCGCCCGTCAGCGAAAGGTAGCCAGCTTCCGCCTGCATCAGATAATCGTAGCCGGGCCACGAGGCGCGCGAGCCAGTGCGCCCATAAGCAGACAGGTGCACGCAAACGATTTTCGGATTGACCGGAGACAGATTTTCGTAATCGAGCCCGAGTTTGACCGCCAAATCGCCGCGCAGATTATCGAGCGTGGCATCGGCGGTCCGCACAAGGTCGAGAAAGACCTTTTTGCCTTCTGGTTGCTTGAGGTCGAGCGCAATCGATTTCTTGTTGCGGTTGAATGCCTCGTAGAAATGACTGTCGTTCTCGCTAAAGAAATGCGGGCCGATCTGCCGGCCAATGTCGCCGCCTTCGCGCGGGTTCTCGATCTTGACGACTTCGGCTCCGAGGTCGGCGAGATGCTGGGTGCCGAATGGCCCGGCGCCGTATTGCTCGACTGCCAGGATACGAATGCCGGCGAGCGGCAGATGTCCGCTCATACCGGGTTCCTCGCCACCAGCTGGCGCGCGATGATGATGCGCTGCAATTCGTTCGTGCCCTCGCCGATGGCTAGGAGAGGCGCGTCGCGATAGAGTCGCTCGATGTTGAACTCTTTAGAATAGCCATAGGCGCCGTGGATGCGCATAGCTTCGGTCGCATTCTCCAGCGCAGCCTCGGTGGCAAAATATTTCGCCATGCCCGCCTCCATGTCGCAGCGCTCTCGGCGGTCAAACGCTTCGGCGGCGCGATACGTCAGAAGCCTCGCCGCCTCCACGCGCGTTGCCATTTCCGCAAGCTTCAATTGGATCGCCTGATGTTCGCAGATCGGCTTGCCGAACGTCTTCCGCGTTTGCGCATAGGCTACCGACTCGCGCAGCGCTGCATCCGCCACACCTACGCCGCGTGCCGCCACATTGATGCGGCCAAGCTCAAGACCGTTCAGAATGTGTTTAAGACCCCGGCCTTCGATGCCGCCGATGAGTCGATCGACGGGAACGCGATAGTTTTCGAAAAAGATTTCGCAGGTATCGATGCCGCGATAGCCGAGCTTGGGCAATTTGCGGGTGACGTTGAATCCGTCGCCTTTTTCCGCGATGAGCAGGCTCATGCCTTTGTGACGCGGTTCAGCTGTGGGATCGGTCTTCACTAAGAGTGCAAAGCAGTTTCCGTAATAGGAATTGGTGATCCAGGTCTTCGCACCATTGACGACGTAATCCCCGCCGTCGCGCTTTGCGACCGTACGGATCGCCTGCAGGTCGGTCCCGCAATCGGGCTCGGTCAGCGCGATACCACCGCGCAAGTCCGCCGTGGCAAAGAGCGGAAGGTAATGTTCCTTTTGTTTCGCCGTACCATTTCGCTGCACCGCGCTCGCCATAATGACGTGCGAGTTGAGCACGCCCGCAACTGACATCCAGACGGCCGATATGTGCTCGATGATCTTGGCGTAGGTCGTCGAAGACAGGCCAAGTCCGCCATATTCTGGCTCGATCAAACAGCCGAACAGACCCATGGCCTTCATCTTTTCGACGATCTCGGTCGGATATTCGTCGCGCGCCTCGAGGTCGTGCGCATAGGGCCTGACGTCCGTCTCTAGAAACTTGTCGACGGCGTCGAGGATCATGTTCTCTTCGCTTTGCCGTTCCGCAGCCACAGCGATATTCATTTTTTTCTCCTTACTCCGCGGCCTGCGCCAGTACGTCGCCGAGCGTGGGCACGGACCCGCGATCAATTCCGACAACGGCATCGCGCACTCGCTCTGCGCGTTCGCGCGTCAGCAAGCGGCACGCATTGTCGAAATATTTCGATTCGATCTCGGCGTTTGACAGCGGCCGGTCGGAGCAACCGCGATTGATGCCCTCGCGATGGCGCACCTGCTGGCCGTCGTTCAGCGTGACAATCACCTCGCCCGTGTAATGCTTGGGGAAGGTGGAGGCAGGATCGGCGGCGTAATTGATGCGGCGGGCGAGCGCGAGAACCTCGCGGTCGCCGATCGCCTTGTCTTCCAGTTCGTCGAGCGTGAATCGCCCTCGCAGCAGTCCCGTCGCAACGATGTAGGGAATGGAGAATTGCGCATCGTAACTATTGGCAGGCGTGCGCTTGTTCTCTACCGGCTCGCACACCGTCTTGATGACTTCGGCCGGCACCAGAACCTCGACCGAGCGAATATCGCCGGGTTTCACCGACTTGCTTAGCGCGACGGCGGCATCGGCGGATGCATGAGCGAAGTGGCAGGCCGGGATCGGTTTGATAGCGACTTCGTCGATCTGCCACGATTTGCCGAGATTCTTGGTCGCAAGCGCAAGGTCCGCGCCGGCCATGTGCGTGCCGAGATGGGAGGCGAATAGGCCGAATCGTCCCTCGTAGGCCGCGCGTGGTCCAATGAAGCCGTGCTTGGCCAGTGTTGCCGCGGTAATCGCGCTTGAGGCCGCCCAGCCCGGATGCATGCGCTTCGTCCAAGCTCCGTCGTTCAGAAATTCGAGGCTGCCGGCGGCCATGGACAGCGCGATGCCCTGCGCCATTGCGGTCCGTTCGCGGTCAAGGCCAAGGAGCCGCGAAGCGGCGAGCGTGCAACCGAAAATGCCGATGAGGCCCGTCGGATGAAAGCCGACCTGATGGAAGCCGCCTTTGGCGACCGATGCGAGCCGCGTCGAGGTCTCCATTGCGGCGATATAGGCTGTGAGAAAATCGCGGCCGGGAATCTTCAAATCGTCGCCGAGCGCGAGCACAAGCGGCAAGCTCGAAACCGTGGCGTGGATGATGCCGGGCGAATGGGTATCGTCGTAGTCCAGGCCGTGCGCCAACACGCCGTTGACAAGCGCGGCGTCGCGCGGGCTGAGCTTGCGGCCGTAGCCAATCACGGGAGACGCGCCTGCCCCAAGACTCGTCATCGCCGCCATCGTCGCGCCGGCGAAGTGAAAGCCCTGCGACGCATAAGCGATGCCGATGGCGTCGAGCATCAGATATTTTGAACGCTCCCGAATCTTTTCAGGGATCGCGTCAAAGGTGAGGTCGAGCGCAAAAACGGCGAGTTGGTCGGAAATGGCTTTTTGCTGATCCGCATGGATCGATTTGTCGATGACATTCATGGGCGCTTCCTCCCTAGATTCCCTGATCGTGGGCGACGGCGCTCGATCCCTCGCCGCCCGCAAGAGCGAAGTTGTCGTCGAGCGACATTTTCGCCGTCTCGACGCGCAAGGTTAGGATCGAGGCGCTCAGCGCCGCAAGCATCACAATCACCATCCATAGAACGCCGCGCAGACCGAAGTTCTCAAACAGGTATATGGTGAGATACGGCGTAGTAATGGAGGCGGCGCGGCCACAGACCCCGGCCACGCCGGTGCCACGCAACCGATATTCGGTCGGAAATAATTCGGGCACGTAGGCGTAAAGCCCGAGCGTGACAAGCGTGTAAATTGAGGTCACCAGGGCGAAGCCACCGATCGTGACTCCGGTCGGATCGCGCAAGGTCGGATAGAGGAGCCCGAGGGCGGCGATAGCGACGCACGTCGCGAGCAGCGATTTCTGGCGCGAGAACCTGTCGCCGACCGCCATCCCGACCAGAGCACCGGCGACGCTGCCGAATGACATGAGCGTCGTGAAGCCGAGCGACTGCACAATGGTCATGCCCTGCTTGAGCATGAATGTCGGCAGCCACGCCACGAAACCGTACACGGAGACGTTGACGGCCATGACGGTCAGAGCCGCGGTAATGGTACGGCCGATCATGCCCGACCGAAACATAGCGGCAAACGGTGCTTCGACGACGGGACGCCGGCGCACAATCGCTGGCGGCGGCAACTCGCGGCCCTTGCCGACTTCGTCCTCGAAGGCGCGCAACGTCGCCTCCGCTTCGTCGAGGCGGCCGACCGCTTCGAGCCATCGCGGGCTTTCTGGCATTTTTTTGCGCAGGACCCAGACGATCAGGGCGCCGACGCCGACGATGGCGAACATATAGCGCCAGCCCAGATTTGGAATGACGATGAAGCCTATCGTGGACGCCAGCAGCAGGCCGGCGTTGGTAACGATGCCGAGCATTGAGATCCAGCGCCCGCGATAAGCCGGAGGAACGAACTCGCACAGCGTACCCGCCGCCACGACAAGTTCCGCGCCCATGCCGATGCCCATGATAAAGCGCAGGGCAGTGAGAACCGTGATGTTGGGTGCAAAACAAGCCGCGAGCGAGGCAACGCCGAAGAGTGCGAGATTGAATTGATAGGAATAGCGGCGCCCCATTCGGTCGCCGAGATATCCGGCGAAACCCGCGCCGATCAGCATCCCGAAGAAGGTCGTCGAGATGAAGACTGCGCTCTGCTGCGTCGTCGCAAAACCCTCCTTCAGCATGGCGGCGACGACACCGCCCGCCAAATAAATGTCAAAAGCGTCGAGCGTCGCACCGGCGGTAATCAGCCCGAGAATACGCCAATGCAGGCGGGAGATCGGCAATCGGTCGAGACGCGCACCGGCATTCACGGATTGTTTTGCGTCCAATCTTTCCTCCCATGTCCCGTCGCGTGTCACGCCGTTCGGGCTCTTGTTTGTTTTAGTCGCCTACGCCGTGTCCGCGCTTCGGTACCAGCGCAGTGCGCACGAAGTTCATCACTGGTTTGCTGTCCTGTTTGAAGGCGCGCGTTTCTACGGTCACCAAGCCCTGCGTCGGCCTGGATTTTGACTCGCGTTTGTCCAGGACTTCGGATTCCGCATATAGCGTGTCACCGGGGAATACCGGTCCAGTCAGGTCGATATTCTTCCAGCCGAGATTTGCGATAGCCTTGAGGCTCACGTCATTGACGGTCATGCCGAGCACGACCGCGAGCGTCAGTCCGCTGTTGACGAGCGGTCGCTTGAACTCGCTCTTCGCGGCGAAATTCGCATCACAATGCATGGGATGCTGGTTCATCGTCATAAGCGAGAAATTGATGTTGTCGGCCTCGGTGATGGTGCGGCCCGGCCGATGCTCGTAAATATCGCCGACGGCAAAGTCCTCGTAGTAACGCCCGGTCGGTGTGGGAATACGTCGCTTGCCGCCATCGCTCATATTTCAACCATTTGTTACTTTGTCCGGACATTTATATTCGAGGTATTCAGCGAGTCAAACATGCTTTGAGCCGTTAGGCACAAGTGGCGGCGCTCGATAGTGTAAGTACCCGGAAAAGCGGGAAAATCGGTTGTAGATCTGCTGGTCGAGCATGACATGGACGTCGTCTTTCAATTGGCCGATCGTGTGACCGTGGCGGTAACGGCAGCCCGATCGCCGGAAGAGGTTCGTCGCGGTCCCGCGGTTCGGCAGGCTTACCTCGGCCACGACAATTGACTGGAATGAATTGATGGCCGCGCCGGAAAGATGGGTCGGTAAAAGCCTAGAGCGCTTCGAGGACGCGGCGCTATTGACGGGTCGGGCCCGCTTCATGGACGACCTGGAGCCCGCGGCGGGGATTTGCCATGCCGCAATCCTGCGCAGTCAGCACGGTTGTGCCGACATTCGCTCGATCGACGTGGCGGCAGCGCTGGCGCTGCCGGGCGTTATCGGTGTTCTGACGCCTGACGATGTGGCAGCCATGTCCAATCCGATCGGCAACATGGTGAGCCGCAAGCTGCGCTACTATCCGTGTGCAGTCGACCGCGCTCGCTATTTCGGCGAACCGATAGCCGTCGTTGTCGCCGAAAGTCGCTATATCGCCGAGGATGCGGTCGATCTGATCGAGGTAAACTACGATCCCAAGCCTGCGGTCGTCACCATCGAGGATGCGCTGGCATCGGGCTCAACCGTTTTGCATGAGGATTTCGGCAGCAATGTCGTGCACGAACGCACATTCCGGTATGGCGATCCCGAGGGCGAGTTCGCGAAAGCTGCGAAGATTGTTTCATGCATGGTCGACTATCCGCGGGTCAATTCCACACCGATTGAAACTTATGGCGTCATTGCCGACTTCGATCCGGGCAATGGGCGTTACACTGTCTGGTCGAATTTCCAGGGCCCTTACGCCATGCATCCGCTGGTGTGCGACGCGCTCCGCGTGCGTGGACAGCAGTTGCGGCTGATTTCGTCGCCATCGAGCGGCGGCAGTTTCGGCATCAAGCACGGCGTCTATCCTTATATTGTTTTGATCGGCTTGGCCGCGCGCAAAGTGGGGCGGCCGGTGAAATGGATCGAAGATCGCGTCGAGCATCTGGCGGCGTCGTCGGCGGCGACCGGGCGTGCTACACATATTGATGGAGCCTTCGATGGGAACGGACGCCTTCTCGCGCTGCGGCTGAAGCAGACTGAGAATGTCGGTGCTTATCTGAGGCCACCCGATCCGGCATCGCTCTATCGTATGCATTCGACACTGAGCGGCCCTTATCGGGTGCGCCACATTGCGGTGGAGAACAAAGTCGTCGTCACCAACCAGGTGCCGAGCGGCCTCAATCGCGGCTTCGGCGGCCCGCAATTCTATTATCCGCTCGAGCGGATGATGGATCTCGCGGCAAAGCAGATCGGTATCGAGCCGGTCGAGCTACGCCTTCGCAACGTTGTTCAAACCTTTCCCTACGAAACGCCAGCAGGGTCTCTTTTGGAAAGCGGCAACTATCGCCGTTGCATCGAGCTGGCGCTCGAGCGGGCAGGGTACCGGGAGCTGGTGGCGCAAAGAGAAAGCGCGCGCAAAGAAGGAAGAATGTTCGGGATTGGCATGGCGTTGGCCGTTGAGACCTCGGCGTCCAACATGGCCTATGTCAATCTCGCGCTGACACCAGCACAACGCACAAAGCAGCTACCCAAATCAGGCGCTGCCGGCCGTGCGCGAGTCATCATGGATCCGCTCGGCGCGATTATCGTTCATGTGGACAGTCTGCCCAACGGGCAGGGCCACCGGACCGTGGTGGCGCAAATCGTTGCCGACGAGGTAGGCGTCAATCCCGAAGATGTCGAAGTAATCACCGACTTGGATACGTTCGGCGGGGCGTGGTCGATTACCTCGGGAAACTATTCCAATCGTTTCTCCACGGTCGTGGTTTCTGCTGTGGCCGTAGCCGCGCGGATGGCCGCGCGAAAGCTGCGTGCCGCTGCGGCCAAAACGTTCGGCGTCGAGCCCGGCACGGTCCAGCTGCTTAGCGGAATGGCGTCCGCCCCCGGCGCCGGCAACGAACCTGTTCCGATCCGCAGGTTGGCCATGCAGTTGCATTGGGATGCCGGCGATTTGCCCGAAGGCGTCGACGGCTCGATCTCGGAACTCGCCGAGTTTTCGCCGGACACCATGACCGTACCCGACGAACATGATCGCATGAGATCGTCTCTGACCTATAGCTTTCAATGCGACCTCACCGGCGTCGAAGTGAACGCCGAGACCGGCCGCGTTCATGTGCATAAATACGTCAGCGCGCACGATGCCGGCACGCTGCTTAATCCGGCGGTGGTGGAAGGCCAGCTACGCGGCGGTTTCGCGCATGGCTTTGGCGCGGCAATGCTGGAGCGGGTGACCTATGCCGCCGATGGAACGCTCCTGTCCGGCACTTTCCAGGACTATCTGTGCCCGACCGCCCCGGAATTGCCTGATCTGGGCATTGCCCATTTTGCAACGCCGAGCCCCAATACCATTCAGGGGGCCAAGGGTCTGGGCGACGGTTGCTCCATGATCGCCCCCGTCGCCATGGCGAACGCGATCAGTGACGCAACGGGTCTGCGCGACCTGACGCCGCCGTTTTTGCCGGGGCGATTGTGGCAGCTCTTGCACGGCGGCGATCCCGATTTGGCGCTGGCCAAACCGAAAACCGCACCTCACGACGAAACGGGACGGGAGTTGAGCGGCGCTTTGCGCGGTCGCGGGACGGTGGCAATCGAGGTCGCGCGGCAGAGGGTTTGGGATGCGTTGCTGGATCCGGCGCAACTGCGCGCCATCATACCGGGTTGCCAAAACATCGAGCAGACAAGTCCCGACACTTTCCGCGCGCAAATTCGCGTCAGCATTGCCGGCATCGGCGCATTGTACGAGGCTCAGATACGCATTTTCGACCGCAAGGAGCCCGAACGGCTGAAATTGGCGGCGCGCGGTGAAAGCAAACTCGGCTTCGGACAGGGCGAAGCTTTGGTTACGCTCGAGGAGGCGGGCACCGGCGTGACACAGTTGACCTATGAGTACGGTGCCGATATCGGCGGTCGGGTCGCGACTTTTGGCCAGCGCATGCTGGATGGCGTCGTTAAGGTCGTGCTCGCCGATTTCTTTGATCGGCTGCGCGCGCACATGCGGGGAGAAAAGCCGCGCGGCGCGGTCCTCGAGCGCGCGCGGCGCCTCTTTTCCTTGTTCCAGGCGTTCCGGGGTCGGCCGTGAAACCGGCGGCGTTCAAATATGTGCGCGCCGACTCGATCGAGGAGGCGCTCTCGGTGTTGGCAAGGTATGGCGAAGACGTGCGTGTGGTGGCGGGTGGACAGTCGCTCGGAGCGCTACTCAATATGCGCATCGTCACACCGCCAATTGTGCTCGATATCAATCGCATTTTCGTACTGAGCAAAATCGAAAGCGGACGCACCGTCATGACCGGGGCCATGGTACGGCAAGCCGATGCGCTCTCCAGCAATGCCGTCCGCCGCGACGTTGGGTTGCTCGCACAGGCTCTTCCTCACGTCGGCCACTACCAGACGCGTAATCGCGGGACACTGGGCGGGTCGGTGGCCCACGCCGATCCGAGTGCTGAGATCCCGCTCGTGCTTGCAACGCTCGGCGGCGAAATCGAATTGCGCTCGGCCCGGCGTGTTCGCCGGGTAGCGGCGAAGCAGTTCTTCCGGTCAGCTCTAGTGACGAGCCGCGGCGGGGATGAATTGATCACTGCGCTCCATTGGCCACGCGCGTCGTCGGACATGGAAACTGCGTTCTTCGAATTTGCCGTGCGCGAGGGCGACTTCGCCATTGTCGCAGTCGCCTGCGCGTTCGAGCGTCGCGCGGGACGCATGCGGCTCGGATTTGGCGGTTGCGGCGACGTCCCTCAGGTTGTCGAAGTTTCGGCGTCGAGCGGGACAAACACGAATGCGGTTGAAGAGATCGCGCGGAATCTTAGCAAGCAACTCGACTATCGGAGCGATCTCCTCGCCTCGGCCGATTACCGGCGGGCGGTCGCGACCGTGCTCGCGCGTAAGGCCATGATTGCGTCGATCGAGAAGGTACGCGCTTATGCTTGAGGTAGAGGCAGGCGCCAAGACGACCGTCCACTTTACGCTGAACGGAAAGGCGGTGAAGGCCGAGGCCGAGGCCCGTATGCAGCTTGCCGATTTACTCCGCCATGTTCTCAAGCAATACGGTACGCACGTGGGCTGCGAGCACGGCATTTGCGGGGCGTGCACGGTGCTGGTCGATGGGCGCGCGGTCCGCTCGTGTCTGATATTCGCCGCGCAAGTCGAGGGCGCAACCGTGATCACCGTCGAAGGGCTTGCCGGAGACAATGGCGAGCTGAACGATTTGCAAATAGCGTTCCGCCAGCATCACGCCCTGCAATGCGGGTTCTGCACGCCCGGAATCCTGGCATCTGCCACGCAGTTTCTGAACGAACGCGCCAACGCAAGCGAGCGTGATATTCGCGACATGCTATCTGGGCATATCTGCCGCTGCACGGGCTATACCGGCATCATCGAGGCGATTTCGGCGACGGCGCAGAATCGCAAAAGCCGGCCCCAAAAAAAGACTTCACCGGAGAAAGACAATGACTGAGTACCCTAAGGATCTCGATGGCCTGCGTTGGGAAAAAGACGATAGCAAGAAAGCCGGTTATCTGATTTTTGATCGTCCTCCCATGAATACGATCAGCTTCAAGGGCCGTTCGCAGATAGCCGCGGTCATTCGGGCGATGGACTATGATCCGGACGTTCGGGTGATCGGGATCCGGGGTGCGAATGGGTTGTACAGTTCGGCGGCGATATCGCCGGGTTTCTTAAGGTTGAACGCGACGGAATGCATGATCTGCACTGGAACGTCGCCGCTCCGGAGCGTGCGAAAAAGCCGGTGATTGCGGCGATCGAGAAATGGGCGATGGGCGTTTCGTTCGAGTTATCGCTGGCTTGCGATTTCCGCCTCGCAACCGAAAACAGCACGCTTGCATTGCCGGAAATCAATCTCGGGGTGACGCCGGGAAGCGGCGGAACGGTCCGAGTTGCGCACCTCGCCGGGTTGACCCGCGCGAAGGAGATGATCATGCGCGGGCGAAGGATTAGCGCGTGGGAAGCGTTCGAGTGGGGAATCGTTACTGAGGTTGTGCCGGATGGAACGCTCGATTACGCGATCGACCGCCGGGTGGCCGATCTCGCGGCGCGACCGCAAATTCCGCTGCTTGCGCTCAAACGCGTTCTTAATTCGCTTACGAGACGCCGCTCAGCGTAGGGTTGCAGCTCGAGGGTCAAACCTTCGAGAAGCTTCGCTTTTATCCGGAGTTCAAGCACGGCGTTGAGGCATTTCTCGAAAAGAAGAAGCCGGATTTCTCGGCCTTCTAACTTCCGCGAAGCGGCTCGGTGAGGGCAACGCCGGGGCCGATTGAATGCCTACGAGTTAAGGCCGGATTACTCAGCCGTGGATGTCCCAGCGCGGCCGAGCGGCGAGAA
>Ga0302177_10002481_pt1 | contig 13051 bp, 9 predicted proteins | sample I_Palsa_E1_2_FD_198780 | JGI IMG/M metagenome (GOLD analysis project Ga0302177, IMG submission 198780) | Peat permafrost microbial communities from Stordalen Mire near Abisko, Sweden - I_Palsa_E1_2 | ecosystem: Environmental > Terrestrial > Soil > Palsa > Peat permafrost | place: Sweden: Abisko... | reverse complement strand
TCCATGTGGCGCATCTGGTATTCCACCGTGTTGAACCACGACAGCCCCACCCACGCGAACGGACTGGCCATGGTCAAAAAGTTCGGGAAGTGCGGCACCGAGATGCCTTGATACGCCTGGAAGCTGTTCTCTCGCCACCACTTTCCGAGATTGCGGCCCTCGCGGCCGATCACCTCTATCGCCGGCAAGTTCGCATCCCAGACGTCGAATCCCGTGGCCAGGACCAGGGTATCGATGAACCGTTTGGTGCCGTCGTTCGCGACGATGCCGTCAGGCTCGATTCGATCAATTCCACCGGCTTCCAAATGCACATGCGATTTGGCGAACGTCGAATAATAGGAATTAGATATTGTCGGCCGCTTACAGCCGAAGTCGAAGTCCGGGTCCAGTTTCCGCGCGATGTCCCTGTCGCGCACCGACACCAATCGATAAACCTTTGACAGTCCCGCCATCGCTCTGTTGACCAGCTTGAAACGTCGATACTTCCACATCGTGATGACCATCATGAAATCCGTGCCTGTATCGGTGAACCAGCGCACAATGCGCTGGGTAGCAGGCACCCTGGCGAAAAGTCGTTGAACCGCCGGCGGGAACACGACGTCGGACTTGGGCAACACCAAGATCGGCGTGCGTTGATACACCGTCAGCTCGGAGACTTCCTTGGCCAGTTCGGGGATGACCTGAATGCCGGTGGAGCCGGTTCCGATGATCGCGGCCCGACGCGCGGTCAACGAGTAGGTGTCATCCCAGTCGGCGGTGTGGATAATCCGCCCGCTGAACGTATCGATACCAGGAATATCCGGGGTGCGCGGCTGGCACAGGAAGCCGGTCGCGGCGATCAGGAACTGCGCGGTCAGCGTCTCACCATCGGCAAGCGCCACCCGCCAGACTTGGGCATCGTCGTCCCACCGGGCACCATCGACGGTGGTGTTGAACCGCATATAGCGGCGCACGTTGTATTTGTCAGCAACATGCTCGGCATAGCGTTTCACTTCGGCACCCGGCGCAAACAGGCGCGACCAGTACGGGTTGGGCTCGAACCAGTAGGAATAAGTAGTCGACGGCTGATCTACGGACAGGCCCGGATAGTGATTGACGTGCCATGTTCCCCCGAGATCGTCCTCGCGGTCGACCACCACGATGTTGTCGTAGCCCAGGCGGTTGAGTTGGATCGCCGCGCCGATTCCACCGAAGCCCGCACCCACGATGACCGCATCGAACTGCTCCTCACCCATAAGCATTAGACGGTACCTTCCGTCTCGCCGCGGCGACGGCACTGACCCCATCGAGGTTGGCCGCGCGCCAGAACAATTGGATCAACGCGCAATAAATACACTCGCAATCGATCACGGATGTGGCGGAAGGGAACCTGCTCAACCACGTAGACCTGTGCTCTAGTGTCGAGGAAGTTGGCGTCAAGTCACGATCGAACGTGATGGTCGAGCTCCTCGGCAACACAATGGTCACGAGAATGAGGCCCTCCTGTACTAGGTCTTTCACCCTGACGCCGGTAGAGTCGGCAGCTGGGTCGGATCAGCGACAGGTGCTGCTAAAGCGATGGACGCGCGAGCCGGAGGGGAGGGTCGGATTGCCGATCGCAGGGGGCAACGTGTTCTGGCTGCTGGGCGCCGTATTGCTGGTCAATCTGGTGCTGCTGGCTGGTACGCGCATGGTCAAGCGATGGAAACGCGGCATGGATGTCAGCGACGACGCCGAGTATGCCGCTAACCTCGCGACCCTGTCCGAGGCTTCTGTGCGCCGTCACTTCAATCCCTACACCGACATCGACTGGGATGCGCCGGAGTTCTCCGTCAGCAAGAACGACCCTCGCTGGGTGCTGTCCGCGACCGATCCAGTGGGACGGCATCCGTGGTATCAGGCCCAACCACTGGAAAAGCAGATCGAGATCGGACTGTGGCGGCAGGCCAACGCCGCCAAGGTTTCTCTGCAGTTAGAGAGCATCCTGATCCGCGGTCTGATGAACTACACGTTTTGGGTGCCCAACGGCTCACCCGAATACCGCTACTGCGTGCACGAATCAGTCGAAGAGTGCAACCACGCGATGATGTTTCAGGAACTGGTCAACCGGATTGGGGTGAATGTTCCGGGCATGCCGCGGTGGCTGCGCTGGATATCACCCGCGATCCCGCTGTACGCGGGGCCGCTGCCCGGCACGTTCTTCTTCGGGGTGTTGGCCGGCGAGCTGCCAATCCACAACATGCAGAAAAGCATGTTGCGGGAGGACAACTCGCCTCATCCGCTCTTGGAGAAGGTGATGGCGATCCACGTCGCCGAGGAAGCCCGCCACATCTCGTTTGCTGACCAGTTCCTCACAAAGCGTGTGCCAAATATGGTGCGGCGGAGCAGGTTTGCGCTGTCGCTGTACGTCCCGATCGTTATGCGGGTGCTGTGCCAGGCCATCGTCGTGCCGTCACGCAGCTTCTTCAGAAAGTTCGATATCCCGCGCTCGGTGCGTAAGGAGTTGTTCTTCAACGCACCCGACTCGCGTCAGGCGCTGCGCGAAATGTACGGCGACGTCCGGATGCTTTGCTACGACGCAGGGTTGATGAATGACCTGGCGCTGTTGATGTGGCGCATCTGCAAGATCGACGGTCGCCCATCGCGTTATCGGGGTGAGCCCCAGCGTGCTCCCATGCCGACCTCGGCGTGACACCCCCAAAACCAGCCTGCGATACTTTCCCACATGACGCGCACCCCCACTCGACCCAAAGCCCTGGACCGCATCGGCGTTGGCCTGGTCTACCGCATCGGATCCACCCCTCTCTACAAGCGGGTCTTCAAGTACTGGTATCCGTACATGACCCGCCAGCTGGTCCAGCACGAGGACGTCGTCTTTTTGAACTGGGGCTACGAGGAAGAGCCGCCACTGGGAATTCCACTTAGCGAGTCCGACGAACCCAACCGCTATTCCATTCAGCTCTATCACCAGACCGCAACCCAGGTTGATCTCACTGGCAAGAAGGTGCTGGAATGCAGTAGCGGCCACGGCGGCGGAGCCTCCTACATCACCCGCACATTGCACCCCGCCTCCTACACCGGTCTGGACTTCAACGCCGACGGTGTCGCCTTCTGCCAAAAGCGACACAATCTGCCCGGCCTGGAATTCGTGCAGGGCGACGCCCAGAACCTTCCGTTCCCCGACGAATCCTTCGACGCGGTGATCAACGTCGAGGCCTCCCACATTTACCCCGATTTCGAGCGTTTCGTTTCCGAAGTCGCGCGCGTACTGCGTCCCGGAGGACATTTTCTGCACGCTGATTTCCGCAACCGTGACAGCTTCGGTGAATGGGACGCCGCACTCGGGAAGCCCCGTTTGCGGATCGTCTCCGAGAAGAACATCAGCGAGCAAGTCCTGCGCGGCCTGCGGCTGAACTCGCCCCGCTCCGAAGACCTGATCAACCGCCACCTGCCCATCTTCCTGCGCCGCTTCGGCCGCGAATTCGCAGTCGTGGACGGCTCGTGGTTCTACAAGGACCTGGAACGCGGCGAAATCGAATACCGCGCCTACTGCTTGACCAAGGATTGACGGATCGCCGCGAGGAGCGCACCATCGTTGCGATCTCGGGTCAGCTTGTAGGCGGCATCAACCACCGGCCCAGCACCTTTGGGACGAACCGCTGGTAGCGGGGCCCGGTGATTCGCGCCAGCACATCGAAAAGCCTGGTGTCGGGTCCGATCAGAATCCGGACCCGGTTCTCGCGGACCCCGTTGAGGATGACGCGTGCGGCTTTCTGCGGCGAGGTGGTCCACAACCCTTTCTCGAAGTTTTTGACTAAGTCAACGTCACCGAGTTTCTCGGCCGCGGTCATGTTGCGAACGAAGGCGGTCTTAGTAGCCCCCGGGTACACCGTGCTCACCTTCACCGGATGTCCGGCCAGCGACATCTCCATGTGCAGTGCCTGGGTGAAGGCGCGAACGGCGAACTTCGCCGAGCTGTAGGCGGCCTGGTAGGGCACCGCGTACAGCCCGAACGTGCTGGAGACATTGATGACATGCCCGTCGCCGGAAGCGATCAAGTGCGGCAGGAACGCTTTGGTGCCGTTCACCACACCCCAGAAGTCGACGTCCATCACCCGTTCGATCTCTTTGAACTGGCTGATTTCGATGCCGCCGAAAACCGTAATGCCTGCATTGTTGTAGATCTGGTTGACTTTGCCGAAATGGTCGTTGACTTCTTCGGCGTAAAGAAGGAATGCCTCCCGCTCAGTGACGTCGAGTCGATCCGCTTTGACCGGAGCGCCGATGGCCTTGAGATGCTGCTCGGTTTGCGCCAGACCTTCGGTGTCGACGTCGCTGATCGCCAGCTTGGCCCCGGAGCGAGCCAGTTCGACGGCCAGTGCCTGGCCGATACCCGAACCGGCGCCGGTGACGACGGCGACTTTCCCGGCGAACCCTTGCATGCGTGCTTCTCCCGTCAGGTGGCTGTGGTCGAGCCTAACCGCCGCCCGGCGTGCACACGCCGACGCGCGACGCACCCATACACCGGTGGCGGAGCTCCGGCGCGGGACCTACCCGCCCGCGAGCTTTTTGTACGTTCTGCCCACGATCGGTGTGACAATGCTGCGCGGCAGGTATTGGTTGGCAACCGACATCGCCTTCGCGGGTATGCCCGGAACGACTCGCATCTTGTTGCGGCCTAACGCATCCAATGACGCCTTCGCCGCATACTCGGCGGAAACCCACAGATAATCAGGTACTAGATTCTCGGCCGTCGATGTGTCGACCGATTCCAGAATTCCGGTGCGTACCGGACCCGGCGCCAACAACGTCACGTGCACGCCAGAGCCAAGCAGCTCCCCGCGCAACGATTCGCTGAAAGTGTTCAAGAAGGCTTTGGTTGAAGCATATGTCGCGTTGTGTGGTATCGGCGAATTCCCCGCGGCCGAACCGGAAATCAGGATGCCGCCCGTTTTACGCTCAATCATTCGCGGCAGCACGGCCAACACCAAGTCATGCGCACCGGCAACGTTGAGCTGCACTAGCGCCCGTTCACCCGCCGGATCAAGCTTCGCCACAGGACCGACTGTCGCGTTGCCGGCATTGGCGCACAGAATCGAGATATCCCGGGTCGCCAATTCGTCTGCCAGCTTTTCCCGTTGGGTCGGGTCGACGAGATCAGCTGGTCTCACCTCGACGGCCACCTGGTATTTGCCGGTCAGACGTGATGCCAAGTCGTTGAGCACTTCTCCGCGGCGTGCGGTGATGATCAGGCTGTAGCCGCGCGCAGCCAATTCGGTAGCCAGGGCTTCGCCGATGCCGTGGGAGGCGCCGGTGACCACCGCAGGTGCGCCAGGACTTGGAACGGGCAACGGCATGCGCGAATCGTACAGCGCCGAGCATGGGTGGCCCGGCACGGCGGTCGCGAGTGTGTCACCGCCACCACAATTCCCGTAATTTCGAACAGAGCTGGGCCAACCTAGCGACTGCGGGTTACGGTATCTGCGGTAACCCGCTGTCGGTCGAGACACCATGCTCGAAGGATCTTCAGGAGGGAGTTTATCGGCATGGCATTCGCTGGCCGGCTTCGATTCCGCGCCCGCCTCATGAAGGTTGGTGTAGACGGCGTGACCGGGGTTACGCGAGACAAAGCGACCGCGTATCGCTACACCTTGACTGGCACGAAAACTGCGCCGGTCACTGACTTCGACCCGTTCGCAGCAGAAACGATGCACGATCCCTACCCGGGATACCGTGCCCTGCTAAGCGGGCCGAAGGTCTGGTACAGCCGCAAACGCGGGATCTGGATTATTCCGGGCTACGACGAGGTGTGGAATGCGTTGCGCGACCACGACGCGTTGTCGTCGGCGGAGAGTCAAGCCCGCTTTCGCGTTCATTTGGCGACGATGAACGCCGCCGACCCGCCCGAACACACTCGGCTTCGCCGATCCGTGTCCCGTGCTTTCACTCCACGGGCGATGAGGTCATGGGAGGCGGCTATCAACGAGGTCGCCGACGAACTCGTTGACGCCATGATTGCCCGCGGAAGAACCGAGCTGGTCGACGATCTGGCCAAACCACTGCCGAACCGACTGATCGCCATGATGCTGGGAATCCCGCAGCAAGACCACGCCAGGTTCCTGGCGTGGGCCGACACGATCAACGAGGGTGCCTTCGTGCCGTTGACCCTGCGTGGGGCCGCCCTCAGCGTCCGCTCCGGCGGGGCCACCATGGCGATGTACCGCAGCCTCGACGCCCTCATCAAACACCGCCGCCGCCATCCCGGTGACGATCTGATCTCGATGCTGGCTGATCCGAAAGGCGACGATGTCCTAACCGACGACGAGGTCTTTTGGAGTGCTTCCATGCTCGTCGGAGCCGGCAGCGAGACGACGACGAACCTGTTGTCGGGCCTGTTTTTAACCCTCGCGCAGCGACCGGACGTTTACGCCCGGCTACGTGAGCATCCCGAGCTGATTCCTGCCGCGATCGAAGAACAGCTGCGCTATGTCTCGCCAGTTCAAGGGTTTTACCGAACCGCCACCCGCGACTACCCCATCGGTCCCGATACCATCCCGGCCGGCGCGCGCGTGCTGTTGCTGTTCGCTGCGGCCAACCGCGATCCGCAGCACTTCGCCGACCCGGACACCTTCGACCTGGACCGGGCGCCGAACGACCAGATTGCGTTTGGCGGTGGCGCCCACTTCTGCCTCGGCACACATCTGACCCGTCTGGAAGCCGGCCGGGTGTTGACGCAACTGTTGCCGCGGGTCGAGGCTTTCCATCTCGACGGGTACTACCGTTACCTCAAAAATCCGACGATGCGCGGGCTAGAGCATCTGCCCCTCAAATTGGTGCACGCCAAAACGGTAAGCACAACGGGTACCGGCACAACGAGCCGGTAGAGCCCGTGGGCGCAGGGCCGGCGAACCTCAAACGGACCGGCGGGTTGGCTGTAGAGGTGAGGACCCTATAGCCCGCGTTTGCCCAGCCAACTGTGGATACGCTCGGCGACGGCCTCCCACCCAGGCTCGAGCATCATGTTATGACCCATGGCGGGGAAGAACTCTGCTTCAGTGCGGTACGCGCGTCCCGTCGCCCGTACTTCTTTTTGGGTGTGCGCGCCGTCCTCCTCAGCTCCCAGAACCAGCAGCGGAGTCGTCACCCGCTCAGGCCGGGGCAACTTGAGCAACAGGCAGTCGATGCTGACTCGTTTGCTCTCATGCTGGAGCCGTGCCGCACACCTCAGCACGTCGGACTCTGGCGTCTGCGCCGAAAAGAATTTCTCCCGGGCCAGCTCAGCGGTGTTGATGTACGGCAAAGAGTCGCCAGTGATTGCCATGTTGATGGCATGCCACGGATGACGTTGTATCCAGCGCAGGCTCGATCCGTAATTTCCCTGTGGGGGAATGGAAGCCATCAATACGCCAGCCGGGGCGTCATTCGACTCCAGATACTTCTGCACGATAAGGCCGCCCATTGAATGCCCGATCACTACCGGTCTGCTGGACAGGCTGTCGGCAACCGACTTGACATCTGCGACATAGTCATTGACCGTGCAGCTACGCAGAGGCTTGGAAATGGGACTGTTTCCATGCCCGCGAAAACTCACTGCCAGGGCCCGGTAGCCTTTGTCGGCGAAATAGCTGAGAAAGTACTCATCCCAGCACCATGCGGCATGCCAGGCTCCGTGAACAAAGAGCAGCGGCGCAGGATGGGCCTCGCTGACAGCGCCTTTGTCGATCACCTCGAGCATGCCGTTTGCCCCTCCACCATGGAACGAACCCTGCGCTGGGCCGGAATCAGAATACTGTCCTAGCTGGGTTACACCGAGCCTCCGGTCGCCCGTTGTACGCCGGGTCCGTCGGGAAAAAAAAGCCAGCAGCGGCCGGTGCGGCACAATTCGATAAGAGGCCGCCGCGAGCTGATTTATCCGGCCCGGGATGACGCGGCTTTTGTCCGCAGCCAAACCATCCAGTGCGGCCCTTGCAACCTTGTCAGCGGACTCCCACATGATGCTGGGTAATGCCGCTTCGCGCTCTCCCTTGATGAACCCGGCCACGTCGTCTAAACCGGTGGCCACCGGTCCCGGACACAACGTGGTCACGGTCACCCCGGTACCGCGCACCTCGCTGCGCAGACTTTCGGTGTAAGACAACACAAATGCCTTGGCAGCGCCGTAGGCCGCCTGCCCTGGCAACGGGCCGAATCCGGCTAACGACGACACGTTCAGCACGGCCCCACGGCCACGCTGCGTCATTCCTGGCAGGAATCGGCTGCATAGATCGACCACGGCCGCGACATCGACCTCGACCAGGTTGAGTTGTTGCTCCGGAACGGATTTCGCCACCTGAGCGACAACCGACACGCCCGCGTTGTTGATCAGGACATCCGGTGTCAGTCCCAGCGCCGCAATCCGACCCGGTAGCTCGGCCCGGTCGGTTCGGCGGGACAGGTCGGCGGGCAGAACGTGGGCTCGATCGGGATCTAACTCCGCGGCGAGCGCACGGAGACGCTCGGCATTGCGCGCTACCAACACCAACTGGTGGCCGCGCCGGGCGAGTTCCCGCGCCATGGCCTCACCGATGCCTGACGACGCGCCCGTGACGACGGCGGCACGGTCCTTTCCGGGCGCTGGAAGAGCCACGCGCCCACCCTATCCGGGCCTGTCCGGCACCGCACCGGCGGGCATCATTAGCCCATCAGAAGACCAGCCATCGACTAGCATGTAAAGCCGAGCGCACATCAGGTACCGTCATCCGAATCGAGGCTCCATGGCCCACAGCAGGCTCCGCTGGCTGGGTGCCGGGCTATTGACCAGTGGATGTGCCAGCCTCGTGGGACTGACGTCAATGCTGAACGCTCCGTTCGCTTTCGGGGACGACGGCACCGCACTGATCATGGGTTTCGCCGGCACACCCGATCCACCCGAAAGCTATGTCAACGAGGTGATGAGCCTCTTCATAAACGGGACCCCTAATTTTCCGGGACAGCCGACATTTTCCGGGTACGACCCCGTCGTCCAGGTCACGACCGAGGATAACGATTACTATCAGGGGCTCACCCAAGGCGTCGCTCAGCTGGATCAGGGAATCACGCAGAATCTCGCGAACGGAAACGTCGTTGTCTTCGGCTACTCGGAAAGCAGCGCGGTAGCTACCCAGGAGATGATCAATCTCGACGCTCTGCCGGCCGACCAACAACCCAATCCGGCCGATTTGAGTTTCGTGATTGCCGAAGATCTCGGCAATCCCAACGGCGGGATCGCGGCACGCTTCCCGTTCGCTGGCCTGCCGGCTACTCCGGCGGACACCCCCTACGACACCGACATCTACAGCATCGAATACAGCGGGTTCGCCGACTTTCCCAACTACCCGTCGGACCCGTTCGCGTTGGCCAACGCGGTGGCCGGCTACGTCTACTTGCACCCCTTTTTGCTTCCCGGCTGGCCGACGAGTTTCGACACCTCAGCGCTTGCCGACGCCGTACAGGAGCCGACGTCTTCGGGGTATGACGGCGCCACCGAGTACTTCCTGATTCCCACTCAGGATCTGCCGCTGCTCGAGCCGCTGCGCGACATTCCTGGTCTCGGGCCGGCAATGGCCGACCTGATTCAGCCCGACCTGCGGGTGCTGGTGGACTTGGGTTATGACCGAGCCGACCCGTCAGATGTCGCCACCTCCGCCGATCTGTCATTTCCAGACATCGATTGGACCACGGTCACCCAAAATCTAGAACTCGGGGCGCAGCAAGGATGGATAGCCGCCGAGGTCGACCTGGGATTGTTGCCGCAGTCCGATCTGCCCGATATCTACCCGTACGTGCCGGACGTATCGGGCCTGATGTCGGACCCCGGCATGACCGGATTGGTAACTGATCCTTCCGCTTCCGCGGCGGATGCGCTGGGCGGTAACTTCGACCTCAGCACTGTGTTATCGGATCTGACAACGCTGTTTGCCAACCCGGTGGATCTGTTTAGCCTGTGACACCCTGTTGGGTCGATTGCGATGTGCCGTTTCCAAGGGAGCCGATCGGGTGACAACGCAAAAGGTTGCGTTGGTCACGGGCGCGACGAGCGGGATCGGCGAGGCCACCGCCCACCGGCTGCACGCTCGCGGTTATCAGGTGTTCGGGGTCGGCCGTAATCGTGAGGCTCTCGATGCGCTGCGGTCGCGCGGTCTGCAAGCCCGGGCGCTGGATGTAACGGATGAGGCCGCGGTGGCCCGACTCGTCGAGGAGATCCATACCCACCACGGCGGCGTGGACGTGCTCGTCAACGGCGCCGGATACCCACTTCCCTGCCCTCTCGAGCAGGTGGCGTTGTCCGACCTACGAAATCTCTTCGAGACCAATGTAGTTGCGACACTTCATCTGTCACAAACCGTCCTACCCGGCATGCGCGCTCGCGGAGCGGGCAGGATCATCAACATCGGCAGCACTGGCGGACGATTCACCAGCCCGGGCGCAGGCGCGTACCACACCGTCAAGTACGGCGTCGAGGCCCTTTCGCTGGCTCTGGGGGCCGAAGTCGCGCAGTTCGGTGTCCGCGTGGTGTTGATCGACCCAACGGGGGTACGGACCAGGTTCGTCGAATCCCAGCTAGAAGCAACACATTCCTATGCCGCAGACGATCCGTACGGTGAGTTCAAGCGCCGCTATGCCGAGACGACGCGGGCGCTGACCAAGACACCCGGCGTGATGATCGGCGCTAGCACCGTCGCCCGCGCGGTCGTCCGGGCGGTTGAAGCCAGAAACCCCAAACCCCGCTACATCGTCGGCGCGTCGGGGCACGCCTCGGTGCTCGCCAGACAGCTGCTGACCGACCGAATGTGGAATCGGGTCATGATGAAGGGCCTCAAAGGCTAGCGTCGTGTGGCCCTGAATGCCACAGCGCGACAGTGAACTTCAGTACAAGCGCCGCGGCTCGCGGCGCGTTGCCCTTAGAACAGGCTGGCCAGGTTAGTCAGACCAAAGTCACTGAGCAGCGTGTAGATCGACCCCAGCTCCACCGACTCAGGGGGCAGCGTGGTCAACCAGGTCGTGCTGTCGAAGTCGATCGGCGTGTAGCCGTTCATGTCCGCTTGCCATTGGAAGTAGTCCTGGATGCTGCTGCCCGTGGTTCCCGGGAAATCGTAGCCCGGAATGATGTTCTGCTCCGCCAGCGCAGTGAGGTTCTGAATCTCCTGACCTTCGGGGAACGAAATGGGGGTGTTGACGGTGGTCGGCGGGTCGGTCGGGGAGGGGTTGCCGAAGTCGTACTGCTGTTGGTCTTCTGACTCCAGCCAGTTGTCGGCGTTGACCTGCTCTGCCGTCGGGCCGTTGGCCATGCCAAACGGATTGTCTTGACCGAGGCTGTCCACGGACGTCGTGTTGAAATCCGTGAGCCACTGCTCAATAGCACTGTCTCCCGGCAACAGTTTGTTCAGCCCCTCGAGAATCCCCTGCGGAGTCTCTCCGAGAGGCACGTCGCAGGCTCCGGTGCAGAAGGGGCTGCCCGGCACGAACGGGTCGAAGGCGACGACAGCCCCCGCGAGGAGGGTTTCGAAGGATTGGCCGATCTCGGTGAGGGTGGGAATCTCGAAACCGCTGGCGTACGTGCTGGGGTCGATCGGGGCCTCCAAGCTGGTGAAGAAGTTTTGGAAGGGCTCCACGGGATTGAACTGGAACGTGAGGTTGGACCACGGCATCAGGTTTTCAGTACCGTCGGGAATCGTGCCCGCGTAGCCGAATTCGCTCGGTACGGACCCGCCGGCACCGACACCCTGGGAGGGGTCGACCACGTCGCCGAAGTTGTAGCCGCCGGACGTCAGATCCGACAACGGTGTCTGGAACCAGTCATTGGTCAACGGAAACGGCTGACCACCGGTGAATATCGCGAATGTCTCGATGGCCCGGTCGATACCGGCGTTGCCGGTGATGGTGGACACCGGTATCAGCGGGTCGCTCCAGTCGGCGTCACTGGATGCGCTCACCGGAATCTCAGCATCCAGGAACAAGGTGATCTGCTGGTCCAACGGCAAGGTGCCGTTCGCCGCTTCCGTGACATCGGCTGAATCCCACCCCGGCGCTCCGACTTCGGGGTCATATTGCCCGGTGAGCTCGGGGAAGGGAAGGAACATGTCCGTCAGCGCCGTGAAATGCGTCGGGTCGCCGGGGTCCTCACCCCAGATGTTCGTCGCGCTCGCAGTCAACCAGGTCCCGCTGAACAGCAGCGCGGTCCCCAGATCGTTGACCGCCCCGTTGTCCCCGAGTTCGCTGTACGGAATGTTGACGATGTCCTGGAAAAGATTGAACGGGACGTTGAGGATGGAGTCGGAGTCCACGAGACGCACGGCCGGGCTGGCGACGTGGATGGCAGGCTGTCGTGGCGCCATCGGCGTGACGCCGACGAGCCCCCCGGTCGCCGCCAGTGCCGCTGCTGCCATGACATACGAACGTCCCGCCGCCTGCATAGCGCCCCCCCTTTGAGTCGATGTGGCCCAACGCGAAGAAACTTACCCTAAGAAATGGCTGAGTCGCGACTGAATCGTAAATGACAAGCCGGTCTAGTTGTTTGACTCCCGAATAAATAGCCCTCGGATGCCGACAAGCACCTGGTTATCACGTATTGATCGGCCACTGAAGCGAACCTGTAAGTTTGCTGAGAGCGCCTCACCAGGCTGGCTCTTCATGCGGGTCGAGCCATGCGCGGTTGCCGTAGGCATCGAGGTGTGCCACCTCCTCGACCGGCTTACGGGTGGTCGGTCCGTACCGCCCGCGTGGCCAACCGAGTGTCACTATGCAGCAAGGGTTTACCGACGCCGGCAGACCGAAGATCCTCCTGCCCGATGTCCGACTCCACAGCGGCAACGTGATCAGGGAAGCACCCAGACCCATTGCGCGCGCGGCGAGTAAAAGATTCTGCACACTGGGATAAATCGAGCCCCAGTAGGCCGACTCAGCCGCATGAGGCATCCGCACGAACGGCAGCCGCCCATCCCGGGCGCCGAGTCGCAGGCAGGCCACCACCAAAACCGGGATCTCGGTGAAGTGGTCGATCTGCCAAACCACCGCACGCGCGATCTTGGCCATCGACTCGTCGGTTGCAAGGGCC
>Ga0302177_10002480_pt1 | contig 13063 bp, 9 predicted proteins | sample I_Palsa_E1_2_FD_198780 | JGI IMG/M metagenome (GOLD analysis project Ga0302177, IMG submission 198780) | Peat permafrost microbial communities from Stordalen Mire near Abisko, Sweden - I_Palsa_E1_2 | ecosystem: Environmental > Terrestrial > Soil > Palsa > Peat permafrost | place: Sweden: Abisko... | reverse complement strand
AAGCTGGCGTCGAATGGGCAGAATTTTGTGACGTATCCGGCGAATGGGTCGGGCAGCATTCCGGCGATGGAAGGAATTGTGTTCACCGGCGATTCGACGGTGGAGCAGTTCGCGTACCCGCGCGCGGTGGCGGACCAGATTGGCGAAGCCAATCACACGCGGATTCCGACGACGGGCACGGATGATGCGTACCCGAGCGCGTTGCCGGATGCGGCGGCTTCGTGGTCTGCGCCAGTGACGAATACCGTGGCGTCGCAGGAGTCGGATTCCAGTGCGCCGGCGGCGACGGTACAAACCGCGGCGATGACGCGCGAGCAGAAATTGCCGGCGACGGGGAGTGCGATGCCGCTGATTCTGCTGATCGGCGTGTTTGCGCTGGTGGGGATTGTGATGTTGCGCAAGGCGATGGCGCGGTCTTAACGCGGGGCGTGAAGTGATCCCCTTCTGGCGCCGTTGAGCGGCGCCAGAAGGTTTTGCCAGTTGTCGCGAAATTAGCCGGCGAGGAAGATTTTGTGAGGCGGTTGGATTTCAAAACAATCGGAGTAGAGACGACCGCGTGGCTGGCGCAGCCGGCCGAGGCGCCGAAGTTTGCGCGCCCAATTTTCAATGCGCCGGTTGCTGATCGGTACCAGGCTCTGCTGAAATCATTCGAAATTTGTTTGTGGGCGGTGGCGGCGATGGCCATTGGCTATTGCTCGGTGGCGTACGCCGGCGCGGCCATTCATCAGCATCGGGAAAAGGCGATTTTGAATGCGGTTTCGCGCCACGCGGACTCGCAGCAGGGCGCGAGGCCCGGCGAGTCAGCAGTTCCCTCTTTTATCTCCGCAAATAGCTCCGCGACGCTGGGATACGGAGTGCTCGGAGTCGTGGAGATTCCGAGACTCGGAATTTCCACGGTGGTCGAAGAAGGCGTGGACGAATCCACGCTGTGGGAAGCGGTGGGGCATATTCCGGGCACGGCGCAGCCGGGACAAAATGGAAATGCGGCGCTGGCGGCGCATCGCGACACGTATTTCAGCGGCTTGGGCGAGGTGGAAGCGGGCGATCTGGTTATTTTCCGTTCGCCCACGGCTAATTATCAATTTCGAGTGGAGTCCACGAAAATTGTAGATGGCGAGGCGACCGACGCGTTGCCCGATTCGGCTAGTCCTACGCTGAGCCTCATTACTTGTTATCCCTTCCACTACGTTGGTGCCGCGCCGCAACGATTCATCGTAACGGCGCGCGCGGAAGTTCCCGAGAAACAAGCTGCGCAGTAGGTTTCCTGATCGGCTCACGTTGAAATTCATGATTGTGTTGGTATGAGGCGACGTTGACGTGGCGTGTTTGGAGGTTCGGTTCCAAGGCGCCTACGGGCCGGGTTAACCTATGCCGCGCCTCCGGCGCTGACGAGCGTAAACCGGGAGCGGAACGAGTGAAGGGTGTGGCGAGAAAGAGAAATCGAAGAGAGATCCTTCGTCGCGAAAGACGCTCCTCTGGATGACGGCCAAAAACGGTTGGATGCTTGGACGGTGGGGCTAGGAGAAGCGGATCGTAAGCGGATCCTTCGTCGCGGAAGACGCTCCTCTGAATGACGGCCAAGTACGGGCGAGTGGTGAGGGTCACGTTTGCGGCGGAGCCGGATCGTAAAAAGCCGGGGCCGAAGGGCGCGGTTTCTTTGGCGACGATGGTGCGGAGGCGCGCCGCACGTCCCGTTCTTACGAAGGCTTGCGGCGGAGGCGAGATTGGCGTGGGACTGCGGAATTGTTACAATTGGGAGACCGGACGATTTGGTCCGGCCCACTCCTAAAATCCAAATCGCAGGCACGCAGGAAAACAAACGAATGGCTGGACGCACACTTTACGACAAAATTTGGCAGGCCCACGTGGTTCGCGAAGAGCCGGGGCAGCCGAGCCTGATCTATATTGACCGGCATTTGATCCATGAAGGGACTTCGCCGCAGGCGTTTGCCGGGTTGAAGACCGCCGGGCGCAAGGTGCGGCGGCCGGAGCTGACGTTCGCGGTGATGGACCATTCGGTATCGACCAAGAACCGGCTGCTGCCGGTGGTGGATGCGGACGCGCGCGGGCAATTCGAGGCGCTGGAGCGCAACTGCGCGGAGTCGGGCGTGCATTTGTTCGACATGCACAGCAAGAACCAGGGCATCGTACACATCATCGGGCCGGAGCTGGGGATTACGCAGCCGGGGCAGACGATCGTGTGCGGGGACAGCCACACGTCGACGCATGGCGCGTTTGGCGCGCTGGCGTTTGGGATTGGAACCAGCGAGATCGAGCACGTGCTGGCGACGCAGTGCCTGACGCAGTTTGGGTCGAAGACCATGAAGGTGGATTTTCAGGGCAAGCGTCCGCGGGGCGTGACGGCGAAGGACATGATTCTGGCAGTGATCGGCAAGATCGGGATCGCCGGCGGCACCGGATACGTTTTCGAATATACGGGCGAAGCGGTGCGCGGGCTTTCGATGGAAGGTCGCATGACGATGTGCAATATGTCGATCGAGGGCGGCGCGCGGGCGGGCATGGTGGCGCCGGACGAGACGACGTTCAAATATCTGGAAGGGCGGGCGTTCGTGCCGCGGGGGAAAGAATTCGAGGAGCGGGTTGCTTTCTGGAAGACGCTGCCGACGGACGCGGACGCGAAGTACGACGACACCTTGACGATTCTGGCCAGCGAGCTGGCGCCGATGGTTACCTGGGGCACGAATCCGGGAATGGTGACGCAGGTTTCGGAACGAGTGCCGGATCCGGCATCGTTTAAAGATGCGGTGGATCGCGAAGCGGCGACGCGGGCATTGACCTACATGGATCTGAAACCGGGGACGCTGATTGAAGATATTCCGCTGGACCGGGTATTCATCGGGTCGTGCACCAATTCGCGGCTGGAAGATTTGCGGCTGGCGGCGAAAGTGGTGGCGGGCAAGCATGTATCGAAATCGCTGAAGCAGGCGCTGGTGGTGCCGGGTTCGCGGGCGGTAAAAGTTGAGGCGGAAGCGGAAGGCCTCGACAAGATTTTTGTGGCGGCAGGATTTGAATGGCGCGACGCGGGATGCAGCATGTGCATCGGGATGAATGACGATGTGCTGCTGAGCGGGGAGCGTTCGGCCAGCACGTCGAACCGGAATTTCGAAGGGCGGCAAGGCAAGGGATCGCGCACGCATCTGGTGAGCCCGATGATGGCGGCCGCGGCGGCGATCGAAGGGCACTTTGTGGATATACGGAAGTGGAGCGCGGCGGAGGGAGCCGAATAATGGAGCCGTTCATCAAGCATACGGGATTGGTGGCGCCGATCGACCGGGTGAATGTGGATACGGATCAGATGGTGCCGAAGCAATTTTTGAAATTGCTGACGCGGGAAGGCTTCGGGCGGGTTTTATTTTACGACTGGCGGTATATGCCGGGGGAAAAACCGAATCCGGAATTTGTTCTGAATTTTCCGCGGTACAAGGGCGCGTCGGTGTGCCTGGCGCGGGCGAATTTTGGATGCGGGTCGAGCCGGGAGCATGCGCCGTGGGCCATTCTGGATTACGGGTTTCACGCGATCCTGGCGCCGAGTTATGCGGACATTTTTTATAACAACTGCTTCAAGAATGGAATTTTGCCGGTGACTTTGACGAACGAGCAGATCGACGAGTTGTTTGCGCGGACGGAGAAGAACGTCGGGTACACCGTTACGGTCGATCTGGAGAAGCAGGTGGTGACGGACGGCCTGGGGTTGAGTTATGCGTTCGAGATCGATCCGTTCCGGCGGGACTGTTTGTTGAAGGGGCTGGATGATATTGGGCTCACGCTGGTGCATGAGGCGAAGATTTCGGCGTTTGAAGAGAAGAATCATCGGCATCCGGTGATGTATGAGGCGGTGGATGTGAAGTTTCATTCGGAGACGCCGACAGCAGCGAGACACAACTAGGTTTTCGGACGTTTCTTCTTGTTGGGGTCGCGCGTGATGGCGCGGCCCTCCTTCTTTCAGGGCGTCGTTCTAGAAACGATTCTGCCTTTATTTTCTAACTCAGCGTGAATACAAGCGAAGAGAGGCCGCTTCGCGCGAGCGATTGTGCTTGGACGTTACGAAGGCTCGCGCGAGAAGGCCGCGCGAAAGGAAGTTGGAGGAAAGGCGTTTTTGTTTCCCGGGCCTTACGGCCCGGGCTAACTTATGCCGCCCCTCCGGGGCTGGTGCGTGTTGGCGCGACGGTTTGCGCGGGCGCTCCGCGCTGGGGAACGTAGGCGGGATGGACTTCTTCGGAAAAGCCGACGGCGGCGCGGCACGATTAGCGGCAGGCGCGGCAGAAGTGACGGTGGGCGGCCGGGCTTGCTGACATCGAAGAGAGATCCTTCGTCGCGAAAGACGCTCCTCTGGATGACGGCCAAAAACCGTTGGATGCTTGGACGGTGGGCTAGGAGAAGCGGGTCGTCAGCGGATCCTTCGGCGCGAAAAACGCTTCCTCTGGATGACGGCCAAAAACGGTTCGATGCTTGGACGGTAGGGCTAGGAGAAGCGGTTCGGCCGCGGATCCTTCGGCGCGAAAAACGCTTCCTCTGGATGACGGCCAAATGCGGGTGGCCGGCATGGTCGATCGCGCTGAATGGATTCGCGTCTGTTCGCAAGGCGTTGAATCTCTTCGTCAACTCCCTCCCTTCATTCCCTTCCAAACCGTCGTTGAACTCCAACATGGAATTCCCTTCTGTCGAGCACAGCACCGAATACGCGCGCGGATTAATCTGCCTGAGGGCGGATTTCGGGGTCTGGGGATTCGGGGGCGATGGGCGTGGCGCCTTTTAGTTCCGCCAGCAAAATTCCGGCAAAAATTAATGCTGCGCCGAGGAGGATGCGGGGGCCGAGGTGTTCCCGGGCGACGAGCCAAGAGGTGATGGCGGCGAAGACGGGTTCGAGGCTGATGAGGATGGCGGTATGGGTGGGCGAGGTGTATTGCTGCGACCAGGTTTGGGCGGAGAAGCCAAATGCGGTGGAACCGAGGGCGGTGACCAGGACGGCGACGATCAGCGTGGGGCTGGAATGCCAGCGCGGGTGTTCGAGGCCGGCGAGGGAGAGGAATGGAATCGCGATGGTGGCGAGGAGGGCGGTGGTGGCGACTTGAATGACGGCTAAGGCGCCGACGGAGTGATGTTCGACGTAACGGCTGATGACGATCATGTGCAGCGCGAAAGCAACGGCGCAGCCGAAGACGATAGGGTCGCCGCGATTGAGGCCGCCGAGGCCTTCCGGTGGCACGGTCAGGAAATATAAACCAGCGAGCGCGGCGATTGCGCCGGACCAGATCCAGGGATTGACGCGACGTTTGCTGAAGAGCGCGAGGAGCAGCGGCACGAGGACGACGCTGGAGCCGGTGATGAAGGCGGCTTTCGAAGGAGTCGTGAATCTCAGGCCAGTGGTCTGGAAGGCGTAGCCGGCGAACATGAAAAATCCGATTTGCGCGCCGGCCCAAATAGAAGCGAGCGTCAGGCCGCGCAGTGAGCGCCAGAAGAAGAGGGCCATGACCGCGGCGGCCAGGGCGAAACGGACCGCGAGGTAGACGAAGACGGAGACGTCGGCGAGCGCGTCCTTAACTAGGACGAAGGTGGCGCCCCAAATGAGCGCGGCGAGGCCCAGGGCCAAGTCGGCTTGCAGGCGTTTGCTGAATATTTTGCCGGGCATGAGCGCATGAGTTTATGCGGCGGGCGAAGTGCTGACAAGACGAAGGATGGCTTCCGGGGCTAAAGCCCCTTTTTGAGTACACGTTGCTCGGTGCTGGCCGGAACGACCAGCAAACATTCTGGAAAACACAAAGGGCAGGCCGATTGACCGGGGCTAAGGAAAATAGTACATAAGTCTCACCTATGACCCGACCATTAACTGTGCTTCTAGTTACCCTGCTCCTGGTTTCGATTTTAATTCCCCTGCAACCGACAGGCGCGGAACAGAAGTGGGTGGAGGTGCGCAGCCCGAATTTTATCGTGGTGAGTAATGCGGGGGAGAAGGAAGCGCGGAAGACGGCGGTTCATTTCGAGCAGATTCGGGCGGTGTTTCGACGTTCGCTGGCGGTGGCCGGGCAGCATGCTTCGCCGCTGATTACGATCGTGGCAGCGAAAGACGAAGGCACGATGAAATCGCTGTTGCCGGAATACTGGACAAAAAATCACATGCATCCGGCGGGGATTTTCTTTGAGCGCGACAATATGTATTTCGCCGCGGTACAGCTGAACACCGAAGGCGCAAATCCCTACCACACGATTTTTCACGAGTATTACCACTCGCTGACGCTGCCCTACTACCCGAACCTGCCGCTGTGGGTGGCGGAAGGCCTGGCGGATTTCTGGGGCAACACCGACGTAAACAGTTCGGACGTGCAAATGGGCAAGCCGGACGAAAGCCTGGTGGTGGAATTGCGGCAAAGCTCGCTGATTCCGCTGGGGGTGCTATTCAAGGTGGACCACAGCTCGCCGTACTACAACGAGCAGGAAAAAACGTCGATATTCTACGCGGAGTCCTGGGCGCTGACCCATTACTTGATGATCGGGGATAAAGCTTCGCACCGGGCGATGCTGGCGACGTATCTGGACGCCATTTCGCAAGGCGCGACGCCGGAGGAAGCCGCGGCCAAGGGATTTGGCGACCTGAAACGATTGCAATCGGCGCTGGAGACGTACATTCGGAGCAACTCGTTTTATATTCTGAAAGGCGGGGCGCCGCCAGAAATTCCACAATCCGATCTGAGAGTTCGCGAGTTGTCCGACGCGGAAATGGACGTCTATCGCGGAGGGTTTGCGACGATCCGCGGCGACGGCAAGGACGCGGTCCCCATTCTAGAACAGGCGGTGAAGGCCGATCCGAAGCTGGCCCTGGGCTATCAATATCTGGGATACGCCGAGCGTCAGACCGGAAAGCGCGACGAAGCTTTGGCCGATATTTCGCGAGCGATCGAGCTGGAGCCGAACAACGCGATCACCCGGTTCATGCGCGCGCAGCTGTACGCCATGAACGGCGGCGATCAGGACAAAATCACCACGGATTTGCGGGCGGCGATTGCGGCGGACCCCAATTTTCCTGCGGCTTACGGAATGCTCGCGGTGTACCTGGCGGAAAACCGGGAAAATCTGCCGGAGGCGCTGAGCCTGGCGAAGAAAGCTACGAATCTAGAACCTGGCAATTCCACTTATCAGTTTGATATGGCGGAGGTTTTACTGGTGATGAATCGAATTGCCGATGCGCGGACCATGGCCACGGCGGCGCGGAAGAATGCAATATATCCGGGGCAGCGGCGGCAGGCGGAGCAGTTCCTGCAGAGTCTGGACACGATCAGCAATTCCGCCAACGCGGAGGGAAATGGGTCTGGTGGGGCGGAAACAGCTAGCACCGTGCCGGCGGCGGGATCGGCTGGAGCCAAAGCAGACGGCGCAACGGCGGCGACGATGCCGGCGGCGAACGTCCGGGAGGCGACTGGGTTGGTGAGCAAGGTCGACTGTTCCAACGGCCTGCACATGGAATTGAAAACCGATTCGGGAACGTTGCGATTGCGGGTCAGGCCGGGCGGCCAGACAAAGGTCGAGGCCGATGCGCCGCCGATGCAGGGAGAGTTCAACCTGTGTAGCGTGCTTCCGGGAAAGAAAATCGGCGTGCAGTACAAGCCGGACGACGAGAAAACGAATTCAGGCGAACTGGTGAAAGTGCGGCTGACGAATCCGCAGTAATCTTGGGTTGGGGTGGTCGCCTGGCGAGGCCAAAGATTGAACGACCGAGGGCACAGAGAAAGGCTCGGGGCCACGGAGAATTTGCGAGACGGGTTGGGGATTACGGTGGCGACGGGGCGTTGGGGTTTTGGTAGACGATACGGCCGCCGGCGATGGTCATGGTGACCGGGAGCGTGAGGAGTTGTTGCGGCGGAATTTTGTTTAGGTCTTGTGGAAAGACAACGAAGTCGGCCAACATTCCTACGGCAATCTTTCCTTTGGTTTTTTCTTCGAATTCCGCGTAGGCGGAACCTACCGTGTAGTCGCTGAGACAATCGTGCATGTTGAGTTTTTCCTCAGGCTGCCAGCCGTGGCCGGGACCGCCTTGGGGAAGTTCGCGGGTGACGCAGGAATAAATTCCGCGCAATGGGTTGATGGCTTCGACCGGAAAATCGGTGCCGAAGGCGAGATGCACGCCGGCGCGTTCCATGCTGCGCCAGGCGTAAGCGCCGAGAATGCGGCGCGGGCCGATGCGGTCGGTGGCCCAGCGCTGGTCGGTAAGCAGATGCGCGGGCTGCATCGAGGCGATGATATTCATGTTGGCGAATTGGGCGAAATCGTCGGGCGCGACGATTTGGGCGTGTTCGACGCGATCACGGCGGTCGCGTTGGCCATTGGCCGCGATAACGGCGGCAAAAGTATCGAGGGCGATGTGATTGGCGCGGTCGCCGATGGCGTGAAAGGCGAGTTGGAAGGCGTCACGGTCGCGCTCGATGGCGAAGGCTTTCAGTTTGTCGGACGGTATGCGCATGATGCCGGTGGCGTTGGGGTCGTCGGAATAAGGGGCGAGCATCGCGGCGGTGCGAGCGCCGAGCGAGCCGTCGAGAACTTCTTTCAGCGAGCCGGTTTTGAGCCAGGGGTCGGTGGTGCCGCCATCCCGCCGCATTTGCTGGAGGCGCGCGAGATCGACTTCGAAGGGCAGCCATTCGGTGATGCGGAGATTTAATTTTCCGGCGCGCTGCAATTCGCGGTAGACCAAAAAGTTTTCCCAGCCGAAGTTGTCGGAATCCTTGGCGACGATAACGGAATTATCCTGCACGGAAGTGACGCCGACCTGGGAGATGGAGTTGAAAAGTTTTTCGAAGGCGGCGGAGCGCTGGGCTTGGGAGTAGTCGGGAACCAATTTGGAAACGAGATTCATGGCGGCATCTTCATCGAGCATGCCGGTAGGTTCGCTGGTTTTAGGATCGCGCTCGATGCGGCCGCCGGGAGGGTCGGGAGTTTTTGCGGTTAGATCCGACATGCGGAGTGCCAGCGAGTTGACGACGGCGACGTGGCCGTCAATGCGGCTGGCGATGATCGGATTTTTGGTGGAGACCGCGTCGAGATCCTGACGCGTGGGAAATTTTTTCACGGTCCAGAGGGTGTGGTCCCAGCCATCGACGACGATCCATTCACCGGGCTGGTAGTCCTGCAGGCGAGCGCGGATGCGCTGCTGAAATTCGGCGAGAGATTTTGCGCCTTCCGCATTTACGTGGAGCTGGACGTAGGCGGCACTGGCGAGGTGCAGGTGAGCGTCGTTGAAACCGGGCATGACGAACTGGCCGTGGAGATCGAGGATGCGGGTGTTGGGACCTTTCCATTTTTGAATATCCGGAGAGGGGGCGCCGTCGGGCGAAGTTTCATAGGAAACGGCGACGATTTTTTCACCGCGGATGGCGACCGCGGAGGCCGCGGCATGGTCACCGTCGTCCATGGTTTCGATATTGGCGTTGGTGAGAATCAGATCCGCGGGACCGTCGGCGGTAGAGGCGGAAGCGCGCGCGGCGCGATCGAGATTCTTCGCGGGAAGATTTTTAGTGGCGAGGCGGACGCCGATAAAAACTCCGACGAGGAGCACGACCGCGGCCAAGATCAGCGCCGAAGGACGAATCATTTTATTGCTGCAAACCGGCGAGCAGGACGGTGGTGAGCAAGAGGCGCTTCAAGCCGAGTTCCCTGCCGGTGGGGTCATACCATTCGTCGAGCGTGTGCGAGCCGCTGGCCTTGCCGCCACCGCCGAGGGAGATAGCGGGGATGCCGAGCGATAGCGGAATATTGGCGTCCGTGGAGCTGCGTTCGAGGCGCGAACGGGTGCCGAGAAAGCGGTCGACGCTGCGGATCGAATCGAGCAGCGGAGAATTGTCGGGAAGTTTGCCGGCAGGGCGCAGGCCGAGCGAGCGGAAATTCACTTCGAGCGGCGCGCCGGAATCGCGCGCGGCCGCGGCCATTTCTTCCTTGATTCCGGCTTGCATGGCGTCGCGCAGCGAAACTTCCATTTTGACAACTTCGGCTTCTTCTTCGGAGCGCAGGTCGACTTTGACCACGGCGCGAGCAGGAATGGAATTGACCGAGGTGCCGCCTTCGACCACGCCGAAATTGAAAGAGCTGCGGGGATCTTCGGGGACGGCCAGGCTGGAAAATTTGACGATGCCGCGGGCGAGGGCGGTGATGGGATTGGGGGCGCCAAAATCGGACCAACTGTGGCCGCCGGGGCCGGTGATGGTGACTTCAAAGCGGTGCGAGGCGATGCCCTGAGTGGTGATGTGCTCGGTGGAGGCGCCGTCGACGGCGATGACGGCGGCGAGGCGCGGACGGTAGGCGTCGATCAGGGCGCGGATGCCGCGGAGATTGCCTTCGCCTTCTTCGCCGACGTCGCCGGCGAAAATAATTGTTTTGTTGGTGCGCACGCGGCCTTCGGAAAGCGCGCGAGCGACGCCGAGGAGGGCGGCGAGACCCGCGCCGTTATCGGCGATGCCGGGGCCAACGAGACGATTGCCGTTTTTCTTGACGCGGACTTCGGTGCCGGCCGGGAAAACGGTGTCGAGATGCGCGGCGAGAAGAATGATGCCGTTGGGATCGGCGCCGGGACGCTCGGCGATCACGTTTCCGGTTTTGTCGATACTGACTTTCAGGCCGAAGGGTTCGAGGATTTTCTGGAAATAGGCGGCGCGTTTGGCTTCGGTAAATTCCGGCGCGGGAATTTCGCTGAGGGCGATTTGCTGCTCGGTGACCCAGGCGGTGTTTTTGTCGATCCAGGCCAGGGCCTGGGCGCAGGTGGAATCGTCCGCGATTTTCTCGACGGAGTCGGTGGCGGCGCGCGAAGAAACGGTGGCCATCACAAGAACGATACCGCAGATGTGGAGGAGTTTCACGGGTTTCTGGGTTTGATTTTAGCGCGGAATGTGGAGTGGCACGGGTTCAATTGCGGATTCGGGGTTCAGGGCCGCGTTTTCTTTGGCGACGATGCGGCGGGGGCGTGCCGCACCTCCGGCGCTGGCGGGCGTAAACCAGGGGTGGAACGATTGAAGGTTGTGGCAAGAAGGAGAAATCGAAGAGAGATCCTTCGTCGCGAAAGACGCTCCTCTGGATGACGGCCAAGGGCGGGGCTGGATGGCCGTCGCAGCAATCGTCACCGTCAAGTGAGTGCGACACACCGTGGATGCTTTTGAAGCAGGTTCCTCGCTGCGCTCGGGATGACACGCGTTTTTTGGGAGTGGGCAACCGGCGTGGGTGATGACTTAGACGGTGGCGCGGACGAGTTCCAGGATTTCGAGGTCGGACATGACGCGCTCGGATTTTTTGGCGGCGGCGAAGAGGCGATCGACGAGGTCGTCGGTGGCGGGAATTTTACGCTTTTCGAGCCAGTAGATGACGTTGGAGCGGCCGCTGAGCGGGCCGATTTCGATAATTTGTTCGAGGCCGAAGAGATGCGAGGGGACGCCGCTGTAAATGGCGTTGGCCAGCTCGCGATCGCCTTTTTTGTAGGCTTTAACGATGGCGGCGGCGTGGACGCCCGTGGCGGTGCGGAAGGCGTCGCGACCGACGACTGGATAATTCGGCGGGATCGGAGTGTGGGTGGCCTTGGAGACGGCTTCGGAATACTTTTGCAGCTGCGAGAGATCGTGATCGATCAGGCCGAAGAGTTTCAAATTGACCAGCATCAATTCCATGGGCGTATTGCCGACGCGTTCGCCCAGAGCTAGCGCGGCGGCGTGGACTTGATCGGCGCCAGCGGCGACGGCGGCTAGAGAATTGGCGATGGCCAGGCCGCGATCGTTGTGGCCATGCCAGTCGACGCGAATTTTTTCGCCGGAGGGCTTAACCACTTCGTCGATCACGAATTTAACCAGGTTGAACGCGCCGGCCGGCGTGGCGTGGCCGACGGTGTCGCAGAGCACGGCGGCGCGGGCGCCGGCGCGAATCGCGGTGCTATATAAGGTTGCGATGGTCGCGGGGTCGGTACGCATGGTGTCTTCGGTGACGTACATGACCGACAGGCCGGCGTCGACGGCGAATTTCACGGCGTCTTCGGTGGTGCGTTGCAGATGATCGACGGTCCAATCTTCGACCAGGCGGCGAATCGGGCTGGAGCCGAGGAAGGTGGCGGCCTCGATGGGCCTGCCGATTTTTTCGGAAATTTCGATGATGGGCTTGATGTCGTTTTGGTGGGTGCGGGCGGCGGCGTTAGGACGAATTTTCATTTTCGCGGAAACGATTTCGCGGGCGAGCGCTTCGGTGTCGGCGTAGGCGCGGGGGCCGGCGCCGGGCAGGCCGATATTCACGGTGTCGATGCCGAGCGATTCCATGAGGTGGAGGATTTCGATTTTTTCGGCGATCGAGGGATCGTGGACCGAGGGATTTTGCAGGCCGTCGCGGAGGGTTTCGTCGTTGAGCGCGACCCGGCGGTGGGCGGCAATTTCGGCGCCGGTGAAAATGTTCCAATCGTGGATGAGATCGGTATTCATGAGTCGAGGTTAATTTTTGCACTTTGTGGGGTTGATGGGAACTTGGAATTTGGGGGCGATGGCAAGAAGCGGACATCGAAGAGAGATCCTTCGTCGCGAAAGGCGCTCCTCTGGATGACGGCCAAGGGCGGTTTGGGTGGTAGGACTGGAAGGCCAGGAGAAGAGGGTCGTCTAAACCCGCACCTTTTGGTGAGAAGCGCGAGGAGTGCGGCACCCGGAAAGGCAATTGCAAAGGCTCCCACGTCGAGGGAGCGTTAGACGGAGTTGGCGAGCCTAGATTCGGTTGCGGCGGAAAATTATGGCGCGGACGCCGTCTTTCTTCAGCGCGGCGTGAAGGCGCTGGGACCAGGTAGGCGCGAACAGTGATTCGACGAGAGCCGCTCCGGAAGCGGCCAGTTCCGCGGTGTAGCCGAACCACCAAGATTTTGGGACGCGCGGCAGACGATCTTCATCCACGTATTTTACCTGAACCATTTCGAGCAGTCCGAGGCGCGAGTGGCTACGGCCCCAGCCGCTATCGCCGGAGCCGCCGTGCGGCGCTTCGGCGATGCCGTAATAACTGGCGACGTCGTTGATCATGACCGAGCCGGCGTTGAGGCGCGAGGCGAGTTCGC
>Ga0302177_10002478_pt1 | contig 13070 bp, 8 predicted proteins | sample I_Palsa_E1_2_FD_198780 | JGI IMG/M metagenome (GOLD analysis project Ga0302177, IMG submission 198780) | Peat permafrost microbial communities from Stordalen Mire near Abisko, Sweden - I_Palsa_E1_2 | ecosystem: Environmental > Terrestrial > Soil > Palsa > Peat permafrost | place: Sweden: Abisko... | reverse complement strand
GATTGCCTTCGGTGGAGCTTGCGGGATACAGACTCGAGAAGCCGCTGGTGGCATTTATGCATACGGCGCCGGGTCCGAGTCTTTCTGCAAATGACGGCTATGTTGGAAACGCGCTGTTGCGCCGCTTCACCGTGACTTTCGATTACTCGCGCCAGCGCGTGATCTTTGAACCGAACTCTTCTTTCGGCGACCCTTTCAAAGGAAATATGACCGGCGTCAAAGTGGACCCAGAGTCCGATCCTGGGCGAGGCTTTAAGGTGGTTTATGTCGAGGAACGGTCAGTAGGCGCGAAGGCGGGAGTGCAGGAGGGCGACCGGATTGTGGAAATCAACGGCGTACCGTGCTCGACGCTGCTTTTCGAATCGTTCCGCGAAATGCTCACGGCGGAGGGTACGCCATTCGTCTTTAAGGTTGAACGCGGCGGGCAGAAACTTGAAATTAGCTTTCGAACCCCGCGGCTTCCTTGAGCGCTCGCACGCGGTGGCCTAGCGGATCGCTGGTATTTCTCTTTTGAGGACTGACAGACCGCGCATAGCATATTCGATGGCTTGGCGCTCTGCTTGTCCGTCTGAACGCGAGCCCAGCACTTCCGATCGCAGACTGATCGCTTTTTCTGCGGTGGCGACCCGACCACCCAGGCTCAACGGATTTGTCTCTAGGAGTGCTACCCGGTATTGCTGCTGCCATTCCCATTGCAGGATGCTCATGTTTGCTCCCCTAATGTGCTCATTATAGGAGATCGGGATCGGAGACTACTGTGCTCTTGTGCACACTTTGTAAGATTGCATTCTGGACTCAGACTCCGCCGCCCTTTTGGTCTATTGGACACCCGACCGCGAATCCGGCTTGTCCTTAGGTGAGCCTGGTATAGAATTAGATTCCCTTCCGAAAAATCGGCGCGCGGCTACAGGCTGCCCTCTTTCAGCCCTCAGAGCCGTGTCCCGAATAGACCTTCCATTCCTAAACTAGTGGTGAAATGAAGACCAAGTCCCCGTTGAATCGGAAGATGCAGCTGGCGTTCGGGTCTGCCATTTTGACCTGGGTCGTCATGGGTGTGATTTCCTTTCACGCCATAGCCGTATCCGGCGAAAGCGACCGCTGGGTGCGGCACACCCACGAGGTTCTTGAGAACCTGGAGGACTTACTCACCTCCATGCAGGATCTCGAATCGAGCTCCAGCGGATTTGTGTTGACTGGCAAGGATTCCTATCTAGCGTCCTTCCGTGCCAACAAATTGCGCTCCGAGCAGGAAAAAAAGATCGTTGCCAGCTTGACCGTGGATAACCCCACCCAACAGCGCGAGATTCCGATCCTCGAAAGATTGGCTGCTCAGAAGATCCAATTTGCCGAGAAAGTCATAGACCTGCGACGGACGACGGGTTTGGAAGCAGCGGCGGATGCCATTCAAACCGGAGAAGGCCAGCGGATCATGGAGGACTATCGAGAAGTGATCCATGAGATGGAGGATGAAGAGCGGCGATTGTTGGCACTGCGCGACGCGGACGCAAAGCGGCGCGTGAGGCAGACCACGAATTCTCTGATCGCCGGAATCCTGCTCGGCTTGTTGATCGCCGCTGTCGCTGGTTGGAGCGCTCAACGCGACAATTCCCGACGCCAGCTTGCGGAGGAATCTCTCCGAGACAGCGAGGACAAATATGGAGCGCTTCAACTGACACAAATGGCGGAAAAACGCCGGCTTGTGGAGGAGGCTCTCCGAGAAAGCGAAGAAAGATATCGAATGCTGCTCGATGGGATCCAGGGCTATGCGATTTTTATGATGGATCTACAAGGCCAAATCGTCACTTGGAACGCCGGTGCCGAACGAATCAAGGGCTACAGCGCCGCGGAAATCATCGGCCACAACTTTTCCTCCTTCTTTTCTCCGGAAGATATCGAGCGGGGAAGGCCGGAAGAGTTACTCCGGTTGGCCGCCGCGGACGGCCGCCACGAGGAACAAGGCATGCGCGTGCGGAAGGACGGCTCACAATTCTTGGCGAATGCGACCATAACAGCCCTGCGCGATCGGGCCGGAAATTTGCGGGGGTTTTCGGAGTTCACTTACGAGATCAACGAGAGCAAGGAGTCGGGGGCGAAGTACCGGGGGCTATTGGAGGCGGCTCCGGACGCGATGGTTGTTGTGAATCAGGCCGGAGAGATCGTTCTGTTGAATCTCCAGGCGGAGAAACGGTTTGGATATCATCGCGATGAACTCGTAGGGCAGAAAGTGAAGAACATCATCCCGGAAGGATTCGCGGAAAGGCTGATCGCCGACGGTACGCGAACCGCGGCTGAAGCGTTGGCACAGCAGATCGGTACCGGGATTGAGCTCTATGGGCGGCGGAAAGACGGAACCGAGTTTCCAATCGAGATCATGCTGAGCCCGCTGGAAAGCGCAGAAGGAGTTCTGGTAACGGCGGCTATCCGCGACATCAGCGTGCGCAAGGCTGCGGAAAGGCACGTGGCGCAAATGGAGGGCAGATACCGCGGACTGCTGGAGGCGGCGCCGGACGCGATGGTGGTGGTGAATCAAGCCGGAGAGATCGTTCTGCTGAATGTTCAGGCGGAGAAGCAGTTCGGATACCGCCGCGATGAACTCGTGGGGCAGAAGGTGAAGAACATTATCCCGGAAGGATTCGCGGAACGGCTGATCGCCGACGGTACGCGAACCGCGGCTGAAGCGTTGGCACAGCAGATCGGTACCGGGATTGAACTCTATGGGCGGCGGAAAGACAGAAGCGATTTTCCAATCGAGATCATGCTCAGCCCGCTGGAAAGCCCGGAAGGGATCTTGGTGACCGCAGCCATCCGGAACATTACCGAACGGAAAAGATCCGAGCAGCACCTAGTGGAGACGGTTGCGGAGTTGAATCGTTCTAACGACGAACTTGAGCAATTTGCCTATGTCGCATCACACGATCTCCAAGAACCCTTGCGCATGGTAGCCAGTTATACGCAGCTCCTGGCCGAGCGCTACAAGGGACGTCTGGACTCCGACGCCGATGAGTTCATCGCTTATGCAGTTGACGGGTCCAACCGCATGCAGGTGCTAATCCAAGACCTGCTGGCTTATTCGCGCGCGGGCACGAATGGAAAGACGCTCCACAAAATCTCCAGTGATCACGCCTTGAAAGAAGCGCTGACAAATTTACGAGCAACGATTCAGGAAAGCGGCGCGGTCGTGACTCATGACTTGCTGCCGATCATCACGACGGACGGTACACAATTGGCGCAGATATTTCAGAACCTCGTTGGGAACGCAGTCAAATACCACGGTGCCGCGGCCCCTCGAGTACACGTCTCTGCCGCGAAAAACGGCGGCAATGAGTGGATTTTTTCGGTGCGAGACAACGGTCTGGGAATTGATCCTCAATACTTCGATAGGATCTTCGTCCTTTTCCAGCGGCTCCACGGGCAAACAGAGTTCAAGGGCACCGGAATAGGACTAGCAATTTGCAAAAAAATGCTGGAGCGGCTAGGCGGGAGAATCTGGGTTGAGTCGGAACCCGAGAAGGGCTCAACCTTCCGCTTTGCGCTGCCGGAAAAGGATGGGAAATGATGGAGTCGATTGGCACGGAAGCTAAAGCGATCGAAGTTCTTCTGGTTGAAGATAGTCCGGGCGATGTCCGGCTTACGCGGGAGGCGTTAAAAACCGCCAAAGTGCTTATTAACTTGCACGTTGCGTCAGATGGGACAGAAGCGATGGCCTTTCTTAAGCGCGAGGGAGGACACACGAACGCTGCTCGCCCGGACCTGATCTTGCTCGATCTGAACCTGCCTAAGAAAGACGGCAGGGAGGTTTTGGGGGAAATCAAGGAGAGTCCGGCGCTGAGGAGCATACCCGTGGTTATCTTGACTACGTCGGCGTCTGAGGCGGACATCCTGAAGAGTTATCAGCTCCACGCGAACTGCTACATCACCAAGCCCGTGGACCTCAAAGGGTTTCTCAATGTTGTGAAGAGCATCGACAATTTCTGGCTGTCTGTGGTGAAGTTGCCGCGCGAAGCACGCTGATGAAAGAAAAGGCACTCCAAATTCTTCTGGTTGAGGACAACGCGGGAGATGCACGCTTGCTGCGGGAGATGTTCAGTAAGGAGAAACCAGGCAGTTTCGAATTGACCCACCTCTTGCGCATGAGTGAGGCGACGATTCATTTGGCGAAGGGTGGTGTGGACATCGTCCTGCTAGACATGGGATTGCCGGATGGGCATGGCCTCGATACAGTGCGACGGGCGCACGCGGCGGCTCCGGGCGTTCCGATAATCGTACTAACAGGCTTGGACGACGAGGCGCTTGCCGCTGAAGCCATGAAGGAGGGCGCGCAGGACTATCTGATCAAGGGCCAGATCGAAAATCGTGCGCTCCCTCGGGCTCTTCGACATGCCATCGAGCGCCACCGCATGCAAACAGAAACTGATCTCATCCGGACAGATCAGATCCGATTCAAGGATGAGTTTCTCTCACACGTATCGCACGAGCTACGTTCACCACTGACCGCGATCTATCAGTTCGTGACCATTCTCCTGGACAAGCTGGCCGGCGAATTAAATCTGGAGCAGCACGAGTACCTGGAAATCGTTCTGAGGAACGTTAAGCAGCTTCAATCGATGATAAATGACTTACTCGAAGTCACTCGCGTGCAAGCCGGCAAACTGATTATCGAGCCGCAGTGCACTTCGGTTGCGGACGCGATCATCTACGCTGTAAACACACTCCAGGGGGCCGCCACAGCCAAAGGAATCAAGCTCTCTTCAAATCTGGAGAACCGCTTGCCATTGGTCTCCGCTGACCCGACGCGGGTTCGACAAATCCTCATCATCCTAGTTGACAATGCCATTAAGTTCACGCCCGCGTACGGCGCGGTGAAGATTCAAGTTCGTATCCTCGATGAAGATCCAAATCTCCTCGTTCTGGAAGTCTCAGACTCGGGATGCGGGATCAGTTCGGACATGACCGAGCGGATTTTTGAACGGCTTTACCAGGTCACCGACCAGGGACAGGCGGGCCGCAGGGGTCTAGGGTTGGGGTTGTACATCTGCAAAGAGTTGGTTACGCGACAGGGTGGACAAATTTGGGTCACAAGCTTGCCGCAGCAAGGATCCGTCTTTTCGTTTACCTTGCCCATTTTTTCACTGGCCCACGTGATCTCCCCCCTTCTCAAAAACGACGACTGGCCCGGCGATTCAGTTGCCTTGGTGACCATCGAGATTCGCGCAACCGACGGTTGGCTTTCCAAGGAAGCCCGAGAAGAGTGGTCGCGTGACACTCGGAGTCTTTTGGAACGATGCGTGCTTCCCGATTTGGACGTGGTTCTGCCGAAGATGGAATCCGGGGGCCCAGGGGAACTCTTCCAAGTCGTTGCTTTTGCGGATGAAATAGGCGTCGGAGTACTTACGAAGCGAATTCGAGAACAATTCGAGCGTTTGAACCATAGTAAAGAAGCGGGCTTGACGCTTTCGACCTCTTACAGATTGTTGGAGCCATTCCCAACAAGCGCCAATTCACCAATGAATGATCTTGCAAATGGAATGGCCGCAAGAATCGAAGATCTTATCAAATCCGAAAGCTTAGAGAGGACGGTCCAATCATGAATAACAAGAAAATTCTCATCGTCGATGACGATCCGGATGTACGTCAAGGCATCAACATACGACTAAGAGCAAATCACTACGATACTTTTTTCGCAGCGGATGCGCTCTCCAGTGTGGTTGAGGCACGGAAGCACGAGCCCGATTTGATTATCCTCGACCTCGGTCTTCCGGGTGGCGACGGGTTTGTCGTGATGGAGAGGCTCAAGTTAATTCCCTCCCTGGCCGTGATCCCGATCATCGTCGTTTCTGCTCGCGACGTTCGCACAAACCAGGAGCGCGCTCTTAAGGCGGGAGCTAAGGCCTTCCTCCAAAAACCCGTGGATAATGCCGAACTCTTGGCGGTCATCCGGCAAGCCCTGGGAGAAACCGAACCGTTGGAGACAGCCCGGTGATTTGAGGTGCCGATGGCGAAGAGCGCTTGCTGTATACGCCAATCGCTGTAGTCATCCAGGCGGTAACTCATCTCTCATCGAGGACAAACTCGGAGAGGTGCGGCTGACGCGGGAGCCATCGGGACCAAGCCCGTGCAGTTGAACCCATTCGCGAGTCGGGTGAAGAGCATCAGCGATTTCCGGCGAGCCAAGATCAAGTTGTCGCCGAAGAGGTAAAGCAGATGTGGAAGAAGTTGATCAAGAACATTCTCCTTGTCGAAGATAATCCCGGAGACGCTCGTTTGTTCCACGAGATGTTCAACGTGGAGGGTTTGCACAACACCGAAGTCAAGCACGCGGAATCCGTGAGTGAGGCCGAGAAGTACCTTGCCGAGCATGCGGTTGACATTATCTTACTCGACCTGGGATTGCCCGATGCACAAGGACTGGACGCGGTACGGCGCGTTTGTGAGGCCGCGCCCCACGTCCCCTTGGTAGTGCTGACGGTATCGGACGACGAGTCGCATGCCGCGCTAGCCTTGCAAGTAGGCGCGCAAGACTATCTCATCAAAGGCCAAATTGAAGCACGCGGGCTTCTGCGAGCCCTGCGCCACGCGGTCGAGCGCAAGGTGATGGAAGATGCGTTGTTCGTGGAGAAGGAACGCGCCCAAGTCACGCTCAACTCCATCGGCGATGCTGTTGCTTGCACGGACATCGCGGGAAATATCACCTTCCTCAATCTCGTCGCGGAGAAGATGACGGGCATTTCGCGGGAGGAAGCTGCAGGCCGGCCCATGGCCGAAGTCTTGCGAATCCTGGACGCCGCGAGCCGCGAAACTGTCGCGAATCCCATGGCGCTGGCAGTTGGGAAAAACCGGACGGTGCATCTCCCGTTGAACTGCGTGCTGGTCCGGCGTGACGGATTTGAAATTCCGATTGAAGACTCCGTTTCCCCAATCCACAACCGCGAGGGGGAGGCCACTGGAGCGGTGATCGTTTTCCGCGACGTAAGCGTGGCCCAGGCAATGGCGCTGCAGATGGCCCACTCGGCCCAGCATGACTTTCTGACCGGCTTGCCCAATCGAATGCTGCTGAACGACCGGGTGAGCCAAGCGATCGTTTTAGCGCACCGTCACATGAAAAAAGTCGCAGTGCTGTTTTTGGATTTGGATGGCTTCAAACACATCAACGATTCCCTGGGACATCCGATCGGCGACAAACTTCTGCAATCTATTGCAAAACGCTTAGTGGATTGCGGACGCAGTTCGGACACGGTAAGCCGGCAGGGAGGCGATGAATTCGTCGTGCTGCTTTCAGAAGTAGAACAGTCGGACGATGCTGCCAGTACAGCGAGAAGGATGTTGCAGGCGATCGCGGAGCCCCATTCCATCGGGCAGCACGATCTTCACGTGACCGCCAGCATTGGCCTGAGCATTTATCCCGACGACGGATTGGATGCCGAGACGCTGATCAAGAACGCGGACACGGCCATGTATCAGGCGAAAGAAAATGGCCATCAGAGTTATCAGTTTTTCAAGCCCGCCATGAATATACGAGCCGTAGAGCGACAATCTATCGAGGAGAGTCTGCGACGCGCGTTGGAACGACAGGAATTTGCGCTGCACTACCAGCCGCTAATCAATCTAAAGACGGGAGAGATTACCGGGGCGGAAGCGCTGATACGTTGGACTCATCCGACTCGAGGGCCGGTTTCTCCCGCCCAATTTATACCCGTTGCGGAAGATTGCGGCTTGATTCTGCCAATCGGCAACTGGGTCCTGCGTGAAGCGTGCAAACAAGCACAAGCGTGGATAGCCGTAGGCCTGCCTCTGGGAACTATGGCAGTGAACATCTCCGCAATCGAGTTTCGGGACGAACACTTTCTGGAAGGCGTGTTCGGAATCCTGAAAGATACGGGTCTGGATCCGAGGTCTCTTGAGCTGGAACTGACCGAAAGCGTTCTGATGAAGCGTGTTGAGTCCACGGGATCGATCCTTAAGGCGCTAAGAGCGAGAGGTGTCCAGATTGCGGTCGATGACTTCGGCACGGGTTATTCCAGTTTGAGCTATCTAAGGAAGTTTCCGATCGACGCGCTCAAGATCGACCAGTCGTTTGTCCGGCAGATCACCACAGCTCCCGACGAGACGACCATCGTGACGGCCGTAATCAGCATGGGCCGCAGCCTTAAGCTGCGGGTCGTTGCCGAAGGTGTCGAGACGCAACAAGAACTGGCGTTTATTCAGGCTCACCAGTGCGACGAGGCGCAAGGATACTTTTTCAGCAAGCCGTTACCTCCCGAACAATTCGCGAAGTTACTCGAAACCGGCATATCAGAAACGTTACTGCCTTCAGGGTCGCGTTGGAACGGAACTTTCGTTCCCAACCTGGCGTGAAATGAATACCGAGACATTGGTGAATCGGAATATGCAACGCGCAACCGGGTCCGGGGGTTTGGCCTTCCTGGTTCTAGACGTGATCCAGGTGCTTCAGCAGAGGCAACGCGGATGAACAAGAAATCAATCAAGATACTCCTGGTCGAAGACAATCCCGGAGACGCTCGTTTGTTGCGCGAGATGTTGAGCAGACAGGAGGCGCTCGACATCGAATTGACGCATGTCTCGTCGATGAATGGAGCCGAAAACCATATTGCGAAGAATGCGGTTGACATTATTTTGCTCGACCTGGGATTGCCCGACGTGCAAGGACTGGGCGCGGTACGGCGCGCCCGTGCAGCCGCGCCCCGTGTGCCTTTAGTGGTGCTTACGGGACTGGATGACGAGGCGCTGGCGGCACAAGTGCTGCAAGAAGGCGCACAAGAACATCTGATCAAAGGCCAAATCGAGACGCGCGGCCTTGTGCGAGCCATGCGCTATGCCATCGAGCGCAAGGTGATGGAGGAAGCACTGCTTGAGGAAGAAGAGGCGCTGTTCGTGGAAAAAGAACGCGCCCAAGTTACGCTCAATTCCATCGGCGACGCCGTTATTTGTACGGATATTTCGGGAAATATCACCTTTCTCAATCTCGTTGCAGAGAGAATGACGAGCTGGTCACGCGAAGAAGCGCAAGGCCGTCCCATGGCCGAAGTTTTCCGAATCATTGACGCTACGAGCCGCGAAACCACGCCGAACCCGATGGAGAAGGCCGTGGAGCAAGACCGAACCGTGCACTTGCCATCGAACTGTCTCCTCATCCAGCGTGACGGATCGGAAATCCCTGTCGAGGACTGTGTCTCCCCTATCCACGACCGGGAAGGAAAGGCTACCGGAGCGGTGATCGTTTTCCGCGATGTGAGCGCTGCGCGAGCAATGGCGCTGCAAATGGCCCATTCCTTCCAGCACGACTTCCTGACCGGTTTGCCGAATCGAATGCTGTTGAACGACCGGGTGAGGCAGGCGATCGCCTTGGCGCCGCGGCATTTGAAAAAAGTCGCAGTACTGTTTTTGGATCTGGACGGCTTCAAACACATCAACGATTCCCTGGGACATCCGATCGGCGACAAACTTCTGCAATCTATTGCAAAACGCCTGGTGACTTGCGTACGGGGATCGGACACGGTAAGCCGGCAGGGCGGAGATGAATTCGTCGTGCTGCTTTCAGAAATGCAGCAATCGGAAGACGCCGCTATCACGGCGAGAAGGATGCTAGAGGCGGTGGCAAAGGTTCATTCCATCGACCAGCACGATCTTCACGTGACTACGAGCATTGGGGTCAGCATCTATCCCGACGACGGCTTGGATGTGGAGACGCTCATCAAGAACGCGGACACGGCTATGTATCAGGCGAAAGAAAATGGGCATCAGAGTTATCAGTTTTTCAAGCCGGCCATGAATGTTCGAGCCGTGGAGCGGCAATCTATCGAGGAGAGCCTGCGGCGCGCGTTGGAACGCCAGGAATTTGCGCTGCACTACCAGCCGATAATCAATCTGGGGACGGGAGAGATTACCGGGGCGGAAGCGTTAATACGCTGGACTCATCCGACTCGGGGGCCGGTTTCTCCGGCGCAATTTATACCCGTTGCGGAAGACTGCGGCTTGATTCTGCCAATTGGCAACTGGGTGCTACGCGAAGCGTGCAAGCAAGCGCGCGCCTGGGTGGATTCGGGCCTGCCTCTGGGTACCATGGCGGTGAACATCTCCGCAATCGAGTTTAGGGACGAGCGTTTTCTGGAAGGCGTATTCGGAATCCTGAAAGATACGGGTCTGGATCCGAGGTCTCTTGAGCTGGAACTGACCGAAAGCGTACTGATGAAGCGCGCGGAGTCCACGGAATCCATCCTTAAGGCACTAAGAGCGAGAGGGGTTCAGGTAGCGGTCGATGACTTTGGCACGGGTTACTCCAGTTTGAGCTATCTGAGGAGGTTTCCGATCGACGCTCTCAAGATCGACCAGTCGTTTGTGCGCCAGATCACCACGGCTCCCGACGAGACGACCATCGTGACCGCGGTAATCAGCATGGGCCGCAGCCTTAAGCTGCGAGTGGTCGCTGAGGGCGTGGAAACCCAAGAAGAACTGGCATTTCTTCAGGCTCACCAGTGTGACGAGGCGCAAGGATACTTTTTCAGCAGGCCGCTGCCTCCCCAGCAGTTCGCCAAGCTACTCAAGACGGGTATTCCCGAGGCAGTTGTGCTCATTCACCCCTAGAATTTTCCGCAATTGGATCGTCGAGGTTTGGCGCCGGGGTGTGTTCATTCACAGCATGGAGCGGGCGCCGGTCTATCGTTGTCGATATCTGACGGAGCAGAATAGGCGGGAGAAATTGCGACGAGAATCGCCAAGCGCCAACCGTTTAGTGGAAAACAGCCTCTTTTGCGTTCAGACGAAGTAAATCGGCAAGTTGTGATGCGGCCACTGGGCGACTGAAAAGATAGCCTTGACCTTCCTCACAGTGGTGGGATTGCAGGTACGCTCGCTGTTGATCGGTTTCGATGCCCTCGGCGACGACGACGTGCTTCAGGCTTTTTCCCATGCTGATAATAGCGGCGATGATGGTTGAATCGTCCAAATTGGAAGTAATCTGGCGGATAAATGACTGATCGATTTTCAGCACATCAATGGGAAACTGCCGCAGGTAGCTAAGGCTGGAATAGCCCGTGCCGAAGTCGTCTACTGCAAGGTGTATCCCCATCGCCTTGAGCTCGTCCAGAACCGCGGCCGAGGATTTGGCGTTCTCCATAAGGACGCCTTCGGTTAGCTCAAGTTCGAGATAGCGCGCTTCCAAGCCGGTTTCCGATAGAATCGCGCGGACTCCATCGACAAATCCGGGTTCGCGGAACTCGACTGCGGATACGTTGACGGCCACGCGCAAATGCCGCAACCCCGCGTCCTGCCAGGCGCGTGCCTGCTTGCAAGCTTCCTGAAGCACCCAACGGCCAATCGGGACGATAAGATCACACTCTTCGGCGACAGGCACGAATAGGGAAGGTGGAACCAGCGCTCGACCAGGCTGCTGCCAACGTATCAGAGCCTCCACTCCGGTGATCTCGCCGGTTTCGAGATTTACGACCGGCTGATAATGCAACAAGAACTCCTTTTGCTCCAGAGCCCGGCGCAGGGCACTTTCCAAGGTTTGCCGCTCTACGATCTTGAGATTCATCTCCGATTCGAAAAACTGGAAGTTTCCGCGGCCGCGTTCCTTCGCGTGGTACATCGCGATGTCCGCATTCTTGATGAGCGTTTCAGCATCTGCTCCGTCTTGCGGGTACAAACTGATGCCGATGCTGCCGCTGATATGGAGATCCCGAGTGGCGATGGAGTGGGATGCGTTGAGCGCTAGTAGTATTTTTGCCGCACAGGCGGACGCATCTCCGGCATGCGTGATCTCGGGGAGTAGGATTGCGAATTCATCACCGCCCTGCCGGCTAACGGTGTCGGAACCGCGCACGCAAGACAGCAGCCGTTTTGCAACGGATTGAAGAAGTTCGTCGCCGGCCCCATGGCCCAGCGAATCATTGATGTTCTTAAAATGATCCAAGTCCAGAAAGAGCACGGCAATCGGCCTCTTCTGGCGACGGGCCAATGCAATTGACTGCGTGATCCGGTCGTGGAGCAATAAGCGATTAGGAAGATTGGTGACAACATCGTGATGCGCGGTGTGCGTCATTTGAAGCGCAAGAGCCCGGGCGGCGCTCACATCGTGGAAAACAATCACTGCGCCGATGACACGGCCTGACCGGTCGTGGATAGGCGCTGCGGAATCCTCAATAGCGGATTCAAATCCGTCGCGGCGGATTAAGACGCAATTTGCAGTCAGTCCGACCGTCCTATTTTGCTCGACCGCCATCTGCATAGGGTCTCGCGCGCGCTCTCGAGTAGCGCCGTCAATAATTCGGAAGACTTCGGCGAGAGGTTGGCCCGTGGCTTCTTCGCGGCGCCATCCCGTCAGCTTTTCGGCAACGAGATTGAGATAGGTGATATTTCCGGAAATGTTCGTACAGAGAACGGCGTCACCAATGGAGTTGAGCGTGACCAAAGCGCGTTCTCGTTCCACATACAATGCATCCTCGACGGCTTTACGTTCGATTGCATTTCTCAGCGCGCGCGGCAGCGAATAGCTATCAAGGTGGTTCGACAGGAGATAATCCTGGGCGCCGCGGCTCACGGCCAATTTCGCAAGGGATTCCGGGTCGTTTCCGTCGAGTATCAGAATCGGAATATCCGGTGCGGCAGCAAACAGCTTGTCGAAGGTTTCAATACCGTGACTGTCGGGCAGGGACAAATCGAGCAATACAGCAGCAATTCCCTTTTTGGTGATCCGCTCTAGACCCTCAGAAAGCTGTCGAACCCATTCCACTTCGAACGAACCGCTATCGGCCGCTACGAGGGCTGCGCAAATCTCGCCGGCAGAAGCCGGATCGTTTTGAATTAGAAGTATTTTAGGGAAAGAAGTAGTTGTGCTCATTCTGGGTATGGAAGACCGGGCATTCGGAGTGCCAATGGCAAGAATGGGAAGCAATGGCGTTAGGAGCTAGGCGAGAGTTCTTGTTCGGAACAAGAAGCCCAAATCGGAACTTCCTTCGGTCTTTCTTGGTTTTGTTTGTTTCGTCCGGTCCAATGCATTCAGATTTGGTGTGCCGGCCCGGCATGCGTCCCTAGAAACAGTTTGCTCGCGAAGC
>Ga0302177_10002467_pt1 | contig 13087 bp, 6 predicted proteins | sample I_Palsa_E1_2_FD_198780 | JGI IMG/M metagenome (GOLD analysis project Ga0302177, IMG submission 198780) | Peat permafrost microbial communities from Stordalen Mire near Abisko, Sweden - I_Palsa_E1_2 | ecosystem: Environmental > Terrestrial > Soil > Palsa > Peat permafrost | place: Sweden: Abisko... | reverse complement strand
GTCTTTCCGCCGATCACCAGCGTTGCGGTTGCCGGGCCGCCGTAGTTAATGGTGTTCGTCGACAATCCATAAGAGGCATCAAGTGGAGCGACAGCGGCCTGAGCTTGCGTGCTCGCAAGGAGCGGGCATGTGCTCACGACCGCCGTAGATAGCGCGGCAAGACTGACGCCGACAATTCGTTTCATTCTTTCCTCCAGGGTTTAGGGTGACCAGCGCGGTAAAGGGTGAAATGACGAGGTCAAAGGCAAGAAGCAAGGAGTGGTTGGAGCTGAGCTTTCATCGGTTGCTCACGGGTGGCCATTGGCGGCAGACTCTTCGATGGTTGGGTTGATCACAAAACGCCCTCGCTTTCGATTGCTGCTCGTGAACTCTCAACACCGTCGAAGATCGACCATCGACAGCGCGGCGGCGGATGGTGAACGAACCTGGTTTTCTGCATCATGCCAGGACAACGGCACTTGCACATGAGTAATTCCACTACTCAGTCGCCTCTCGATGACTACTCAGTTCTCGTGTGAGGACTCGGGGCGTGAGGGTCCCGGGTGGGTGAGTCGAGTCTGCGCGGACCTAACCGCCGCGGTCGTGCACGTGCACGATCCGGCCGGCGTCGTGCGAAGCTCTGGCCAGCCACTTTCCACCTCCGGGGGCGTGGACTTCGGTTGCCAGTCGGTCCTCCGACACCATTCGGTGGGTTCCAACCCGACATTCGATGTCTCAAGTGAAATTTGAAAGGGCTGGTTCCCCGGCCCTACTTGACACCGGCGCACGCCAGTTGCCCAACCCGCTCCCGGGCGGCCATGTCCCTGCTCCGCGAATGGGACGGCGACCGACCCATCCCGCAGTGGCGCTATCGGATCCTCGCTGTGGAGCCGACCGGACGCATCACGCTCCCGCCCGAGGCCCGTCAATTGCTCGGCAGCGAGTCCTGTGATCAGGCCGCCACCCGAAGCAGCATGCTGGCTCCGCTTTGTCGTGGCGTGGGGGCGAGCCTGGGCATCGATCGGACCCTCATGCCCCGACTCCTCACGCGAGACTGAGTAATCATCGAGAGGCGGCCGACGCTGGCAACAGCGATTGCGATCGCACACTGTCGTCTGTGAAATCGTATCTCCTGGCTCTCCTCGCCATGGCTGAACAGAGAAGATCGTGCCTGTATGAGGCCAATGCATATGAGTAGTGCCAATGCTCAGATCTCAATCAGGTGCTACTCAGGTCGCGAATCTATGGTTCGCCGTGTGATCGAGAACTGGCCGATCGTCGGTCGTGGCGTGGAGGTCGCCTCGATCCTCACGGCTCTGAGGCACGGGGTAGGCACCGTGATCACGGGCGAGGCCGGAGTGGGCAAGACAACGTTGGCGCGCGAGGTGCAACGGCAGCTCGACCTCGGCGGGTGGCGCTCTCAATTGGTCCGGTGCACCACTCGGTCGGGCTTACCGCTGCCTACATTCATGCCAGTAGCCGGAGTCGATGTTCGAGAAATGCGGGCGGGGGCTGTCGGACGCTCTAAGGCGCCAGGGTCCGGGTCTGGATCAGGTGAGACGTCCGTATTGTTCGTTGATGACGCCCACGTGCTCGATGACGAATCAGCGGAGTTGCTTTGGCACCTGACCGGCGGCGGCGAGGTGCTCGTGGTGGTCACTGTGCGTTCGGGCGAGCGCGCTCCTGATCGAGTGGCTCGACTGTGGGCAGACGGAGGGTGTTCCCGTCTCGATCTCGCGCCGCTAGCGGAAGGTGATATCCGAGCATTGCTCGAGATTGCTCTCGGCGGCGACGTGGAGGACCGTCTGCCTCGTTTGCTCGCCCGTAGAGCCGGCGGTAACGCATTGCTTCTGCGGGAACTGGTGCGCTCCGGTGTGGACTCCGGAGCGATCTCGCGCAGTCAGAACGTCTGGCGGCTAAGCGGCGAGCTTCCTGTCGGAGCCGGAGTGGCCGACATCATTCGACTCGGCCTCTCCGGGCTCAATGCAAAGGAGTTGACGGCGGCTCAAATGCTCGCGGTCGGGGAGCCGCTGCCCCTAAGGATTGCCGAATCCCTCATCGGTCCAGACCTGATGGAAACCCTCGAAGAAAAACAGGTCGCCTCGCTGGATGAGGGGATCGAAGGGCCGGTGCTCATACTTGGCCACCCGCTCTACGGCGAAGTGCTGCGAGCAGATATTCCGCCACTGAGGCTAAGGCGCCTCCGAAGGGAGTTGGCTCTCGCCATCACGCAGGCCGAGTCACCCCGCCCATACGATGTGTTGCGCTCAGTGGTGTGGCGCCTCGAAAGCGGCGACACGCCCGATCTCGACGACCTGCTCGAGGCCGCCCGCGTCGCCCGCTCGTTCAGTCATGTCACCGCCGAACGCCTCGCCCGGGCCGCGGTGGAGGCAGGCGACTCGACCGCTGCCGTGATCCTTTTGGCTGAGATTCTCATCATGGAGGGCCGGGTGGCGGAGGCGGAGCGACTTTTCGACGGGTTGGTCCTGGATCCTCTGTCCGGCGAGGACCGCCAAGCGGTCACGTACGGACGGGCGCTGTGTCGGACCAGGCTCGGAGAGGTGAGCGAGGTCGCGGCAATGATCACCGGTACGTCGGTCGACCACGAGGTTAACTCTCTCCAGTTGCAGGCGATCACAGCGCAAGCGCTCTCGCTTGATGGTCGTACCGACGAGGCAATGATGGCCGCCCGGCCACTCTTCGACGACCTGTCGTCCGACCCCGTCACGAGAACTCTTGCGGCAATGGTCCTCGTCGCCAGTGGGAGCCTCGTCGGTCAGGTAAACGACTGCTTCCGCATATTGAGCGCATCACTCCCCTCGGCGGAGGCGGCGCGCTCTGTGCTCCCATTCGGACTCGGGACAATCATGGTCGCCGCGACTATCGGCGTTTCCACAGTAGGTCGAGTGGACGAGGCCGAGCAGATCGCACGGGAGCTCTATGACCGGGCATTGGCCGAGGACGACGAGTGGCTCCGACCCCGCGGTGCGTCGGCCATGGGCGTAGTTGCCCTGATGCGTGGACGGCCCCGCACGGCGACCCGCTTCTTCCGTATCACGGTCGCCTCACTCAACGAACTCGATGGGCAGTACCTTGCCTACAACCTCTCGTTCCTGGCCAGAGGCGCCGCCCTGGCGGGCTTCGTCGACGAGGCACGACAGGCGCTCCTGGCAGCATCGGACTCACCCCGCTTCCCCTTGTTCGAAGCCGACTGGATGATTGCCGAAGCAGCCCTCCTTGCGGCTGAGGGAACGCTCGACGCAGCCACCGAGCAAGCGTTGCGTGCGGCACGACAGGCGGCGTCGCTCGGCGAATGGGCGATCGTGGGGATTGCGGCTCACGATGCCGCTCGTTACACCGCAGCGGCCGAGGCGGTTCAGCTTGCCGCAACGGCTGCCGAGCGGATTGACGGCCCGTTGCATTCGTGCCTGAGCGACTACGCGAGGGCGCGGGTTGCCGACGATCCGCGGGCCTTGACCGCATCGAGCGTCCGATTCGAAACGCTGGGAACGATTATCTATGCCGCCGAGGCCTCCTATGCGGCGGCCCGCGCCTGTCGAGCCGCCGGTGATGGGCGCGCCGCGGCGGCGGCCAACGTACGAGCGACCACACTGCACGGGCGATGTGAGAACGCCTTCATTCCCTGGGTGGCCGGATTTCAGTCCAGCGAGACCCTCACCCGCCGAGAGCAGCAGACAGCGCTGCTCGCTGCTGCCAGTCATTCCGATAGCGCGATCGCCGTCGAACTGGAAATCTCGGTTCGTACCGTGCAAAATCACCTCGCTCGCGTGTACCGCAAACTTGGTGTCAGCAACCGAGGAGAGCTGCCCGACGCCCTCGCGAGCAGCGCCGTTGATGCAACGATTACCGAGTCAACGGGAATCCGGTCACGATCCCACGTCACCGGGAGATCAACGAGCTGACTGCCAAGGCGATTCTCAAGGATGCACAGGGAGATAGATGAACATCGCATGGACGTATCCGGATGAGGTCAATGCGGCGCTGCTGACGTTTCTCGGTGGGAACAGTTAGTCCTTTACCTCGACGCTGGACCAGGGACTCTGGATTTCGAAAACATGCTGGACGAGCTGTGCGTCTGGGCAACTAGCATGCCTTGGGTCATCGAAAGTTCGTGCGGCGCACGAGAGAGATTGAGGCTTTTTATGCTCAAATGCTCGCCGTTGTCTTGCCATGAACCATGGTTCGCCATCAACGCGATCGATGACAACCTTGACAACGGGCCAGCGATTTTCGTGATCCTTCAGGATGCCGCAGCAGATCGAGCTACGGCGATCGGCTACGGGGCCGGAGTCGAATCGGGAAAGGACGCTCGATGACGCAGCGAGGATTGGGTTGCCGACCTCCGAGAAAGAACTCCGTGCGTTGCAAGACCCACTGACAGTCGCCAATGCCTCGGCGTTTGGTTCCTCGAACTGATGGGGAAATTCATGGTCGATTACCGTGGCCCTGGGAATGGGCCATCCGGAATGCTCGGTTTATTGCGATTGCGTGCGATCTCGCATATCTAGGCATTTCCAGCATCTGGCAAATGGGGGGCGGTGGAGTGTCCCAAAGAATCCGGAGGTGAAATTCAACACACCTTGTGGCCACAGATAATCAACCACTGGTATTGGCTCGTAGTAGACCGCTCTACTACAGGGGCGGATCGACAGGACGGAGTGGAAACTGGATGGACGGAACAGCACCTCGCCGGACGGGAGCGGACCTCCCAGACGAATTCCGCCACCTTGCCAAGGTGAGGGTCGCGGGTTCGAATCCCGTCTTCCGCTCTCGACTCGACGTAGCAGGTCAAGGGTGGTTTTTAACTCCCTCACGGCCCTTACCGAAGACACGACGGCCAGCTTCTCATCGTCGGCTTGTGTCCCGGAATGGCCAGTTCAGGTACAAGCTCGTGCGATCGATCTCATGTGACGTACATCGGTCCCGCAACATCCGCCCAGGACGTTGATCTGAGGCAATCGCTCGCGGATCTCCGCGTATTGGCGACCAAGCTCCTCTGAATCACCGTCATCAAGTGTCGCCGCCTCGTCGAGTTCGGCATGACTACAGCGCGAGGCATTTGCCCGAATCATTTTGATCCGGGTGGTCCATTCCTCCCCGGCATCCAAGACGCTCAGAAAATGACTCGGGTGGGCGCAGTTAATGCCGTAATAGGCTGGATAGGACCGAGTCTTGTCCTCCACCGCTCCAATAGCATCACCAAGCGACGACCCGTCAGGCAGATCGCCGTCGGTCTCCACCGTGAAGGAGATCACGACGGGCATTCGGGCCCTCCGCGCAGCTCGGGCAATTCCGATCGCCTCGGCCGCGTATGTCATTGTCATGGCGGTCACGAGATCAGCCTCGGTTCCAGCGAGGGTCTCAATCTGCGCAGCGTGATACCCCTCGGCCTCCTCTGCACTCATGATCTGCACCGGATTGTAGGCGTCATCGCGAGGCCCGATGAGTCCGCTGATCACCATGGGTCCTTGCATCTCCCCTGCTTCATCGCGGAGATCGACCATGAGGTCGATTGCCCTGCGGTTCACGTCAGCAACTGCTGTCTCGTCGAGACCCAGTTGCCTTGCCCACGCGATGCTGGCCCGCCAGGTTGGAGCCTCGAGGAGAAACCCGATCTTGGCGTCTCTCGCCACCTGAATATGCCGTCGGTAATAGTTGCGAAGAGCGTTGGTGCTTTCCCTGTCATCGAGCATGGTGAAGGAGGCGAATAGGGGAAGGTCGAAGCCCTCGTGGAATATGAGGTCCGTTTCCATCCCGCTGTCGGTCAGCATCACGGTGGGACTTGAGAGTTGGGGAAGGATGCCCCGATACTTGGCCATCTCAGCCTCCGTCCCCGCATCGACACCCGATGTGTTTCCCGCCGCGGTCCTCATAGCCTGCCATGAGGCATACCGGGCTGCCACCGATACGGGACTGTTCCGAGGGCGTCGAAGGACCCAATCGTCCCGCCATTGCTATGAGGACCCAAGAACCGTCCGGTAAAGGCACTTCTAATCCGGTCCAGATGAATAAACACTGCCTTTGTTGTCGCTCGCGGCTCCATCAGTGATTGATGTCCGAATCTTAGGGATCGATTCTTCGCCGCCTCATGCTTGTCTCGGCGAGCCGTTCCGGCCGATGCCTAGAGTGGTGCCATTCAGGCAGGAGGATTGTCTTTGGCCATCGAGAGCGCAACAATCCTTTTTACCGACGTGGTGGGGTCCACTGAGCTGTCACAGCGCCTGTCGCCCGAGGCGGCCGAAGAGGTCCGGCGCGGGCACTTCTCGATTCTGCGCCAGGCGATCGCCGAGACCGGTGGCACAGAGGTCAAGAATCTCGGTGATGGCCTCATGGTCGCGTTCGGTTCGGCGTCGGCCGCCCTGGCCTGTGCTGTGGCCATGCAACAAGGCGTGGAACGGGACAACCGGAATCATGGACACTCGCTCGGACTGCGGGTTGGCCTCAGCGGTGGGGAAGTAACCCGAGAAGACGACGACTATTTCGGAGACCCGGTCGTTGAGGCAGCGCGCCTGTGCGCCTTGTGCGAGGGCGGGCAAGTCCTAGCGAAGGAGTGGGTGCGATTAACCGCGGGACGGCGCGGTCGTCACGTATACCGGTCCCTCGGGGAGCTGACCCTGAAAGGCTTGACCGATCCCGTCCAAACCTTCGAGGTGGTGTGGGAGCCGTTCATAGGAACCGAAAACGGAACCTCGATGCCTCTGGCCGGTCGCCTTGTCGTGCGGCCCGTCGTGGGTGTCGTTGGACGCGAAGCCGAAATGCAGACGATAACCAACACCGCTAAGCGGGTTGCCGGTGGCGAAGGGCGTGAGGTGCTCCTCGTCTCGGGGGAAGCCGGTATGGGTAAGACCACGTTGGTGGCAGAGGCGGCCCGAGCAGCCTTCGACAAAGGAGCGTGCGTGCTGTTCGGCCACTGCGAGGAGGACCTCGCCACGCCCTACCAGCTCTTCGCCGAGGCTCTAGAGCATTACGTCACCCACGCTCCCGAGGAACAACTCCTGGCCCATGTCAAGGCCCACGGGTCGGAGCTGTCCCGGCTGGTTCCCGCACTGGCCAGTCGCATGCGCGAACTACCACCGTCGAAGGCCACCGACTCCGACACCGAGCGGTTTCTGCTCTTTGCCGCCGTTGTCGGACTTTTGGGCACGATGTCCAACGAACAGCCCGTCGTCCTCGTCCTCGACGATCTCCAATGGGCCGACAAGGGCAGTCTGCTTCTTCTCCGCCACCTGGCGGCGACCGAACAGAGCATGCGAGTACTGATCCTCGGGACCTATCGGGACAGCGAGTTGTCACAGACCCACCTCCTCACCGACACCCTGGCCGCCCTGCACCGCCACCGCGGCGTCTCCCGCATCGAGCTGGCCGGACTTGACGACAGCGGAGTGGTGGCACTCCTTGAGGCGACGACTGGTCAGAGCCTCGATGCCGTCGGGCAAAGCCTCGCCAAGGCGTTGTCTCGCGAGACCGACGGCAACCCGTTCTTCGTGAGCGAGGTGCTGCTCCACCTTTCGGAGACCGGAAAGATCTACCAGGACACCACCGGTCGGTGGGTGGCCGATGTCGCAATGGAGCAGTTGGCCCTGCCCGACAGTGTGCGCGTGGTGATCGGGGCGAGAGTCGGGCGATTGGGGAACGTCGGCGTGCGGGTGCTCTCTGTGGCCTCGGTGATCGGGCGGGATTTCGATCTCGACCTGTTGGCGCGGGCCACGAAGACCAGCGAGGACGACCTACTCGACATTCTTGACGCCGCCGCTTCCGTTGCCTTAGTGCGTGAGGTGGCCAACACCGGCCGCTACTGCTTCGCCCACGCCCTTATTCAGCACACCTTGTATGAGGACCTCGGTCACAACCGAAGAACACGGACCCACCGGCTGGTGGCCGAAGCACTGGAGGACATCTGCGGTGATCGTCCGGGTGCGCGTGTGGGCGAGCTGGCCCGGCACTGGACCGGCGCCACCGAGCCCATCGACCTGGCCAAGGCCATCGGATACTCGAAACAGGCGGGCGATTCAGCGCTCAGTGCGTTGGCCCCCGGCGAAGCACTGCGCTATTACGCCCAGGCGCTTGATCTCTACCCCAAAGTCACCGACCCCGATCCCGTGCTGGGGATCGATTTGGCGATCGGGCTCGGCACCGCCCAGCGCCAGATCGGGGACCCGACCTCTCGCGTCACGCTTCTCACCGCGGCTCGCCAAGCTGCCGACCTCGGCGATACCGACCGCCTCGTGGCCGCCGCTCTGGCCAACAACCGGGGTTATACCGGCAACAACAATGCAACTGACACCGACAAGGTCGACGTCTTGGAGATGGCTCTCGATCGCCTCCCCGCCGGTGACCCTGATCGGGCGCTGGTGCTTGCCACGTTGTGTTCAGAAATCGTCATCGGAAGCCCACTGGAACGACTTCAGGCGTTGGCCGATGAGGCGTTGGCGATCGCCGAGTCCTCGGGTGACGACGGCACCATTGTACGAGTGATCAATCAGGTTATCTTGCCGTCACTGGTACCGTCCCTGCTCGAGCAAACCTTGGCCCGGACCGCCGACGCCCTCGTTCGGGCCGAGCGCCTGGGCGACCCGGTGTTGCTTTTTTTTGCGGCGCACGCACGAGCATCGGCTGTCTTTTTGGCTGGCGACATCGACGAGATGGATCGCTGTATCGAGACCATGGGCTCCTTGGCGGAGCAGATTGATCAGCCCATTCTGAGCTGGACGAATACATTCCACCTTTCCAAGCGGGCACAGATCGCCGGAGATACTGACCTCGCAGAAAAATTGGCGACTGAGGCCCTGCAAATCGGCACCGACTGTGGGCAGCCCGACGCCGCTCTGTTCTGGAGCGGACAGATCTTGGTCGTAAGTACCCAACGCGGAACCATGGGCGAGTTGATCCCACTCATTGAGCAGATGCTCGACGAGGCTTCCGCGCCCGCCCGGGTGCTCACTCCGATACTGGCCATGGCCAACGCAGAGGCCGATCATACCGAGGACGCCCGGCGTTTGTTGGAGGAGTTCGCTGCCGCCGACTTCGATCTCCCCATCGGACCAGGGTGGATTACAACTATGCACTGCTATGCCGAAGCCGCGATCCATTGTGGGGACGCAATGTACGCCGGACCGCTGTTCGACCGGCTCGCTCCTTGGGCCGAGCAGGCCGTCGCCTCCGGTAGTGTCACGGCGTCAGGCCTGGTGAGTCACTCCCTCGGTGGCCTCGCAACTGCCCTTGACCGCTACGACGAAGCAGATTCCTACTTCAAACAATCTGCTGCGATGAGCGCTCGCATGAAGGCCAAGTTCTACGTTGCCAAAACAGATCTCCTTTGGGGGAGCATGCTCGCCAAACGCCAGTCCGAGGGTGACACCGACAAGGCTCGCGACCTTCTGAAAAAAGCGCACACCGCAGCAGTTGCCCACGGGTACGGGACCGTCGAACGCCGCGCCAGCGCAGCGCTCGAACTGATCGGCATCTGCTGAGCGAGCATTGTTCTCGGCAGCTCGCATGATATCGCCGTCGTTTTCCGTCTCATGTTGGAATCTGGAAGGACCGCCATCCGGAAGTGCCAGGTACATCTCGGGTACGGGGATGCCACTCGCGCCTGAATGAGCCTTGGGGCAAACGTCTACTCGTCCATCCTCCTCTGTCTCCGTGGTACGAGTAATAGGGAACCGCTCTTTCGAGCGGCGAACGGGCGATCCAGTGAAGGCAGCGGATAGTAGATCGCTCTACTACAGCGACGGATTGGCCGGACGCAGTGGAAACTGGGTGGACGGAACAGCACTTTGCAGGACCGGAGCAGATCCCCAAGACGAAAACCGCCACCTTGCCAAGGTGAGGGTCGCGGGTTCGAATCCCGTCTTCCGCTCCAAGAGGGAGCCGCACTTTGTGGTCTGAGCTGGGCCAACGCAAAGAGGGTGTTCATCGAGGCATCGGATCTTGCCATCACTGCCCATCACTGCCCATCACGAACCTCGATCCGGGCAGGCTGTCGCGGTGGATACCCTCAGAGGTTCAATCCGCCAGCGGGGACAGAATCTTTCGAACTGCGGGGCTATGCCGACCCCGACCCCGACACCGGGAGGCGCGGCTGGGTCACGCGCACTGTTCACGGGAGCCGTGCAGACGCACTGCGGGAGTTAAGCGGTTAGCGGCGCACGCCAATAGGGCCCTGCCATTGGAGCCCGCATAACCGCCGGGGAGCTCTTCGATCTTTGGGTCGCTCGAGGCCGAACCGGTTGGTCGCTGACAAGGCTGCGCAATCTCGGCTCCATCATCGAACGGCACCTCGAACCTGAGCTCTGCGATCACTTGGTCGGCGATCTCGCGTCGATCAGTTCTACGAACACCTGCGCACCGAGGGACGTACCGACGGCAAGCTGTTGGCTTCCGGCCACTCGTTGCAGGTTTCAGGTCGTCACCGCGGAAATAGATCTGTCGCGTCCGAGGAGTTCGGCCAGTTGCTTTGCAGGCTGCGGTCTGGCGAAATAAAAACCCTGGGCTGCTTGGCAATCCAATCCTTCTAACGCCTTGAGCTGATCAAGGTCTTCCACCCCTTCGGCCACGGTACGAAGGCCGAAGTCACTGGCCAGTGACTGGATCGCCCGAATCAATCGACCAGGCTCGGGGCGTTTGGCGACGTCGGTGACGAAGGACTGATCGATCTTGATCGTATCGACAGGTATCTCGCTGAGCAGGCTCAGTGAGGAGTACCCGGTCCCAAAATCATCGATGGCGATTTTCACACCGAAGCTTCTCAGTTCGGTAAGAATGCGGAACGTGTTCGGGACATCCACCATGATGGCGCTTTCGGTAATTTCAAGCGTAAGGCGTCTTGCTTCCAGGCCAGAGTTGGCGAGAGCACTGCGGACGGTCTCGAGGAGGAGCGGGTCGCTGAGCTGGCGAGTAGACAGATTGACACTTATACCAAGGTTCTGACCACAGGCCACCCCTCGTGTCAAGGTCTCGAACTCCTTGCAGGCTTGATGGAGTATCCATGCACCAATCTGGACGATGATCCCCGAAGACTCGGCTACACCAATGAACTCGCCCGGCATGACCAAGCCATGCTGGGGATGATTCCATCGAATCAATGCTTCAGCGCCGACAATGGCTCTCGAAGGAAGAGCGACGATGGGTTGGTAATAAGCCTCGAATTCACCCTGGTCGAGTGCACGTCGTAGATCGAGCTCCATTTGCATGCGGTCGAGGATCGTCGAATGCATGTTGGTGGAGAAGACCTCACAACGGCCTTTGTTCGTCGACTTGGCTGCGTACATGGCTAGATCGGCGTTTCGAATCAGGTCCTCGGCGCTCTCCGTACCAGAGTCGTTCAGTGCCATCCCCATACTCGCCGTCACGAAGATCTCCGAAGACTCAATGAGGAAGGGCTGGGCAAAGGATTCGATGACGCGTTCGGCTGCTGCACTGGCATCACGACCGAGAGCGACTCCTTCGAAAAGCGCCGCGAACTCGTCGCCACCTATGCGGGCAATGGCGTCGGCATCACGAAGGGTGACTCTCAACCTCTCGGCCGCCTGCTTGAGCAGCTCGTCGCCGAGCGTATGACCATGCAGGTCATTGACGGTTTTGAACTCGTCCAGGTCGATAAAGAGAACAGCCAACTCATCGCCCACCCGGCTCTGGCGGCGCAGAGCCTGATCAAGGTGCTCTGCGAACAGGGCACGGTTGGCCAAACCAGTGAGTTGGTCGTGGAACGCCTGGTGGCGGAGCTGATCTTCAAGGGTCTTCTGATCGGTGACGTCCCGGCTGTTGAGTACCAGTCCGCCGACGCTGGGCTCGTGGATGAGGTTGGTGACGATGGACTGAAGAAAGCGCCATGAGCCATCAGCATGACGGACCTGCCACTCCGCAACCATTTCACCGTCAGAGTCCTCGACCAGGAAATCGACAATGGTCCGCCAACGTTGCTGGTCAGAATCGTGCATAGCGGCCACAAAGCTGGTTCCCTCGGTCCTCACCGCATCCCAACCAAGCACGCGCACAACCGAGGGACTCTGAAACAAGATGGTCCCGTCTCGGTCGACGATGGTGACAAGGTCTGACGAGTTCTCCACGAGCGCCGAGAAGCGGGCTTCACGAGCCTGCAATTCCGTCGTGCCCTGCACCACTTCCGTCTGCAGGTTGACCTCGCGCGCTGACATCCGCCGCACTCCAACAAAGAGCTGGGTCACGAACTGGCCGATCACTATAAAGAATATGCCCCTACTTACCCAATCGCTCAGCGCCTGCGGTGTGTGGGTGGCAACGTCAGCGGGCAGTAGTGGACCCGCCACGAACATCGATATCACGGCGATCGCCAAAGCACCGAATGGACCGAATCGAAGACCAGCGAGGAATACCGGAATGTAGAACCAGTGTGGTGCCACGGTCGTTCCGCCACCGAGAAAATACGCAGCGACCCACGACAAGGCGGTCAACAGAGCAATGACAACAAGTGCCATTGGTGCGGACAGGTTCATGAGGGTGATCGAGGAGATGATCCGATCCGAGAGAGGTCTTGGGACCTTGGGATCGCCTCGAGGCATCCGTTCCGCGTATTCTTGCGTTCCAACGGTGCCCATGGATTCACCCTCTCGTGTGGGGAACTGTACGGACGGCCGCACCATGTGAGCCCAACGCTGTCACGACACTCACCCAATTTCTTGGGGCGGCGGATACAACCCCGGTGACACTTTCGCTCTACCGGCCATTGTCAGCGTCCACAAATGATCTTTTGCGGGGCGCACTTGTTCAGCATCGACTCGGGCTTCTCGTGGACCAGATGGAGGCAGAAGCAGGCTCGGCATCGCCTGAGGCGTATGCAGTGGTTCTACGAGGAGTATCCAAGGCTGGCCCGGCGCCTGGGCCATCTCTCGTTCTCGACAGCGAAGGACTTTGGGCGGTTGCGAGGAACGACAGCGAGGACGCCCGAGCCGCCCGTCGGGGTCGAGGGCCGCCGGAATTCCCGTTGTGGACCCCTCGGTGATCCTTGCTGAGACGCTCCACGGTGACCAGCGGGATGCCCGTGCGAATCAACCCTGGACAAACCTAGTAGTTCTGCCAACCACTGAGGAGATGGCGAGGGTGGCAGCAG
>Ga0302177_10002461_pt1 | contig 13097 bp, 12 predicted proteins | sample I_Palsa_E1_2_FD_198780 | JGI IMG/M metagenome (GOLD analysis project Ga0302177, IMG submission 198780) | Peat permafrost microbial communities from Stordalen Mire near Abisko, Sweden - I_Palsa_E1_2 | ecosystem: Environmental > Terrestrial > Soil > Palsa > Peat permafrost | place: Sweden... | reverse complement strand
CGGTGATGACGGCGGAAGAAGCCAAGATCGCGGTGACCGATTACATCGCCTATTTCGGCACCTATACCGTCGACGAAGCGGCCGGCACCGTGACTCATCATCGTCACGACACGATCCAGCCGGGCGACGCCGGCGACTTGGTGCGCCGCTACGAGTTCAACGGTGACCGTCTCATCCTGCGCGTGCTCAACGTGCCACTCGAAGTCACCTGGGAACGGATCAAATGAGCCGGGCGCACGAGCTAATGCAATGGACATCCTAATGCCGCAGCTCGGCGAGACCGTCGCCGAGGGCAAAATCACAAAGTGGTTCAAATCGGCCGGCGATACGGTCAAGCCGGGCGACAATCTGTTCGAGATCGAAACCGACAAGGTCTCGATGGAAGTGCCGGCGATCGAAGCCGGCGTGCTCAGCGAAATCCGCGTCACAGAGGGCGAGATTGCGCCAGTCGGCGCAATTGTTGGTGTCATTGGCGCTGCGGGAAGTGCGCCGCCGGCACCCGCAAGTGCAGCGCTGGCGGCAGCTCCGCCACCGAAATCCCCGGCTCAGGTAGCGCCGGCAGCGGCGCCCAAGCCGCCCGCGCCGCCAACTGGGTATGAAAACGTTCCCGAGCCCTCGGCGCCGACTGCAGCCGGGCCAATCAAGCTCGATCCTTTCTTCGAAGTGCGCACGCCCGCCCGCAATTTCGGACCGGCGCGGATTTCCGGCGGCACTTCAGTCACGCCGCTGGCGCGCCGGCTGGCGAGCGAAGCCGGCATCGATCTTTCCCGCCTGCGCGGTTCCGGTCCACACGGCCGCATCGTTGCGCGCGACATCGAAGCCGGGCCCCGGCCGGCCGGGCACGCGCCGCTCGCACAAGGCTTGGGCACCGATCAGGTCAAAACACTCTACGACCCTGCGGGCTACGAGGAAGTGCCGCTCGATAGCATGCGCAAGACCATCGCGGCGCGGCTACAGCAGGCCAAACAAACCATCCCGCATTTCTATTTGACGACCGACATCGCCATCGATCGCCTCATGGCGTTGCGCGAAGAAGCAAACGCCGGCGCCCCGAAGGATCGCGACGGCAATCCAGCGTTCAAGCTCTCGCTTAATGATTTCATCATCAGGGCGCTGGCGCAGGCGCTGCAGCAGGTGCCGGCGGCGAATGCGGCCTGGGCCGGCGACCGCATCTTGCGCTTCAAGCATTCGGATATTGGCGTCGCGGTGGCGCTCGAGGGCGGATTAATCGCACCAATCATCCGCAACGCCGAGGCAAAATCGCTGTCCGCGCTTTCCGCCGAAATGAAGGGCCTAGCCGCACGCGCGCGGGACAAAAAGTTGAAGCCCGCGGAATATCAAGGCGGCTCGTCGACGATTTCCAATCTCGGCATGTACGGCGTTCGCGAGTTCGCCGCCATCATCAATCCGCCACAGGCGACCATCCTCGCCGTCGGCGCGTCGCGGCGGCAGGCGATTGAGCGCCCGGACGGGGGCGTCGCCTTTGCGAGCATGCTCACGGCAACGCTGTCCTGCGATCATCGCGTCGTCGATGGCGCGCTCGGCGCCCAGCTTTTGGCTGCGATCAAGGCGCTATTGGAAACGCCGGTGGCGATGCTGGTGTAATATTCGGAGCTTGCGTGCTCTCTTCGGTCCATGGCGTGCCGTTCGCCATTCTGTGGCTGGCCTGGCTCGCCTATTGGTTTTTTGCGGCGCTCCACGTCAAAAGAATGCAACGCCGGGAGCGCTCGAGTTCGCTGCTCCTCAACCGCGGCCTGCTCGCTATCGGTGCACTTTTGCTGGCGTTTGAGCGGCAACCGCTGCTCTGGCTCTCCGAACGCTTTCTGCCGTTATCGACGGCGTTTTACTGGATCGGTCTTGTGATGCTCGCGACAGGCCTCGCCTTGGCCGTTTGGGCGCGCCGCCATCTAGGCCGCAATTGGAGCGGCATTGTCACCGTCAAGCAGGATCACGAGCTCATTCGCTCTGGCCCTTACGGTCTCGCACGCCACCCGATCTACACCGGGCTGCTTCTGGCAATCCTCGGTACCGCGGTTGCCATTGGCGAATGGCGCGGCCTTATTGCCTTTGCTTTGATCACGGCGGCCTTCGTGCTGAAATTCAAGACGGAAGAGCGGTTCATGAGCGAAACATTTGGCGAGCAATACGCGCGCTATCGCGCCGAGGTGCGGTCGCTCATTCCGTTTGTTATCTGAAGGACGCGAACGCGTTTAAGGAGTCGCTGTGTCGCCAAGGCCAATGGACCTCCTGCTGATCGGGCCGCTCCGTCCGGTCCTCGCCAAGGGCTTGGCGGATTTCACCGCGCATCAGCTCGGAGCGGCGACCGATCGCGAAGTGTTCTGGAAGTCGATCGCCGACGTGCGCGCAATGGCCGTCAGCGCGCCGGTCGAACCGATCAAGGAGGCCTTGTACGCGCGGCTGCCCAATCTCGAAATCATTGCCAGCTTCGGCGTCGGTTACGACCACATCGACGCCGCGGCGGCAGCGCAGCGCGGCATCGTCGTTACCAACACACCCGATGTACTGACCGAGGAGGTCGCCGATACGGCCGTCGGACTTCTTATTTGCACTGTGCGCGAACTGCCGGAGGCCGAGCGGTATTTGCGCGCGGGCAAATGGCCGAAGGCTAGCTATCCGTTGAGCCGTGCGACGTTGCGCAATCGTACCATCGGCCTGGTGGGCATGGGACGCATCGGACAAGCCATTGCGCGGCGGCTCGAAGCTTTCGGCGTGCCGATCGTCTATCACACCCGCCAACCGCGCGCCGACCTTCCCTACCGACACTATCCGGAGCTGATCGACATGGCGAAAGAGGTCGATACCCTGATCGTCATCGTGCCGGGCGGGGCGGCGACGCGAAATATGATCGACGCCAAAGTGCTGGAAGCGCTCGGCCCCGACGGCATTCTGATCAACATCGCACGTGGCTCGGTCGTCGATGAGGGCGCTTTGATCGAAGCACTCAAGCAGCGAAAGATTTTTGCTGCCGGGCTCGATGTGTTCGTCAATGAGCCGGACGTGCCGGCGGAGTTGTTGGCGCTCGACAACGTGGTGTTGTTGCCGCATCTCGGCTCGGCATCGGTGTATACCCGCGAGAAAATGGACCAATTGCTGGTCGACAATCTGCTCGCTTGGTCACGCGGGGAAGCGCCGCTGACGCCAGTGCCGGAAACGCCGTGGGAAGCGTGGCGCTAGAGCATGATCCCGAAAAGTGGACACCGGTTTTCGGAAAAGATGATGCTCCATCAACAAGCTAGAGCGGGATGACGATTCGAAGAGAAGTCATCGCGCTCTAGTGCCTCACTCGGCGGCGAGGCGCACTTCCGGCGCGGCCGCGCGCACGTCGGCTTCGACGTAATCCTCGAACTGCACGAAGTTCTTCTGGAACATGCCGACCAGCTTGCGCGCGGTCTGGTCGAATTCGAGTTTGTTCTGCCAGGTCTTTTGCGGATAGAGCAAATGCGGCTCCACGCCGGGGAGCTGGGTCGGCACTGAGAACCCGAAATACGGATCGGTGCGGAATTTTACGTTCTTGAGCGAGCCGTCAAGCGCCGCGGTCAAGAGCGTGCGGGTGACTTTGATCGGCATGCGCCGCCCGACGCCGTAAATGCCACCGGTCCAGCCGGTGTTGACCAGCCAGCAATCGACATCGTGAGCGCTAATGAGCTCGCGCAAGAGATTGCCGTAGACTGAGGGATGCCGAGGCAGGAACGGCGCGCCGAAGCAGGTAGAGAATTCGGGCTGCACGCCGACCAGGCCTTTTTCGGTGCCCGCGACCTTGGCGGTATACCCGGAGAGGAAGTGATACATCGCCTGTGCCGGCGTTAACTTGGCGATTGGCGGCATGACACCGAAGGCGTCGGCAGTCAGCAGCACAATGTTTTTTGGCATTCCGGCGCGCCCGGTGCGCGAAGCGTTGGGGATGAAGTCGAGCGGATAAGCGGCGCGGGTGTTTTCGGTCTTCGATTCGTCGTCGAAGTCGCAGATGCGGGTGTCCGGATCGAACACCACGTTTTCCAGAACCGTGCCGAAGCGTTTGGTGGTGGCGTAGATTTCCGGCTCGGCTTCTGCGGAAAGCCGGATGCATTTGGCGTAGCAACCGCCCTCGAAATTGAACACGCCCTGCGGACCCCAACCGTGTTCGTCGTCGCCGATTAGGGTGCGGTTGGAATCCGCCGATAGCGTCGTCTTGCCCGTACCGGAAAGACCGAAGAACAGCGCGACGTCGCCGCTCGATCCCACATTGGCCGAGCAGTGCATCGGCATCACGCTCTCGGCCGGCAAGTAATAGTTGAGCGTGGTGAACACGGATTTCTTCATTTCGCCGGCATAGGACGTGCCGCCGATCAGGATAATGCGTCTGGTGAAATCCAACGCGATGATGGTTTCGCTGCGCACACCGTGACGCTTCGGATCGGCCTTGAATGACGGCAACGACAGGATCGTGAAGTCGGGCACGTAATGCGACAGCTCGGCGCGCTCCGGCCGAATCAGAAGCGCGCGAATAAACATGGAATGCCAGGCGAGCTCGTTATAAACGCGCGTCTTGATCCGATAGCGCGGGTCGGCGCCGCCGTAGAGATCTTGAGCAAATAGCGTCTTGCCTTTGGCGTGGGCGATGAAGTCGTCAAATAGCAGCTGAAATTTCTCGGCGGAAAGCCGGCCGTTTTTTTCCCACCACACCGACTTCTCGGTCTGAGCGTCGGCGACGACGAACTTGTCTTTCGGACTACGGCCGGTGTGGACCCCCGTCTCGGCACAAAACGCGCCGCCTTCGACCAGAAAGCCTTCGCCACTGGCGATTGCGTGTTCGACGAGGGCCGTGTCGGGTAAATTCCAATGAACGGCTGCGAGATCTTTGAGGCCGAATTTTTCGATCCCGTGAGCGCGATTGCGCAGACCGATTTCCTTCACGCTTACCTCCGCCATCCGTCCGGCTCGCCGAAAGCTAGTTGTATCCGGCTACCCAGCCGGGGCATCCCGCGCGCTTTCTATATCACCATCTTAGCATGTGCCAAGGCAGACCCCATCGCAACCCTAACTGGCGAGTTAAGCCGTCTGTTCCGCGCTGCAATGCGAAAGCATCGCACCATAAAGCATCGCACCATTAAGAGCTTTCGCTGCGGGCTTGGCGGCTTAAGCGGACCGCGCCGCCGCCGCCAGCGCGACGACCGTTTTCCGCAAGGACTCCCCGCTGATCACGCGCTCCGCGAACGGCAAACGCAAAGTCGCGTCGCCAAGCGCAAGGTCGAGGCCTTCGGGATCAAGCCCCGTCAGCCGCCACGGACCGTCCTCGGCGCCGAGAAGCTTCGTTGCATACAGCCGGACGGCGTCGGCGTGATCATCGTTCATGTGCGCGACCGCACCCTCTTCGGCCGCGAGCAGTGCCTCCGCGCCGGAAAGATCGGTCGTGATCTCCTCTCCTTTGAGGTCGACGGCGCGAGCAAAACCGGCGTTGAGATGAGCTGAGACGAGGGGCATTCGCCAGAACGAAAAATCGGCAAAGCTCGCGTAGAGCTCGGATTTGGGATGACGCCCAAGAAAGCGCCTGCGGATCCGCGGCTCGGCTTCCGCCGAGCGGGCAATCGGCGCGAATGTCCCGAGCACGGTTAACCTTGGATGAGCGAGCGGATCGCCGCGACCGTTCGTCACGAGGAGAAGCGAAGCGCGGCCGTCGCGTTCGAGGTTCGCTGTATGGGTCGAAAGCCGAGAAACCAGAATTAAAGGCGAGCCGTCGGCGTCGGTCGCGACGTTAACCAATGATGCGAAGGGATGACCGGTATTGCGGTCGATTGTCGCGAGCGTTCCCGCCCGCGTTGCGCGTAATAGTGTTTTGGCAATGGATTTCGCGTCGAATTCGACGGCCGGGGCGCTTTCCGGCAAGCGATCAGGCATCACGCCGGGCAACGGCGGAGCCTTCGACGATTGGACCATGTCACCCCTTCCGTTCCGCGTTCGGCCCCAGCAATTGCCCCGATTTCGCCTTGTCTCGTCACACTTCCGCCCCTACATGAGTCTTCAAAGGCTTATGGGGCCGGGGCTGTTAACGCTTGCGGCCGACTGATTGTAGAAGGCCGCCATGCCGACCATCGCCCTCGTCGATGACGACCGCAACATCCTGACCTCGGTATCAATCGCGCTTGAGGCCGAGGGATACCGTATCACCACCTACACGGATGGTGCTTCGGCACTGGACGGCTTCAAGTCCGCGCCGCCCGATCTTGCCATTCTCGATATCAAAATGCCGCGCATGGACGGTATGGAAACGCTGCGCCGGCTGCGACAGAAATCCGATGTGCCGGTGATTTTCCTCACCTCCAAAGACGAAGAAATCGACGAATTGTTCGGCCTGAAAATGGGGGCCGACGATTTCATCCGCAAACCGTTTTCGCAGCGACTTCTGGTCGAGCGGGTCAAAGCGGTGCTACGGCGCGCATCACCGAAGGACGGGACGGTTCCGAAGGAAACCGACAGCAAGGTATTGGAGCGCGGCCTCCTGCGCATGGATCCCGAGCGTCACACCTGTACATGGAAGAACGAGCCGGTCACCCTTACGGTAACCGAGTTTCTCATCCTTCAGGCCCTGGCGAGCCGCCCGGGCGTGGTGAAAAGCCGCAACGCGTTAATGGACGCCGCTTACGATGACCAAGTGTATGTTGACGACCGCACGATCGACAGCCACATCAAGCGCTTGCGCAAGAAATTCAAGGCAAGCGACGTCGAATTCGATATGATCGAAACGCTTTATGGCGTCGGCTATCGTTTCAAAGAAGATTAACGCTATAGGAGCCCGGGCCGCCGTTTTTGCGCGCCCGGAATTTACGCCCGGAATGGCCCTGACGGCGGCCACCGACGTGCGCTATTAATGGCATTTGCGCACCCCGCCGATCGGCAGGATGCAGGCTGATCGAAACCCCGGCAGACGACGTGCTCGATCGAACCGTAGAAAGCGCAGGGGCCGGTAACGACACCAATGCACCGACCCCGGCTGAGGCTCAAATAGAGGCGGCGCTCGACGAGCGCGACGCCACCCGCAGCCGTTACGGTCTCGCCCGGATTGGCGGCTTGCTGCTGCGTATCTGGCAATTCTTTATCGTTCAGAGCTTCTCGAGCCTCACGCGGCGGATCGTAGTTCTCAACGTCGCCGGCTTGCTCGCCCTCTCGATCGGCATCACGTTTCTTTCCCAATTTCGCGCCGGCTTGATCGATGCGCGGGTTCAGAGCCTTTTGGTGCAAGGTCAGATCATCGCCGGTGCCATCGCCGCCTCGGCGACAGTCGAGACAGACTCGTCGATTACCATCGACCCGGACAAATTGCTCGAACTGCATCCTGGCGAAAGCTATGGACCTTCAGAGGACGCGCTTTACGGCTTTGATTTTCCAATCAATCCCGAGCGGGTCGCCCCCGTGCTGCGCCGATTGGTCTCTCCGACCAAGACGCGGGCGCGCATTTACGATCGCGACGGCGTTCTTTTGGTCGATAGCCGCAGTTTGTTTGGCCGTGGCGACGTCTTGCGCTTCGATTTGCCGGCACCTAACGCCGAAAAGCCGGGCTTCCTCGAACGCGTCTTCATCGCCATGCGCCGCTGGCTTGGGCGCGGCGACCTACCGCTTTATCGAGAACTCGGGCCTGCGAACGGCCGCGGCTATCCTGAAGTAAGTCAGGCCTTGAACGGCCAGAATGCCAGTATGGTCCGCATCGACGACCGGGGCGACGTGATCGTTTCTGTTGCGGTGCCGGTGCAGCGCTTCCGCGCCGTGCGTGGCGCGCTGATGCTTTCCACCCAGGGCGCGGACATCGACGACATGGTCGAAGCCGAAAGGCTGGCGATTCTGAAAGTCTTTTTGGTCGCCGCCGGCGTGATGGTCGTGCTGTCCATCCTTTTGGCGGGCACCATTGCCGAGCCCGTCCGCCGGCTGGCGGACGCGGCGGAAAGCGTGCGCCGCCGCATTCGCTCGCGCGTGGAAATCCCCGATTTTACCCGCCGCCGGGACGAGATCGGACATCTATCGGGGACGCTACGCGACATGACCAACGCGATGTACAGCCGGATTGAGGCCATCGAGAGCTTTGCCGCCGACGTCGCGCACGAACTTAAAAACCCGCTCACCTCGCTGCGTTCGGCGGTGGAGACGCTGCCACTGGCCAGAAGCGATGAAAGCCGCGGGCGTCTTCTCAGTGTCATTCAACACGACGTCAAGCGGCTCGATCGATTGATCTCCGACATTTCCGACGCCAGCCGTTTGGACGCGGAATTGCAACGGCAGGAAGCGGCCCCGGTCGACTTCGCGAAACTGCTGACCACACTCGTTACCGTGGCCAATGAAGTGAAACGCGACGATGGCGTCAACGTCAAACTCCGGTTTGAGGGCGTCGGCTCCCGCGCCTTCCTTGTGCCAGGGCACGATTCCCGTCTTGGCCAGGTGGTCGACAACCTGATCGAGAACGCCCGCTCATTCTCGCCGCCCGGAAGTACGGTGCGCGTCACCTGCCGCCGCCTAAAGAACATCGTCGAGATCATCGTCGATGATGACGGGCCGGGCGTGCGGCCCGATGCACTCGATAAAGTATTCGAGCGTTTCTACACCGACCGGCCGCACCAGGGATTCGGCCAGAATTCCGGCCTCGGATTGTCCATCTCGAAACAAATTGTCGAGGCCCATGGCGGCGCCATTTGGGTGGAGAACCGCGCGGGTCCGCTTGACGCGGACGGAGCGTCGACCGTCGCCGGTGCTCGCTTTGTCGTGCGTTTGCCCGCGTCGTGATGGAGAAGCCATCGGCTAGCGTGCACGCTTCGTGTGTGCTTGTTGGCGCGCGCGCCCTGCTCATCCGTGGACCGTCGGCCTCCGGCAAGTCACGGCTTGCGCTCGAGCTCATCCACGCCGCCGACACCGGTGGTCTCCGTTTTGCGCGACTTGTCGCCGACGATCGTGTTCATCTCACAGCCGCGGGTGGGCGCCTGTTGGCCCGGCCAGCCGTGTCGTTGGCAGGCCTCATTGAACTTCGCGGAACAGGGCTCTTGCGTCTTCCCTACGAACCGTGCGCCGTTATCGGCCTGGTTGTCGACCTAAGCGCCGGAGATAGCAGCCGCCTTCCCGCTCCGGAGCAGCGTCAGGTGCTCCTCGATGGTATTTCGCTACCGCGACTTGCCGTCGCATCGGGCGTCACGCCCTTGCCTGCCGTGATGGCGCTCCTCAATTCCCCGGAAAGATGGCTGGCTTTGACCGCCTCCGATAGCGAATTGGCGATTGGTTAACCATACGGCTTATAGACTCCACAGAGAGGCATAGACGGCGTCATCCGGTCTTCGATCTGCGGATTTTCGCTTGCCCTATTGCAATGCAGCAGCGCTCGGATTTAGCCAAAAATGCCTCTTGCGCTTGGGCTTCGGATAGTCATGATGAGCGCCCTTTCGTGCGGTGCAAACGGGACGCGCCGACGAGGAGTTCCATGATTGGCCTTGTGCTTGTGACCCACGGGCGGCTGGCTGTTGAGTTCCGCGCGGCCCTTGAACATGTCGTAGGGCCGCAGAACCAGATCGAAGCCGTCACCATCGGTCCGGACGATGATGTCGAGGTACGCCGCAAGGACATTATTGAAGCGGTCAAGCGCGTCGACAGCGGCGATGGCGTGGCTATCCTGACCGATATGTTCGGGGGCACACCGTCGAACCTCGCGATTTCGGTGATGAGCCGGCCCAAAGTCGAGGTTCTCGCCGGAATAAATTTGCCGATGCTGGTTAAGCTCGCCAAAGTTCGCGACGAGTGTCCGCTGGCGGATGCCGTCGCCGCGGCGCAAGACGCCGGACGCAAATATGTGACAATTGCGAGCCGTGTGCTGAGCGGAAAATAAGCGTGGCGGAGGAGCGCGGCAACGAACCCGTGCCGGAAGGCGAATCCTCATCCGAAGGCGCAATCGTCCGCAAGCTTGTTATCTGCAATCGGAAGGGCCTGCACGCGCGCGCCTCGGCCAAGTTTGTGCAAACCGTGGAAAAATTCGACGCCGACGTACGCGTCACGCGTGGCGCCGAAACCGTGGGCGGCACATCCATCATGGGTCTCATGATGCTTGCGGCATCATCGGGCTGTGCGATTATTGTCGAAGCTACGGGCAAAGAGGCGGCGGAAGTCATCGACGCGCTAAGCGAACTGATCAATACGCGTTTCGGCGAAGACGACTGACGTCGTCACAACTGCGGAGAAACACCTATGGCCACAGAGAAAACGTCGCCGGGAGCTCCGGCGCCACATCGCGAGCGGCAGCCCGCGACCATCCGTCTTGTTGATCGTCCCGACCTTGCCGAAACATTTGCGGATTCGGTGAGCGGCCTCGTTTTTGACGGGCAAACGCTGCGAATTGATTTTGCGGTCACGCGACTTGATGAAATCAAGCCCAACGCGCCGATTACCGGTCGCCGGTACGCGGCATGCAGGCTCGTGCTGCCGCCCGCAGCCGCCGCTGATTTGATCAACCGGATGCAGCAGATCGGAGAAGCGTTGACTCAGGCCGGTCTGGCAACGCGGAACACACCGCGCGCAACCGCGCAAACACCACCCGCGTAGCGGCTAACGTCAGCTCGCCTTTTTCCGCGCCATTTTCACGGCGCCCGCGGCGGCCTTAAGGTCGGCGACAAAGCTGCGGTAAGCCGCGTGGCGTTCGTCGTCGTCTTCGATCCGCAACAGCGCCGAAGGGTGGATGGTGACGACGAGAAGCGTGCCGTCCGCCATGGCGATCGGCTTGCCGCGCATTTTACCTATTGTGACTGTTCGGCCGGTCAAGCTGCGCGCCGCCGTTACACCAAGCGCGACAATGGTCGAGGGTTTGACCAGATTGCACTCCCAATCGAGCCAGATTTTGCAGCGCTCGACCTCATAGTTGTTGGGACGCTTATGCAGCCGCCGTTTGCCGCGCATTTCGTGTTTGAAATGCTTGACCGCATTGGTGATGAAGGTTTCTTCGCGCGCGATCCCCGCGTCGCGCAGAGCCTCGTCGAGTATCCGGCCCGCCGGGCCGACAAAGGGCTTGCCGGCGAGGTCTTCCTTGTCCCCTGGTTGTTCACCGACCAGCATGAAGGGCGCGCGATGTGGCCCCTCGCCCGGCACGGCCCGGGTAGCGTCCTTGTAAAGCGGACAACGAGTGCAATCCTCCTCGGCCAAGGAGAGTTGGCGCAAGGATTTGAACGTTGTATTCGGCTCGTCCGCCATAGGGGCAGAACGCCTTCGTCACAGTTGCGGTTCAAGCATGGACATAAAGGGACCTTTATGTCTTTAGTGCCGCCGCGCCGACCGCGTGCCGGTGAGCGCAAACGACCACCGGCGGCGCACCCATCACACTGTGCGATCTGCCTTACGCTTGCAAAGATCAATAGAGAGCGCCCGAAGGATTTGTCATGAGCACGTCGACCAAGGCTAAACCCGCGCCCGCGCACGATTACGTCGTCAAGGACATCGAGCTTGCCGAGTGGGGGCGTAAGGAACTCGCTATCGCCGAGACCGAAATGCCCGGGCTAATGGCGACCCGCGAAGAATACGGGCCGGAGCAACCGCTGCGCGGCGCACGGATTGCCGGTTCGCTCCACATGACCATCCAGACCGCGGTGCTGATCGAAACCCTCGCGGCGCTCGGGGCCGACGTCCGCTGGGCCTCCTGCAACATCTATTCGACGCAAGATCATGCCGCCGCCGCTGTTGCCGCCGGCGGCACGCCGGTCTTTGCCGTCAAAGGCGAGTCGCTCAAGGAATACTGGGAATACACCCATCGGATTTTCGAATGGTCCGATGGCGGCGCCCCCAACATGATTCTCGATGACGGCGGCGATGCAACGCTGCTCATGCATCTCGGCTCGCAAGCCGAACGCACGCCGAACGTGCTGCATCACCCCGGCAACGAGGAAGAAGAAGTGCTGTTCGCCGCCATCAAGGAGCGAATGGTGAAGCAGCCCGGCTGGTACACCAAGACCGCGAGCGCAATCAGAGGCGTCACGGAAGAGACAACAACGGGAGTGCACCGCCTTTACCAGATGGAAAAGGAGGGCAAGCTTCTCTTCCCTGCGATCAACGTCAACGACAGCGTGACCAAATCGAAATTCGACAACCTCTACGGCTGTCGCGAGTCGCTGGTCGACGGCATTCGCCGCGGCACCGACGTCATGATGGCGGGAAAGGTAGCGATGGTCGCGGGCTTCGGCGATGTCGGCAAAGGTTCAGCCGCTTCGTTACGCCAAGCCGGTTGCCGGGTGTTGGTTTCAGAAATCGATCCGATCTGTGCGCTGCAAGCGGCCATGGAAGGCTACGAAGTCGTGACCATGGAGGACGCAGCGCCGCGCGCCGACATCTTCGTCACCGCGACCGGCAATCTCGACGTCATCACCATCGATCACATCCGCGCGATGAAGCACCGCGCCATTGTCTGCAACATCGGGCACTTCGACAGCGAGATCCAGGTCGCGGCGTTGAAAAATCTGAAATGGTCCAACGTCAAGCCACAGGTCGATGAAATCGAATTTCCCGACGGCAAGCGCATCATCCTTTTGTCGGAAGGCCGCCTCGTCAATCTCGGCAATGCCATGGGACATCCGAGCTTCGTGATGTCGTCGTCGTTCACTAACCAGACGCTGGCGCAAATCGAGCTGTGGACCAATCCGGGCAAATATCAAAAGAAGGTCTACACGCTGCCGAAGCAACTCGACGAGAAAGTCGCGCGCCTGCACCTCGACAAGATCGGGGTGAAGCTGACGCAGCTGTCTCAGAAGCAGTCGACCTATATCGGGATCCCGGTCGAAGGGCCGTTCAAGACCGATCAATATCGCTATTGAGCTGAAGCCGGCACGACCGTGATGTGAGCTTTCGTCACGGGTCCGGTAAAGCCTAAAAAGGTGTGTCGGATGACAATGTCATCCGAGCGCTGTTTGGCATCGCCGCCGGCTAACGCGGCAATGCTCGCTTGGCACAGCGCGTCGCCTTCCAGGCAAACAAGCAAAAGTCCTTCACTCTTGCTGGCTGCACGGCCTACTGGGGACGACGGATCCACATTGAGTGGACGCGCGCCTGGTAAATAGAACGGCAGGCCGTCGATCAACGCCGCCGAACCCCAGAAC
>Ga0302177_10002457_pt1 | contig 13106 bp, 9 predicted proteins | sample I_Palsa_E1_2_FD_198780 | JGI IMG/M metagenome (GOLD analysis project Ga0302177, IMG submission 198780) | Peat permafrost microbial communities from Stordalen Mire near Abisko, Sweden - I_Palsa_E1_2 | ecosystem: Environmental > Terrestrial > Soil > Palsa > Peat permafrost | place: Sweden: Abisko... | reverse complement strand
AGTTTGATTGCACGGTTGACGTTGCTGTTCGGCGTATTGGCGCTGGTGTTGGCTTCGGTTGGCCTGTATGGCGTGACGGCTTATACCGTCGCACGAAGGACACCGGAGATCGGCATACGAATGGCACTCGGTGCGGGACGAGGCAGCGTCGTGAGGATGGTATTGCGCGAGGCTTTGTTGCAGGCTGGGGTTGGACTTGCTATCGGTTTGCCGATTGCTTTGCTGTGCGTGCGCCTCCTTAAGAAGCAGCTGTATGGAACAGGCGGCCAGGATCCGATGGTTCTTGTGGGGGCTGTTATGGTGTTGATCGTTTCTGCGTGCGTTGCCGGATTGATTCCTGCGCGACGTGCGGCCTCGACTGACCCAGTCAAGGCACTGCGGACTGAGTAACGCATACAACTGCGCCGATGCGAGTGGCGGCTAGATAGATCGGCACTTCGGATTGATCCGATGAAGTTCTAAAAGATGGAGCAAAGAATGATTGAGTTGAAACAGCTAGAGCGAAGTTACAAGACGGGTCATACGGAGACCTGGGTGTTGCGGCGCATCAATCTCACAATTCGTGAAGGCGAATTTGTAACTGTAATGGGTCCTTCTGGCGCCGGGAAATCTTCACTGTTGAATGTGCTGGCGATGCTGGACGATCAATGGAAGGGAGATTTTTACTTCGCGGGCGAAGCCGTTCATGCGATGAATCGCAAGCAGAGAGCTGAACTGGCGCGACGGCGAATTGGGATGGTGTTTCAGAGCTATCACCTGCTGGATGATCTGACGGTTGCGGAAAATATCGATCTTCCTCTGTCTTACAAAGACATTCCGAAGTTGGAGCGGCAAGCTTTGGTCGCAGATACACTGGATCGTTTCAATATCGTCGGAAAGAAAGATCTGTTTCCAAACCAGCTATCTGGTGGGCAGCAGCAGTTGGTGGGAATTGCGCGGGCCGTTATTCATAAGCCGGATCTTCTGCTGGCTGATGAGCCAACGGGAAATCTGCATTCGGAGCAGGCAAAGGAGATCATGCAGTTGTTTCGTAAGTTGAATGAAGAGGGTACGACAGTGGTTCAGGTGACGCACTCGGAGACGAACGCAGAGTATGGGTCACGGACGATTGAATTAAGAGACGGGTGGCTCTCTCGAGATACTGCAGGTCTTGTAACGGCTGAAGGAGTGGGGGTGCGCGCGTGAAAGGAAATACTTCACTGCTTCGTTGCTTCGGCGTGTTGGTGTTATTGGAGATGCCTTTGATGGCTCAGGTGCAGCAAGCTACTGTTACACAGACGGTGCCAACTCCGTCAGCACCTGCGTTGCGCCTGGATATTCCTCACTCTGACAATCCGGTGAATACTTATCGAGCCACGCTGGTGCCGAAACCTAATCTTGCAAATTCAGCGCGAATAGACGCACTGGTTAAGGATGGCGTGCTTGAGCTCAGTTTGAAAGATGCGATTTCGCTGGCCTTGGAGAACAATCTCGATATCGCAATTGCACGATACAACATTCCGATCGCGGCAGCCGACGTGTTGCGTACGCAGGCTGGCGGCTCGTTTCGCGGCGTCAATACAGGCGTGGTGCAGAATACGCCTGGCGGGGGTGTGGGCGGATTTGGTTCCGGGTCGAGTGGGGCAGGCGCCGGAGGTACGTCGGGAGGTGCTGGTGGCGCAGGCTCTGGTGCGTCGGGTCTGGTTTCTTCGACATTAGGTACGGGTACGACAGTTTCATCCTATGATCCGGCTCTCACTGGAACGTTCAGCATTGAACACTACGCCGAGCCGCTATCTAACACGATCGTTTATGGAGTTCCGCAGTTGCAGCAGAATACGACGACGGGAAATATTAGCTACGCACAGGCATTTCCTACAGGCACCTCGATTTCGGCAGTCTTCGACAACAATCGCGGAACGACAAATAGCCCGGAGAGTTTTCTGAATCCGACGCTGAATTCTTATTACCACTTTGCTCTACAGCAGCAACTGCTCGCGGGATTTGGCCTTGGGCCGAATCTCAGGTTTTTGCGAATCGCCAAGAATAATCAACGGATTTCGGATGAAGCTTTCAAGCTGCAGGTGGTGACTACGGTGACGCAGATTGCCAATATGTATTGGGATCTAGTTGCTGCTTACGAAGATGAGGGTGTCAAGAGCAGATCACTCGACTTTGCTCGTCAGGCGCTGGAGAGCGGGCAAAAGCAGCTGGCACTGCAAGCGATTCCGGCGATGGATGTTATGAAGGACGAAGCAGAAGAGGCGAGCCGTGAACAGGATCTGACGATTGCCAAGACGACTCTCCAGTTTCAGGAGTTGTTGATCAAAAATGCGTTGACGAAAAATCTGGATGATCCGATTCTGGAGGCGATGCCGGTACGGCCGACCGATCACAGTGCGATGACGGATACGACGGTGCAGGCTCCGACTGAGGATTTGACAGCGCGTGCATTGAAGGACCGGTTGGAGTTAGGGGAGTCTGATATCGATCTCGAGAACCGGCGGTTGAGCCGGGATGCAGCTCGCAATGCTCTGCTTCCGACGGTGGCGCTCACTGCGTACTACGGAGGTTCGGGGCTGGCGGGTTTGCAGAATCCTGAATCGGGTACGATCTCAACCTCTCCGACGGACTTTGGTGGAGCACTGAAGACTGCTTTCAACAATACCGCTCCCGATTACTATGTTGGGCTGACCGTCAATATCCCGTTGCGAAATCGAGTGGCGAAGTCGGACCAGTATCGAGCGGAGTTGGAGACAAGGCAGTCGGAGCTTCGGTTGCAGCAGTTGAAGAAGCAGATTCGCATTGAGGTTCGGAACGCTCAATACGCGCTGGAACAGAGCGAGGCGAGAGTGGTTTCAGCACGCAAAGGACGCGACCTGGCGCAGAAGACCTTCGATATTACCGCGAAGGAACAGGAGCTGGGTGCGGGGTCGAACTATCAAACGTTGACAGCGCGACGAGATCTTGCTGCGGCGGAGTCCACGCTGGTTGCGGCGATGACGGCATATCAAAAGGCTAAGATTGAAGTGGATCGCGCGGTCGGCTCTACGCTGGAAGCGAATGATATTTCTATAGAATCGGCGAAGACGGGCATTGCCCCGAGTGGGCAGTAGTGCGCAGGAGCAGGACATTATGTTGGCGGAGCGGATTGGCAAGAATGAGTTGGGTGCAGAAGATGCAGAGGCGTCGTGCAGACTCCTGATTGCGGATGACCAGCCGCATATTTTAGAAGCGTTGCGATTACTGCTGAAGCCGGAGGGCTATCAGTTGGAGATGGTGCGAACGCCGGCGCTTGTGCTCGATGCTTTGGCTCACGAGAGCTTCGATGGTGTCTTGATCGATCTCAACTACACACGGGATACGACCTCTGGACAGGAGGGATTAGATCTTGTGGCTCGGGTCAAGGAGATCGATGCGCAGCTTCCGGTTGTAGTGATGACAGCGTGGGGCAATATCGATCTTGCAGTGGAGGCGATGCGGCGTGGCGCGGGAGATTTCATTCAGAAGCCATGGGAGAACGCGCGGCTGCTGAGTATTCTGCGGACGCAGATGGAGCTGCACCGCAGCCAGAAGAAGATGCGGTGGCTGGAGGCAGAGAACCGCATCTTGAGGGCTGCGGGAGTGCCTGATTTTATAGCCACCGCAGCTTCGATGAGGCCGGTTCTGGAGACGATGGCACGGGTGGGGCCGTCGGATGCGAACGTTCTGATCACTGGGGAGCATGGCACTGGGAAAGAGGTGGTAGCGCAGACGCTGCACCGCTTGTCAACGCGCGCGGAAAGAACTCTGGTTGCCGTGAATACCGGCGCGCTTCCTGAGGGAACGTTCGAGAGCGAGTTGTTCGGACACGTAAAGGGCGCTTTCACGGACGCGCGCACCGATCGCATTGGGCGATTCGAGCTGGCAAGCGGCGGAACGCTTTTTCTGGATGAGATTGCTAATATCCCGGTGCGACAGCAGGCAAAGTTACTTCGCGTGTTGGAGACTGGGGAGTTGGAGCGGGTGGGGTCTTCGAAGACGCAGAGAGTGGATGTGCGGATGCTCTCCGCAACCAATGCGGATTTGCGTGCAGAGTGCGCGGCGGGACGTTTCCGTGAAGATCTGCTGTTTCGGCTTAACACTGTCGAGATTAGTCTGCCACCGCTGCGGGATCGACGTGAGGATATCCCAGCGTTGGCCGGACACTTCATGGCACGATACGCAGAACGGTATCGCAGAACGATTCAGGGACTGGAGCCGGCGGCCCTCCAGATAATGTTGCAGTATGGTTGGCCCGGAAATGTGCGCGAGCTTGACCATACCATCGAACGTGCGGTCTTGATGGCGCGGGGGGTGCATATTGAACCTGCGGACCTGGGGTTGAACACACAGAGGGGCGTAGCGGCGCAGAGTATGGACGAGATGAGCCTGGAGGCAGTGGAGGCCATATTGATTCGTAAGGCGCTTGCGCGTGCAAGTGGTAATGTGAGCCATGCAGCTGATGCGCTTGGATTGAGCAGAGGAGCGCTTTATCGCCGCATCGAAAAATATGGTCTCTGAAGATCCAGACGAGGAAATATCGAGCAATAACAAGAAGCTGACCCATATGCCGCTGGGCGGATCGAGTGGGCGGCTGAGTTTCGAAAAGAGGCTCAGGCTCTGGCTTGTTCTTCCCGGGCCGCCGATGCTTCTCTTGTGCTGGCTTCTGTTACGGCGGTACTCCGCTGATGCTCTTCTGCAGAGTATTGTTCTGCTCGGACTGGCGCTTGGCTGGATCTTTGCAGTCTCCGTTTTGATGGAGCAGATTATTCGACCACTGCAAACGCTGGCGAACGTCGTGGCCGCGTTGCGAGAGGATGATTTTTCCTTCAGGGCTCGCGGCGGTCGGAGAAATGACGCCATGGGCGATCTGGCGCTTGAGATCAACCGCCTTGCAGGAATGCTTCAGGCCCAACGCGCGAGTGCATTAGAGGCTATGGCATTGGTGGAGCGCGTCATGGAGTCGATGCAGTCGCCGGTGCTAGCGTTTGATACTGAGGGGCGGCTGAAGTTGCTCAATGCGGCCGGGGAGCGGGCGTTCGGGTTGGAGGTTCAAACTGCGCTTGGGCACTCAGCGGCAGAGTTGAGGCTGGAACAGTTGCTTGATGTAGCGGATGAGGAGGTAATGTCCTTTGGTAGCGGGCAGCAGTCGGTACGGTGGGTAGTGAAAAGGACTGGTTTTCGGCTTCGAGGGGTTCCACACACGCTATTCGTTTTGTCGGATGTGAGCGCTGCGTTGAGGGAAGAGGAGCGGCTGGCCTGGGAGAGGTTGATTCGTGTCCTGGGGCACGAGATTAATAACTCACTCACTCCCATTAAATCGATTGCAGGAAGTCTGCGGGGTAGGCTTGGGGCTTTGAGCAGTGCATCTGGTGAGAGTGCAGACTTTGAGAGGGGTCTAGAGGTAATTGAGAATCGCTCAGAGTCACTAAACCGATTTTTGCAAGCGTATCGGCAGTTGATGGGACTGCCGGCTCCACGGCTGGCACCTATGTCAGTCGCAGCTTTGGCGCAAAGGGTCGCGCTTTTGGAGAGACGGGTCTCTGTTACCGTTGAAGGTGCGGCCGACGTTTTGGTGCAGGTTGATGCTGATCATATTGAGCAGGCGCTGATCAATCTGGTTCGCAATGCGGCTGATGCCGCGCTTAGCCCAGATGAGATCCAAGAGGATCCCCATGTAACGATCGTTTGGACGACTACAGGTTCTGAGGTCGTCATTGGCGTTGTCGACAACGGTCCGGGTCTTTCCAACGCAAGCAACCTATTTGTCCCGTTTTATACGACGAAGCCTGGAGGCACGGGTATCGGTCTGGTTCTGGCGCAGCAGATCGCGCAGGCGCATCGAGGATCGGTGCAACTTGCCAATCGTACGGATGGCTTCAGCGGTTGCCGAGCCGAGCTTCGCTTGCCGCTTGGCCTATGAAGCAAATCGCTTTTCTCTTGCCGTAAATAAAGCGGATGTGCTGAGTGTGCCGCCTAGTCTGGTGATCTGTATTGCTCTTTTAATGGAGGTGGAAGCAAAGAGAGTATGCCAGAGTCTCATTCCCCGTGCAAAATAGCACAGTATCTAAATGAGGTGAGTCATGGCTTGTAAGGCTGAAGAACTAAGACAGATACCACTGTTTGCACTGCTGGACGATGAAGAGATTGGCGTACTGGCCGCACAGGTCGAGATTAAGAAGTTCGCCCCGCGCCAACGCATCTACAAACTGGGAGAGCCGGGGAAGCATGCGTACGTGATGATGTCCGGTGCGGTGCGAGTGACAACGGTCGACCAGGATCATCAGGAGGTGTTGGTAGATGAACCCCGCGACGGGGAATTTTTCGGCTTTGCATCGATGCTGGAGGATACGCCCCATCAAACTACTGCGCTCGCAATGGAAGAGACTGTGTGCGTGGAGGTGAGCCGCGATGACATCGTGGCTTTGGTGCAGCAGAAGCCAATGGCTGGGATGGATATGTTGACTGTCGTAAGCCGTCAATTTCACGCGTCGCAACAGCTGGTGCGACGCCGAGCCAGTCGCAATTCGAATGACGTGATTGAAGAAGAGATGAGTTTTGGAGACCGCATTGCCGACACGGTTGCGCGATTCGGCGGCTCGTGGACGTTCATCATTCTATTCGGCGTAGTTCTTGCGGTTTATGCTGCCACGAATATCGTGCTGAAGGGGAGAGCTTGGGACCCATATCCATTCATCTTGCTTAATTTGTTTCTTTCGATGCTGGCAGCTATTCAGGCTCCCGTGATTATGATGAGTCAAAACCGACAGGACACGAAGGACCGGGTGCGGGGGGAGTTGGACTACGATGTGAATCTTCGTGCCGAGTCCGAGATCCAAAATTTGTCGAGTAAATTGAATCTGCTGACGGATAAGATCGGAGACGTGGATGATCTTTTGCGGGACCATTTGAAGCTGAAGGAAGCGTCAGACCGAATTGCCTAGTGTCGTATAGGAGGATTACCGCATCGCACGATGTAGCTGGGAGCGTCCACGAATGGGGAGATTTTGAAATTGCCAAAATATTTTTTCATTGCGGTCGGTGGCGCACTTGGTTCTCTAGTGCGATTCTGGGTTGGCTCAATGATCACGAATCGATTTGGAGCGAAGTTTCCCTACGGGACTTTTATCGTCAATATGACGGCTTGCCTGATCATTGGATTTTCACTGGCTTTCCTGGGCCGGCGTACAGAGCTGAACATTGCCTGGAGATTTCTCATTCCGATAGGCTTCATCGGAGCCTACAGTACATTTTCAACCTTTGAATGGGAGACGTTTTCAAGTTTACAAACGGGAGCCTTCGTCGTGGCTGCCCTCTATGTCGTTCTAAGTTGCCTCCTCGGACTTGGAGCAGTGTGGTGCGGAGTTTTGATTGCCAGGCTCTTCTCGTAAGAACAAACAGTCGAGCGATCTCTTGACTCTATCAGCTCAAAGCCGCAGGTCGACGCATTCATTATGCAATGCGTCGACGTAGCCAGCTCGAGACTTCCTTGTGAGAACAATTTGAACAACCCTGAGTCGTTTATGCCGCCGTCTGTTTATAGAAAGGATAGTCCGTATATCCGTGCGCATCGCCACCGTAAAATGTGTCACGGTCGTATGGATTGAGCGGCAGACCCTTTTGAAGCCGTATCGGAAGATCTGGATTGGCAATGAAGGAACGGCCAAACACAACCAGATCCGCATGACCTTCTTTGAGAATCGCTTCCGCGCTGTCCCCATCAAAGCCACCCGCGGCAAGAATCTGACCTCGGAAGTGTTTCCCTAGTTCCAATGCAGCCACCGGCGGAAGCCCATCGCCGATCTCAATACTCCCGTTGATGCGCGGCTCAATGATATGGAGGTAGGCAAGAGAGTACTTGTTCGAATTCTCTGCGACGTAATCAAAGATCAAGACTGGATTGGAATCAGACATGCCGTTGAACTGCGTGCTTGGCGATATCCTGATTCCTACCTGACTACTACTCCAGACTGTGAGAACCGATTCCAGCACCTGAAACAGCAGGCGTGCCCGGTTTTCGGGAGAGCCGCCGTACTCATCTGTTCGCCGGTTACTGCCGTTTTGCAGAAACTGATCCAACAGGTATCCGTTGCCCGCATGAAGTTCAACTCCGTCGAATCCGGCTGCCTTTGCGTTGAGGGCGGCTTTGCGATAGTCCTCCAGCAGCGCCGGAATCTCCTCAATCTTCAGAGCGCGATTTGGCGTGACCTCGACCCACCCATTCTTGGTATGAGCTTTTCCTTCGTAGGCAACGCTCTCTGACGGCCCGACAGGGGTCGCACCCTCGGTAATATCAACGTGGCTCGTGCGTCCAACGTGCCAGAGTTGAATAATAATCTTTCCACCCTTTGCATGAACGGCATCTGTAATACGACGCCATCCTGCTACCTGAGTGTCTGAGTAGATCCCAGGAGCACCAAGATACCCGCGAGACGTAACGGAGATAGTTGTCGCCTCCGAGATGATCAATCCACCCTTTGATGCGCGTTGAGTGTAGTACTCAAGCATCAAGTCACCCGGGATGTCTCCTGGTGTTTCCGAGCGAAGCCGGGTGAGGGGAGCCATCACAACCCTGTGACCGAGTTCGATTGAGCCAAGCTTTACGGGCTCAAACAATTTTGTATTCTGCTGCGTAACCATAGATCTCTCCTTCGTCGAGCGGTAAACCACATAATGTGTACGACCGTATTAGTAGATGAATGTAGCTTTGTTGAGGATTCATACGAGGCCTAAAAAGTTCGACGGCCATCGAACTGCCGGAATACCCGTCTTTATCTCTAAACGCGAATCTTCTTTGTTGGATGCTCAGTGCAGGATAAAAACTACCTTTCGCGCTCTACAGACTCAGGTTAGGACTCGTTATCATCGGAGTCTGAAGGAGCCTACTTTGAAAGATTTTTCACTTGAGGAAAACCGATGATCGGGAACTCCTCAAAGGCAACAACTACGGAGGAGGCAGCCCACCTCTCCCTTGAGGTTGGCCGGCTGCTGCTAGCCAATGGTGCTGATACGGCCCACGCCAGGGAAGCAGTGGAACGCTTCGCACGAGGGATCGGTTACGAAGTACATCTGCTAATCACCTACGAAACGCTCCTGCTTACTTTAATCGCAGGCGACGAGTTTCGTACCAAGGTTGGCTCGCATGTCCCGGCGACGTCCGTGAATATGACCGCGATGGAAAGCCTCAACCGAATTGTCGACGAGGCCTCATCGGGCCTTTTAGACGCAGTCACAGCGGATTCGCAGCTAAGGGCTTTGGAGCAGGTCAAGCCAATGTACCCGTGGTGGCTCGTCGCTGCTTCGCTCGGCCTGACGGGAGCGAGCCTCTCCAAACTCTTTGGAGGCGATTGGCCCGTCTTCGCCACGGTCTATATAGCTTCTACTGTCGGAACTGCACTACGCCTGCAATTGGGACGCTGGCGGGTCCATCTATTAATAATTTCATTCCTCACCGCTCTCGTGAGTGGCATTATCGGAGGCGTAGGGATGCGTTTGCATCTAGGCGCCATTCCAGCTTTATGCCTCATAGCGCCGGGAATGATTCTGGTTCCTGGAGTTCCTCTCATTAACAGCATTCGTGACGCCATCAGTAACAATATGGCCCTAAGCCTTGCCAGGCTGTCCTTCTCCATACTGGTTGTGGTTGCCATAGCCCTGGGGCTTTTTGCTGCAACGGTCGTGACGGGAGTTGGCATTCCTGTGTCGGACTCCTCGCCACTGCTCCCAATTCCGGAAGACGCTGTGTTCTCCGCACTGACGACAATTGGTTATGTATTCCTCTTCAACGTCACGGCGCGCGTTGCATGGGCATGCGTTCTATGCGGCGTATGCTGTCACGCGCTTCGCACCGCCCTGATGCACCTCGGGCTCGACATTATAAGCGGCACCTTAATCGGCTCGATGGTGGCAGGCGTGCTCGCTCACCTATTTTCAGTGGCTTTCTGGACCGCTCCGACTACCTTCGCATTTCCAAGCGCCGTAGCTCTGGTTCCGGGTTCATACGCGTTTCGCGCGGTCATCGGAGGCATTCATATCCTTCGTTCTGGGGCAAATGCCCCCGGACCGCTCGTCGCAGAGACGATGTCGCTCGTCATCTATACAGTTGTTCTGACCTCCGCGATTGCCCTGGGCTTGGCGATTGCATTGGCAGTGCCGTTACCCAGTTGGTATCGGAGACAGAATCAGTCGCATCCATAGATGCAATTCAAGAATGCGATTCAAGAACTTCAGCCATTAGGAAAGACCATCTTCTTCACATCGACGACCTGATCGAAAGTCTTCTCGTCGATCCATCCAGTTGCCAGCGCAGCCTGTTTCAGGGTCGTCTCTTCGTCGAGAGCTTTATGGGCAATCTTAGAAGCCTTGTCGTAGCCAATCACAGGACTCAGCGCGGTCACCAACATCAGCGAGTTCTGAACGAACTGGGCGATGCGCTTTTCATTCAGCGTGGTCCCCTCGATGGAGTAGACCCGGAACTTCTCGCATCCATCGGCCAGAATCCGAGCCGAATGAAGAAAGTTGTTGATAATGATCGGCCGCATCGCATTCAGCTCGAAATTTCCTTGCGATCCGGCGAATGCCACGGCCGAATCATCTCCGATGACCTGAATGCAGATCATAACCATCGCCTCGCACTGCGTTGGATTCACCTTCCCAGGCATAATCGACGAACCAGGTTCATTCGCGGGCAGCACCAGTTCGCCGAGGCCACACCGCGGGCCGGATGCCAGCCACCGCATATCATTTGCAATCTTCATCAGTGCGACTGCAAGGGAGCGCAGCGCAGCGTGAGCGTTGACCATCGCGTCAAGCGATCCCTGTGCGGCAAATTTGTTGGGAGCTGTAATAAAAGGCAGTCCTGTTAGTTCCACAATCTTCGCGGCTATCTCCTCCCCAAAGTGAGGCGGAGCATTCAGCCCCGTCCCAACTGCGGTACCGCCAGCGGCCAACTGGTAGATACCTTGAAGAGACCTGTCGATCAACTCAATTGCGTCGCGAAGCTGAACAGCGTAACCAGACCACTCCTGGCCAACTGTCAGTGGAACAGCATCTTCGAGGTGTGTACGGCCAATCTTGACGACATCCTTCCATTTTTCCGCTTTGTCTTCGATTGCCGAAGCCAGCGCCTCCACCCTTGGCAGCAGATACTTCTTCACCTCAAGAGCACTGGCAATGTGCATCGCGGTTGGAAAGGTGTCATTAGACGACTGCGCCATATTGACGTGGTCATTGGGATGGATAGGCGTTTTACTTCCAAGTACTCCGCCGAGCAACTGGATCGCGCGATTCGAGATCACCTCGTTGACGTTCATGTTGGATTGGGTTCCAGACCCGGTTTGCCAAACATAAAGGGGAAACTCGCTATCCAACTTTCCAGCGATGACCTCGTCGGCGACCGCCGAAATCGCAGCCGCCTCCCACTGATTAAGCCGACCAGCAGCGGCATTCACCAGGGCGGCTGCTTTCTTTACATAGCCGTAAGCGTGGTAAACCTGCTTTGGCATGTGGTCTTCCCCAATGGCAAAGTGGATTAGGGACCGTGCGGTCTGGGCGCCCCAATAGTGATCTGCCGGAACCTCAACTTCGCCCATTGAGTCTGTCTCTTTTCGTATTCCGTTAGCACCAATCCCGATTGGAATTTGCCTTAGCTCATAGCTTTCTTCGATAGCCATTGATCACCCCTGTTGCTGATTGAAATCGCGCGCAGGTCATCCGAGATTCTGTATGCTCGAACCTCTCTCGGTTGGATGCGTTAGTAGTTCAAGCGCACGTACGGCCGGTAGACAGGTTCCCAAACATATTCGCGGAGTTCCTTCTCGAAGGATTTGTCATCCACACTTGCAATCCCCTCGGCGATCGCCTGTCTCCCAACTGCCGCGGCAACCTTTAGCGCAACTGAGCGAGAGTCCGCAATAGGCGGCAGAAGAGTAGCCTCTTTGTTCGTCTGTATCGGAGAAAGTGCTGCGAGAGCCTTGGCGGCGGCCATAATCATCCCATCCGATACCCGCTTTGCCTTTGACGTCAAAATCCCCAGAGCAAGACCTGGAAAGATATAGGAGTTGTTCGTCTGTGCAAACTGCACTGCCTTGCCGTTGACCTCCATGGGAGGATACGGGCTCCCAGTACCAATCAGAGCGCGGCCATTTGTCCATTTCGTAAGGTCAGCGGGAGTGGCTTCACTTTTGGAAGTGGGGTTAGACAATGGAAAGATGGCGGGCTGATCCGTATGCTTTGCCATCTCGCGCACAATCTCCTCGGTAAACGCACCCGCTTGGCTCGAGACTCCGATGAGAACCGTCAGCTTAGCGTTGCGAAATACATCCAGGAGCGAAACCTGCTGTGGATCGGAGATCTTCCATCTTTCGATATCAGATTTCTTTCTCGCATAGCGAGTCTGGTCGGGCCGCAAGCCGGCTTGTCCTTCGAAAATCAACCCATAGCGATCGACCGCATAAAACTGCTTATGAGCTTCTTCTTCAGTTAATCCATCCTCTTTCATGGAAGCTAAAAGGAGATTGGCAATGCCGATTCCAGCGGAGCCAAAGCCCAGAAAACCGATTCTTTGTTCCTTCATCGGTATTCCGGTTGCCGTCACCGCTCCCAACACGGTGGCTGTCGCTACCGCCGCTGTTCCCTGAATATCGTCATTAAAGGTGCAAAGCTGGTCGCGGTACCGTTCCAGCAGGCGGCTGGCATTCGATCCAGCAAAGTCTTCCCATTGCAGAAGAATATGCGGCCAGCGCCGCTTCACCGCAGAGACGAAGGCATCCACGAAGTCGTCATATTCCTGTCCACGCACGCGTTTGTTACGCCATCCTATATAGATAGGGTCCTTAAGGCGCTCTTCGTTGTCCGTACCCACGTCAAGAAGGATCGGCAGACAGTGTTCCGGAGGAACACCAGCCAACGCCGTATACAGAGCCATCTTTCCGATTGGAATTCCCATTCCTCCTGCCCCTTGGTCGCCAAGGCCGAGTATCCGCTCGCCATCACTCACAACGATGCACCGCACCATGTCATAGCGGGAGTCGGCAAGCATTTGGTCGATTCGACCCTTGTTGGGATAGCTGATGAAGAGGCCACGCGGCTTTAGCCAGGTTTCGCTG
>Ga0302177_10002452_pt1 | contig 13120 bp, 6 predicted proteins | sample I_Palsa_E1_2_FD_198780 | JGI IMG/M metagenome (GOLD analysis project Ga0302177, IMG submission 198780) | Peat permafrost microbial communities from Stordalen Mire near Abisko, Sweden - I_Palsa_E1_2 | ecosystem: Environmental > Terrestrial > Soil > Palsa > Peat permafrost | place: Sweden: Abisko... | reverse complement strand
GCCTGCCCCTCATCCAGGAGCTTGCGAAACATCTCCACCCCGGTGCAGATCGTCTTGGCCGTGGCCTTCAGCCCGATGATCTCCACCTCATCATTGACCTTCACCACCCCGCGCTCGATGCGCCCCGTGACCACCGTGCCGCGCCCGGAGATCGAAAATACATCCTCCACCGGCATCAGAAAGGGCTTGTCCACATCGCGCTTGGGCACCGGGATGTAGCGATCCATCTCCTCCACCAGCTTGATCACCGAGCCCACGCCCATATCGCTCTTGTCCCCCTCCAGCGCCTTGAGCGCACTGCCAATCACGATCGGGGTCTTCTCGCCCGGAAACTTGTACACCGTCAGCAGCTCTCGCACCTCCATCTCCACCAGCTCGAGCAGCTCCTTGTCATCCACCATGTCCGCCTTGTTCATGAACACCACGATGTAGGGCACCCCGACCTGGCGCGCCAGCAGTATGTGCTCGCGCGTCTGCGGCATCGGCCCGTCGGCCGCCGACACCACCAGGATCGCCCCATCCATCTGCGCGGCCCCCGTGATCATGTTCTTCACGTAATCCGCATGCCCCGGACAGTCCACGTGCGCGTAGTGGCGCGCCTTGCTCTGATACTCCACGTGCGCGGTGGAGATCGTGATCCCGCGCGCCTTCTCCTCCGGGGCCTTGTCGATCTGATCGTATGCCATGAAGGTCCCACCGTGCGTCTCGGCCATCACCTTCGTGAGCGCCGCCGTCAGCGTCGTCTTGCCATGATCCACATGCCCGATCGTGCCTACGTTCACGTGCGGCTTGTTGCGCTCAAATTTTTCTTTCGACATGTCTTAGGACCCCTGAACTATCTCGTCACTGCAACCAATGAATATCGCAACCCAACATCACATCATCGAGCGGCATTCAAGCAAACCGTGTCATCTGAAGCTTGATGGATACATACGAGTTTATTTTCGTAATGAAAATAAACTCGTATGTATCCATCAAACTTGACTTGGCACATTTCGCTTGGATCCCGCTCTATTTCTTGATGATGGTCTCGGCGATATTCGATGGCACTTCCATGTACTTCGCAAACTCCATCGTGAACGTGGCGCGGCCCTGGCTCATCGAGCGCACCGTAGTCGCGTAGCCGAACATCTCTGACAAGGGCACCTCGGCCGTCACGGTCTTGCCCGCGGGCGTGTCGTCCATGCCCATGATCTGGCCGCGGCGGCGATTCAGGTCGCCAATCACATCGCCCATGTATTCCTCGGGCGTGACCACCTCAACCTTCATGATCGGCTCGAGAATGATCGGCTTGGCACGCCGGAAACCATCCTTGAAACCGAAGATCGCAGCCATGCGGAACGAGATCTCGTCGGAATCGACATCGTGATACGAGCCGTCGAACAGCGTGACCTTCACATCAACGACCGGATAGCCGGCGATGACGCCGGTGCTGACGGCCTCGTTGATGCCCTTCTCGACCGCCGGAATGAATTCGCGCGGCACCGAGCCGCCAGTGATGCCGTTGATGAACTCCACGCCCTTGCCGGTCTCGTTGGGCTCGAGCTTGAGCCATACGTGCCCGTACTGGCCACGGCCACCGGACTGCTTGACGTGCTTGCCCTCGGACTCGACCCGCCCGCGGATCGTCTCGCGATAGGCGACCTGCGGCTTGCCGACGTTGGCCTCTACCTTGAACTCGCGCTTCATGCGATCGACGATAATTTCCAGGTGCAACTCGCCCATGCCGGAGATGATGGTCTGGCCGGACTCCTCATCGGTTGAAACGCGGAACGACGGGTCCTCTTTGGCCAGCCGCTGCAGCGCCATGCCCATCTTCTCCTGATCCGCCTTGGTCTTGGGCTCCACGGCCACCGAGATGACCGGCACCGGGATCACCATCTTCTCGAGCGTGATGACATCGTCCAAATCGCAGAGCGTATCGCCGGTAATCACGTCCTTGAGGCCCACAGCCGCGGCGATGTCCCCGGCGCGCACTTCCTTGATCTCGCTGCGCTCATTGGCGTGCATCTGCAGCAGTCGGCCGATGCGCTCCTTCCTATCCTTGGTCGGCACGTAGACCGTGTCGCCGGAATTGAGCGTGCCTGAATAGACGCGAAAGAAGGTCAGGTTGCCGACGAAGGGATCGTTCAGAATCTTGAATGCGAGGGCGGCGAAGGGCTCGTCATCGTCCGCATGGCGCGTGATGGGCTCACCGTGCGCGTCGATGCCCGGTGTCGCCGGCATCTCGTTCGGGGAGGGCATGAACTCTATGACTGCATCAAGCAGCGCCTGCACGCCCTTGTTCTTGAACGCCGTGCCGCACATGCACAGCACCACCTCGTTCTTGAGCGAGCGCGCCTTCAGACCGCGCTTGATCTCTGCGTCGGTCAGTGACTCGCCTTCGAGGTATTTGGTCAGCAACTGCTCATCGCCTTCGGCTGCCGCCTCGATCATCTTGGCGCGATACTCTTCGCATTGCGCCAGCATCGCTGGCGGCACGTCGCGGTATTCGAACTTCATGCCCTGGGTTTCCATGTCCCAGTAGATCGCCTTCATCTTGATGAGGTCGACCACGCCCTCGAAATCTTCCTCGGCGCCGACCGGCAGCTGGATCGGCACCGGGTTGGCGCGCAGGCGCGTGCGGATCATCTCCACGCAGCGCAGGAAATTCGCCCCGGCGCGATCCATCTTGTTGATGAAGGCGATGCGCGGCACGCGATAGCGGTTCATCTGCCGCCAGACCGTCTCGGACTGCGGCTGCACGCCGGCCACCGAGTCGAACAATGCCACCGCACTATCCAGTACGCGCAGCGAGCGCTCGACTTCGATCGTAAAGTCCACGTGTCCCGGCGTATCGATGATATTGATGCGATGCTCGGGGAAGTTCTTCTCCATCCCCTTCCAGAAACACGTGGTTGCGGCCGAGGTGATCGTGATGCCGCGCTCCTGCTCCTGCTCCATGTAGTCCATCACGGCCGCGCCATCGTGCACTTCGCCGATCTTGTGCGAGACGCCGGTGTAGAACAGGATGCGCTCGGTCGTCGTCGTCTTGCCGGCGTCGATATGCGCCGAGATGCCGATGTTCCGGTAGAACTCGATGGGCGTCGCGCGTGGCACGATGTCGTCCTGCGGCTCTGCGCTTACCAGCGGTAGTGCGCGAAGGCCTTATTGGCCTCGGCCATGCGATGCGTGTCCTCGCGCTTGCGCACCGCCGCGCCGCGATTCTCGGCCGCATCGAGCAACTCGTGCGCGAGCCGGAACGCCATCGATTTCTCCGTGCGATCGCGCGCGGCCTCGATGACCCAGCGCATCGCGAGGGTCTGGCGGCGACTGGAGCGAACCTCGACCGGCACCTGGTAGGTCGCCCCGCCGACGCGGCGTGACTTCACCTCGACCACCGGCTTGACGTTGTCGAGCGCCTGCGACAGCAGCTCGAGCGCCTCGGCCGGCGCACGGCCGGTCTTCTCGGTGATGCGCTCGATGGCGCCATAGAGTATGTGCTCTGCAGCAGATTTCTTGCCGCTCTGCATGACGACGTTCATGAACTTCGCCAGCATGTCGCTGTTGAATTTCGGGTCCGGCAGAATGGTGCGGCTCGGCGCCGCGGCGCGACGTGACATCCTTGAAGTACCTCTATTTCTTGGGGCGCTTGGCGCCGTATTTCGAGCGGCCCTGCTTGCGGTTGCCCACGCCCGCACAATCGAGAGTGCCGCGCACCGTGTGATAGCGCACGCCCGGCAGGTCCTTGACACGGCCACCGCGGATCAGCACTACCGAGTGCTCCTGCAGATTGTGGCCTTCGCCGCCGATATAGCTCGAGACCTCGTAGCCGTTGGTCAGGCGTACGCGGGCGACCTTGCGCAGCGCGGAGTTGGGTTTCTTCGGCGTGGTCGTATAGACGCGCGTGCAAACGCCGCGCTTTTGCGGCGAGGCGCCCAGCGCCGGTACCTTGGTTTTCTCCGCTGGCAACCGGCGTGGTTGGCGGATTAGTTGACCTGTAGTGGCCATTCGGACTCCAGCACTCCAATCATTTTAATGAGGCGGCCAATTGAGACGCGCCGGGCCGTCCCTGTGCGGGGACGGCCCGGCGCGCTCGGATCTATTTTGGGTCAGGCAGTCAATGGGCCGGACCGACAAAGGCCGGCGATTCTAGGTAGCAGACGCTGTTTAGTCAATGTATTGCTGCGTCGCACCGCACCCGGCGCGCACGGACCACAAGCTCCATGGCGCGCCGGGAATGCATGCCGGGCTAACCCGCGGTGCTTTCTTCCTCGCTGACCGGGGCATCCTCCATCTCGCCGACCGCGCCGCCGACGTCCATGAAGCTGCGCCGGCCGCTCTCATCGAGCTTGCGCCGCCGGTGGGCATGAGCCGCGAAGCCCGTGCCGGCCGGAATCAGACGCCCGACGATGACGTTCTCCTTGAGCCCGCGCAGATCGTCCTTCAGGCCCCGCACCGCCGCTTCGGTCAGCACGCGCGTCGTCTCCTGGAATGATGCCGCCGATATGAACGACTCGGTCGCCAGCGATGCCTTGGTGATGCCGAGCAACACGGGCTGCAATTGCGCCGCCTGCTTGCCATCGCTTTCGACACGATCATTGATGTCGAGCGCCCGTGAGCGATCGATCTGCTCGCCGCGCAGCAGCGTGGTCTCCCCGATCGTGACCACCTCGGTCTTGCGCAGCATCTGGCGGATGATCACCTCGATGTGCTTGTCATTGATCTTGACGCCCTGCAGGCGGTAGACGTCCTGGATCTCGCGCACCAGATAGTTCGCGAGCGCCTCGACGCCCTGTAGCCGCAGAATGTCATGCGGATTGGGCTCGCCGTCCGCGATGACCTCGCCGCGCTCGACCGTCTCGCCCTCGAACACGTTGAGCTGGCGCCATTTCGGAATCAGCTCCTCGTACTTCTCGCCATCATCGCTGGTGATGACCAGTCGCCGCTTGCCCTTGGTCTCCTTGCCAAAGCTGACCGTACCGCTCTTCTCCGCGAGGATCGCAGGATCCTTGGGCTTGCGTGCCTCGAACAGATCCGCGACGCGCGGCAGACCGCCGGTGATATCACGGGTCTTCGAGGACTCCTGCGGAATGCGCGCGATGATGTCGCCGATGGACACCTTGGCGCCATCCTCGAGATTGATCAGCGCACCGGCTGGCAACGTGTAGACCGCAGGAATTGCGGTATTGGCGAATGTGACTTCCTTGCCCCTGGAATTGAGCAACTTGATCGTGGGCTTAAGGTCCTTGCCGCCGCGCTGCTTCGCATCCATGACTACGGTAGAGGACAGTCCGGTCACCTCATCGACCTGCGAGGTGACCGTCATGCCGTCGACGAAGTCCTGAAACTTGATGAAGCCCGCGACCTCGGTCACGACCGGGTGCGTATGCGGATCCCAGGTGGCCACCACCTGACCACCCTTGACCACGGCGCCCTCCTTCGCAGTGATGGTCGCGCCGTAGGGGATCTTGTAGCGCTCGCGCTCGCGGCCGAATTCATCGACCACACCGATCTCGCCCGAGCGCGATACGGCCACCAGGTGACCCTTCTCGTGCTCGACAGTTTTGATGTGATGAAAGCGCAATGTGCCCTTGTTGCGAATCTCGACGCTGCTGGCGGCCGCGGCCCGCGAGGCCGCGCCACCGATATGAAACGTACGCATCGTCAACTGCGTCCCCGGCTCGCCGATCGACTGCGCGGCGATTACACCGACGGCCTCGCCGATGTTGATCAGCCGCCCACGCGCGAGGTCGCGCCCGTAGCACTTGCCGCACACGCCGTAGCGTGTCTCGCAGGTGATCGGCGAGCGCACGTTGATCTGATCGACGCCTTCCTGCTCGAGCAGACGCACCAGGTGCTCATCGAGCAATGTGCCGGCACCGACCAGCAGGGTGTCCTTGCCGGGTCGGTGTACATCGGTCGCGGTCACACGTCCGAGCACGCGCTCGCCCAGACCCTCGACCACATCGCCACCTTCGACCAGCGGCGCCATCACGAGCCCGTTGACGGTGCCGCAATCCTCCTCGGTCAGCACGAGGTCCTGCGCCACGTCGACCAGTCGGCGAGTCAGATAGCCGGAGTTGGCCGTCTTGAGCGCCGTATCGGCCAGACCCTTGCGCGCGCCGTGCGTGGAGATGAAGTACTGCAATACATTGAGTCCTTCGCGGAAGTTCGCCGTGATCGGGGTCTCAATGATCGAGCCGTCAGGCTTGGCCATCAGGCCGCGCATGCCGGCGAGCTGCCGGATCTGCGCCGCCGAACCGCGCGCGCCCGAGTCGGCCATCATGAAGATCGAGTTGAAGGACTTCTGCCGCTGCTTGACGCCGCGGCTGTCGATCGCTTCCTCGGTGCCGAGCTTCTCCATCATCGCCTTGGCGACCTGATCGTTCGCGCGCGACCAGATGTCCACCACCTTGTTATAGCGCTCGCCGTTGGTCACGAGACCCGAGGCATACTGATCCTGGATTTCCTTGACCTCACGATCGGCGGCCGCGACCAGCTTGGTCTTCTGCTCCGGAATCACGATATCGTCGATGCCGAAGGACACCGCCGATCGGGTCGCATAATGAAAGCCCATGTACATAAGCTGGTCGGCGAAAATGACGGTCTCCTTTAGGCCGAGCACGCGATAGCAGGCATTGATGCAGGCCGAGATCGCCTTCTTCGTCATGTCCTGGTTGATGATGTCGAAGCTCAGCCCGCGCGGCAGTATCTCCGAGAGCAAGGCACGACCGACCGTGGTGGCCACCAGCCGGCGGCGCGCCGTGAGCTCGCCGTCCTGCTGCACATACTCCTGCAGGCGCACCTTGACCTTGGCCTGCAGATCGACCGTGCGGCTCTCGTAGGCGCGATGCGCCTCCTGCACGTCGGTGAAGAACATGCCTTCGCCGGTCGCCCCGACGCGCTCGCGCGTCAGGTAGTACAGACCGAGCACCACGTCCTGCGAGGGCACGATGATCGGATCGCCATTGGCGGGCGAGAGAATGTTGTTCGAGGACATCATCAGCGCGCGTGCCTCGAGCTGCGCCTCGAGCGACAAGGGCACGTGCACGGCCATCTGATCGCCGTCAAAGTCGGCGTTGAAGGCTGTGCAGACCAGCGGATGCAACTGGATCGCCTTACCCTCGATGAGCACCGGCTCGAAGGCCTGGATGCCCAGGCGGTGCAGCGTCGGGGCGCGGTTGAGCAGTACGGGATGTTCGCGGATGACTTCCTCGAGTATGTCCCAGACCTCCGGGCCTTCGCGCTCGACCAGGCGCTTGGCCGCCTTGATGGTCGAGGCCTCACCACGCAATTGCAGTTTGTGAAAGATGAAGGGCTTGAACAGCTCGAGCGCCATCTTCTTCGGTAGACCGCATTGATGCAGGCGCAGCGTCGGGCCGACCACGATGACCGAGCGACCCGAGTAATCCACGCGCTTGCCGAGCAGATTCTGGCGAAAGCGCCCCTGCTTGCCCTTGATCATGTCCGCGAGCGACTTCAACGGGCGACGATTGGTGCCCGTGATCGCCCGTCCACGCCGCCCGTTGTCGAGCAGCGCATCGACCGCCTCCTGCAGCATGCGCTTCTCGTTGCGCACGATGATGTCGGGCGCCGACAATTCCAGCAGCCGGCGCAGGCGGTTGTTGCGGTTGATGACGCGCCGATACAGATCGTTCAGGTCGGAGGTCGCGAAGCGGCCGCCGTCCAGCGGCACGAGCGGGCGCAGGTCCGGCGGCAGGACCGGCAGCACGGTCATGACCATCCATTCGGCTTTATTACCCGACTCGATGAACGACTCAATCAGTTTCAGGCGCTTGGACAGGCGCTTGAGTTTGGTCTCCGAGGCGGTCGCGGCCATGTCCTCGCGCACCTTGATGATCTCGGATTTGAGCTCCATGGTGCGCAACAACTCGAACACGGCCTCGGCGCCCATGCGCGCGTCGAACTCATCACCGTGCTCTTCGATCGCCTCCAGATACATCTCATCGGTCAGCAGCTGACCGCGCTGCATCGGCGTCATACCTGGATCGATGACGACGAAGGCCTCGAAGTACAGCACGCGCTCGATCTCGCGCAGCGTCATGTCGAGCATGAGTCCGATGCGCGAGGGCAGGGACTTGAGAAACCAGATGTGCGCCACCGGGCTCGCGAGCTCGATGTGGCCCATGCGCTCGCGGCGCACTTTGGATTGCGTGACTTCTACGCCGCACTTCTCGCACACGACGCCGCGATGCTTCAGGCGCTTGTACTTGCCGCACAGGCACTCGTAGTCCTTGACCGGGCCAAAGATCTTGGCGCAGAACAACCCATCGCGCTCCGGCTTGAAGGTGCGATAGTTGATCGTCTCGGGCTTGCGGACCTCCCCGTACGACCAGGCGCGCACCATCTCGGGCGAGGCCAGGCCGATCTTGATCGAGTCGAAGTGCTCGAGCGGAGTCTGCTGCTTGAAGAGCTTGAGTAGATCTTTCATGAATTCACCTTGAGGCTGTAGCCTCAGTCCTGCTCGAGTTCCATATTGATTCCGAGCGAGCGGATTTCCTTGACCAGCACGTTGAAGGACTCGGGCATTCCGGCCTTCATCTCGTGGTTGCCATCGACGATGCTCTTGTACATCGCGGTGCGCCCGATCGTGTCGTCCGACTTGACCGTGAGCATTTCCTGCAATGTATAGGCCGCGCCGTAGGCCTCCAGTGCCCAGACTTCCATCTCGCCGAAGCGCTGCCCGCCGAACTGCGCTTTGCCGCCGAGCGGCTGCTGCGTGACCAGGCTGTAGGGTCCGGTCGAGCGCGCGTGCATCTTGTCATCGACCAGGTGGTTGAGCTTGAGCATGTACATGTAGCCCACCGTGACCTGCCGATCGAAGCGCTCCCCGGTGCGGCCATCGTAGAGCCAGGTCTGACCCGATAATGGCACCCCCGCGAGCTCCAGCAGCCCCTTGATGTCGCTCTCACCGGCGCCATCGAACACCGGCGTTGCCATCGGCACGCCTTCCCTGAGATTGCGCGCCAGCTCGAACAATTCCTTCTCGTTGAACTCGCCGAAACGCTCCTTCTGTCCACCGGTCTGGTTGTAGATCTGCTCAAAGAGCTCGCGCAGCTCCGAGGCCTGCGCCTGCGCATCGAGCAATCGCCCGATCTTCAGTCCCAGACCCTTCGCGGCCCAGCCCAGATGTGTCTCGAGCACCTGCCCCACGTTCATGCGCGAGGGCACGCCCAACGGATTGAGCACGATGTCGACCGGCGTGCCATCCTCCAGATACGGCATGTCTTCCACCGGCACGATGGTCGAGATCACGCCCTTGTTGCCGTGCCGACCGGCCATCTTGTCGCCCGGCTGCACGCGGCGCTTCACGGCCAGATAGACCTTGACCATCTTGAGCACGCCGGGCGCGAGATCATCGCCGGCGGTGATCTTGGCGCGCTTCTCCTCGAGGCGCTTGTCGAAGGCTTTCTGCTGCGTCTGGATGCGCTCGGCGGCAGCCTCGAGCTGCGCATTGGCCTCCTCCTCATCGACGCGAATCTGGAACCATTCCTCCCGCGGCAGCGAATCGAGGTACTCGGCGTTGATCTTGGTGCCGCCCTTGAGCTTCTTCGGGCCGCCGGCGGCGGTGTGATTGAGCAGCATGCCGCGCACGCGCTGGAACAGATCCTCCTCGAGGATGCGGCGCTGATCCTGCAGGTCCTTGCGCACGCGCTCGATCTCGGCCTTCTCGATTGACTGCGCGCGCGAATCCTTCTCGATGCCGTCGCGCGTGAATACGCGCACGTCGATCACGGTGCCGTCCATGCCCGGAGGCACGCGCAGCGACGTGTCCTTCACGTCGGAAGCCTTCTCGCCGAAGATCGCCCGCAGCAGTTTCTCCTCCGGCGTCAATTGCGTCTCGCCCTTGGGCGTGACCTTGCCGACCAGAATGTCGCCGGCCCGCACCTCGGCGCCGATGAAGGCGATTCCCGCCTCATCGAGCTTGGCCAGCGCCGCATCGCCGACATTGGGAATATCGGCCGATATCTCTTCCGGACCGAGCTTGGTGTCGCGCGCAACGCAGGTAAGCTCCTCGATGTGGATCGTCGTGAAGCGATCCTCCTGCACCACGCGCTCGGAGATCAGGATCGAATCCTCGAAGTTGTAGCCGTTCCAGGGCATGAACGCGACCAGCATGTTCTGGCCGAGCGCGAGCTCGCCCAGGTGCGTCGAGGGCCCGTCGGCGAGCACATCGCCGCGCGCGATCGAATCACCGGCATTGACCAGCGGGCGCTGATTGATGCAGGTGTTCTGGTTCGAGCGCGTGTACTTGGTCAGATTGTAAATGTCCACGCCCGGCTCCCCGGCCAGCGTCTCATCGTCGTTCACGCGCACCACGATGCGCGAGGCGTCGACCGAGTCGACCGAGCCGCCACGGCGCGCGATCACGGCCACACCCGAATCGATCGCCACGGGCCGTTCCATGCCCGTGCCCACCAACGGGGTCTGCGAGCGCAGCGTCGGCACTGCCTGGCGCTGCATGTTCGATCCCATGAGCGCGCGATTGGCATCATCGTGCTCGAGGAACGGGATCAGCGAGGCGGCCACCGAGACGATCTGCTTGGGCGAGACATCCATATAGTTGATGCGCGCGCGCGGCATCAGCGTGAACTCGCTCTGGAAGCGGCACGAGACCAGATCATCGGCGAGCTCGCCGTTCGCGCCCGTGCGCGCATTGGCCTGCGCGATCGCAAACTCGCCCTCCTCGATCGCCGAGAGGTAATCGATGCGGTCCGTCACACGGCCGTTCTCGACCCGGCGATACGGAGTCTCGAGAAATCCGTATTGATTGGTGCGTGCGTACACGGACAGCGAGTTGATCAGCCCGATGTTCGGTCCTTCCGGCGTCTCGATCGGGCACACGCGTCCGTAGTGCGTCGGATGCACGTCGCGCACCTCGAAGCCGGCGCGCTCGCGGGTCAGTCCGCCCGGCCCAAGCGCCGATACGCGCCGCTTGTGCGTGACTTCCGACAGCGGATTGTTCTGATCCATGAACTGCGAGAGCTGCGAGGAGCCGAAGAACTCCTTGACCGCAGCGGCTACGGGCTTGGCGTTGATCATCTCCTGCGGCATCAGCGGCTCGGACTCGGCGATGGTGAGGCGCTCCTTGACCGCGCGCTCGACCCGCACCAGGCCCACGCGAAAAGCGTTCTCGGCCATCTCGCCCACGCTGCGCACGCGGCGATTGCCCAGGTGATCGATGTCATCCACGGTCCCGTTGCCGTTACGAATGTCGATCAGCACCTTGAGCACGTCCAGAATATCTTCCTTCGACAGGATCAGCGAGCCGGTGATCTCCTTGCGCCCGACGCGGCGATTGAACTTCATGCGGCCCACGCCCGACAGGTCATAGCGCTCGCTGTTGAAGAACAGGTTGTTGAACAGGTTCTCCGCCGCATCCTTGGTCGGCGGCTCGCCCGGACGCATCATGCGGTAGATCTCCACCAGCGCCTCCATGCGCGTCTTGGTCGGATCGATCCGCAATGTGTCCGAGATATACGGACCGCGGTCCAGGTCGTTCGTGTACAGCGTATTGAGCGCGGTGATGTTGGCTTCGACGATCTTCTGCAGCGTCGGGGCGGTCAGCACCTCGTTGGCCTTGGCGATGATCTCGCCGGTCTCGGTGTTGACGACGTCGTGCGCGAGGATTTTGCCCTGCAGATATTCGCGCGGCACCGGCAATTGCTTGACGCCCGATTCCTCGAGCTGGCGCACATGGCGCGCAGTGATGCGGCGTCCTTCCTCGACGATGACCTGATCGCCGATGCGGATCTCGAAGGTCGCGGTCTCCCCGCGCAGGCGCTGCGGCACCAGCACCATGGCGGCGGCGTCTTTCGTCAGCGTGAAGGCGTTCTTCTCGAAGAACACGTCGAGAATTTCCGTCTCGCTCATGCCCAGGGCACGCAGGATGATCGACACCGGAAGCTTGCGCCGCCGGTCGATGCGCGCGAACACGCAGTCCTTCGGATCGAATTCGAAATCGAGCCAGGAGCCGCGATAGGGAATGATGCGGGCCGAAAACAGCAGCTTGCCCGAAGAATGCGTCTTGCCGCGGTCGTGATCGAAGAACACGCCCGGTGAGCGATGCAGCTGACTGACGATGACGCGCTCGGTACCGTTGACGATGAAGGTGCCATTGTCGGTCATCAGCGGCAGCTCGCCGAGGTAGACCTCCTGCTCACGCACGTCCTTGATCGGCTTCTTGGCGCCGGCGGCTTCCTTGTCGTACACGATCAGGCGCACTTTCACGCGCAGCGGCGCCGCGTAAGTGAGTCCGCGCAACTGGCATTCCTTGACGTCGAACACCGGCTCACCGAGCCGATAGTTGACGTACTCGAGCACCGCGTTACCCGAGTAGCTCGAGATCGGAAACACGCTCTTGAATGCCGCATGCAGGCCCGTGCTCAGCCGCGCCTCCTCGCTCGTGTCCGCCTGCAGGAAACTGCGGTAGGAATCGAGCTGGATTGCCAGCAGGTACGGCACCTCAAGAATGCTCGGCTGCTTGCCGAAATTCTTGCGGATGCGCTTCTTCTCGGTAAATGAATAAGGCATCGTGTCATCCTCTCAAAACATGAACGCGCGCGCGGTAACAAAGCCAGCCCATGCCGGCTTGCCTGCCGCGCGCGCTACGCGGTGCAGGTCTGAACACGGAGGCTATTTGACCTCCACCTTCGCGCCAGTCTCTTCGAGCTTCTTCTTGATGACTTCCACGTCGGCCTTGGCGATGCCTTCCTTGACCAACGAAGGCACGCCCTCGACCAGGTCCTTGGCTTCCTTCAAGCCAAGCCCGGTGATTTCACGGATCACCTTGATGACCGTGACTTTCTTGTCCGCCGGATATTCCTTGAGGGTCACGGCGAACTCCGTCTGCTCCTCGACCGGCGCTGCCGCCGCCGCACCCGCGGCGGGACCAGCTGCCATGGCGACCGGCGCGGCCGCAGTGACGCCGAACTTTTTCTCCATGTCGGCGATCAACTGGACCACCTCGATGACGCTCATCTTGGCGATGGCGTCGAGCACTTCATCTTTAGATACAGCCATTGTCGTCTCCTGAAATAGGTTGACTTAAGAATCAGAAATCAGGCCCCTGCCGCCTGCTTCTGATCGCGCACCGCAGCGAGCGTGCGCACGAGTT
>Ga0302177_10002451_pt1 | contig 13128 bp, 10 predicted proteins | sample I_Palsa_E1_2_FD_198780 | JGI IMG/M metagenome (GOLD analysis project Ga0302177, IMG submission 198780) | Peat permafrost microbial communities from Stordalen Mire near Abisko, Sweden - I_Palsa_E1_2 | ecosystem: Environmental > Terrestrial > Soil > Palsa > Peat permafrost | place: Sweden... | reverse complement strand
GGCCAGTACGCACGCCTCGCCGATCGGATCCTCGACGATATAGTCCTCGACGACAGGGCCCTGACCCGCGCCCAGGCTCTGCCCGTTTGACTTCCTCCCCGCCAAGCTTTGCCCACCTGGAACGCATGACCGACCAGTGCGCCACGTTCGAGCACGCCGACCACAGCACTCCGCGAAGAGAGCACGGCTACTGCACCGACGACATGGCCCGCGTCCTGCTCGTGGCGAGCCGTGAGCCTGAGCCCAGTCAGTCGGTGAGAGACCTCGCCGCTAAGGCGCTCCTGTTCGTGGTGCAGGCTCAGGGCGCCGCGGGCGACTGTTTGAACCGCAGGGACTCCCAGGGGCAGTGGTCCGGCCATTACAGCGTGGAAGACTGCTGGGGCCGGAGCCTGTGGGGCCTAGGCACCGCCGCCGCCCGCAGCCCCGAAGAGCCGGTGCGCCAGGTTGCCCTCGCCCACTTCGAGCGAGGCGCCCAACAGCGCTCGCCTTGGTCAAGGTCTATGGCCTTCGCCGCCTTGGGCGCGTACGAGGTACTAGTCGCCCATCCAAATAACCGTGCCGCGCACGACCTGCTCGGCGCCGCCGCCCAAGTCGTAGGCCGTGTAGACGGCGCCAGCTCATCATGGTTTTGGCCCGCGCCCCGGCTTCGCTACGCCAACGCCGTAATACCCGATTCGATGATGGCGGCGGGTGAGGCACTGGGCCGCCAAAGTCTCGTCGACCAGGGGGCCGCCCTGCTGGCCTGGCTCCTCGACCACGAGACCAACGACGGGCACCTGTCGGTGACGCCGGTGGGCGGGAGCGGCCCCCGCGACCTCCGGCCCGCCTTCGACCAACAGCCGATCGAGGTTGCCGCGTTGGCGGATGCATGCGCCCGCGCAGCCGGCCTCGTGCCCGACGGGCTTTGGGTGAGCGGTATCGACAGTGCTGTGGCCTGGTTCCTGGGCGACAACGACGCGGCGGCCCCCATGTGGGACCCCGCCACCGGAGGGGGCTACGACGGGCTTCGTGCCGACGGGCCCAACCTCAACCAAGGAGCGGAGTCGACATTGGCGTTGATCTCTACGCTGCAACATGGCCACCGCCTGGCCGGGTCGCTTCGTTGACCGTTTCAGCGCGGGTCTCAAATATCGTGTCCCGTGGCACGCTCCGGCTTGGCCCCGACGCCGGGCGAGTCATCACGGTCCTTTTCGTCCCTGGTGAGGAGATGTACGGCGGCGACTCCCGTGCCCCATTCGTGGTCGAACGCATCCTCGCCATGGACGACGCCGACGTCGCAGCCACGCTCGCCGACGTAAGACTGCGCTTCGACCACCGCCACCGAGACCTCGAGGCCACATGGTCGGGCCATTTCCGCCTGGCCACTCAGCGCCTCGCCCAGGTCGGCGATATCCCGCTCGAAAAAGCACTTCTTATTGGCGCCTATTTCACCCGCGAGGTTTCGCTCGAAGGTGCGGCCCTCTTCAACCCCTCCATGGTCGCCCACCCCGACCAGAGCGGCCTTGGCCCGGGTGAGACCCGGTATGTCATGAGCTTGCGGGCGGTCGGCGAGGGTCACATCTCATCCATAGAGTTCCGCACGGGCACCGTCGGCCCAGCTGGTGCAGTGCGTCTAGATGCCCCTGGGAAGTTCCCAGAGTGCGGCAACTATTCGCCCGGTCCTTACAGTCGCGAGCTGTTCCACGCCAAGTTGGCCGAACGAGGCTGCGATAACCAGGCGGCCTCCCAGGTCTTGGACCACCTGGGGCCGGTGTTCGGGCCGGCAGAACTCGACTCGGCCCTCGAGGCTCTCCACCCTGATCTTCTCTCCAGGGCGACGGTAAGGGAGGCGGTCCGCGGGATCCGCTGGGTGGCAGCTAATAACTACACCGTCGAGTTCCCCGCGGAGACGGAAATCGCCGAGCGTGTGCTGTGGCCGCACGGCCCCACCGAGCTCCAGGGCATGGAAGATGCCCGCTTCGTCCGTTTCGTCGACGAGGACGGGACCGTCACCTACTTCGCCACCTATACAGCCTTCGACCAGGTCCGCATCGCACCCCAATTGGTGAAGACAGCGGACTTCGCCACCTTTGCGGTCACCCAGCTGTCAGGGCCGTTCGCCACCAACAAGGGCATGGCACTGTTCCCCAGGAAGATCGGCGGCCGCTACGTGGCGCTCTCGCGTTGGGACCGCGAAAACCTAGCCGTCGCGACCTCCGAGGACCTGAGCGAATGGGCCGAGGCCACCACCTTGCAGCTAGACCCCCGCCCGTGGGAGCTGGTCCAGGTAGGCAACTGCGGTTCGCCGCTCGAGACCCCCGAGGGTTGGCTCGTCTTGACCCACGGTGTCGGGCCGATGCGTTCCTATGGCATCGGTGCCATCCTTCTCGACCTCGACGACCCCCGACGCATCATCGGGAGGCTCCCCTACCCCTTGCTGGAAGCCAACGAGGAAGAGCGCGAGGGGTATGTCCCGAATGTCCTCTATTCGTGCGGGGCGCTCGTCCACGGCGACGCACTCGTGATGCCGTACGGGTTTTCCGACAGCGCTGTGGGCTTCGCTCGGGTGGACATAGCCGAACTGCTCGGCTCGCTGATCGCCCCAGATGGTGTTGCGACAACACCAATAGCGGACAGTCGCGGGGGTGTGCGCCGTTAGGAAGCTCAGCGGCGACGCAGCGGGCGTCGTAGCATGTATCAAAGGACCGTGACCGGTACTCCTACCCAAGTAGTAAAGGGTTCTAACCACGGCCCAGAGAGGTCAACGTGGTCGAGGCCCGGGTGAACGGAGGGCTGGTGCCGAGAGAGACGTTGCTGGCCAGGACGCTAGTGGAGCTGGCCGACACGCTCGTCGCAGACTTCGACGTGATCGAGCTCCTGACCCGGCTGACTGACCGTTGCGTCGAAATACTCGAAGTCGAGGCGGCCGGGATCATGTTGGCCGGGCCAGACGGCGAACTGAGGGTGATGGCCTCTTCCAGTGAGGCGATGCGCATGCTGGAACTGTTCGAGCTGCAGAGCAGGGAAGGCCCTTGCCTCGACTGTTACCGCAGCGGTACACCGGTCCTGGAAGTCGACCTCACCGCCACCGGTACCCGCTGGCCAAATTTCTCCGCTGAAGCTCTCGCCGCCGGGTTCCGCTCTGTCCAGGCCTTGCCCATGCGGCTACGGGGCACCGTCATCGGCGCCCTCAACCTGTTCGGCACGGGCCCGGCCGAAATGCAAAGGGTCGACATCGACAGTGCCCAGGCCCTAGCTGATGTCGCCACAATCGCCATTCTCCAGCAACGAAAATCGTACCAAGCTCAGGTCCTGAACCAACAGTTACAACACGCCCTCAACAGCCGCATCGTGATCGAACAAGCCAAGGGGAAGGTCGCCGAGAGGGAAAGCCTCACCATGCCGGCGGCGTTCTCCGCCTTGCGCGGCTACGCACGCCTCCACAACCTGCGCCTCGTAGACGTCGCCAGATCCGTTGTCGATGGCTCCCTGGGCCCGACCGCGTTGAGGATGTCGCCAGAAGAGGGGCCAGGTATCAGCCAACGACCGGCCCCGCCGTGAGCTTCTGGACGGTCGCATACGTGCTACCGCAGCCCGGGAACGCGGCCAACGATCACCCGGCTTGGTCGGCTAGAGACCGGGGGCGGGGGCCCCTGTCGAGCCATCCGAACGACCGAGCATTGTAGAGAGTGCGAGCACCGGCTTCGCAGTGGTTGCCGCCGCCTTCCTCGGCGGAGAGACGAACATATTCGGTCGGCACCCTGAGCGCTTCGACCAGACGGGGCGCCGACGTACGACGATCGGGCGCTCGAGCTCGAGCCGGGGCCTCGGCTCCGTCATGCGACGATCGAGCGCTCGAGCTCGAGCAGAGGCCTCGGAGGTTCGAGGCCTATCTCGGCAAAGGCCGAGCGCGCCCGGTGCACCACTGAAAGTGCCTCCCCACGACGACCTTGCTCCAGCAGAGCCGTCGCCGCATGGAGGTACCGCGTGTCGTCGTAAGGGGCGAACTCGATGGTGCGCTCGACCATGCGCCGGACCCCGTCCAGGTCGCCCCGCCGAGCCGCTTCGCTAGCGCACAGGTCGAGTAGGTCGAGCATGGCCCCGCGGGCTCGTTGTCGGGGTCTTTCGGCCCAATCTTCATACCGATCTTCGGGCAGCAGTTCTCCCCGGTAGCGCACAACGGCGCCGCGTGCGATCGCCGCCGCCAGGGCCAAGTCCGTAGTGGCGAGCGTTTCGGCACGGCGTGCTTCGGCAAGCATCTCTTCGAAGTCCACGCTCACGGAACGGTCGAGGACAAGCAAGTCCCCTTGGCGGACCAGCACGGTGCCGGCGGCGGAGCGCAAGCGGTTGAGCACCGTACGCAGCCGGTTGCGGCCCTCGGCTCGCCCCCCTTCCGGCCACAAAGTCTCCATTGCCTGCTCAGCGTGCAACTGGCCGCCGCTCACGGCGACAAGCTTCAGAAGTTGAGCTTCCTGACCGGGACGAAGCCCCACGGGCCGGCCCGCCACGGTGAGCTCGAAGCGACCGAGCACTGTTAGTGCAACCGGGAGCGCGCTTGCTCTTAGGGCGGCGGCGGCGGGTTGCCCCGTATCGACTGCGAGCCCTAGCAACTGCTCGGTGATAGCGCGTTCCTTGATGAGAGGAAGTTGCGGCTGACCCAAGCGGGCGGCCTCTTCGAAGGCTCGTGCCGCCAATGCGCCGGCGGCGCGGTCCTCGCCGCGGCGGAAGGCGGCGAACGCTCCTAACAGGCTGACCCGCCAGTACTCGCGGGGCTCGATCCGCCGTAGGTCGGGCGCGTTCAGCCGCTCCTCGGCCATCACCGGGTCTCCGTGCCTGGCCTCCAAGGCGGCTTCCGCCATAGCCACGAGGTGCCCGGCGTCCTTGGGCTCGGCCTTTACCCGGGCCAGGTACTCCCAAGCCAGAGCCGTGTGCCCGACCCGGTCCAACAGGTCGGCAGCATCAGCCAAGAAGTCGCCCGAGGCGGGCCCCCACCAGGTACCCCTATGGAGCTCGACCTGGCGGAGGTGGTGCAACGTAGCCTGCGCGTCCTCGCGGTAGGAGGCCAGGATGGCCAGTTTCCAGTGCCCGTGAGCACGGAACAGGTCGCTGTCGAGCTGCTCGCCCACACGCAGGGCCTCCTGCGCGCTCGCACGGCATACTTCGTCCTGGCCCAGCTCTGCCGCCACCCAAGCGCGGAAGCACATCAGGTACGCCCACCGCCGGGGTAGGTCCGCCACCAGGTTCAGCCCCTTCTCGAGGCGTGCCATGGCGTCGGAAGCCTGGCCGCGGGCGAACTCGATGGAGACGGCCCAGTAAGGGACAAGTGCGGATGTTGCCGAGCGCATCCCCAACGCTTGGTACAGGTTCGACGCCCGGGAGAAGCACTCCTCCGCCTCGGCCAGGGCGCTGTCGTCGCGTCGCCCGGAATCGTCGAGCCGCCAACACAAGGCTTGGCCGAGGATGTGGTTCGCCCGAGCTCGAGTGAGCTTTTCGCTGGGATCGGCGTCTCTTAGGACCGAGCGCACGGCATCTTCAGCCGGCTGTGGGTTCAACTCCCGCAGCAACTCCGCGGCAAGCTCAACACCAACCGCTCTCCCCAGGACGGCATCGCGACTTCGCTCCGCGATCTCAAGGGCACGGTCGAGGAGGGCCCGGCTCCGGTCCCACCGCGTCGCCACCCTTAGCCCGCGAGCAACAAGGAGGAGAACATTGGGGTTGGCGTCTACGACGTCGGCTGGGAGCTGGTCGAAAACCGCCTCCAGCTCGAGGATGTCCATGGCCTCGGCTACCTCGGGGGCGGTGCCGGCCAGCACTGTGGCCGCTTCAGCGGCATCCCCTGAGGCCAGCAGCAACTGCAAAGCCCATCCCAGCTCGCCTCGTTGCCGGTACTGCTCCGCTGCCCTGCGCATAGCGGCGCTGTCGAGGGGTGAAAAAGTGGCCAGATGATCACGCACCGGCCCAGGGAGGTCCCACCACTGGCCCTGGGCGGGGGTGAAGGGAAGTCCCGCCTCCAGGGCTCGCTCGAAGAAACCCTCGTCGGCTGCGACCAGGTCCACCAGCTCAGCGTCTAGGAGCGGGAGCCGAGCGACCTGGGACAGTTTGGACAGCGAAGAGGTGCCGAGGGTGACGACCGCTTCCTCCAGGATGGCGGCCACCGCGCCAGCGGGATGGTCTGGGCTTGTGGCCACTTCGGCGACGGCCCCCACGGCCTCGCCGGTGCGCGCCGCTCGGGCCGCGGCCAACGCTGTGGCCGCAGTCCAGCCGGCGGTGGCCCGGCCGAGAACTTTTGCAGTGTCCGGGCCGACGTTCAGCCCGAAACCGGAGCGGCATAAAGCGAGCGTCTCGTCGGGCGTGAGGGCGAGATCGGCCGAACTGAGGTGGAGGTTCTCGGCTCGCCGTAAGCGTTCTGCACCTTTTGGGAGGTGGCGGGCCAGCACGAGAAGGCGTTGGTCGCCCACAAGTTGGGTGGCGATATGGTCGATTAGCGCGCCGGCGTCAGGGGCAGCGTTGTGGGCATCGTCGATGATGAACACGCAGGGCTCGCCGGCTAAGGCGCTGATCATCGCATCGGCGGCTGCAGCGGCGTCCTCGCCTGCTGCCGTGGCGGCCGCCTCGGTGAAACCAACACGCATGACGGCGGCGTGGAGCCGTGCGACGAGCAAGGCAGCGTTGATGCCGGCATGGTCCAGCGGTACTTCTATGCCCACGGCTCGCCACTCGCCGACCAACTCGGCTCCGAGGGTGCTCTTGCCGTAACCCGCAGCCGCCTCGATGACGACGACTTGATGGTCTGCGCAGCGCTCCGTGAGACGTGGCCTGGGGACGTGGTACGGCGGGAGGCGACGCATTTCGGACCTTACCTGTGTCTAGTCAGGTGCACCTCGGCGAGCGGCACCGGGGTACACACTCGCCTCCGAAGAGTACTAAATGTGCGGCCTACCTGCTCTGTTAGCCGCGAGGCGACTGCGAGGCGGCCTCGCAGCATGGCCTACGCGGCCGTTATTGGCTGGCAGTTAACGTGAACGTTAAGCTACCCTGACGTTAACGTTAAGAGCGGCCATCGGAGGGCAATGACAAACCTGGAGCGGTCGGTACTAGCCGGCCCCAGCCGAAGTGCAGTTAGTGACAACTACAAGTGGACGGCGCTTTTCATATCAACGCTCGGCATGTTGATGGCGACAATCGACGGCTCCATCACGCTGATCGCGTTGCCGGACATCTTCCGGGGCATCGGTATCGACCCCTTGAAAACCGGGAACAGTTTCTTTTTGTTGTGGATGATCTTGGGGTTCCTCGTGGTCACCAGCGTGCTCGTGACCACGCTTGGCCGCTTGGGCGACATATACGGCCGGGTCCGCATCTACAACCTCGGCTTTGCGGTCTTCACGTTCTTCTCGCTCTTGCTGAGCATCACGTGGATGTCAGGCGAAGCCGCAGGGATCTGGTTGATAGTTATGCGGATCTTTCAAGGAGTCGGAGCGGCAATGCTGATGGCGAACTCCGGAGCCATCCTGACCGACGCCTTCCCTCGCGGGCAGCGGGGAACGGCCATGGGCATCAACCAGGCGGCGGCCATGGGCGGCATGTTCATCGGGTTGGTCCTGGGCGGGGTGCTCGCCCCGATCAACTGGCGGCTCATCTTCTTGGTGTCAGTGCCCATCGGCCTGTTCGGGACCGTTTGGGGCTATCTGAGGTTGCGCGAGCTGAGCGCGCGGCGACCGGCGAAGATCGACTGGCCCGGCAACATCACCTTTGCCGTCGGGCTGGTCTTGATCATGGTAGGTATCACCTATGGGATCGAGCCCTACGGGCACGACACGATGGGATGGGCCAACCCATTTGTTGTGTTGTGCCTCATCCTCGGGGTCGCCCTGCTGGTCGTTTTCGGGATAGTCGAGGTTAGGTCGGAAGAGCCGATGTTCCGGCTCCAGCTGTTCAAGATCCGGGCCTTCACTGCTGGCGTGTTCGCCAGCTTCCTGGCTGCGTTATCCCGCGGGGGGCTCATGTTCATGCTCATCATCTGGTTGCAGGGGATCTGGTTGCCACTGCACGGTTACGATTTCGCCCGGACACCTTTGTGGGCAGGGCTCGCCATGCTCCCGTTGACCGCCGGGTTCCTAGTAGCCGGGCCTTTCTCGGGTATGTTGTCGGACCGCTACGGCGCCCGGCCATTTGCCACGGGTGGCATGATCGGCACCGCGGTCTGTTTCGGGTTGTTGGAAATATTGCCGACTGATTTCTCGTACTGGACCTTCGCTCTCCTTCTCTTCGCTACGGGGCTTTGCATGTCCATGTTCGGGTCACCGAACCGGGCCGGAGTGATGAACAGCCTGCCGCCCGAGCACCGCGGCGCAGGGTCCGGGATGAACACCACCTTCCAGAACTCTGCTCAAGTGCTCTCGATCGGGATTTTCTTCACCCTGCTGATCGTGGGGCTCTCCTCCTCCCTACCCGAGAGCCTCTACCATGGCCTCGTGGCCCACGGAGTGCCTGTGAGCGTCGCTGCTCACGTCTCCCACTTGCCCCCGGTCTCGACCCTGTTCGCCGCCTTCTTGGGCTACAACCCGGTGCAGCACCTGGTCGGGCAAAGCGTTTTGTCCCACCTGAGCTCTTCCCAGCAGGCGGTCCTAATCGGCCGGGGCTTCTTTCCGAAACTAATTACGGTGCCCTTCCGCGCTGGGCTTCACGCCGCCCTCGACTTCGCCATCGGGGCCAGCCTGCTGGCGGCTCTGGCGTCGTGGAGCCGTGGCAGGCACTCAGTCACCTCGCCACTGGCACTAGGAACTGCGCAGGTGCCGGATGGGACCGCTCGCCTCGAGGCGTCCGACGGTGGCGAAGGGGACCTCAACGGCGGCGAAGGGGACCTCAACGGCGGCGACCGAGCAGAGGCCGTATCGGGGACAAGAAAGTGAACACCTCAGCTCTCCCATCGACGGCTGAACGCAAGCCCGTAGCGTTCCGTATCGGCGAAGTGGCCAAGTTGACCGACCTTACGACCCGGACACTGCGTTACTGGGAGGAGCTTGGGCTTGTCCGCCCAAGCTCGTACGGGAGCACCGGTGAACGTCTCTATTCACGGGCGGATGTGACGAGAGCGACGCGGATCCGTGACCTTCAAAGGTTCCTTGGTTTCTCCCTTGCCGAGGTCCACGTGGTGCTGGACGTCGAGCAAGTAGAAATCCTCGACCGGGTGAAGTCCGAACTGCGCTCCGGGGACCCGTCCCCGGAGAGGCAACGGGCTCTCATCGACGAGGCCATCGTCGCTAACGACCAACTAATTGCCCGCCTCGACGAGACCTTGGCACACATTCGGGCGTTCCGCACCGAACGCGCCGCCAGCGCCAAGCGCCTGCGAGAACGCCGGAGCGCACTAGAACCGAGCCGAGAACCACTGGGCCAGCAAGACAGCGCCCTTGAGCCAGAAAGAAAAACATGAGTGTCACGCGTGGTGGACCTGTTCGGGGCGCAGCGGCTCATGTTTGGCTCGGGTCGCGTAAGGTGTTCGGCGCCAACGCGGAACGCTTCTACGGGTTGAACCCGCCCCAGTAGTAAAGCGGGAGCTCCTGGTCAACATTTTCAGACGTGGTGGGGCGCGGCTCTTCACGCCCGGCGTCAGGCGGCAGCTTCCACGACCCGGTAGAGCTGCCATTCACCTGGAACGCCCTTTAGCTCACTGGGGCCCCGGTCTTGCAGGCGGATACCCGAGCCGGCGATGAGGTCCTTGACCGTTTGGGAAACGAGCACCTCTCCTGGCCCGGCTTGGGACGCCACCCGGGCACCTATGTGGACTGCGATCCCGCCGACGTTGCCGTCGATAACCTCGCACTCGCCGGTGTGCAACCCCGCCCGTACTTCGATGCCAAGCGACCGCACCGCCTTTGTGATCTCGTCGGCGCAGCGGATAGCGCGGGCCGGGCCGTCGAACCGGGCGAAGAACCCGTCCCCGGAGGTGTTCACCTCGACCCCCGCGTAACGGGCGAGCAGGAGGCGCACCGCAGCGTGGTGCCGTTCGAGAAGCGATAACCAAGCCCGGTCGCCGAGCTCGACCGCCTTGTCGGTGGAGCCGACCACGTCGGTGAAAAGGAGGGTCGTCAGGACACGATCGAACTCGGGAACGCCTGGCGTGCCTTCCCAGCTGCGCCGGAGGAACTCTTCGAGGTGCGCGAAGGCCCGGGCATCGTCGCTGCCGAACGGGAGGTGGCCCTTACCGGGGAGCTCGACGAAGATCGCCCCCGGTATGAGTTCTGCGAAAGAGCGAGAACCGTAAGTGATGTGGGGTGGCTCCTCGGCCCAGCAGGAGACCAAAGTGGGGGCGCTGATGGCAGGCAGCGCAGGCCGGACGTCCATCTCCCGGTTCATTTCGTTGAGTGCCCTCATCGACTTGTCGTCCGCCCCAGCCAGGAGCATATTAACCAGGGCCTGCCGCTCGCTCGGTGTCCCGCGCGGGAGCATCCACTCCGCTTGGCTGTCCATACGTTCACGGTCCCCCCACGGGTGTTCGTCGAGCCAGGCGTCACCGTCACCCAGCTCTTCCTCCGTGAAGCCGCCCCTGTAGTCACGGGCGAACTTGAGGCGGGGCAGCGAACCCCATAGGACCAAGGACCAGCAGCGCTCAGGGAACGTGGCTGCGAACAAGGCGCACATGGTGCCACCCTCGGAAGTGCCTATGAGGGCAGCCCGCTCAGAACCAGCGGCGTCCATGACGGCGCGGATGTCGTCCGTCCTCTCCTCCATGTCGGGCAGGCCGACACTTCGGTCGGACATCCCAGTCCCCCGCTTGTCAAATACGATGACGCGGCCGAGCTTGCTGAGACGCCGAAGGAACTCGGCCCACGGGCGCACTTTCCACACCAGCTCGATGTGGGTCACATGGGAGGGTGCGTAGATAATGTCGAATGGCCCGTCGCCGAAAACCTGGTAAGCGATCCGCACTCCGCTGCTCTCCGTGTACTGGACCTCGGGCTCGGGCATGTTGAAAGTCTAGGAGCCCGAGCTCGGCCCTGCTATGACGGCGCTCGCAGAACGGCCTCGGCGACACCTGCCCCAACTAAGATCGGCGGGAAGTGTCCTGAGGGGAGGCCGACAACCTTGACGCTGAAGAACAAAATTGGCCCACGTTCGCTCGCGGCTTTGGGCGTCCTCTCGCTTGTGGCAGGGCAAATGGCGGCCGCCGGACCGGTAAGCGCGCAGAGCCTTACGTTTGTGAAGGTCTGGTCACAAATGGTCACGGACGGCAGCCCGATCAGTTTGTCGTCACCCAATTTAGCGACCCTCGGTGGCGCCAGCGCCGTTGTCGTTGGTGACCAAGGCGGCCACATCTACGCGTTCTCTTTGGCTGGCGGTGCAGTCGTGCCGGGGTGGCCGGCAAGTACCGGAGGAGCCCCGGTCGATTCGACCCCATCGGTGGCTGTTTTGGGGTCAGGCTCGCCCGACGACACCGTCTTCGTCGGTGCCGGTAGCGCGGGCGAGCCTCACGAAGGCGGATATGAAGCCTTCAGCCCGAATGGCCACGAGCTTTGGTACGTGGCCGTGCACAACCCCGGTGCGAGCTATAAATCGGGTGTCGTCGCCTCCCTCGCGGTAGGGGATCTTCAAGGCGGCACGGACGTTGTCGCCCCGTCCGTCGGGCAGGACCAAGACGCCATCAATGCCGCTACGGGCGCCGTCCTCCCCGGGTTCCCGTGGTTCCAAGGAGCCGGGGATTACGCGACGCCGGCACTGGCCGATCTTTACGGCACGGGCAAAACCGAGATCGTCGAGGGTGGGGGCCAGACCGCCGGCTTGGCTTTTGGCGTCCAGTACGTGCAGGGCGGGCATGTACGTGTCGTGGCGCCAACCGGCAACGCCGGGACCAAAAGCCCTTCCGGAGGCCTGATATGCGATTATCACCCTCACGAGTCGGTCGAGTCCTCGCCCGCGGTGGGCCGGTTCCTGGCCGGTGCCGCAGAGGGGATCGCTGTGGGCACGGGCGACTACTGGCCCGGCGCGCCCGGCATGTACGGCGTGTTCGCCTTCGACCGCCACTGCCATCTCGTGTGGTCAACCAGATTGGACGGCTTGACCACCTCCAGCCCGGCCCTGGCGGACCTGTCGGGCAACGGCATCCTGGAAGTTGTCGAGGGCACGGACAACCAACATGGTGGAGGGTCGGTCTACGCCATGAACGGTGCCACTGGCTCCGTTCTCTGGCGCCAGAGTGCACTCGGTGAGGTTATCGGGGGCGTCGTAACGGCCAATTTGGGTTCCGGCTACCAAGACGTCATCGTCGCCGGCACGGGTGGGGCCGAGGTGCTCGATGGCCGTACCGGCCAGGTCCTCGCAACGTTGGAACGGGGGGTCGGTTCGCAGAACTCGGCGCTGGTGACCGACGACCCCAATGGGAGCATCGGTATAACCGTGGCCGGCTACAACCGCCAAGACATCGGCACAATCGAGCATTTCCAACTCTCTGGTCCCGAAGGCACCGATGTCGACCAACCCGGGGCGTGGCCGATGTTCCACCACGACCCTCGGCTCAGTGGTAACGCCGAAGCACCGATTTAGCAGCCGCCCGCCTCCTCCCTGCTCACGCACAACCCGGTGCCCAGCCACCCGCCGCTCGGGACTGAGACATCTTGATCTCGCCGCACGCCCCTGCCCGAACCTGCTCGATCCCCTCGCGGGCTGGCCCCAGCTCCTAGGCCCGTGAGCCAGAGCCTGGGCGGTAGGGTCGCCATACTCGGCGGCGACGCCGCCCGAGCATGACTAGGAGGCACCATGCCCACGATCCTTGGCCACCACGACGTGAAAGACCGCTCCCACTGGCTAGCGTCACCCAAGAGGGAAGAGTTCTTCGGCCCCCTGGGTGTCACCAACATACGCACCTTCATAGACCCAAAGAACCCGGACCACGTTGCGCTGATTATGGACGTGGCCGACTTGGACGCCTTCAACGCCGCTATGCAGTCCGAGGGTGCGGGCGCGGCAATGGCCCACGACGGCGTGCTACCTGAGACCCTGGTCATCCTCGTCGAGTCTTAGCCCAAAGGCCAACGTCCTCCTAGCTCGGTCCCGACCGGCTACCGGACCGAGCTGGGAGGCCCTGAGCCACTTCCCTCCCGACTAGCTTGGCAGCGGTGACAGTGGCTCGGTCCACACCGGGCCACTGTC
>Ga0302177_10002449_pt1 | contig 13130 bp, 15 predicted proteins | sample I_Palsa_E1_2_FD_198780 | JGI IMG/M metagenome (GOLD analysis project Ga0302177, IMG submission 198780) | Peat permafrost microbial communities from Stordalen Mire near Abisko, Sweden - I_Palsa_E1_2 | ecosystem: Environmental > Terrestrial > Soil > Palsa > Peat permafrost | place: Sweden... | reverse complement strand
CAGCTGCCGGGCCGTCCCGATCACCAATGTCGTGATCGAGCTCCAGGAGGGAGACAAGCTACGGCGGGTCCTGCCGCTCGGATTCGCCTCCGGCTTCGCGGTCAAGTTCCGAGCCGGTACCTGATGAGAAGCCATGGCCCCGCCTGAAGCCGGGGGCTCACACGAACCCACGGAGTTCAAGAAGGCACCGAGGAGAGCGGTAGCCAGCGGCTGGGCCGGCAGCGCGCTGGAGTACTACGACTTCTTCGTCTACGCCACTGCGGCATCGCTGGTCTTCCCCGATGTCTTCTTCCCGAAGGGGAACCCCAGGCTCGCCATCATCGAATCGCTCGCCACCTACGGCGTCGGCTACGCGGCGCGCCCGCTAGGCGCACTCTTCCTAGGCCGATGGGGAGACCAACATGGCCGAAAGAATGTCCTGGTCGCGTGCATGCTGACGATGGGCTGCGCGACGTTCGGCGTCGGCCTCCTGCCGACCTACGCCGCGATCGGCTATTTCGCGCCGATCCTGCTCGTGGTGCTGCGGCTCATCCAGGGCTTCGCGGTGGGAGCCGAGCTGTCCGGAGCGAGCGCGATGATCGTCGAGAACTCGCCGTTCGGCAGGCGCGGTTATTACGCCAGCTACACGTTGCAGGGCACCCAGGGCGGCCAGCTCATTGCCGCGGGAGTATTCCTGCCGCTGTACTTCACCCTGAGCACCAGCGCGATGGACAGCTGGGGGTGGCGGATTCCGTTCCTCCTGAGTTCGATCGTGGTGATCGCCGGGTACGTCATCCGGAGGAACGTCGACGAGACACCGGCGTTCAAGGAAGCGGCTACTGGCGGCGAGATCCCGAAGAACCCCGTCTATGAGGCCATCCGGCTGAGCTGGCCGAACATGGTACGCGTCATCTGCATCTCGCTGATGAACGGCGTGGCGACACTGGCGACCACCTTTGGCGGCACCTTCGCGACCAACGCGGCGTACGGAGTCGGCATGAACACCAAGCTGTACCTGTTCATCCCGGTCATCGGCAATGCCATCGCCATGGTCCTCATCCCGTACATCGGGAGCCTCTCTGATCGCATCGGCCGGCGTCCGTGCATCATCGTCGGTTCGCTCGGCGCCGGAATCCTGGCGTATCCGTACCTGTACTTCATCGGCCACGACAACGTCCCTCTGACGATTTTTTGGGACCACCTGCAGCCATCTGGCCCTGGGGCTCCACACCCATGTGCTCTGGGTGGTCGGCAGTATCACCTTCGGGTTGGCCATCCTGTCCGCGATCGCGGCCTTCACGGCCAAGGAGACGTTTATGATCCACCTGAACGACTGCGGTGAGGAATGGGCGCAGCCGGTGTCCCAGGAGGAGTACGCCAAGGCTCGCCTCGCAGCCGTCGCCTAAGCCCGCTTCCGATTCACCGGCATCCCGCTAGCTGGAAACGTGCTGGAGCCGGCTTGCGCATCTCGCGAGAGTGGCCTGGTAGTCTCCGGCAGGCCGGACCCCTACTAGTCCGCGGGCTGGCGTGGCTAGTGTCGATGGAGGGAGCGCGTCATGGCGTCGGTACTCATTCTTAATGGGCCTAACCTGAATCTCCTGGGAACCCGGAAGCCGGAAGTGTACGGGACCACCACGCTGGCTGATGTCGAGAAGCTGTGCACTGACGCGGCGGCCACGCTGGGCCTCGACGTCGACTTCAAGCAGTCGAACCACGAGGGCCAGCTGATCGACTGGATCCATGAAACGGGAGCGGCGGTCAAAGCCGGGGAGTCGATCGGCGCGGTGTTCAATCCCGGGGCGTTCACCCACACGTCGGCCGCCCTGCACGACGCCATCGAGGGCGCCAGCCTGCCGCTGATCGAGTGTCACATCTCCAACGTGCACAAGCGCGAGGAGTTCCGTCACCACTCCTTCATCTCCCCGGTCGCCTCGGGCATCGTCGTCGGCTTCGGCGTCCACGGCTACGTCCTGGCCATCCACGGCCTGCACCACCTGTCACAGTCCGGCTGACCGGCGGGCTACGTCAGCGGCGGAGCCCGTGAACATGCAGCCGGCGACCAGGAATCCGGTCCGGCGCTGCCTCGCGTCAATCACCGCCGGCCGCCCGCAGAGCCGGCCAGCTCAGCTCAGCCCTGCCGGGCCGCGACCGCGGCGAATAGGGCGGTCCGCATCGCCTCCACCGGGCCGGGACAACCGGTCATCAGCTTGACCTGCGCGACCGCCTGGTACAGCAGCACGGCCAGGCCGCTGACCACCGGGCAGCCGGCGGCCAGGGCTGACTCGGCGAAGGAGGTCGGCCACGGCGTGTACACCACGTCAAGCACCATGGTGTCTGGCTTCCACCGGGTAGCACTCAGCGGATCGGCTGCGCCACCAGGCAGCGTGGAGATGACCAGGTCGGCGGCGGGCAGCGGCTCGGTGAACAGGCCGTCGGAGATCGTCGGCCGCATTCCGAGTCGCTCGGCGATCTCCCGCAGCTCGCCGGTATGGGCCAGATTACGCACCAGGACGATCGGCGACCGGTGGCCCAGCTCGCGCACCGCGGCGAGGGCACTCTGCGCCGTGCCGCCTGCGCCGAGGATGACCGCCCTATCGACCCGGGTCAGTCCGGCCTCCCGCAGCGCGGAGACCATTCCGCCCACGTCGGTGTTGTCCGCCCGCCTGCCCCCGGCCGCAGGGAACACCAGTGTGTTCGCGGCCCCGACCGCCTCGGCCAGCGGCGATACCTCGTCGGCGACGGTCAGGGCCACCCGCTTGAGCGGCATCGTCAGCGACAGGCCCGCCCACTCGGGTCCCATGCTGTCGACCAGGCGTGGCAGGCCGGTCTCGTCGCACTCGATCTTGTCGTAGTGCCAGCCATGCAGGTCAAGCGCCTGGTAGGCCGCTTCGTGCAGTACGGGGGAGAGCGAATGCATGATCGGGGACCCAAGCACGGCCGCCCGCCGCACTGTCTGGTCTACGGCGGTCGTGGTAACTTCCACGTTCATTTACCTATCTCGAGGTCTGCCCAGGGCGAGAATACGCCCGGGCCTAGTTCGCCTTGGCCAGCAACCCGGTCAGGGCCGCATAGGCCAGGCGGGTCCGCTCGCCGACCGTCGTTCCGGCCAGGTCGGCGACCGGCGCCTCCACGGCCAGCGACGCCCCGGCCGGCAGCACGCCGACAAGCTCAGCCAACGGCAGTTCACCATCGCCGGGAAACAGCCGCCCGGTCCGTGCCTCGGAAAGAGCCACCGCGCTGTCCGGCAGGATGGGCTGGAACGGGCCGTCACACAATTGCACATAAGGCAACCGGTCCGGGGCCACGGCGCCGACATCGGCGGGCTTGCCTCCGGACCGCTGCATGTGCAGCGCATCGACCAGGATGGCACCCGCCGGGTGGCCCGCCCGGTTCAGCACGCGCTGGGCGTCGGCGAGCGTCTTGACCGAGCTGAAGATCATGAACTCCAGGCAGGCTCGCAGCCCTCTTGCCCCGGCCGCCTCGCACACCGCCGCGAAGCGCTCCACCAGCCGGTCCTCCTCGGGGTCGTTGCAGATGACCAGCACGCCCCGGGCCCGCAGCTGCGCGCCCGCGTCGAGGATCCGCAGCGCGTCGTCCATCTGGCTGTCCGGCCGGAGCCGGAGCACCTCGACGTCCAGGACGTGTGTTCCGGTGTCCGCGAGCCGGGCGAGGGTTTCGCGCATCATGTGGCTGTCGCCGAGCATGGGGTACGCGGGCTCGTCCGCGGCGGGCCACACCCGGATCCCGACCGCGTCGAATCCCGCGTCGGCCGCGGCGGTCACCAGTTCTGGCGGCGTCGCGTCGAGCACCGTGAGGTGGGAGATCGATAGCAGCCGGTGATCCGGGTGGGTGACTTCGGGTGGCATCGTCACACTCCATCGTTCTGCCGAACGGGCACGGGGTTCTCGTAGTCGGTGACTCCGGCGCAGTGCCGCCCGGCGATGTAGCCGAAGGTCAGGGCGGGGCCGATGTTGATACCGCCGGACGGATAGTAGCCGCCCATCACGCTGGCCTGGTCGCAGCCGGCCGCGTACAGGCCGGGCACCGGGTCGCCGGCAGCGTTTAGCACTCGGGCGTGGGCGTCGGTCTTGTAGCCGTCCGCCTCGTTCACGAAGCGGCGGCCGTCAGCCAGCGTCCAGTGTTCCCGGCCGGTCGGCGTGCGCGGAAACAGCTCGCGGCGGCGGTCGACGTCAGCCGGGAAACCGCCGGCCGCCAGTACGGTCCCGCGCCTGGCCCGGATCGTCAGCTCGCCGTCCGGCGTATCGACCACCGCGCCCTGCCTGCGGGTGGCCAAGTCAAAGGCATGGAACCCGACCCGCCAGCCGGCCTGGACGAACGCCCTCGGTGAGCGGGTAGCGTGCAGGAACGCCTGCAGGTCGGGCCCGGCCATAATGCCCAGGCCCAGGAACGAGGTCTCGTACAGCTGCGATCGCAGCTTATCCAGCAAGTGCCGCCGAGCGCGCGGCCGTTGATCGGCTTCGGGCCCACCGAGCGGCCCCCGGTCCCGGCCCCGGGCACATGCCCCTGGATATCCGCGATCCAGGTGCCGCTGACGAACTGCAGCGCGGTGTTCTGCTCGAAGAACGCCACCATATGCCGCCCGGCATCGAGCAGCGGGACCCACGCCCACCCGCCTGACCACGCAGTCGCCCCGCCGCACACCTGGTCCTTTTCCACCACCACGACACTTAGCCCGTGCCAGGCCGCCGTGGTCGCGGCCGACAGCCCGGCCGCCCCCGAGCCGACGACCGGCAGGTCGCATTCGATCTGCCTGACGCGGGAATCCTGTGGCATGTAGTCAATGTGCCATCTCGTCATGCGCACACGGCCTTTGATCCCGCTGACTGGAAGGGCAAGGCGGTGTCCGGCCGGAGATGCGGTTCCTGCCACTGGACGGGATGTGCGTTGCGTCCGTCACGCCGGCCAGGCAGCGTCCTAAGCGTCGGGACCGTCGCAGCATCGACGAGGACACCGAGGAGGCGGATATGCCGCTGATCGGCATTGGTCATCTGACCATACTTGATACCGCACCGCCAGACTGGGTGTCGCTGGCCCATGACGCCGGCTTCGACGCGGTCGGGATCCGGGCGGCGGCCATCGGCCCCACCGAAGAAGAATGGCCTATGGGGGTCGGCTCGCCGATGCTCGCCGAGACGCTCCGCCGGATGGCTGACACCGGCGTGCGAGTGCTTGATGCGGAAATCATCCGTATCGACCCGCACACGGTCATCGCGAAATACGAGCCCTTGTTCGAGACGGCGGCGGCTCTGAACGCCAGTTTCATCAACGTCATGGGCGACGATCCTGACCTGCACAGGGCCCGGGACACCTTCGCCGCGCTGGCGGAGGCAACGCGTCCCTACGGCCTGCGCCCGACGATAGAAGCCATCCCGTATATGCAGGTGAGGACGCTCTCCGATGCGGCCGCGGTAGTCGGCGAGTCCGGCGGCGGAATCATCATCGATCCGCTCCACCTGCAGCGCAGCGGAGGCACGCCAGGCGACGTGCGCTCGCTTGATCCCAAGCTGATCGGCTACTGCCAGCTCTGTGACGCGCCGCTGGCCGCTCCGCATAACCTGCCGCGGCCGCGGAAACTTCCCCGCGGGCAATCCGTTGAGGGGATTACGGACCTGGCCCTGGAAGCCCGCGCGGTGCGCCTGCTGCCGGGCGACGGTGAACTTCCCCTGGCCGAGATCATCGCGGCGCTGCCCGCAGGCCTGGCGTTCAGCGTGGAAACACCTAACGTTGCCCTGCTTGAATCACTCGGCCCCATCGAGTTCGCCCGCCGCGCCCGGCAGTCCGTGGCCCGCGTCCTGCAGGTGGCCGCCCCCACGGATAGCGCCACAATAGCGACCTAGCATGCGTGATCGCCGTTCCGGCAAGGACCCGAATGCGGTGTCCTCGCGCCCTCGGACCGGCGGCACCGCCGGGCTGCGGTTAGCGCCACGAAGCGGCGCAGCCCGTCCTGTTTCCGGCAACACCGAATCGCTCTATCGAGAAGGACGCGCCTGCCTTGCGCGCTGGAGAACCCCGAATCCGCTCAGCGGAAAGAACGGTGGCACGTCTTTTACCAGGAGTTATCTTGCCGTTAGCACCTGCTTTGGCAGCTCATGCCCGTACTTAGGAGCGATATGGCCACCAGAACACAGGTTCAAGATATCGAAAGGCCTTCGAGGGCCGCTAACACTCGTGTCCGCTACTGGATTCTGGCGATCATCGTTATCGCTACCGCAATCAACTACCTGGACCGCGCGAATCTCTCGATCGCCGCGCCGATTGTCAAAAAGCAACTGCACATCAGCGACGTCGAGATGGGCCTGATCTTCTCCGCGTTCTCGTGGACCTACGCGATCCTGCAGATCCCCGGCGGATGGGTCCTCGAACGGGTCGGGCCGAGAAAAACCTTCGGGGTCGCCCTGATCTTCTGGTCGATCGTCACCGGGTCCATCAGCCTGGCCCGGGGATTCGGCTCCCTGCTCGGGCTCCGGCTCGCTCTGGGCGCGGCCGAGACACCTGCCTTTCCCGCCAACAACACCCTGGTCAGCAGGTGGTTCCCGACCAGGGAGCGCGGCGCGGCCACGGGCTCGTATACCGCGGGCGAGTACGTCGGGCTCGCCATTGCCGCCCCTCTGCTGGCCTGGATGGCGACGCAGTACGGATGGCATTCGGTGTTCTACCTGACCGGCGGGCTGGGCCTCGCGTTCGCGTTCGTCTGGCTCGGCTGGATCAGGGACAGCCCCCAGAGTGACAAGCGGGTATCGGAGGCCGAGCTCGAGCACATCGAAAGGGGCGGCGGTGCCATAGCGGCGGTACACGTCGAAGGCCAGCCCCGCAGCCACGCGAAGCTCTCCAACATCTTCAAGCTCCTCCGCAAGAAGCGCATGCTCGGAGCGCTAATCGGCCAGTTCGCAAACACCTCGACGCTGTTCTTCTTCCTGACCTGGTTCCCGGACTACCTGGTCGAGCAGAAGCATTTCACCCTGCTCAAGGCCGGCATCATGGCCATCATCCCCTACCTGTGCGCGCTGATCGGAACCATGGTCGGCGGGGCCGGTTCTGACTGGATGCTGCGCCGCGGCGTGGCGACGAGCATCGCTCGCAAGGCCCCCATCATCACCGGGCTGATCCTCTCGATGATCATCATCCTGGACAACTACGTGGCCACGCCGGCGCTCGTCATCTTGTTCTTCTCGATCGCCTTCTTCGCCCAGGGGATGGCGTCGGCTACCGCCTGGACCCTGCTGTCCGATATCGCTCCGGGCAACATGATCGCGCTGACCGGCGGCCTGTTCAACTTCTTCGCCAACGCGGGCGGGGCGCTCTCGCCGTTCGTGATCAGCATCATCCTCAGCGCGACCGGATCCTTCGCCTACGGCCTGCTCTACATCGCGATCCTCGCCGGAGTCGGGGCGTTGTCGTACATCTTCCTGGTCGACCGCGTCGAACGCATCGTCATAGAATGACCCATCCTTCGCGAACACTCGGCATGCAAAGGAGTAGTTAAGGTGGCTCGGTATCTAATCGTCGGTGGCGAGACGGCGGCCAACCCGGAAGTCGTGCAAGAAGCCGAGACCATACTGGCCCGGGATAAGGACGCAACTTTCACCCTGCTCGTGCCGGCTACGCACGTCCGGCAATATCTTGGTGAGGTCAAAGGGGAAGACCAAGAAGTGGCGACCCGGATGGCCGAGGCCGCGGTACGGCGGTTCCAGGGCGCCGGCATTCCGCTTGATTACCATATCGGGCCGCCAGATCCGCTCGATGCGGTCGACGAGGAGTTCAAGGAGCGGACTTACGATCAAGTCCTCGTCTCCACTTATGCGCCGCGGAGGTCCCGCTGGCTGGCGCAGAAGTTCCCGGACCGGCTCGAGGATAAATACAAGATCCCGGTGAAGCACGTCGAGGCCTCCCCCGACTTCCTGCAGAACCTCGGGGAGTTCGGCCCGTACGTCTGAGTACCTTACAGCTGCGCACCGGGGCTGACCGTCTGCGGCGGACGGTCAGCCCCGGTGCGCTTGGCCTTCACCTTTACGGTCAGCCTCGGTGCGCTTGGGCCTCCACCATGTAGCGGACGCCCTCGCCGGCCCGGCCGAAATCGTTTACCTCGACCGCGGACCGGGCGGGCCGGTGGTCGCCGAAATGGCGGGTCCATGCCTCGTTGAAAGCGGGCCGGTCCCGCTGCAGGTCCCGCATGAAGATGCCGACCCGCACGACATCGGACAGGCCCGCGCCGGCCGCGGCGAGGATGGCGGTCAGGTTCGCGAAGAGCCGGTCCGCCTCCTCGCCTGCTTCAGCCGGCCGCGCGCCAGTCTGGGGATCGTTTCCGAACAGGGCCGAGACAAAGATCCAGCCGCCCGATTCCACCGCCTGCGGCACCGGCCCCGTGTGGTGAGGCGCGTCCGCCGTTTCGATTTCCTTCACGACACCTGTCTTACGCTTCTGGGTTGTCCGGCGGAGCGAAGATGACCAGGACGGTCAGGTCCTCGGTGACGTCAAGGAAGTGGTGGTCCCGGCCGCGGTCCACCGAGATGACGTCGCCCGGTCCGACGTCGAACCTCTCACCTTCGACTTCGAGCTGGGCCCGGCCGTGCTGGATGGTGTAGACCTCGTCCGCGCTGTGCGGGTGCTGGGCGTCCTGGCTGCCCGCGGGCAGCAGGTACAGGCCCATCGAGAAACCCGGCCGCCGCAGGAACTCCCGGTAGGCAGCGGCCGAAGAGCTCTGTGCTTTCTCCACGGCGTCGAGCGAGAACGACTGGTAACCGGCCATGCGATGCTCCTTTACTCGATTGGATCTGCCCGGTCAGGCCCTACAGCTGACCACCAGCTCTTTCGATGCCACGCTGCTGGGTCCGCTTGGCGTGCGCGGTATGCCGGATGATGATCTTCCGTACGGCGTCACGATCGGCTCGTTCGTAGGCCTGCACGAGGTCTAGGTGCTCACGCGCCAGGATGCCCTCGATCTCGTCCTGGGTCCGCAGCGCCCGCGAGATCAGGTCGGCGATGGCGAGCTGCTCATAGACGGCGGACAGCGCATCCACCCCCGCGGTGGCCACCAGGAAGCGGTGGAACTCCTGGTTGGCCAGCGCGTAGGCGGCTATGCCGTCCGGATCATCCCGGCGCAGGACGTCGACCGTCATCTGGGCCAGCCGCCGCAGTCCGGACAGCTGGTCGTGGCTTAGCTGCCCCACGGTCATTTCGGCTACGCCGAGTTCGATCGCCATCCTGGCGTCATGAGCCGCGTTGGAGGTGGCGACGTCAAGCGGCTTGACCACGTGACCCCGGTCCTCCCGGATCACCAGGTTCTCGGTCACCAGGCGGGTCAGCGCGTACTGCACGGCCGAGGGGGAACTCTTCAGCTGGCCGGCCAGCCGCTCCACGTCGAGCCGCTCATCCGCGCTCACCTGCCGCGTCAGGATGAGGTTCCTGAGCCGCCGGTACGCCTCGGCGTCCTGGATGAGCTCGATCCGGCCGAACCGGCCGCGGAAGTAGGCCAGCGGCGAGCCCTCGCCGGCGGTGGCCCGCACGACGCTGGCGAGCAGGACACGGTGAGATCCGCCCCGGACCTCCTGCACGATCCGGCATTCGAGCACCGCGAGCGCGCCCGCCAGGATGGGCGCGCCGGTGATCCCGGGCTCGCAGGGCAAATCCAGGAACGGGTCGGCGCCTGGGCGGGCGAAGAGCCCGGCCAGATGCTCTTGGTCCTCGGCCAGGATGTTGACCGCGAACGCGCCGGCCTGTCGGACCGCCTCCTGCGTGGCGCTCGCCGCGTTCAGGCATGTCAGGATCATGGGAGGATCAAGCGACAGGGACGCGACGGCGCTCACCGTCATCCCGCGGCGCTCGCCTTGATGCGTCGCGGTGATCACCACCACGCCGCTCATGAACCGGCCGATAACCTGCCGGAAAGCTCCAGCATCCAGCGGCTGCTCATCGACTCGCTGACCAGCCATCTCAAGGGTGCTCCGCTGTCATCGACTACCTCGTGTCGCCCTGGTTCAGTCTGGCATCCTGGCCTGGCCAGGCCCCGGCTCGTTCCGTCCAGCGATAAGCCCGGCTGAGGTCGGCGGCTGATAGCAGCGGCGTGTTCCGCACGTCGGGAACGGCCTTGACTCCCGCCGCGCGGACGCCGATCGTGTTTTCGTGGCTATCCGGATCATCGATGAACTTGAGCTACGTGACGGCGAGCGGATTGGTGTCCGTCCTATCCGGCTCGCCGACGGTGACCAGCTCGCGGGGCTGCACGCACGGCTGACGCCGGACAGCATCTACCGGCGTTACTTCGGCGTCAAGCCCGTGCTGAGGCCGACCGAGATCCTGCGGTTCACCGGTATCTCCGAGGAATGGCGGTTCGCTCTGGTCGGTGTCCGGAGCACCGGGGAGCTGGCCGGGGTCGCCAGGTACGAAGGCCAGGCCGGCCGCACCGACGCGGAGATCGCCTTGATCGTCGACGATGCGCTGCACCACCTAGGGCTGGGCAGCCGGCTGCTGCAGCGGCTGGTGGACGTCGCGGTGGTGAGCGGCATGACATCGCTGACGGCCGTGGTGCTGGCCTCGAACAGGCCGATGCTCCACCTGCTGGAGGCCTTGCACCTCCCGTCGACCTCCGCCAGGGACTCCGGCAGCATCGAGGTGAGGCTGCAGCTGGCCGGGCTCGAGCTGCCCGCGGACAGGTCACGCGTCGCCGCCGCCCATGTGGCTGAGGCGGCCGCCATCCGCGCTGCCCCTTGACCCAGCGAAGCCTCAGCGGAGGTGGGGCTCAGCGGACATGGGGCTCAGCGGAAGCTGGCCTGGCGCATCTGGGCCAGGCTTTCCTGCTTGTGCACTCGCTCGTCGTGGCCGATCTGCCTGAATAGGTCGGCCAGCGACTCGAAGCTGCCGTAGTCGGCCTCGAACTCCGAGGTAAACGGCTGCTTTTCCCACTCCGGATGCTCGGTGACCAGCGTCATGTACTCGTGTTCGGCATGATCTTCGAAGTCGGCGTTGAGCTGATAGGACCAGGTCGGGTGGAGCACGTACATAAGCCAGGACACCTGGTAGTAGACGAATGCAATGGACTGCGGGGTCCAGTAATAGAGCAAGCGGGACTCTTTTTTGCCCGTGCTGGCCACGAGCTCCTCCAGGATCAGCAGGTGCCATTGCTCGTTGTCCTGCTGGGCCCGGGCCTGCGCTACCCGGTCGTGGATGCGGCGGGCCAGCCCGGGGCGCGGCGCGACATGGGTGATGGCGATGTAGGCGACCTGCTCCCAGCTCTGGTAGGGAACACGCGCCACCAGCTCGAGGACCTTGAACTTGGACAAAGTCCGCTTGCGCCCGTAGATGCCGTCGAGCAACCCGAAAAGCACCTTGGCGGGCAGCCCGTACGGCCGTCGCGGGGTATTAAGCGTCTCCTGCTGGGCCAGGGCTAGTGCCTGGTGATCGAGATGCGGCGGCACGGTTACCGGCCGGGTCTCAGCGGCAGTCATGTGCTCCCCCTAACGGCAGTAGACCTCTACCGAGCCCAGGCCATCGAACTCGGCAGCGATGGCGGCGCCAGGCTCAAGCGGAACCGGCGCGGTAAGGCCTCCGGACAGGACAAGCATCCCGGCGCGCAGGCTCTTGCCCTGCGCGCCGAGGCGATTGGCCAGCCAGGCCACCGCGGCGGCCGGATGACCGGAGACCGCGGCCCCGGCGGCCGTGGCCACGACCTCACCGCCGGCTCGCAGCACGCAGCCGAGCAAGCGGAGATCAACCAGCTCATCGGGGCGCCGGGCCTGCGGGCCGAGTACGATCCGCCCGCCGCTGGCGTTGTCGGCAATGACATCGGGCAGGGTGAAGCGGAAGTCGTCGTACCTGGAGTCGAGTATGTCCACCGCGGCGAAGACGGCTTCGGTAGCGGCCAGCACGCTGGTCACCGTGGCGGGCGCGGTCACGTCGCGGCCGAGCAGGAACGCGATTTCCGGCTCCGCGCGAGGATGGATCAGGCTGCTCCGGTCCACCGGCCCGCCGTAATCGACGATCATGCCGCTGGTTATCCAGCCGTAAAGCGGCTCGGCCACGTTCATGGCCTCTTGCTTAGCCCGGCTGGTCAGGCCGAGCTTGGCCCCGGTCAGTTGCTCGCCCGCGTCCAGCTTGGACTGCACGAATTCCCACTGCGCCGCATACGCCGTCTCGATATCGATGTCGGAATGGCTGTCGGAGAACGGCGGGATCGCCGTGCGCGCTTCCTCGGCCGCGATGAGCTGGGACGCCATGTCCTTGGCCTCGATCATGACAGACTCCCACCGCCGGAGAACCGTGCGGTCACGGTGCCGAGGTAGGCGAATTCAGCGCGGAATACGTCGCCGGGCGTCACGCCGATCATGCGGTGGACCGCTCCCGGCAGGACGATGTCACCCGCGTGCAGCGACGCGCCGAAGGTCGCGAGCTTGTTGGCCAGCCAGGCGACGCACCGGGCCGGGTTGCCGAGGACGGCGGCGCCCGCGCCGGTGTCGACCAGCTCACCGTGCCTGGTCACCATCACCCCGACGAGCCGCAGGTCGATGTCGGTCACCTTGCGCAGGTTGCCCCCCACGACCAGCAGGCCGGAGGACGCGTTGTCGGCGACGGTGTCCACGAGCTTGATCTGCCAGTCCGCCACCCTGCTGTCCACGATCTCCACCGCGGGAAGCGCGCCGGCGATGGCGGTCAGGGCGCGGGCCGCGGTGACACCGGGACCGGCCAGGTCCTCCTCCATGACAAAGGCCAGTTCCGCTTCTACCCGCGGCTGCAGCAGGCGGTCAAGGGCCACCTCATCGCCGTCCTCCACGAACATGTGGTCGAGCAGGACTCCGTAGTCGGGTTCTTTGACGCCCAGAAGCTCCTGCATGGGGAGCGAAGTCAGGCCCACCTTGCGGCCGCAGACCCGGGCCCCTTGCGCGATATGCCGGTCGATGTTCAGTGACTGAATAGCGTACGCGTCGTCGATGACGAGGCCGGGATGACGCTTGGTCAGCGGCTCAGCCGGCACACCGGTCTGTTCTGCCTGCCACAGGTCGTTGGCCAATTCGGAGAGAACTTGTTCGCTTTGCACCCCATATACCTGTCACGCGCGGGCCAGCGTCACAACGAAGGTTCCGCCGTGCGGAACCTAGACCGAGCGCCGAGTACTTCGACCGCGCGTTTTAAGTGCGGCG
>Ga0302177_10002448_pt1 | contig 13135 bp, 10 predicted proteins | sample I_Palsa_E1_2_FD_198780 | JGI IMG/M metagenome (GOLD analysis project Ga0302177, IMG submission 198780) | Peat permafrost microbial communities from Stordalen Mire near Abisko, Sweden - I_Palsa_E1_2 | ecosystem: Environmental > Terrestrial > Soil > Palsa > Peat permafrost | place: Sweden... | reverse complement strand
GATACGGCCCCGCCCCGGCCAGGCCTACCGGCAAGACCATCTTCGAGGCACTGGGCGACCTGCGGCTGATCCCAGCCCACGATGGGAACCCCGCCGTGATCCCCAAACCAGCCGGCATCCAGGCCCGACTACTCGACCTGCTCAAGATCGACATCAGCCGGCCCCGCTGGCTCACGCAGTGAAACCCCATGTGCGAAGAACGGATCTAGGTGGCCAGCGTGGCTGTTACGTTCAGGCTGACTCTGTCAACGACCCGGACCGCAGGGAGCACCAGCGACCAAGGACTGGAAGCGGCGCGGCAACATGAGCTACTGCTCGGTCTCGCCCGGTACCGCGTCGATGCGGGCCTGATCTTCTGCCAGGCGGGCACGCTTGGCCGGTTCGGCCTGCCTCTCGCGTTGAGTCTGCGCCTCGCGCAGGGCATACTCTCGCCGTCGAGCCAGCAAAGCCTGATATTCGGCGTCAGGGTCCCGCGCTGCTTGCCGGACAGCCCGGATGAAGTCCTCAAGTTGACCTTGCGGTACCTCGATCCTGATCCATCCGTCTGGGTCGACCCCCATCTGGCCCTGTCCCCATATGAGACGCACCCGATGACGGAACTGCCCGAACCAGGGGTGCTCGCCCGGGCGGTCCTTCCACAGGCTCGCCCGACTGCAGCCGACGGTGACCTCAGTTCGACAAGTCCCTCGCCGGGCTCGTCGATGGCGCGGATCCCGGTGACCGTGCAGGAATCGTCGCCGGGGGCATCCGGGGAGTTGACCATGCCATTTCATCCTGCCAGGCGCGGCTCGGCCGCCACCGCCGGGAAGGGCACCAAGAACCTGCTGTGCGCGTACCTCGCCATCGCTGTATTCACCGGGCTCCTGCGTGCCGGCAGCACGCCCGCCTAGCGATCACGCCCGCATATGACGACCCCTCCCAGGCCGCCGGGCGACCAGACGATCACTACCCCCGACCCGGACTGGCCGCAGCTGGCCGCATGCCGGCACGCTGACCCGAACTGTTCTTCCCGGTCTCCGCGTCGGGTCCCTCCCTTGATCAGGTCACGCAGGCCAAGGCGATCTGCGCCGGCTGCCCCGTCCGGCGGCAGTGCCTGGCCTTCGCGCTGAACACCAGGCAGGACCACGGCGTATGGGGAGGCATGAGCGAGCAAGAGCGCCGCCTACGGGCAAGGAAAACACCCACCAGTACCTGACACCCCCGCGCTCGGCGGCGACACGCACAGCTCTGCCTGCGGCTAGCCACACCCCGCATCAAGGCCATCAGCGACGGCGCCGGGTAACTGACGGCATCCTGGCGCGGGCGAACTGGCGAACTCCTTAGCGCTCCTGCCAGAAAGCGCCGAAGATTCACGGCCACCTATCACCGAAGGTCACAGCTGTGATGGTTGTTCGTCACCGGAGCGGGCGTCCGTTTGGGGTCCCCTTACGGACACCCCTGCCACGGCCAGGTCCAGCAGATACGTTGGGTGAACGCGCCGCCGACAAGCCGAACAGATGCTCTTGTGGCTCAGATGATCAGTCGGAATTGCCCGCGATTCGGGCCCGTTCGAGGTTGTTCCGCGAGCTGAGCGTGTCCGGGTGGTCGGCGCCCAGCACCCGCTCACGGTCGGCCAGGGTCCGCTCGTACAGCGGGATCGCCTGGTCCAGCGTAGGCGTTCAGCCGCAGGCAGACGCAGGGCCGCCAGGGCGGTTGCGTCACCAGGCGACGAGCTTTGGTGGCGCAGCTCGGACCCGGCTTGCCGCTCGGACACCTTGCAGATTCAAGGCATAAAGTCCTTCACCTGCAGGCAATTGACCCGTCCGGGTTCAGGCTGTACCGGTCTTCCGGCCGCGCCCGACGCGGGCCCGGCGGAGCTGGCCTGGAGGTGGCGGCACAACCTGAGCTTCTACGACGCGCTCTGCGTCGCTCTGGCGGTCGGCGTGGATGCGCCGTTGGTCACCGCGCCCGCCCGGCTGACCGGCGCGCCGGACCTGCCCTGCCCGGTGGAGTCTGACCTTCGTGTGGGTGGGCACCCCCGTCTGAAGTTAGCTCCCCGACCGGCCGGTTCGCGGATGCCGCTGAGCGAAGTCGGTGGCGATCTCGTCGAAGGTTACCCAGCGCACGCCTTGGTGGCTGTTGATGTGATCGATGAGCCGCTCGTGCATCAGCAGCACCTGCGGCCGCCCGGACACGTCGGGGTGAATGGTCATCGTGAACACCGCGTGGTCGTACTCGCGGTACACCCAGTCGAACTGGTCCCGCCACAGCTGCTCGATATCGCGCGGGTTGACGAAGCCGTGGCTGTTCGGGCTTGCCTTGATGAACATCATCGGCGGCAGGTCGTCCAGGTACCAGTTCGCCGGGATCTCGATGAGGTCGGTCTCCTCGCCTCGCACCAGCGGCTTCATCCAGTCGGCTGCCGACCGCGTGTAGTCGATCTTGGTCCAGGTGTCGCCGGCCCGCACGTAGTAGGGTTCGAAGTCGCGGTGCATCAGCGAGTGGTCGTAGCGGATGCCACGGTCGAGGAGGATCTCGTTGGTGATCGGGCTGAACTCCCACCACGGCGCCACATAGCCGGCCGGAGCCCGGCCGGAGCGCCTCGTGAGCAGGTCGACGCAGTAGTCCAGCACGTCGATCTCCTGTTGCCTGCTCATCGCGATCGGGTTCTCGTGGCTGTACCCGTGCACGCCGATCTCGTGGCCCGCCGCCACGCACGCGTCGAACTGATCGCCGAAGGTCTCCACCGAATGCCCCGGCCAGAAGAAGGTCTGCCGGATGCCGTAGCGGCGGAACAGTTCCACGATCCGCGGTGTGCCGACCTCGCCGGCGAAGACGCCGCGGGAGATGTCATCCGGTGAGTCCTCACCGCCGTAGGAGCCCAGCCAGCCGCCCACCGCGTCGATGTCCACCCCGTACGCCACGAGGATGTCCTTGCCGTTCATGCTCGTACCTCCTTCGTTGTGTCGGCTTCCAGCCATACCCGTAGCGCGGCGAGCGGGTCGGGCAGCGTGAGGGCCACGGTGAGCAGTATCCGGCCCTGCCACGGATTCAGGTCCGCGCCGAACACCGCCCCGGCGGCGAGCAGGTCCGCCCCGCCGCCCCCGGTGTAGAGCGGCACGACCGGACCGGCGGGCACCCGCGAGCAGACCAGCACCGGGACGCCGTCCGCAGCCGCGTCCCGTACGGCCTCGACGATCCCCGGGTTCGCGTTGCCCGCACCGAAGGCTGCCAGCACCAGGCCACGGGCGCCGGCTTCGATGCCCGCCCGCAGCCCGGCCGCGTCGGCCCCGACGTACAGCGGGACCACGTCCACTTTGGGCAGCTCAGCCGTGCCGTGATCGAACCGGAGGGTCGGCGGCCGCGCGGCGGGCGTCAGCGCGCTGACGGCGCCGTCGGCGACGCGCAGCGCCGGGCCCCGGCCCGGGGCGTCGAACGCATGCGCGCTGAGGGTGTCCACCTTGGTGACGCCGCGGGCCAGGTAGACATACCCGTCGAAGCTCAGCAGCACGCCCCGGTTCCGGGCGAGCGGCGATGAGGCGACGGCGAGGGCGTCGGCGAGGTTCGCCGGCCCGTCGGGCGCCGGGTGGTCGAACGGGCGTTGCGCGCCGGTGAACACCACCGGGCGCGGGTCGGCGTGCACCAGGTCGAGCAGGAAAGCCAACTCCTCCATCGTGTCAGTGCCGTGCGTGATCACCACCCCGTCGGCCTCGCCAGCCAGTTGTTCCCGTGCGCTGCGGATCAGCGTTCGCAGGTCCGAGTGCTGCCAGGCGAAGCTGCCCTTGGCCGCGAGGTCCACCACCCGCACCTCGGCGCCCTCGGGGATGGTGCTGCGGGACAGCAGTTCGGCACCGGTTGCCTGTGCCTGCCGGCCGGCCGCAGTGGATCGGCTGGCGATCGTGCCGCCGGTGGCGACGAGCTGGATCAACGGCATGCCGTGGCCCTTCCACGCTTCGGGCGCCTGCCCGCGCCCGTACTGCCGACCGGGCACATAAAGACTAGCTACCCAGGAAAGCAGCCCCACCACGGCTGGCCGGGCCGGTGATGTGCCTGTCGATGTTCGAAGTCCTCTGCACACGGGTTGCGAGCGTGGACACCGGCTGCCCGGTCATCGGCGTCTCGTCTCGCGTTTGCGGCGTCCGGCGCGGATCTCGGTGTCGGCGACTTTGCCGGCGAGCAGGGTGTAGATCTGGATGGTATCGGTGGAGGCGTGGCCGACGCGGCGGCGCACGACCTCGCTGGAGACGCCGCTGTCGAAACTGGTAGAGCAATGTTCCGATCACACTGAATACCTCGGCCTGAGCGAGCGCCTTTCCGCCTCCTGCGCTGGCTCGCGAACCAGCCCCAGCCGCCTGAGCCCTGGCCAATCGGAATCCCTGAGAACAGGAATTCGCAGGAGCAAACTGCTGGCGTGACTCCTGAGAACGCGCCGGGCCGCCGGGCGATCACGTCGACTGGCTCCTGAGAACGCAGCCCTGCTCGAGCAGTACGCCGCCCGCTTCGCGCGCTCGCTGCAGACTACGGGTGATAACCCGCTTCCGGGCTATCCATTTGACAGGAGTGCCCAACCACTGCGGCTGACGTTCGCGCTGGTCACGGAGTGAAAGAGCCCTGTTTCCCGGCTGACCCTGGCGCACCGCTGACCTGCGTTGCTCCGGTTAAGTGGATACCCCGTACCCGCTTTATCACCCGGTCTCCTCGGTGCCCGTCGTTACCATTCCCGGGCCCGGATGCAGCGATTGCCGCCGAGTTGCCGGTGCTCGATGACGTCGAACCCGCGCTGCTGCGCCCATGCCTACGAGGTCTGATAGGCCGGATAGATCTGCTAAACCTGCTAGGCGGGGAAACGTTGACGGCCGCGCCAGCTCCGGCCGCGACGCCGTGACGGATTGGCTCCAGGCCGTAAACGTAGCGGCCGGGTTATGGAGGGCGCCGGGAGTGTGTCCGGTCAGGCGAGGTAGGCCGCGACCGCGTGTGCGGCGTTGCGGTCCAGGCTGTCCCGGGCGTGGTCGTACCGGCGGGTAGTGCGGGGGTCCTTGTGGCCGGCGTAGTCCTGCACGTCGCGCAGTGCGGCGCCGGCGTCGAGCGCGAAGGTGATCGCCGAGTGCCGCAGGCAGTGCGGGGATAGCTGGTCCCAGGCCTGGATGCCCGCGTCGCGGGCCAGGCGGCGCACCAGTTCCCACAGCTGCCCCTGCCGGAGGCGGCCGCCGCTGGCGGTGGCCAGCAGCGGGCCGGCCAGCTGCCGCGCGTCGCTGAGACCGCCGCGACAGGCCCGCTCCGCAAGGTAGGCGTCCAGCGCGGCTGCCGTGGCCGGGGTCAGCGGGATTCTCGCTTTCCGGGCGCCCTTGCGGATCACGCGCAGGACCCGGTGGCCGGCATCCGTCCCCAGGTTGGCCACGTCGGCGGCGCAGGCTTCATCCACCCGCAGGCCATTGTGCAGCAGCAGCCGGATCACCGCCGCGGTCCGCAGCGCCTGCGGCCCCTTGTCGGCGTCGGCGGCCGCGACCAGAGCACGGGCCTGGTCGCGGTCCAGGCCAATGGTGGCGGTGTAGTCCGGATCCACCATCGGCCGCGCCACCCCCGCCGTGGGGATCCGGTCGACCAGGTCGTGGGCGGCGCAATAGCGGTAAAAGCTGGACAGCGCTGATAGCCGGCGCCGCACGGTGGAGGACTCCGCGCCGCGGTCCTGCTGGGCCGCCGCCCACAGGTCCACGTGTACCCGGCCCGCGTCCAGCACGTCCACGCCGCGCTCGGTCAGCCACCCCAGCCACCCGCGGACGTCGGCGGCGTAGGCGCGCCGGGTGCGGGCCGCGCGCAGGCTGGCCAGCCAGGCGGCGGCCAGCAGCTCCTCCCGCTCACCCAGCCCGGCCAGCACCGGCAGCTCGGCGCGCGTGCGCGCGAGCAGCTCGGCGGCGATCGCCACCGGCCCCGGCGGCCGGGCGGCACCGGCCCGGGGCACCAGGTCACCGCCTGCGGCCACGGCCGCCGCTGCGGTCACCATTTCCTGGTCACCTGCCATGCCGCGGATGGTAGCGGCGAGCACCGACAGAACCGGGTGATAGCGGGTTATCGCCCGGTCCGCCTTTCCTGGCCTGAACGTTGCTCCACTGGAGCGCCCGTCCGGCTGGAGCGGTTCGGCGACCGCAGCCTGTTGTGACAGCTGGCCGTGTTGCGGATACGGCGCGCCCTGCCCGTCCCGGCGAGCACGGCCAGGGCGTGGTCGCACGTCGTGGTCTCGGCGACCTTCCGCTGGAGCTTGCCCGAGGCGTGTCCGGCTATCTTGCTCCTGGCCGCCGTTTTGGGAGTCCTAGACCTTGACTGAGGCTGACGTTTGCGGTGCCTCAAGCGGGTGAACCGGAAAGCGAGGCCAGCGAGGGGAGGACTGCAAGCCAGTTGGTAAGTGCCGAGTTCCGGCGCACCGCAGCAAGCAGTTCGGCGGTCGGTCGGACCGCCCAGGCGCGCCATGTCCTGAGGTCGTGGACTGTCGGTCAAGCGGGCCCAGCGCGCCTGCCAGCCATGCAGCCCTCCCGCTGCTGGTCTCGCGGGCCAGCAGCCCGAGCAGTGCGTCGCGGGCCTGGCGCCTGTCCTCCGCCGTCGGGTCGAGCGGGCCCAGCGCGCCCGCCAGCCGTTCAGCCATCCTGCTGTCGGTCTCGCGGGCCAGCCACTCGAGCAAGTGCTGCGGGCACGCAGCGCGGCTCTCAAGATCCCGGCAGGTCAGCCTTTGTGCTTGTCCTCGCCTGGCTCATGCCCAGGCATTGAGCGAACTGTGCCGGCATCCCACTCGTCGTGTGGCTGCCGCTGTCGGGGTTAGCCGGCCGCGGTGCCGGTGAATGATTCGCCCGCCCTGGCTGCCGTTGCCTGCGGTTTGGGCGGTGATTTGCATGGTGGGGAAAGTACCGGGGGCCGGCGGCGCTCCACATCTGAACGGTGGCGGTGGCGGCCGGGCCGACGGTGAAGGTACCGGCGGTGATCAGCTGACGGTGGCCGGGCCGGCTGCCCAGGCCGGCGTACCAGCATTCGTAGAACCGGCCGGCTCCGAGGTCGCTGAGGTGGGCGACGGTGAGCTGGATGGACCAGCCGTCGCCGGTGCGGTGCGCGACCGCCGGGCCGGAGGCAGCCTGCCCCGGCCAGGGGTACAGCGGGATGGTGAAGGACAGCCCGGCTGGCTGGGAGACCAGCAGCCCGGCGCCGACAGCGGCGGCGATGACCACCGCCGCCGGCCAGGGCCAGCATCCGGATGTCCCAGCCGCGCCACCTGGCCAGCCTGGCCGCCCTTCCGGCCGGGCGGGCCTGGGCGGCGGCCTGCTGGACGCGGGCCAGAGTGCGGGCCTGCAGGTCCGGCGGCGGGAGCGCGGCGGCTTGCAGCATCGCTGCTACCGGCCCGGGCTGACCCGTCGGCTCGCTGCGTTCCCGGCTCACCGCCGTGACAGGGGGGAAGCACGCAGTATCCGGCAGATGGCGGCCGCCCGGCATCGCGGACGGCCTCCACGAAATTTACCGTCCCGCGGTGTGAACCGTTCCGTTCCTCGCCGTCGTAGTTAAGGCATCGTGATTCACACGGATCGAACTGGCGCCAGGGATCAGTGTGAACGGTCACGGAATTCCCCAGGCGGGGCAAGAACGCCCCGCTCACTAAAGACAATCCAGGGGGAAACAATGATCGCTTCTATCCATCGAGATGGCCTGACGGCCGGTTCATCCACTGTCGGATCCGGGACATGTCATCATTTCCCGCCGTGCCCAGCTGCAACGGCCCCTGACCGTCACGCCGCCCGCACGGTAGCCACTCATCCGGAACAGGGCTGGAGCCTGCTCTGCAATGGAGTCGTGCTCTTCGACGACAACGCTGAGCTCCTCCCTGACGGATGCGTGGTTACTCAACTGTCAAGCATCATTCCGCGCGAGCGAGCAGAGAGCTGCGGCCGGCGTCGGACTCACCGGCCTCAACGCGACGCTGCTGCCTGACCGGCGGACATACCGACACAGACGCCGGACCCGCCTTCGTGATTGGCAGCGGATGATCCCAGATGCGGTCACCGCCGCCATTCCCGGAGCGAGATTCCCTCAGGATCTCATCAGGTTGTAACACCCTCATTCCCGTAAGACAACCAATCCATCCTCAACGGAGAGACCTGATGCAGTCACAACGGCAGCTCTCCCGTTGGCGAAAACCGCAGATCACCGGCTGCTACTAGCAAGCCGGACCGCCCGAACGAAAGGAAAGCCCGATATGCAAAGCAACATCAGCCCGGATCCACGACAAATCCCGGGCAGCCCGGTGCCGACTGCCGTACCCAAGAACGAGGCGCTCTATGTGATCCTCGGACTGCTGATCCCGGGCCTGCCGGCCCTGCTCCTCAGGGACGACAAAGTAACCGGCGGCATTCAGCTGGGCCTGTGGGTCTGCAGCTGGGTTCTGGCCTTCTTCCTGATTGGCTTCGTGCTCTGGATCGGAGTCGCGATCTGGTCAGCGATGGACGGCTACCAAGCCGCGAAGCTATGGAACAGCCACCACGGCTTCGTCACCTGACCAGGCCGAAGAACGAGACCACGGGTTGCCCCACGCGGTAGCGGTGTGATGCCACCCAGGCGCCACACCGCCCGGGGGGCTCCTACTGAATTCTCCGATGGGAAAACGACATCGAGACGTGGATCGCCACCTGGAACCACAGCCCCAGGCCCTTCGCCTGGACCAAGACCGCCGACGAGATCCTCAACTCCCTGGCTGACTACCTCACCAAGGTCGGGACCAGCCACCACGCAACTTGGCAGCGGATGGTTCCAGATGCGGTCGCCGCCGCCACTCCCGGAGCGAGACCCCCTCAAGGATCTCGCCAGACCATAACACCTCATTCTCGCAAGACAGCCAATCCGTCCTCAACGGAGAGACCTGACGCAGGTACTCCGCAACTTATTTCTTGACCGGGAGGTCCATATGGGATTTTTTAACATTCCCTCGCTAGCTATAAAATTGGGGCTCCCCGGCATCTTGATAACGGCGGGCGGGCTTTTCGGAGGGTTTAGCGGTTGGTTTAACGGTGCGGGTACGCCTGTCAGTGGACCCGCCCACGCCCAGTGCGATGCCGGACTCGCGCCGTCAGACGTCACCCAGCCGGCCAACAACTGTGGCGTTCAGCCGCTCAAAATCCAGCATCCGATCTTTCATGGCCATCTGCAGCCTCTGGAAACCGACCTCTACATCGAGGGCGCTACCACTTGCCTCGTAGCAGTGCCGCCTGTTGCGTGTGGCGTGGACGACAACCGCTCCTTTGTCGACAAGGATAACCCTGACCCGCACGCCGACCCCTCACGAAATCGTGTGCATCTTTTATTTGATTTCGAATCGGGCGAGGTGACGGCCATCATCTCGCCGAGCTGCCGTATCCACCCAGTCGGCGCCGGAACGGACAACCAAAAGAATGTTTTGCGCCCAAGCGAGTTGGTGAAGGCACCAGGTTTGACGTGACGACCGATACCAGTAACCCGCGGGCTTGGACGATCCATATCCAGGTAAACGTGGTACAGACCAACTACCCTGCCGTTGTCGGGCCAATCGAACCAGGCCAGGTGGAAAACGACTGGCATATCTCGGTCAACCCGCTCACCGGTGAGTATAGTCTTACCGGAAGAGGGAGTTACTTCCCGGATCTCGCGGTCATAGCCGATAACGAGGTCCAATGCGCCGACCGGGCTACCTCCCTGACGGCCTTGCTGGTACCAGGTTCCGCACCAGGTGCCTCCCGCGACTACCACTGCAATGGGGTAATACCGGCTTCCTCCCCCAGTCAGAACCAAACGACGGCACCCCCGAGCCAGCCGCCCGGCTCACCGCCGCCCAGCGCGATACCGACATCAGCGCCGGCGACGGCATCTCCAGCCGCCCAGGCTACGGTGGTGAAAACGTTCGAGCCGTGGGTCGCTGGCGGCCAGAACGGCGGCTCGGGCCCGGCGCCCGGCCTGGTGGTGACAAACGGTGGCACCGCCACGTGCGACAGCGGATCCGCCGACGACCCGGGGTCGGCCGTCGCCGTCCGTTGCTCGCCGCCCGGGAACGGGACGCCGTGCTTCATCAACGACCTCGGCGGAGGCGATCCGGGCTCTCCCCTGCTGTGCTCAAGCGACCCGACGTCCAAGCAGGTCATCGAGGTCACGCAGGGCGGGCCCAACGGCATCCCGGCCGGCACCCTGAACCCCGGCGACCCCAGTCAGCCGCCTTGGTTCCTGATCCTGGCGGACGGCCGGAAGTGCCATTTCCTGGGTTACGGCACCAACACCAATGTCCTGAGCTACGACTGCGGCAATAATATCGGGGCGACTGTACCCGACCGCAATATCGGGGCGACTGTACCCGACCGCTCAGGACCGACGTGGACAGTGCAGGAGGGACAGCTGCAGGCAAATCCCGCACCGTCCCCGGCCCGCGTCGCTGTCGTAATTGCCTACCGCGGGAAAATCTCATTCGCTACACCAGTGGCCTCGTCGGCCCCAACACCGGCTACACCCCCTCCGGCCAGCGCAGTGGTCCAGGACTACTACGCGGCCATCAACGCTCACGGCTACCAAAGCGCGTGGTCACTCGGAGGCAAGAACCTGGCTGGATCGTACGACTCCTTCGTCAGGGGCTTCGCGAACACAGCATCTGACTCCGTCACTGTCACCTCCGTCTCCGGTGACACCGTGATGATTCAACTCGACTCGACGCAAACCGATGGGACGCACGGGTATTTCACCGGCACGTACACAGTGCAAAATGGCGAAATCGTCTCAGCCGATGTGCGCGCCCGGTGAACACGCTCGACGCTTCGCAGCAGCTCGGGTCCAGGCAGCAGGCCGACCAGGGATAGAGGTTTAACCAGGCGCTTGTCGCCCCAAGTGGCACCGAGTACGCGATCTACTGCGGCCCATGGCTACGGACCGGCCAGCCTCCTAAGGGATGCTACATATCGCGGATGCGGGGGGACGTCCGGAGCATTGCGCACCGGGATGGCCCGCTGTCCCCGCAGCGGACGGCTGGCTAGGGCTAGGTGGCCCGGAAATGTGCCAATCGGGTGGGCTGGTAAGAAACGTGCTACCAGATCCAACCCGCGTTGAGCTTGTCCGTTAGGGGATCCCCTGCCGGACACCAGGCTCCAGTGTGCCTGGCCAGTCGCGGCCTGGACCAGCGGTGTCGCAGATACCCCGTCCGGTGAAAATCTCAAATGCCGGAGGCTATCCGTACGCTCCCGGTCATGAGCGAGACCTTGATCGGCTACGCCCGCTGCTCCACCGACGCCCAGGATCTCACCGCGCAGCGCGACAGGCTGCGCGAGCTCGGCGTCGCGGAAGAACGCATCTATCTCGACCACGGGCTGACCGGCACCAACCGGAAGCGCCCCGGCCTGGACCAGGCCCTGGCTGCCGTCCGCGCCGGCGACACGCTCGTGGTGCCCAAACTTGACCGGCTCGCCCGGTCCGTGCCCGACGCCCGCGCCATCGGCGACGACCTTGCCGGCCGCGGCGTCAAGCTGTCGCTCGGCGGGCAGGTCTACGACCCGGCCGACCCCCCCCGTCTCCTACGGCGGTTGTGGTGATCTACGCCCCGTCCCAGCCGGGCGGCGGCACCGGGGAAACACACCCGAACGGGACAAGCGGACGAGGCGACCATCCGGCTGATGACCGGGCCGGGTGCGCCCGCCTGTGGGAAAGCCTCGCCTTGGCCGTCGCCGAGCTGGCGGCCGACGACGAGGCGGGCCGAGGCCGCCGGGGGAGTGAGGGCGCCCTGATGGCCATAGCCGGGGGGACGCGGCGGCACATGATCGACCGCTACACCGCCGCCACGGCCGTCGCCCGGGCCGCCGACGAGTCCGGGGAAGTCGTGGCGGGGCGAGAACTGGCGGTACCCCATCAATGTTTGTGTCGTATCGGGCGCCCTCGACGGATGGCACCCGCCGGGCATCGGACTTGTCGGTCGTGAGGGGCGGCGTTCTCACGCAGGCTCACACTGGCCTGCTGCCGGGGCTCAGAACCTAGACTATTCGTCTAGGTTCTTTTCGACTGCCGCGGCCGTCCGCGGCCACCGGAAACGGGCCAGGTTGGCCCGCCCGATCTCCTGAATTGCCCCTGGGCTGATACGATACTCTTTTGGGAAAGCCCCGGCTCGGTTCCAGACCCCCGGCCAGCCCCGGCCCGCACCCGCACGCGGGAGGGAAAACTTGTCATGGAAAAACTACGGCACGGCCGGCCGGGCTGGCACGAATGCTGGGACGAGCTCGCTGAGCACTCCCTGAGCCACCTCCAGGTGCCCCGCCCGGGACGGTGGCGGCGGCTGTCCGCCAGGTTCCACCGTCCCGTCCGGCTGACCTGGACGCGGCTCAGGTAGCCGCATGATCTACGGCTGGCCGCGGCCGTCACCAGCAGCACAAGACCCCGGCGCCGTCGGTCGTCTCGCCGATCATGAGGCAAGTCCGCAAACCGTTCGTGCTGTCCTACCAGGTCAGTGGTGCGGGGTGCCTCATCTCGGTGAGACAGCACCGCGGATGCCTCGCCCTCGCGGGACGTGCCCCGGTTTGGATGAGACAGGACACCTCCGGCGCTATCTGGCCGGCGGATGACCAGTCATAATAATCCCTGAGAACGGCCATTCTCAGGAGCAGAGTCCGGGGATGACTCCCGAGAACGCAGCGGGACACCCGGCGCAGCCCGCCGGATTGACTCCTGAGAACAAGGAGCTGCTCGCGAAGTACGCCGGTCACCTTGAGCGCTCGCCGCTGACCGGGCACAGCCCGCGCGCCTACCTCGGCGCCATCCGGCAGCCGGTTGCATCAGGTGTACCGTCTGCAGGCCCGGTGAGCGGCGGGCGGCCGGCGCCGCAGCTGCGAAGGCGTGCCGCGGCCTCCGGCCTATTGGTCATGTCACGCGCCTGACCAGGCAGTGCACTGCCGGATCGGAGCGGTGAAGGCGTCCCGGTGTATCACCTGACTGCGTGGTTCCTCTGTCATCCCTGAAGGAGCGGGGCCGTGTCAATGGGGGTTTTGACGGGGTTCTGGCTGTCGGCGGGCGTGCGTGACTGGCGTCTCCTGTTTCCCTGATAGCTGCCATGTCCGTGGCGAGCGGCCGGGCAGGTCAAGGACCGGGCGGAGCCCGGCCGCCGTGGCGGCACCGGAGGCGTCCTTGAGGT
>Ga0302177_10002446_pt1 | contig 13137 bp, 10 predicted proteins | sample I_Palsa_E1_2_FD_198780 | JGI IMG/M metagenome (GOLD analysis project Ga0302177, IMG submission 198780) | Peat permafrost microbial communities from Stordalen Mire near Abisko, Sweden - I_Palsa_E1_2 | ecosystem: Environmental > Terrestrial > Soil > Palsa > Peat permafrost | place: Sweden... | reverse complement strand
GCCATGGCCAGACGCAGGCGCAAACCGATGGCGAGCGAGGAAGACATTTCGTCCACCTGCTGCCGGCGGCGGCGCACCAAAACCTCCAGCTGTCGAAACGCGCGATGCGTTTGCAAATCGCGCGCGCGATGCCGCCATTCGGACAAGCGGTAGCGCATCTGCTGCACGACGTGGCGATAATGCTCAGCGATGTGGCGTTCGAATTCCTGCCGCGAGCGCACCACAATTTCGGCGGCGGCGGAAGGAGTGGGAGCGCGAACGTCGGCGACAAAGTCGGCGATGGTGAAATCGGTTTCGTGGCCGACGCCGGTGATCACAGCAATTTCGGAAGCTACAATCGCGCGCACTACAATTTCCTCATTGAAGGCCCACAGGTCTTCGAGCGAACCGCCTCCGCGCGCGACGATGATGACTTCTGCAATTTTCGCGCGGTTGAAATGCCGCAGCGCTTCGACGATTTCGCGGGCGGCGCCATCGCCCTGCACCTTCACCGGATATAGCATGACGTGGGCGTTTGAGAAGCGGCGCTTGAGCACGCGCAAGATATCGCGGATGGCCGCGCCGGTGGGCGAGGTGACGACGCCGATGCAGCGAGGAAGAACGGGGAGGGACTTCTTGCGGCTTTCGGCGAACAGGCCTTCTTCGGCGAGGCGCTTCTTCAATTGTTCGAAGGCGAGCTGGAGCGCGCCCGCGCCAACCGGTTCGATGTGGCTGACGTAAATCTGATATTCGCCGCGAGGTTCGTAAACGCTGAGCGAGCCGCGCACGGTGATGTGCAAACCGTCCTCAGGACGGAATTTCAGGCCGCGCACCTGATCGCGAAAACAGACGCAGCGAATCTGGGAGCGCGCGTCTTTCAGTGTGAAATACAAATGGCCGGATTGGGCTGCATGGAAGTTCGAGACTTCGCCTTCGAGCCACAGGTCCGGCAGCGAAGTTTCGAGCAGATCGCGCACGCGCGCGTTGAGCTCGCTGACCTTCCAGACGCGGCGTTCGGGCATCAAGTTGAAGAGCGAAGCTTGGCTCATGGCATTAGCGACGGAAGAAATTCACGATCCACATCACCAGGGTGAGCGCCAGACTGATGAGGATACACGTCACAATCGGAAAATAGAAACTGCCGTGGCGTCCCTGGACCGCGATGTCTCCCGGCAAACGCCCGAGGCGAAACGGAAGCTTCGCGCCGAAGAGCAGCAAGGCACCGGCGGCGACGAGAACGAGGCCGGCGACGATAATAAATTGGCCGAGATCGCGTTGGGGCTCCATGGAGCCTATTCTAACCCGAGTCCCAGCGCGATAAGAATTGACACACATGGAAAAGGCGGTATGGTGGCAGGGAACGAAAAATTCCGAACAGGAGATTGACGATGAAGAAAGCACTACTGGCCTTGTGCGCCTTGCTGTGGCTTGGTTCCACCGCCATGGGGCAAACCCTGACGCAAGCGGACCGCGACCGCGGCGTGAAATATCTGGAACAAACGCGCGACGCGGTGGTGGCGGCAACGACTGGCCTGTCGGAAGCGCAGTGGAAATTCAAGCAGGCGCCGGACAGGTGGTCGGTGGCAGAGACGCTCGAGCACATCACCCTGGGCGAGGACTACATATTTAAATACGTCTCGGAAAACGTGATGAAAGGGCCGGCGGGAGCGCCCGACCGGGACGTGGCGAAGATTGACGCCATGGTTCTGGCCATGATTCCGGACCGCAGCCACAAAGCGCAGGCGCCTCCGGAGCTGGTGCCCACGGGACGCTGGACTCCGGCGGAAACGCTAGATCATTTTCTGAAGAGCCGGGCGCGAACGATTGAATTCATGAAGACGACGCCAGGGCTGCGCGATCATGTGGCGGACAGCCCGATGGGGCAGCCGCTGGATGCTTACGAGTGGGTGCTGTTTATCGGAGCGCACAGCGAGCGGCACACCAAGCAGATACTGGAAGTGAAGGCGTCTGCGGATTTCCCCAAGAACTGACGGAAACAAAACCCGCCGGCCTAACCCTTCGGTAAAGCACTCAGGGTAAAAGGCCGCCGCTACGAAACCTGTCTCACTACGTTACAGTTGACATTTATATAAATATTTATACAATCGAAGAATGAGCCTGGAGCATATTCTGCTGGGTTTGCTGCGGGAACCTGCCAGCGGCTACGCGCTGAAAACCGTTTTTGATGAGCGCATCCACTATTTCTGGGCCGCGGAACTGAGCCAGATTTATCCCACGCTGCAGCGGCTCGAGCGTAAGGGCCTCCTGCGCAGTCGGCGCGAGAAGGCCAAGCGCGGAGCGGGGCAACGCGTGTATCACATCACGCCCGCGGGGCACCGCGCGCTGCGCGAGTGGCTGGAAAGCGACGTCGAACTGGGCGACGACCGGGTGCCCTATCTCGGGAAGCTGTATTTGATGGACGAGCTGGGCGACGCGCGAAAGACGCTGCAGTATCTTTCGCGGCTGCGCGAGACGTTTGCGCGAAAAAAAGCGGCGATTCAGGAAATCGAACGCTGCTGGGCCGAAGACGATCCCACCTATCCCGATTCCCTTTCCCTGCAGATGTTTCACGTGCTTCTGGCATTGCGCAACGGGCTATGCATGCTGGAAGCACGCGTGAAGTGGTGCGACGAATCCATTCGCCGGGTGAAGGCGCGGATGGAAAAGGAAGGCGGCCATGTACGAAATGTTTCAAGACCTGCGCTGGGCGCACATAACCGCGGGAAGCATCGCGCTGCTGCTGTTCTGGATTCCGGTGGCGGCGCCCAAGGGCGGCCGCGTACACGTTAGGGTTGGCTGGGCCTATGCCGGGCTGATGTCGGTGGTGGTGGCCACCGCGTTTGCGATGAGCGGGCTGGCCATTGCGACGCCGCTCAGCATCCGGCATTTCGCGCACGCGCTCTCGGCCGAGGAGACCGCGCGGTTCATCGAGGCGTCGCGCGATACGGGGATATTTCTGGCTTACCTCGGAGGCGTGACTCTGGCGGCAGGTTGGCAAGGCATCGGCGTTTTGCGGACCCGGCGGGACCCGAAATCGCTGCGAAGCTTTTTCAGCTTGGGATTGAATGCGGCGGTGCTGCTGGCGGCGATATTCGTGCTGTGGCGCGGAGTCATGCAACGCAATGGAGTGTTTCTGGGCATGAGCCCGGTGGGATTTATCGTGGCTGGGGGGAACCTGGGGTATCTGCTGCGCGGGCCGCAGAGCAAGATGGGCTGGTGGTACGAGCATCTGGCCTCGATGGTGGCGACCGGAATCGCGGGCTATACGGCATTTATTGTGTTCGGAGGCTCGCGCATTTTTCCCGTGCTGGCGCACTCGCGATTCTACGTCCTCTTCTGGGTGATGCCGACTCTAATTGGCGTACCGGCGATTTTTCTGACGGTCGCTTATTACAAGCGCAAATTTCACGAGGACGGCGGAGTGAAGAAGCCGGCGAACCCGCAGGTGAAGGCGGCCTTCTAGGGGCGCGACGGAATTGATCTAGATGAGTTCGGCTCCCGAAAAGAAGTAAGAGATTTCGAAGGCGGCTGTTTCCGCGGCGTCGGAGCCGTGGGTGCAGTTGTACTGGATGGAGGCGCCCAGCTCCTTGCGGATGGTTCCGGGGGCGGCTTTGGCGGGATCGGTGGCGCCCATGGTCTCACGCCATTTGGCGATGGCGTTTTCCCCTTCGAGAACCATGACCACGATCTTGCCCGTGCTCATAAATTCGGTGAGCTCCGGAAAAAACGGGCGTTCGCAGTGGACAGCGTAGAATCCTTCGGCCTCGTGTTTCGATAAGCGGCGCGAGCGAATGGCGATGATGTGGAACTTCGCGGCGTGGATGCGGCTGAGGATTTCAGCGGTGAGGCCGCGGCCGACTGCGTCGGGCTTGATGATTGCGAGGGTTCGTTCGATAGCCAAGTACTTATCCTCCAGAGATTAGGATGCAGGGAGGGAGGCAAGCTTTCTCCTTGCTTCCTTGCTTCCTTGCTTCCTTGCTTCCTTGCTTCCTTGCTTCCCTGCCTCCGTTTACCGTTTACCGTTTGCCGTGCTTTTTCTTCTTCGGCGCCGATTTCTTCTTCGGCGCGGACTTTCCCTTGGATTTGCCGAGCACAGCGGCGACAGTATGCCCGATTTCGGCGGGGCTTTGCACCGTGTGGATGCCGGCGGCGCGCATGGCTTTGTATTTGTCTGCGGCGGTTCCCTGCCCGCCGCTTATGATGGCGCCGGCGTGGCCCATGCGGCGTCCGGGGGGCGCGGTTTGTCCGGCGATGAAGCCGACCACGGGCTTGCGCACGTGCCTCTTGATGTATTCGGAGGCGACTTCTTCGGCGTTGCCGCCAATCTCGCCGATGAGGACGATGGCGTAGGTGTCGGGATCTTCGTTGAACATGCGCACGGCGTCTAGAAAGCTCGTGCCGATGATGGGATCGCCGCCGATGCCGATGCAGGTGGATTGCCCGATGCCGAATTTGGTGAGCTGGTCAACCGCTTCGTAGGTTAGCGTGCCGCTGCGGCTGACGACTCCGACGTGGCCCTGCTTGTGAATGGAACCGGGCATGATGCCGATTTTGCATTTGCCGGGAGAGATGATGCCCGGGCAATTGGGGCCGATCAGACGCGTGTGCGAATTTTTCATGGCGGCGGCGACGCGGACCATGTCCAGGGTGGGAATTCCCTCGGTGATGCAGATGACGAGCGGGAGACGGGCGTCAACGGCTTCGAGAATGGCGTCGGCTGAAAAGGGAGGGGGGACAAAAATCACGGAGGCGTTGGCGCGCGTGGCGTTCACGGCCTCAGAAACAGTATTGTGAACGGGCACACCGAGATGCTTCGTGCCGCCTTTACCAGGGGTGACGCCGGCGACGACTTTCGTACCGTAGTCGAGCATTTGCTGCGCGTGGAAGCTGCCTTCGCGGCCGGTGAGGCCCTGGACGATGACGCGCGTGGATTTATCGATTAGCACGCTCATCGCGCACCCCCGGCGAGTTGGACGACCTTTTCGGCGCCGTCTTTCATGCCGTTTGCGATGGTGAAATTCAGGCCGGAATTGCGCAGGATTTCCTGGCCCTGCTTGACGTTGGTTCCCTCCATACGCACGACGACGGGAATTTTGAACTTCAGCTCCTTGGCCGCGTTGACTACGCCGCTGGCGAGGACGTCGCAGCGCAGGATGCCGCCAAAGATATTCACGAACACGGCCCGGACGTTGGGATCGCTGAGCAGGATGCGGAAAGCATTCTTCACCTGGTCTTCGGAAGCGCCGCCGCCGACATCGAGGAAATTCGCGGGACTGCCGCCGCTGAGCTTGATGATGTCCATGGTGGCCATGGCCAGGCCGGCGCCGTTGACCATGCAGCCGACGGTGCCATCGAGCTTGATGTAATTGAGCTTGAACTTGGAGGCTTCCACTTCGAGCGGAGTTTCTTCGTCGAGATCGCGGAGTTCTTTGTACTCGGGATGGCGATAGAGAGCGTTATCGTCAAAAATTACTTTCGCATCGAGCGCGACGAGGCGGCCATCGCCGGTGACGACGCAAGGATTGATTTCGAGCATGGAGGAGTCGGTTTCGATGAAGGCGCGGTAGAGCGATTGGAAAAACGGGACGGCGGCGTTCAAGATTTCGGGCGCGAGGCCCAATCCGAAGGCGAGTTTGCGGGCCTGAAAAGGCTGAAAGCCGGTGGCCGGGTCAATGGTTTCGCGCAGAATGGCCTCGGGGCGATCCTTGGCGACTTCTTCAATTTCCATTCCGCCCGCGGCGCTGGCCATGAAAACGGGCTTGCCGGAGACGCGATCCACGAGAACGCTCAAGTAGAGTTCGCGCTTGATGTCGAGACCCTCTTCGATGAGCAAGCGGCGGACGATGCGGCCTTCCTCGCCCGTTTGGGGAGTGACGAGCTTCATGCCCAGGATGCGCTCGGCGAGGGATGCGGCTTCGTCAGGTGATTTCGCGAGTTTCACGCCGCCGGCCTTGCCGCGCCCGCCGGCATGAATTTGCGCTTTCACGACAACGACGGAGGTGCCCAGACGCTGGGCCACGGCGCGGGCCTCGTCTTTTTTGGTGACCATTTCGCCGCGCGGCACGGGCACGCCGAACTTGGCGAGAATGGCTTTGGCCTGGTATTCGTGAATTTTCATGCCGGCTCCGTCGGATTCCTGAAGCGCGCCTGGAATAGTGCTAGAATTTGCGCACGATCAAACGGCTTAGTTTACTTGGAACCTCGAAGTCGAGCAAGGCGAAGCATGACCCTGGAAATGAAGGCGGCCTGCGAGAAGTGCGGCAGCGCGCTGGGTGCGGGCGACCGGGCGTTCATCTGCTCGTTCGAATGCACATTTTGCGCGAAGTGCACCGAGCACATGCAGCACGTTTGCCCGAATTGCGGAGGCGAACTCCTGCGGCGGCCGCGACGGAAGGCTTCGGCGGGCTCCGCTTGAAAATGCCGGCGGATGGCCGGCCACCACACAGAGAAACCGCGGACTCGAAATCGCCATGATCCAAGAGTTGCTGCAAAAAATCGCGGCGGGAAAAGATCTGACGCGCGCGGAAGCAGACGCGGCGATGGAAGAAATCCTCTCCGGACGCTCGAACGACGCGGAAATCGCGGGGCTGCTCAGCTCGCTGCAGCTGAAAGGCGAGACAGTGGAGGAGCTGGTCGGCTTTGCCGGCGCGATGAGGCGGCACGCCACGCGAATCTTTCTGGGCGATCTGTTGCGCCCGGGCGAGACGCTGGTGGATACGTGCGGGACCGGCGGAGATGCGCGAGGGACGTTCAACGTTTCCACGGCGGCGGCGTTCGTGGTGGCGGGCGCGGGCGTGCGCGTGGCCAAGCACGGCAACCGGTCGATCAGTTCGAAGTGCGGCTCGGCGGACGTGCTGGAAGCGCTGGGAGTGCGGATCGATCTCGAGCCCGAGCGAGTGGCGCGCGCGATTGAGGAAGTGGGGATCGGATTTCTCTTTGCGCCCGCGATGCACGCGGCTACACGCCACGCCATGCCGGCGCGGCGCTCGCTGCGCGTGCGCACGGTTTTCAATCTGCTAGGGCCGCTGACCAATCCCGCGGGAGCTTCGGCGCAAGTGGTGGGCGTTTATGACGCGAGCGCGATCGAGATGATGGCGCGCGCGCTGGGCGAACTGGGCGTGCGGCGCGCGTTCGTGGTGCACGGCGCGGACGGGCTGGATGAAATTTCCATCAGCGGCGAGACGAGCGTGGCCGAGCTGCGCGACGGGACGGTACGCAGCTATACCATCACGCCGGAAGATTTTGGACTGCCGCGCGCGCCGTTGGAGGCAATTCTCGGGGGCGACGCGAGACACAACGCTCAGATCATTCACAAAATCCTGGGACGCCCTTTGGTTGCTCACGAGCACGGCCCGCGACGCGATATCGTGCGGGCCAATGCCGCGGCGGCGCTGGTTGCCGCGGGACGCGCAACGGACTGGATGGACGGCGTGCGTCTGGCCACGGAATCGATCGATACCGGCGCGGCAAGAGAAAAACTGGAAGCGCTGGTTGCGTTCACGCAGACGGGGCGGGGCCACGCGGCGTCGTGAGAAGCGCCCGGCGTTACAAGGACTCGAAACAGCTTGATTCCCTTTTGTTGCTTTCACCGCGCCGGGCGCAGATAATCGGGGGGTACGGCGTCATTTGTGAAGTGGTGCCGGTGCGAGAATGAGCGAGCTGATGAGAAGCCAGTTCTTTAAGGCCATGCTGCAAACTGCGACGATCGTGTTGCTGCTGTTTGCGGTGGCAGGCTTGTCCACGCTCGCGAAAAACAGCCAGTATTTCCCCAAATCGAATCCCACGCATTACGTAAACATCGCAAGCAAGATGAAAGCGGCTCCGCTGCCGAATGCAGCGGAAAGGCAGCCGCTGTATCCGATCGCGAAGGTTCTTCTGCCGCAACCGTGTGTCCCAATGCATCCTGCGGTTGAGGAGCTTCCCGTTCTTTTTCGGTCCATCGGGGTCAGTGTCAGCATTCATCATCGAGCGCCTCCTCCTTCGTTTTCTTAGCCCTTAGGTTTCCCAGAACTTCCCAATTTGATTATTTGAATTAACCCAGGCCTCTGCTGTGATTCTTCGTCGCATTTTTCGCGACAGGAGCTGACGTGAGAACGGGCGAGCATTTTACTTCACGGAGAAGCGGGTATTTGCGATTTCGAGGTGAACGGATGAGGAAAAAGAAAAGACGCGGGTGGCTGGCGCCGCTCATTTCCATAGGATTGCTGGCGGCGTGTGTTTCCGGATGCGGGAGCGCGCGCAAGGCAGCGGCGGAAGATTCGGCACATGCTCCCACGGCTCCGGTGGTGAAGGTGGCGCGCCACAACCTTTCGAACACACTTGAGATCGCGTCGGAATTCGAGCCGTTGCAGGAAATCGAGGTTTACGCGAAGGTTTCCGGCTACATCAAGAAGCTGTATGTGGATTGGGGAACGCACGTCAAGCAGGGTCAGCTTCTGGCAGAGCTGGAAATTCCCGAGTTGCAACAGCAACTGGCACAAGATGAAGCAGGCGCGCGCCGAAGCGACCAGGATTTATCGCGCGCGCGGGAAGAACTGAACAGAGCGGAGTCTGCCTACACCGTCGCGCACCTCACCTACACGCGGCTCGCGGACGTGCAGAAATCGCGGCCGGAGCTGGTGGCCCAGGAAGAGATTGACGCGGCCCAGGGCAAAGACCTGCAAGCGAGCGCCGGGGTGTCCTCGGCGAAAGACGCGGTGGCTGCGGCGGAGCAGGGATTGCTGGGCGCCAAAGCGGCGCTGGGGAAGGACCAAGCCATGTTCGGATATGCGCGGATCACCGCGCCCTTTGATGGTGTGGTCACCCAGATTTACGCCTACACCGGAGCGTTGCTACCGGCCGGGACTTCCTCGAACAAAGGCGACCTGGCGCTGTGCCAGCTCTCGCAAAACGATATTTTGCGGCTGGTGATTCCGGTGCCGGAGAGGGCGGTTCCGGATGTTCACGTGGGCGACGAGGTAAATATTGAGGTGTCGGGCGCGAAAAATGCTTTTACCGGAAAGATAGCGAGAGTTTCCGGGCAAATTGAAACGCAAACTCGCACGATGCACACGGAGGTGCAGGTACCCAATGCGAAATACGAGCTGGTGCCGGGAATGTATGCGTCGGTGAAGATTCCGCTGCGCTCGGCTTCGAACGTTTTGAGCATTCCGATACAGGCAGTGGAATCTTCGGGCAACAGCCAGGGCGCCGTGCTGCTGGTGAATGCTTCCAATCGCGTAGAAAAACGCGAAGTCAAGCTGGGCATCGAGACGGCCACGGATGCGGAAGTGCTTTCCGGCTTGAATGAAAACGACAGGGTGATCTTCGGCGAGCAGAGCCAGTTCAAGAGCGGAGAGCTTGTGTCGCCTCAAGTCGTTTCTGCTCCGGGAATGGAGTAGAAACATGCCGACATTTTCCATACGACATCCGTACTTCATCATCGTGCTCTGTTTGCTGGTCTGCGTGGTCGGGCTGACGGCCCTGGTGCAAATGCCGGTGGACATGTTTCCTCCGATCAACATTCCGGTGGTACTGGTGGCCACTTTTTACAATGGAATGCCTCCTGAACAGATCGAAGCAGACATCACCGACACGTTCGAACGGTTTTTTACTCTGGGGAGCGGCATCGATCATATCGAATCGCGATCGATGGCGGGCGTGAGCTTGATCAAGATTTATTTCCAGCCGGGCTCGGACGCAAACGCGGACGTTACGCAAATTTCAAATCTGGCCATGGCGGACTTGCGCAGATTGCCCCAGGGAACGCTTCCGCCGGTGGTGATGAAAGTGGATGCGTCGAGCCTGCCGGTCTGCCTGCTGACGGTGGAAGGCGAAGGACTGAGCGAAACGCAGCTTCACGATTATCTGCAGTTCAGCATTCGCAACCAGATCGCAAGTGTTCCCGGCGCCACCGTGCCACCCCCTTACGGTGGCCGCTACCGGCAGATCATGGTGGATGTGGATCCGCTGAAGTTGCAGGCCCACGAGTTGAGCCCCATGGATGTGGTGCGCGCTATCGATCAATCAAACCTGATTCTTCCTGCGGGCGACGTGCGCATCGGGCCGATGGATTACAACATTTATACGAACGCACAGGTGGCCAATGCGGAGGCCATCAACCAAATTCCACTTAAAACGGAAGGCGAGAAATCCGTATTCGTCTCGGACATCGGGAAGGCGGTGGACAGCTCGTCTCTGCAATACAACATCGTGCGGGTGAATGGGCAGAAATCCGTGTACGTCCCCATCCTGAAGCAGGGCGGCGACACCAACACGATCGCGGTAGTGGACGGAGTGCGAAAGGCAATCAAAACTCTGCGCGATATTCCGGCACAACTGAAGACGCACGTCGTTTTCGACCAATCCGTGTTCGTCAAAGGCGCGATTTCGACCGTGCTACGTGAAGGAGGTATGGGAATACTGCTAACGGCCATCATGATCTGGATGTTTCTGGGAAGTTTTCGGGCCACGGCGGCAGTGTTCCTCTCGATTCCCCTTTCCGTACTGATTACGTTTTTCGTTCTGCATTCGGCCAACAAGACGATCAACAGCATGGTGCTGAGCGGGCTTGCGCTGGCTTTCTCGCGGTTGATTGACGATTCGGTGGTGGTGCTGGAGAACGTCTACCGCCATATGGAACTTGGCGAAGAGCCCGAGGCTGCGGCCATAAACGGAGCGAACGAAGTAGCGCTGCCGGTACTCGCGATTATGCTGGTGGCGGTGGTGGTCTTTTTTCCGGTTACTTTTCTTTTTGGCGTCAGTAAATATTTATTCTCGGCGCTGGCCCTCGCGGTGGTGATCGCGCTGTTTGCTTCTTATTTCGATGCAGTGACGGTGGTGCCGCTTTTCTGCGCGTATTTTCTGAAGCCCATCCACGTACTTGACGAAGAGTCGGCGAGTTCACCCAGGAGTAGGAGCGAGCGGTTTCATGCGGGGTTTAACGCCCGATTCGAGCGCATCCTGAATTTTTACGAACGCTGGGTGCGCAAGGCGCTCGAGCGTCCCCGCGAAGTTGTGTGGGGATTCGCGGCTTTCTTCGTCGTGAGCTTCGCGCTGACGCCATTGATAGGAGTTGCGTTCTTTCCGCGCGCGGATGCGGGACAGTTCGTTATCAATGTGAAAGCGCCCACCGGCACGCGCATCGAATTGACCAACGATTACGTGAAACAGGTGGAAGACATCATCCGGAAGACGGTCAAGCCCGAAGACCTGAGCACTATCGTTTCGAATATCGGTGTTTTCCCGGACTTGTCCTCTCTGTTCACGCCGAATTCCGGAATGCACACGGCGACGGTGCAGGTGGGACTCAATAAAGAGCACAGCGTGAGCAGTTTCGTTTACATGCGCGACGTGCGCGAGCAGATCGCGAAGCAGCTGCCGCAGTTGCGCACCTATTTTCAATCCGGGGGACTCGTGGACGCGGTTCTGAACCAGGGCATGCCGGCGCCGATCGATGTTCAAGTGAGCGGGATGGATTTGAAAGCGGGCGACGCCGTGGCGCAAAACCTGGCGCGGCAGATACAGAGATTGCCGGGCGTGGCGGACGTCTATATTCCGCAGGACATGGATTATCCTGCGCTGCAATTGAATGTGAATCGGGAACGCGCGAGCCAACTGGGCCTGAGTCCCAAGGAAATTGTGGACAATGTGATTACGGCGCTTACTTCCGACGTGATGATCGCGCCGAGCTACTGGGTGGATCCCAAGACCGGCAACAATTATTTCGTCAGCGTGCAATACCCGGAAAATCAGGTGAAGTCGATCGAGGATTTGAAGGCCATGCCGCTGCGCTCTCCGAATCTGAAAATGCCGACGTATCTGAACCAAGTCGCGGATGTGACGCAGATTCAGACGCCGACGGAAGTGGACCACTACCAATTGCAGCGGACCTTTGACGTGTATGTGGCGCCCACAGGGGAAGACATCGGCGGGCCGGCCAAGGGAATTTCCAAGATCATCGCCCGCACCCAAATCCCGCCGAACATACGCGTGGATGTGCGCGGATTGGTGGTGACCATGGAATCGTCGTTCAAGAGTTTTGGGCTGGGACTTTTGCTGGCCATCCTGCTTGTTTATTTGATTCTGGTGGCGCAGTTTGCTTCGTTTACCGATCCGTTCCTGATTGTGCTGGCCGTTCCGACCGGACTGGTGGGAGTGATTTTCACTTTGGCTTTCACCGGAACGACGCTGAACATTCAATCGCTGATGGGAATTGTGATGCTGCAGGGCATGGTGGTTTCCAACAGCATCTTGATCGTGGATTTTGCGAACGTGCTGCGCGCGCAGGGACATACGCTGGTGGAAGCGGTTGCGCACGCATGCCGGATACGGCTGCGACCGATTTTGATGACTTCGCTTGCAACCGTCGTTGGCCTGCTGCCCATGGCTTTCAAGCTGGAGACGGGAAGCGAAGCCTATGCGCCGCTGGCGCGGGTGATTATCGGCGGATTGATTTCGTCCATCATTTTGACCATTTTCGTGGTTCCGGCGGCATACCTTCTTATTTACGAGCGGCGTGCGGCTCCGAATATGGAGGTTCTGCCGGAGGAGGCGCACTAATGTCACGACGACTTTCAATTTCATATTTTATTTTTTTCACGCTGTGTACGATTCCGTGCGCGGCGCAGGATACGCAGAAATTATCTCTCGCTGACGCCGAGAAGATTGCCATTCAGAATCATCCGCAAATTCAAGCCGCGGGATATTTGGCGATGGCCGCGCAGGCGCAAGTGACGCAAGCGCGCTCGGCTTACTACCCGCAAGCGGTGGGAAGCCTGACGGGAGTAGAAGCGGAGCACGACAGCCGCATTGCCGCGGGCGGCTTGAACAATCCGATCATCTACGATCGATATTCGAATGGCGTCACCGTGGCACAACTGGTGACCGACTTCGGGCGGACGCACGAACTGGTGAAAAGCTCGAGCCTGCACGCGCAAGCGCAGAAGGAGAATGTGAGCACGTCGCGCGCGGACGTTTTGATGAATGTTGACCGCGCGTATTACTCGGTGTTGCGCGCGCAGGCAGTGCTGAAGGTGGCGGAAGAGACGGTGAAGAATCGCCAGCTGGTTTCGGACCAAATTACCGAGCTGGAGAAGAACAAGCTGAAGTCGGGATTGGACGTGAGCTTTGCGAATGTGGACCTGGCCGAGGCGCGGCTCCTGCTGATTCAAGCGCAAA
>Ga0302177_10002445_pt1 | contig 13149 bp, 7 predicted proteins | sample I_Palsa_E1_2_FD_198780 | JGI IMG/M metagenome (GOLD analysis project Ga0302177, IMG submission 198780) | Peat permafrost microbial communities from Stordalen Mire near Abisko, Sweden - I_Palsa_E1_2 | ecosystem: Environmental > Terrestrial > Soil > Palsa > Peat permafrost | place: Sweden: Abisko... | reverse complement strand
CGTTCTTGCCGGCTTCGAGGTGCTGCGTAGTTTGGCAGAGGACTACCAGGGCAAGCCGCCGATCACCATTCGCCTGGTGGATTGGGCTGACGAGGAAGGCGCCCGCTTCGGCCGCAGTCTCTTTGGCTCCTCTGCGTTCGCCGGCACCCACACCATCGCGGCCGACCGCGGCCGCACCGATCGCGAGGGAGTTCGCCTGGAGGATGCGCTACGCCAGTGTCAGGTCGATGTTGACCGCATCGGGGATGCGGCTCGCGAACGCGCCCATGCAGGCGCGTATCTGGAGCTGCATATAGAGCAGGGCCCGGTCCTCGAATCCATGCAGCTTCCCCTGGGCGTAGTGCTCGGCACCAAAGGAGTGGAACGCCACGCGATCACTTTTCACGGGCAGGAGGCACATTCCGGATCTACCCCAATGATGGTGCGGCGGGACGCGCTCGCCGCAGCGGCTAAGCTCGCGCTTGAAATCCGCCCCATTGCCCGCAAACATCCCGACGCGGTTGCAACCATGGGCAGTGTAAAAACCTTTCCCGGCATCGTGACGGCCGTGGTCGGCCGCTGCGAAACCACCCTGGACATGCGTGATCTCGACGCGGATGTGCTGGCATCGATGCTGGCCGAGGCCCAGGATGCCAGCCAGCGTTTCGCCGCCGAGGAAGGCTGCACGGTCGAATGGGCGAAGATCTGGAGCATCGAACCCATACCATTCGATCCGCAGTTGATCGAGTTGTGCGGCCAGGCGGTGCAGGAGACTGCAGGCAAATCACACCAACTGCCATCGGGCCCGCTGCACGATGCCGCAGAGGTCGCCCGTGCGGGCATTCCGGTGGTGATGATGTTCACTCAATCGCTGAACGGTCTTAGCCACAACCCAGCTGAAAATACCCGCACTGAACACCTGGAACTAGCCGTGCAGGCCTACGACCGGTTGGCCAGAAAAACAATGCAGTTGTTAATTGAGTAGAGTTTCTGCACCAGCACTTTACCTACTTGCATGCATAGCAATGCCAGCGCCAGAGGGCTTTGTTCCCTGGGCCGCTGTTTTTGGGGCGAGTGATTGCCAGGTAAGAGTGGGCATGCTTGGTAGTGCAGAGCTTCATCTGGCGGTCGGCAGGGTCGATCTTTTCTTCCGCCGGCAATTCGCCCGCTATCAGATTGAAATACCCGTACCGCGTTGCGTAGTAGCGGCCGCAATTTGCGGAGACGCATTTAAAAACGCCCGCCGGAATGAGCGCAGATACATGGGGTGCCATTTTGCGATAGTGGATATCACACAACGGGGCTTTCGCTTCGCTCATGCTCGAACCTTCTCCCGTGAAATGCCGGAGGCAAAAGCAGCCTCAACGGCCTATTTTTTTTGCGGCGAAACAGTAATATTTTCGCCAGCAGTTGACGCAGCGAACTGGCTTGAGTGCAAAACATCGCAGGAGCCTGTCCAAATGGCCCATATCGGATTGGCTGAATTCGATCGAGCTACAGAGAGGGCACACTCGGCAATGAAATAGTAGCCGTGGAACGCGGCTGGGCCAGCTGAGTTCTAAAACGCTCATTTCGTGCGTCCTCTCGGAAGCAGGATCGAAACGAGGAAACTCCAATCGTCCTGTTTGGTTACGTTAGTGAGGTGCTCGTCTGGAGCGAATTTGGAAAGCTGGAGCCGAGGAATGAAGAACCCTACTAGCCTTTAGTATACGCCCGAACGGGTGGCTTTGCTAATGGGCGCCCGTACCCTATCCACGGAGGAGCAGCAACAGCCTGCGTGGTTTTTGCCCTCGAATAGTGCATAATTATGGTTCCCACCAGCGTCAAGGAGCAGGTATCGCCTCATGAGCGGCCAAACGTCTTTCGTGCAGCAGGCCCCGGTTCACCCGGAAACCTCCGCACGCTTCGCAGACCTGCATCCCCCGTTCGACCGGCAAGCCGCAATTCCCGAAGCCAACCGTTGCCTCTACTGCTTTGACGCGCCCTGCACCACGGCTTGCCCGACCCACATCGATGTACCGCGATTCATCAAGAAAATCGCCAGCGGCAATCTGGCCGGCTCCGCCCGCACCATCCTGGACGCCAACATCCTGGGCGCCAGCTGCGCCCGCGCCTGCCCGGTGGAAGTTTTATGCGAAGGCGCCTGCGTACTGCACCGCTATAACAAACAACCGATTCAAATCGCGCGCCTGCAGCGCTTCGCCATGGATTCGCTGCACGCGAGCGGTGCTCCGTTGCCCTTCACCCCCGCAGCGGATACCGGCCTGTCGGTAGCCCTCGTCGGCGCCGGCCCCGCGTCGCTCGCCTGCGCCGCAGAGTTGCGCCGCCGCGGCCTTCGAGCCACCATTTACGACGCCCACGCTCTGCCCGGAGGCTTGAACACCTACGGAGTCGCGGAGTACAAATTGCCCCTGGTCGAGAGCCTGCGCGAAATTGAAATGCTCTCCCAACTGGGAGTCGAATTTCACTTCGACACCCTGGTCGACGCCCGGCAATTGGCGGAACTGGAACATGACCACGATGCCATCTTCCTGGGCATCGGGTTGGGCGCAGCCCACCAGCTTGGCATTCCCGGCGAAGAGCTCCCCGGCGTCACCAATGCCCTCGATTTGATCGCCGGCTACAAGTCAGGAGAGTGCACCCACGTGCCCCCGCGCGTAGTTGTGATCGGTGCGGGGAACACTGCCATCGACGCGGCCATCGCGGCAGTCCGACTGGGCGCGAGCGATGTGCATATCATTTACCGCCGCGGCCCAGAGCAGATGTCGGCGTTTTCCTTCGAGTACGAGCACGCCAGGCTTGAGGGCGTGAAGTTCCTGTGGAATACGCAGCTCACACGCATCTTCGGCGGCGAGGCGGTGCAAGGAGTTGAGCTTACCGGCCCCACTACTCTGCCTGTCGATCTGCTGGTGCTGGCGATCGGACAAGCGGCCCAGACCGGGGTGTGCGATAAAGTCCAGCGCGAACACGGACGCATCGTCATCGATCGGGCCACGGGCCAGACGTCCAATCCAAAATATTTTTCTGGCGGCGACTGCACCAATGGGGGCCGCGAAGTTGTCGACGCAGTGGCAGATGGAAAACGCGCAGGCATCGGGATTGCCGCGTGGCTGGAGGCCGCCCGTGTCCCAGCCTAAGCCCACCCTCGCCACCACTTTCTGTGGCATCCCCTGCCTCAATCCCTTCTGGCTCGCATCCGCTCCGCCGACCAATTGCGGGGAGCAGATCATGCGCGCCTTCGACGCCGGATGGGGCGGCGCGGTGTGGAAGACCATCGGTGAACCCATCACCAACGTGAGCTCACGCTACTCCTCCATCGATTGGGAAGGCCGCCGGATGATGGGCTTCAATAACATCGAGCTCATTTCCGATCGCCCGATCGAGGTCAACCTGCAGGAGATGGCGGAAGTAAAACGCCGCTACCCGCAGCATGTGGTCATCGCTTCGCTCATGGTCGAGAGCAAGCGCGATGTATGGCACGACATCGTACAGCGTGCAGAAGACGCAGGAGCCGACGGGCTGGAACTCAACTTCGGCTGTCCGCATGGGATGAGCGAACGTGGAATGGGCTCGGCGGTTGGACAGGTGCCTGAGTATTGCCAGCAGATCACCGGCTGGGTCAAGGAAAAGGCGCGCACGCCGGTCATCGTAAAGCTCACGCCTAACATCTCCGACATCCGCATGCCGGCGCGCGCGGCCAAGCGCGGCGGCGCCGATGCGCTCTCGGCGATCAATACCATCAACTCCATCACCAGCATCGATCTGGATACACTGCAGCCCAATCCCAACGTCGACGGCAAAAGCTCCCATGGCGGTTACTGCGGGCCTGCTGTAAAACCGATCGCGCTCAACCTGGTGCACGAGGTGCTGTCTGACCCGCAGGCCGCGTTACCTGTCTCCGGCATCGGCGGCATCGCTAACTGGAAAGATGCTGCGGAATTTATCCTGCTCGGTTGCGGCACCGTGCAGGTATGTACAGCGGCCATGCATTACGGCTATCGCATTGTGGAAGATATGCAGGATGGGCTGCTGGCCTGGATGGCGGACAAAGGCTTTGCCACTCTCGACGACTTCCGCGGCCGCTCGCTGCCCACGGTCACCCACTGGAACCAGCTCAACCTGAATTATCAGATCGTGGCCCGGATCCACGAAGATCTTTGTATCGGATGCCAGCTTTGTTACACCGCCTGCTGGGATGGCGCTCATCAATGCATTCATCTTGATCGCACGTCTCCTGCTCCGGATATCACACGCACGCCCGCAATGGTCGAAGCTGAGGCCGCTCGCCGCATCTCGACCACCCCTATTCCCAAGCTCGACTCTACCGGTCTGGGCCGGACCAACGCCGTGACGCCACTGGAACGTATCCCGCGCGTGGACGAACATCACTGTGTCGGTTGCAATCTCTGTTCGCTGGTCTGCCCGGTGGAAGGCTGCATTACCATGGAACGCGTCGAGAACGGGCTACCCCCGCAGACTTGGGCGGAGCGCACCACGCAACTATGTCCACCCTGATCCAGAACGGCACCGTAGTCAATGCAGATGGGCAGCGGCGCGCCGATGTGCTCATCGAGGGCGAGACCATCGCCCAGGTCCGCCCTGGCATTTCGCCAGACGGACACACCGTGGTCGATGCCACTGGTTTGTTGGTGATGCCCGGCGGCGTGGACGTTCACACCCATCTCGATATGCCCTTCGGCGGCACCGTATCGGCTGACGATTATCGCACCGGCACCATGGCCGCAGCTGTGGGCGGCACCACCACGGTGATCGATTTCGCCTTGCAGTCTATGGGCCATACGATGGGCGAGGCGCTCGAAACCTGGCTGGCCAAGAGCGCCGGCAAAGCCTGTATCGACTACGGTCTGCACATGGCTGTCACCGACCTCGGGCCCGGCGACGGCGCGCAAGGATTGGCGGAGATGGAAACGATGGTGAAGAAAGGAATCTCATCGTTCAAGCTCTTCATGGCCTACCCCAACGTGCTCATGATCGACGACGGGCTGATGTTCAAGGTCATGCATAAAGCCGGCCAAATGAATGCGCTTTGCTGTGTGCACGCGGAGAATGGCAGCGTGATCGACATCGTGGTCGCGCGCATGATCGCCGAGGGCAAGACCGCGCCTCACTATCATGCGCACAGCCGCTCCGCCCACGCGGAAGCGGAAGCCACCCATCGCGCCATCGCCATCGCCCACATGGCAAACGCCGCTGTCTACATCGTGCACCTCTCCAACGAACACTCGCTGCGGGAGCTCAAACATGCCCAGGCCCGTGGCCTGCAGGCATTAGCGGAAACCTGCCCTCAGTACCTGGTCCTTTCGCTCGAAGAGCAGATGCCGGGCAAAAGCTGGAACGAAGCGAAGTACGTCTTTACTCCACCGCTGCGCGAGAAACGCCACCAGGCGCCGCTGTGGAAAGCACTGGAAGACGGCACGCTGGCGGTGGTCTCCACCGACCATTGCCCTTTCCGCTTTGCCGATCAAAAGTCGCTGGGCAAGGACGACTTCAGAAAAATTCCCAACGGCGGACCGGGGATCGAGAATCGACTGCAGATCCTGTGGCAATTCGGCGTCAATACCGGGCAGCTCACCCGGGAAAGATTTGTGGAGCTCTGTTGCACCGCGCCGGCACGCATCTTCGGTATGCCGCAAAAGGGCGTCATTGCTCCGGGCAAAGATGCGGATGTGCTTCTCTGGGATCCCAACGTGGCCTACACCATCTCTGCCGCGACGCAAGCGATGGCGACGGACTACTCCATGTTCGAAGGCTGGAAAGTCTTCGGCAACGCCCGCCACGTCTTCTCTCGCGGAGAGTGGGTGGTCAAGGACGCGCAGTGGATCGGGGAGACCGGGCGCGGACGCTTTCTTAAGCGGGAAGCCAATGCCGGGGGCTTCGCCTGATGGTCACGCCCGCCGTGGCCGTAGACTCGCAGCTATACAACAGCGATCTGGCGCCCACCACGGCAGCGAATCGTACCTGGGGCACTTACAATTACATCGCTTTGTGGTTCTCCATGTCGATGGAGGTCACCACTTACATGCTGGCCTCTTCGTTGATTGCCGGCGGCATGAATTGGAAGCAGGCGATCTTTACCATCCTGCTGGGTAACCTGATCGTGCTGGCGCCCATGCTTCTCAATGCCCATGCAGGAGCCAAGTACGGTATTCCCTTCCCGGTCTTTGTGCGCGCCAGTTTCGGCACGCTGGGCGCGAATATTCCTGCCATGCTGCGTGCGCTGGTGGCTTGCGGATGGTTCGGCATCCAGTCCTGGCTGGGCGGCCAGGCGATCGCCGCCATGATTGCTGTTATCTGGCCGGCGACTGCGCATGTGCCGGCTGTCTTGTGGGCCAGCTTTCTCGGCTTCTGGCTACTGAACATGCTGGTCGTCTGGAGCGGGGTGGAATCGATTCGCTTCCTGCAGAGCTTCTCGGCGCCCTTCATGCTGGTGATGTCGCTCACGCTGCTCTTCTGGATGCTGCATAAGGCAGGGGGCTTCGGACCCATGCTTTCCGCGCCTAGCCGTTTTCATTCGACCGGAAGCTTTCTGCATTTCTTTTTTCCCTCGTTGACGGCGATGGTGGGTTACTGGGCGACGCTATCGCTGAACATCCCCGACTTTACCCGTTATGCGAAATCACAGGACTCGCAAATTGTGGGCCAGGCTTTTGGTCTGCCGGTTGCGATGACGCTGTACTCGTTTGTGGGGATCGCGTGTACTTCCGCCTCGGAGACCATTTTTGGTGAGCCGATCTGGTCGCCGATCACGCTGCTCGGGCGCTTCCATCAACCGGTGGCAGCGGTGCTGGCGTTGGTCGCGGTCCTGGTGGCGACGCTCAATGTGAACATTGGCGCCAATGTGGTTTCGCCGTCGAACGATTTTTCCAATCTTGCGCCGCGTCTGATCAGCTTCCGCACCGGGGGCCTTATCACCGGATTTCTCGGTCTCGCGATGATGCCCTGGAAGCTGATGAGCACCTTCGGCACTTACATCTTCGGCTGGCTGGTTGGATACTCGGGCCTGCTCGGCCCTGTCGCTGGGATTATGGTCGCCGACTACTTCCTGATTCGCGGAACGCGTTTGGACGTGGCGTCGCTGTACCATCGCGGTGGCCCCTACGAATACTCCCGCGGATTTAATCCCCGCGCAGTGGTGGCGTTAGTGGCCGGCGTCTTCGTGGCTCTCATCGGTCTGGCCGTGGCGCCCCTTCGTTTTCTCTATGATTACGCATGGTTCGTAGGCTTCTTCGTCTCCGCCGCCATGTACTACTCACTCATGCTTGGCTTTAAACCAAGCGCGGAGCAGGTTATGAAGTGACGGAGAGAACCGCACGCTCCGGACCATAACGACTCTACCCTTTGTCATCTCGACCGAAGCGTAGCGGAGCGGAGAGAGCTGCGGTTCAGCTGTCCTCTCGTGGAAGTGTTTTTTCGACAGACTCCCTCCGGGGCGAAAGAGTCTGCGAGAGAACTCGTTTCCTAATAGGGCACGGCTTCAGCCGTACCCCCATGAGCCTGGGGCTCACAAAGGATCGGGTGCCCGATCCTTTGTGGCAGGGCAAGAAATACTCGCCTATACCATTCGATCTGTCCCTGGTTTTCATCACCTTGGGTGGCAGGGCAAGAAATACGGTTTTCGACTGTGCCCTTTGGTGCCAGCCCCGGACTTTAGTCCGGGGAGCGGGCTTCTAAGCCCGCGGAAACATTCCGTATATAAATTGAGGGCTTTCAGCCCTGGTGGCAGGGGCGACTCACCAGATTGTGCAGCGATGAACTGGCGCCATCGGCTGGCCGGTCTTGCAGGCGAATGCCCGCTGAAACTCTGGCAGATTCAACACCACTCCGTTGGCTCGGAACTCTTCCGGCGAGTGCGGATCTGTCTCGATGCGTAAGCGCAAGTTTTCTGGCCGGTTGTTTTGGCACCAGTTCTGTCCGAAGGACACAAAAAATTGCTGCTCCGGAGTTAAGCCCCCGTACTCCGCGCTTCCCTTCTGCGTCAGGTCGGTGCCGTTCTTCTGCGCTCGATCAAGGTAGGCTAGAAAAGCCAGCTTCAGTCCGCCCAAATCGGCAATGTTCTCGCCCAAGGTAAGTTTGCCGTTGACGTGCAGGTCGTCCACACCGACGAATCCGTCGTACTCCTTCACGACACACTCGGCACGCTCATCAAACTGCTTACCGTCGGCCGGCGACCACCAGTCTTCCAGGTTGCCCTTGCCATCGAATTGCCGGCCCTCGTCATCGAAGCCGTGCGTCAGTTCATGCCCGATGATGGCCCCCACCGCACCGTAGTTCACCGCATCATCCCGGCTGGGATCGAAGAACGGCGGTTGCAGAATCCCGGCGGGAAAGTTGATGTCGTTCATTTGCGGATTGTAATAAGCATTCACTGTCGGCGGGCTCATGCCCCATTCCCCGCGGTCTACCGGCTTGCCGATTTTGGCAATGTCGCGCCTCTCTTCAAAGGCTGCCGCCTGGAGCGCGTTGCCCAGCGCATCTCCGCGTCTGACGATCAAGGTAGAGTAGTCACGCCATTTATCCGGATAGCCGATCTTATCGGCTACCTCGTGCAGTTTCTCTTCGGCGCGGGTTTTGGTGGCCGGGCTCATCCAACTGAGTTGTTCAATGTCCCGGCCCATCGCTGCTTCCACATCGTGAGTCAACGCCAGGGTTCGCTGTTTGTCTTTAGGACTAAAACGCTGCTCGACATAGACCTGGCCCAGCGCTTCGCCTAACGCATCGTCGGTTGCCGAGACACACCGCTTCCACCTGACCTTCTGTTCCGGTTGACCTTCCAGCACCTTTCCAAAGAAATCGAAGGACTCATGGTCAAGCGCCTGGGGCAACGCCGTGGTTGGTAAATGGCGGATCAGGGCCCAACGCAGGTAGGTCTTCCAATCATCAAGAGTGGTGCTGCCAAGAAGCTGATTCAGGCCGGAAAAATAGGCAGGTACGGAAACGTTGAGCGATTCCACCGGCGGCGCATTCGCCGCACGCAGAAAGCGAACAAAGTTGAACTGCGGCGTGCTGCTGTCAAGTTTCGACAGGCCCACTTTGTGGTAGAGACTTGCAGGATCGCGCCGCTCCACCGCGCTGAGCGAGACGCCGGCGAGCGCGGTTTCAAGCCTGAGCACCGTGGCGGCATCATTCGCTGCCCGTGCCTGGGTTTCGCCCAGCAGTTCGAAAATACGCGCAATGTGGGCCTGGTACTGGTCACGCAGTTTAACCGACTTATCATCCTTGCGTTCGTAGTACCCTTTTTCCGGTAAACCCAAGTCCAACTGGTCAAGAACCGCGATCTGCTGCGTGGCATCTTTAAAGTCCTGATCGGAGCTGAAAGCGAATAGCGAGTTCACGCCGATGCTGTCCAGATAGGCTGTCAGCTCCGGCAACTCGTCTTTTGATTTAAGCGCCGCGATACGATCCAACAACGGTTGCAGCGGCGCAAGCCCAGCCTGATTCACCCCTCCGGCATTCATGCAGGTGGCATAGTAGTCGCCGATTTTTTGTTCGTTCGGGCTGCGCGGGGCTTTGCTTGCGGCGGCCTGCTCAAGAATAGACTTCAACACCAGCAAGTTCTGGTCACTGATTTCGTTGAATTGCCCGTAAGAAGATTCGTCCGCCGGAATCGGAGTCTGCTTCAAATACCCGCCACAAGCGTACTGGTAGAAGTTCGCGCAGGGATCGACGCTGGTATCCATCGACTTCGGGTCGAGCGCGTGCAAAGTCTTCTGCGCACCAAGCAAGGTAGCGACAAACCACAAAACAAAAAGCGAAATTGTTGTGCGTGCGGTCATAGAACTCCGTTTCGCTCTCTCGAAAAACATCCTTTTGCCCAACCACAAAGGATCGGGTGCCCCATCCTTTGTGAGAGGGCAAGAAATACTCGCCGCCACCATCTCGCTATCTCCCTGGGTTTTTCATCACCTTGGGTGGGCCGCAGGTCCATCGACAATTAGAAGCCACCCGGATGATAGGTCCGCTCTGTGTGCCCCTTCAATTGTTCAGGATAGAAATAGACGTCGCGCAAATTCCCGGTGCGGTACCTATCAATCTGATCATTGAAGTGCCGCGACTGCGGATGCCCGCTTTCCCCGCCAACGTTGACCGCCCTGGCTCTTACCTTATCCCCAAATTCAACTACCGCAACGAAGCTATTCCCCTTGGTTCCGTACCACCTCTTTGTCCCAGGATAGGCCTTCGCACTGAACGCAGCCAGCGAGCCAAAGGTGGACGAAGTAAATCCCACCGGCGTGCTGGGCTTGGTATCGTTAAAATTCTGCACGATATCCCCGGTCACGCGCTGGTAGCGATTGATCTGCCCCCAGGGGATTCGCCAGGTTCCGAAGTCTGCAGTCAGCTTGTCAGACGCCCTAGCCAGCGCTTGCAGAGCCGCGTCGGGCGCTAATGACGGCGCCGCGAAATCGTCATGCCCCAGTCCGGCCCCGGCTATCTCCTGGGCCCAGAATATAGCCAGCGAGGTAGCGACGGAATCGACACCCCAGCGAAGATCCCAGCGCTGCAGCTCCGCAATCTGGGCGGCCAGCGAGCTCTTCATCGCGGAATCCTGCGGCAGGTCGTTCCAGTCCCTGATCAACGAAGACAGCGGCTTGATAAACCAGGGCAGATAGCTGTCGTAGGCCGCAGTTTCCAGCCCATCCAGGGTAAAGTCTTTTTTGCCCTGCAGTATCCGCATGGCATGCAGAGTCCGCGCCGACTCCTTACCGGTTTCGACATACGCCGGGTAGTCCTGCCGGCGCAAGCTGCTTTCTCCCGCGCCATTCCAGGGAGGGTCGTTCACGTTGAACAGATATCCACTCTTCGGATCGAGCAAATGCGGAGTCTCTTCCACCGTCAGCAACCCCTGCCAGTCGGTGGCCGGGTCGCTGCCGTCCACTGGCTTGGTAAAGTCGAAATGCGTATCTCTGCGCGGAATAAAGTTACCGTGAAAGTACGCGATGTGGCCATCCGCATCCGCATAGACGGTGTTGTTTGAGGAGTTTGCTTGCAGCTCCATGGTCTTCAGGTATTCCTGGTAGTTTCTCGCCTTGGTCCGCAGGTAAGACTGAGTCAGGGCTTTGAGCGGCTCCTGCATGAGCTTGATGGCCACCCACTTTCCATCCTGCTCGCGAATGATCGGACCGTGCTGCGTGTAGTAGACGGTGAACTTCTTCTCCGCCATTCCTTTCGCGGTCCGATACGGCACGGTGATCTGCTTCTCGATCACCGGGCGCTGCTCATCGCCATACTTGTAAGAGTAGTGCCCATCTTTGCTCTGCACCGTCTCCAGGTATTCATCAACAGCGTCCACGCCGCTCGAGGTATGCATCCAACCCACTCTGGAATTGAACCCCTGGTAGATAAAAAATTGTCCCCAGGTGACAGCCCCATACGCATCGAGCCCCTCTCCGCTGACCATCTGCAACTCTGACCGGAAGAAAAACAAGACGTGCGGATTGATCAGCAACAGTGAATGATGCTGTATCGTGTTTGACGGCGCGATCGCAATTCCGTTTGATCCTCCCGGCTCCCCCTGCTGCTGCGGCGGCGATGCGGAGACGTCTTTCCGTCCGCCGTAAAACGCTTCCAATTGTTTGAGATCGACTCGTTCGAAATCGCCGCCGATGCTGCCCTCGGTGAACGAAAGCGCCATCCACGGTTCGAAGTGGCGAATCACCCGCGGCTTGATTGCCGGATGTTTTACCATGTAGAAGTTGATTCCGTCTGCGAACGCTCCCATCAACTTCTGCAGCCAATCCGGACTCTCCGCATATTCTTTCTGCAGGGCCTCGGGATCGACAAATAGCTTCATGCGCAGGTCTTGATAAATCCTGCCTTCGCCCTCGGTCTCGGCAAGGCGGCCCATGGCGTTGAGGTAGTTGGTCTCAACCCGGTTGAAGTCGTCTTCGCATTGCGCGTAGATCATGCCGAAGACGGCATCGGCATCGGTATCTCCGTAGACATGGGCGATACCCCAATCGTCGCGGACGATCCTCACGTGCGCGGCCTCTTGTCCCCACCGCGTTCTTTCGTTGGACTTCTGTGCATAGCACGGCGCAAGCAACGCCGCAAAGAAGACTGCAATCCCTAAAGCAAGGCGTTTGTTTGTCTGCATCTGGATCTCATCAGGAAAATAGTGGTGGCCGCAACGGTGCTGGGAATGATCAGCATAAGCAAGCCACGCTGGTAGCTTCCGGTAAAGTCTCTTGCCATGCCCATCCCCAAAGGACCAAAAAATCCACCCAGGATTCCGACTGTGTTCATGGTCGCGATCCCGGCGGCCGCGGATTTGCCGTGCAGAAAGCTGACCGCGAGTGCAAGCAACGGTCCCTGCAGCGCGAAGTAGCTGAGAGACGCCATCGCCAGTGCAGGAACCGCGATGAAAGGCGCTACCGATAAACCAGCGATCAGATAGCCACCGGCAACCAACAGAAATGGGATGGCCACATGCAGGTAGCGTTCCTTGGTGCGATCCGAGTGGATGGCGTTGAGGATCATTACGGGAGCTCCGAACAGATTCATCAGGGCCACCAGAAAACCCACATTGCGAATGCTCAGGCCGGTGAGCCCCAGCAGAATCGCGGGAGCGGAAAACGAGTACGCGTACCCGGCGCCCAGCATGCAAAGAAAAACCAGGCTGATCTGCCACACGCGGCGATCGAGCAGGGCACGTCCGATAGGTATGCTGTGACCATCCACCGGCCCCAAGGGCCGCAAATGATGGAGAATCCACTGCCGCTCCTCCTCGGTAAGCCACTTCGCTTCTTCCGGGCCGGCGGGCAGGTACACCAGCAGGACGATACTCAGCACCACGGCCGGCAGACCTTCAATGAGAAACAGCCATTGCCAGCCGGCGAGACCCGCCTTGCCCTGCAGGCCGAGAAGGAATCCGGCAATTGCCCCCATCAGCACTGTGCTGATGGGAAAGGCGATGTAGAAGCGGCTGATGGCACGCGCCCGCATATGCTGGGGGAACCACTGTCCAAGATAGAAGATGACACCGGGGAAGAAGCCCGCCTCCGCCATCCCCAACAGAAACCGCATGACGTAGAACTGCACCGGCGTCTTGACGAACATCATGCCCATCGCCAGGAGTCCCCAGGTGAACATGATGCGAGCAAACCAGCGGCGTGCGCCGACGCGGTAAAGCAACAGGTTCGAGGGCACCTCACA
>Ga0302177_10002440_pt1 | contig 13155 bp, 12 predicted proteins | sample I_Palsa_E1_2_FD_198780 | JGI IMG/M metagenome (GOLD analysis project Ga0302177, IMG submission 198780) | Peat permafrost microbial communities from Stordalen Mire near Abisko, Sweden - I_Palsa_E1_2 | ecosystem: Environmental > Terrestrial > Soil > Palsa > Peat permafrost | place: Sweden... | reverse complement strand
GTCGAACGGCACTACGGGCTGAGCGATCAACCGCCGCGCGCATTTCTCGCAGACTGGGGTAAAGGCACGGCAATCTCCACGGTGCTCGCGGGCGGTCTTGCACTCCTCGGCGGTTTGGCCGTTCGGCAATTTCGCGCGACGTGGCCGATCGTCGCGGCACTGGGTATGCTGCCGCTCTTTATTCTCGCCAACCTGGTTGTGCCGCTCTATATACTTCCGCTCTTCAATCGCTTCGAACCGCTGCGCGGGCCGCTCGAAGAGCGTTTGCGCGCGCTCGCATCGCGCTTCGGTGTCGGCGATGCCGAGATCTTGCGCATGGACATGAGCCGGCAAACAAAGAAAGCGAATGCCTTTGTCGCCGGCATCGGCTCAACGCACCGCATCGTGCTCGGCGATACGCTCATCGACACGTTCGAACCCGATGAAATCGAATTCGTCGTCGCCCACGAGTTGGGCCACTACGTCACGCGTGACACGTGGCGCATGATCGCACTGGCAGAGGCGGTAACGGCGAGCCTGCTCGGGATTGTGGCCCTTGGCCTGCGTGAGGACGACTCAGAGCAAAGCATGTTTCTGCTGCGCGTCGCCGCATGGCTCGGCGCCGGGACGCTCGCCGTGCGTCCGGCAATCAATGCGTTTTCACGCTCGCGTGAATGGGCTGCCGATCGCTTCGCCCTTGCGACGACCGGCGACGCGCGCAGCGGCGCAGCGGCGTTCCGCCGTTTGCGCGACCAAAACTTGGCCGAAGAGGAACCGCCCGCGTGGTACGAGTTCCTCTTCGCCTCGCATCCAAGTTTAGGCAAGCGCATCGAGGCTCTTAGTTCGCGTGAACCGGCTTCTTCACCGACGTGGTGATGAACTCGAGCAGATCGGTGTTGAGCCGATCCTTCATCGTTGACGGCAAACCATGCGGACCGCCCTCGTAGACTTTCAGAATTGACCCTTTTACGAGCTTGGCGCTGAGGAGTCCGGCGGCTTTGATCGGGACGATCTGATCGTCGTCGCCGTGCACGATCAGAGTCGGCACTTCGAGCTGACTCATCTTCTTGAGATCCTCGGTGAAATCGGTTTCGGAAAAGGCTTTGATGCAATCATAACTTGCGGGCATTCCGGCAAGCATCCCGGCCAGCCAGAACGAATCGCGCAAGCCTTGCGAGACTTTCGATCCCGCCCGATTTGCCCCATAGAACGGCGCCGAAAGGTCTTTCCAGAACTGCGAACGATCGGCGTGCACGCTAGCGCGAAGCTGGTCGAACGCCTCAATCGGCGTGCCCTCGGGATTGTTCGGCGTCTTGAGCATCAACGGGGGAACGCCGTCAACGATGGCGGCACCGGCCACACGCGCGCTATGGCGCGCGACGTAGCGAGCCACTTCTCCACCGCCCGTCGAATGACCGACGTGAATCGCGTTCTTTAGATCGAGCTTTTCAGTGAGTTGCGCTAAATCGTCGACATACGTGTCCATGTCGTTGCCGTCGAAGGGTTGGCTCGAACGGCCGTGACCGCGGCGGTCGTGCGCGATGCAGCGATACCCTTTGGAGGTGAGAAAAAACATCTGATCTTCCCAGGCATCCGCATTGAGCGGCCAACCATGGCTAAAGACGACGGGCTGACCTTTTCCCCAATCCTTGTAATAGAGTTCGGTCCCATCGCGTAATGTGAACGTCGGCATAAATTACTCTCCGTTTTCAAGAGGGGGCCACCAGCGTACCGCGCCGATGAAGTAGACGCAAGCACCCACCATAAGACTCAGCAGGCCAAAGATAATGGCCGCTGTGCCTGCGGAGCAAAATACGTATAACCATCCCAGAAGTGCAATCAATGCGGGCAACGGAAAGAGCCACATACGATAGGGAGCACGCACTCCTCGCGCGCGCATCACGAAGAGCGCGATGATCTGCGCGACCGATTGAACCAGCACGATCCCCGCGGTGAGCGCGTTGATCACCTGATCGAGCGTGAAGAAGCAAGCGACTAGCGCGATGCCGCCAATCACGACGAGCGAGACGTCGGGAAATCGATGACGCCCGTGGACGTGCGCAAAGGGCCGCAGAAAATTCCCATCGAGCGCGGCTGCATACGGAATGCGCGAGGCTGCAAGCAGGTTGCCGTAGACTGAGGCGAAGGCGGTGATCAGGATCAGCAGCGTGACGCCGATCGCGGCCGGTACGCCGAGCACGTGTTCAACGATGGTCGAGGCGAGATGCTGTCCGAGCGGCGGCGTCGTTCCATCAGCGAGCGGGACGAATTGCTGCCACGGGATCGCCCCGAGCACGCCGGTCTGCAGCGCGATGTAGAGCACCGCCACCAGCGCGATCGAAATGCCGATCGAGCGCGGCAACGTCCGCTCCGGGGCAACGACTTCATCCGCGATTGTGTTGGCCGCGTTGTACCCAAGGTAGTCGTACATGGCGATGATCAGCGCCGATCCTAGACCCGCGCGCAGACCGCCCCAAAACGAGTCGCCCGGAGCAAGCGCGAAGGCGAGATGGGGCGACCAATGCGCGAACGATGCACCAGTGACACAGAACAATGTCACCACCGCGGTCGCCCCGAGCAACACGCTGACGCGTTCGATCGTCTTGATGCCGCGATACAGTGCGAGGAGCGTCACCGCACCGACACCTACCGCGAGCAGCTTGAGCCCCCACGGTGAGGCGGAAAGCGCGGGAAACACATACCCGGCGTAATTTGAAAAGCCGATGTATCCGCTCGCGAGTAAAAGTGGCGCGGAGAAAATCGTTTGCCAGACGAAGAGAAACGCCGGAAGCGGTCCGATACGCAACCGCCCAAAGATCGCGAGCAAATAGCCGTATGTGCCGCCGGAGCGCGGATAGGCCGAGCCAAGTTCGGCCCAGACGAGACCATCGCACAGCGCGAGCGCCGCGCCCAGCAACCAGCCGATCAGCGAAAGCGGCCCGTGCAGCGCCCCCAGCACGAGGGGAATGGTAATCAGCGGTCCGATGCCGATCATCGTGATGACGTTCAACGCGACCGCGCCGAGCAACCCAACGCCGCGAATCAGCGCGGGGCGGCTCGCATTCATTCGCTGACGATCGCCTTGCGCAGACCGCGCGGACTATCGCTATTGATCCCCCGCGCGCGCGCCACGTAGAGCGCAAGCAACTGCGAGGTTACTAGCCACGCGAGCGTATTATACGGATCGGCGACCTGTGGGCCAAGCTGCGCGATGCCATCAACGGTCGTCGTTCCGATGACGTAGCGAAGTGCGCCGCTCTTTTTCGCTTCGCGCAGCGGCCGCCCGACGATCTCGATCGCATCACGATCCATGATCCCGAGGACGACGCTCGATGCATCGATCATCGCCGCGCTCCCGTGCCGGAATTCGCCCGCTTCAAAGCCCTCCGCGTGAAGGTATGTTGCTTCTTTGAATTTGAGTGCCGCTTCGCGCGCGATCGGCGCGCCGTAATCGGTTCCCAGAACCATGATGTCGTGGCGGCCCGCGATAGCGACGCCGGCGCGAACGACCGGCTCGACCTGCGGACCGTTCAGCCACGCCTCGACGGTTTGCGCCGTGCGAACGAGTACGTCCGCGTCACGCGTGTGTTCGTGTGCGACGAGCGACGCTGCCGAGAGCAGAATCGCAATCGTGCACGAGACGCTCTTGGTCGCCGGGATCGCCTGTTCGGGCCCCGCATCGATATCGATCGTCAGATCGGCGCGCGCGGCGAGCGGTGAATCCGTCGTATTGGTGAGCGCCACGGTGCGGCGCGGCTGTAATGCATCCAGCGCCAGCAGCACGTCGCTCGAACGGCCGCTTTGCGAAATGGCGATCACCACGCGATCTTGATAGGCCTTCGCATCGCCCTGGGCTTCGGTCGCAGCGACGGCATGGGCGGTGATCCCGCGACGGCGTAGCGCGATCGCGCCGAGTTGCGCTGCAAAAAGCGAGCTTCCGCTCCCGATTAAGATCACTTCAGCTTCAAGCGCTTCCACCAGGCGCGCGGCGGCGTCCGAGCGCGCGATGCGATCCCACGCCTTCGGTTGCTCGCGAATCTCGCGTTCGAAATTGACGCCCAAGTCCACGGAGGGCTCGTTGCGACGGCCGAGCGTGCCACTCATGCTCTTGGCTGGAAATGTCCGCTACTGGCCCGTGGATGCCCTCAAGAGCGCCCGGTTTTGTCGTATGATTGGAACACATCCGCTCGTCGCCTTGAGGTGGTATCATGGCTGGTTCCGACCACACCCGCAATGCTCTGTTGGTTATCGACATCCAAGATTCGTTCAAATCGATGCCGCGCTGGCAGCATCGCAACAACCCGGGTTTCGAGGCAAACGTCTTGCGCCTGATCGACGCCTTCCATGTGGCGCGCGAACCGGTCATCTATTTTCTGCACAGCGACGAGGACGAGCACTTCAAAGTCGGCCGGCCGGATTACCGGCTGATGGACTTTCTTGCACCGCGCGAAGATGAGCCGATCCTCCATAAAACGTCGCGCAATTGTTTCACCAGCACCAACTTGCTGCAGATCCTTCTTCATCTTCACGTCGGGCGCGTGACGATTGCCGGCATTCAAACCGAGCAGTGCTGTGAAACAACAGCGCGCATCGCGGCCGATATGGGCTTTGAGGTGGATTTCGTGACGGAAGCGACGCTGACGTTTCCCATTCCGAAAACGCTCGAGCACGGTAGTGAAACGTTGCCGGTTGACGCGGTGGTGGAGCGCACTGAGTACGCCTTGCGTCGCCGCTTCGCTCGCATCTGCACGGTAGACAGCGTCAGTGCCGAGCTGGCCTTGCGCAAGAGCGCATGAAACGCGTCGTTTTCGTGGTTCCGGCTGGCGTCGAGCTTTTTGATCTCGCCGGTCCGGCCCAAGTATTCTACGAAGCAATCGCCGCCGGCGCGCCGTATCGTCTGGTCTACGCGGCCGAATCGGAACGGGTTTCCAGCGAGCAGAACATTGGACTGAGCGGCCTCGGACCGCTTCCAAACGATCTGGGGAGCAACGACCTGCTCATCGTGTCCGGAAGTTCCGCGCTGCGTCGCGGCATTCTTGCGCGCGACGGATCCGCGAGAAACCTCACGCGCTGGCTGCGCGCATCGTACGAAGCCGGCGCCACCGTGACCAGCGTCTGCGTCGGTGCGTTCGCGCTCGCGGCGGCCGGATTGCTCGACGGGCGCAGCGCAACCACGCACTGGAAGCGCATCGACGAGCTTCAGCGCGCGTTTCCTCGAGTGCTCGTGCAACCGAATCGGCTCTTTGTCTTCGACGGGCGCATTGCGACCAGTGCGGGCGTTGCCGCGGGTGTCGATCTGGCGCTTGCGCTCGTCGAGCGCGATGCCGGTTCGCGCATCGCGGCAATGGTTGCGCGCGAGATGGTGGTGACGGCGCGACGTCCCGGCAGCCACGAACAGCTCAGCCCCTTCTTTGCGCTGCGCGATCACACGTTTGCCGAGGTTCACCTCGCGCAGGACTGGCTGGTTGACCACGCGGGCGAGCCATTCACGCTCGCCTCGCTCGCCGCGCGGGCCGGCGTGAGCGAGCGCACCCTAACGCGACAATTTCGCGCTGCCACCGGAAGCAGCGTCAAGGCTTACGCGACCGCGCTACGACTCGAACAGGCGCGTGCCATGCTGGTAGATCGTCAGCTTACCGTCCAGTCGATCGCCGAGCGATGTGGCTTTGCCGACGCTCGGCAACTGCGCCGTCTGTGGCGCACGCATTTCGCAAATTCACCCTCACAGGAGCGCTGATAGGTATTTGCCCCCGCGAAACGTAGAACACGTTTCAACGGAGGTGATTTGTGACCAGACACCGCTACGTTGTCGTTGGGCTCATGTTTGCGAGCGTCTTCGTCAACTACATGGATCGCGTGAACTTCTCGGTCTCGATCCCCGCCATCCGCCACGACTTCGGATTCACGCTCGAGCAGATCGGCGCGATCTCGTTCGCCTGGGCGATCGTCTATGCGCTCTTCAATTTTCCGGGCGGATGGCTTGCCGATCGCCTTGGATTGCGCCTGGCGTTGCCGATGTTGCTCACCTGGTGGTCGGCATTTACGATCTTAACGCCCTTTGCGCGGTCGCTCGGCGGCTGGTTCCTGATCCGCGGGCTGATGGGCGCAGGCGAAGCGCCGATCTGGCCGATCAACGCGAAGGTCGCGAATACCTGGGCGGCGCCGAGCGAGCGGTCAACGCTCTTCACGCTCGGCGGCTGCGGACAATTCCTCGGGCCGGCGATTGGGACGTTGCTCGCCGGCTTCATTCTCGTGAAGCTCGGTTGGCAGTGGACGTTCTACCTGTTCGGCATCGCGGGGCTCGCGATCGTACCTTTATGGTTCATCTTCGTTCGCAACCGGCCAGACGCCGATCCGCGCACCAACGAGCAAGAGCGAGCATGGATTGGAAATCGCGCGAGCATTCACGAGAAGATCGATTGGCCCGGTATTCGTGATGTCTTGTTGAGTCGATCCGGCATGGGGATGTTGCTCGTGTACCTTACATTTGGCTACATCTTGTTCACGTTTTTGAATTGGGTGCCGAGCTACATGTACTACACCTTCAACCTGAGCATTCTCAAGAGCGCGGGATGGGCCAGCATGGGCGCGTTCTTGGGGCTTGCCGGATTCCTGATATCCGGTCCCTTCAACGATCGATTGGTCGCGCGCTACGACCGGCTCACCGCGCGGCGCATCGGTGCCGCGGGACCGATGCTGGGCATGATCGTCTGCGTGCTCTTCTCACTCGTCAGCGCGAAGGCCGGTTCGGCTGCGATGACCGCGGTGCTGCTTGGCCTCGCGCAACTGCTCATGAACATGACGGTGGGCGCATGGGCGGTCACCGTCATCGACATCTCGCCCAATGCGGCATCGACGGCAATCGTGTACAGCATCTACAACGCCGTCTTGAATGTCATGGGTGCGTTCAATTCGCTCATCTTGACGGCACTGGCCACGCACTATGGTTTTCCAATCGCCTTCGGGAGCGCGATCGTCTTTATGCTGATCTTTCTGTCCGGCATACTCATCGTGGTCGATCGCCCGAGCTACACGCGTTTGGTCGCACGTGGCCTCGAGGCGCGCGCAGCGGCTGCTTAGGTCGTCGTACTAGAGCCTTGCCTCGACAAGCGCGGACGAATCGGCGATTGCCCCATCGAGTAGGCCGACTGTGCGTTTGGCATAGTTCGCGAAGCGCCGATCGTGGGTGACCATCACAATCGTCGATCCGCTCTGGTGCAATTCGGAAAGCAGCTCCATCACGGCCTCACCGTGCGCGCTATCGAGATTTCCGGTCGGCTCGTCGGCGAGTAGGACAGAGGGATTCCCGGCGAGCGCGCGCGCAACGGCGACTCGCTGCTGCTGTCCGCCGGAGAGTTGCGCCGGATAGTGGCGCGCCCGATGCGCCACGTTGACGCGTTCGAGGACTTCGCCGACGCGTCGCCGGCGTTCGTTCTTCGAGACCCCACGATAGGTCAAGGGCAGCTCGACGTTCTCCTCGACTGTCAGATCGCCGATCAAATTGAAATTCTGAAAGATGAACCCGATCTCACGGTTGCGGATCGCCGCGCGCTCGCTCGCAGAGAGTGCGCCGACCGCGCGAGCGTTCAACGTGTACGACCCGCCCGTCGGCGCGTCGAGCAACCCGATGATCGAGAGCAGCGTCGACTTTCCGCAACCCGATGGGCCCTCGATCGAGACGTACTCGCCGCGGTCAATGGCCAGATCGACGTCGCGCAACGCCCGCGTTTCCATTTCCTCGGTGTGATAGGTTTTGCAGATGCCGTGCAGTTCGAGAAGCATGGGATTCCTTTCTAGTGCAACCGGAGAAGCGGCGCGCCGCCGTACGCGGACGTATCGGACACGATCACCGTATCGCCGGCTGAAATACCGGAGAGCACCGCGACGCGGTCGGTCGAGCCGATGCCGAGGCGGACTTGAATCAAGCGCGCTTGCGCGCTTCCCGGCTCGAGCCGGTACAGGCCGATACTGTTGTCGTCGGCGGCACCGGCAGGGCGCGCAATCGACAGCACGTTGCGCAGCGTCTGGAGTGCGATCGTTCCATCGACGTTGAGATCCGGACGCGAACCGGACGGAAGCGCGCCGGAGAATGCGACGTCGACAGCAACGCTGCCGTCTTGCGCGGAGGGCGCGATGCGCACGACACGACCCGCGACGATGCCGTTGCCGGTGTCGATCCGCGCGAACATGCCGATCGTCACCGCGTGTACCTGCCCTTCGGGCACTTGCAGAACGGCTTTGAGATCGTCCTGATCGGCGACGCGCACGAGCTCACTCCCAACCTCGAGGTGCGCTCCGGGATCGACCGCGACCGACTGCACGATACCGGCCGAGTGCGCGCGCACGACCAGCGCTTCGACTTCGGCTTCTTTGGCTTGCAATTGCGCGAGCGCCTGATCGAGCTGCGCCTGTGCAGCCGCGACCTTCGCGTCCTGCTCCGCCGCATCGACGCCGATCTGCGAGTGCGCAACACCGAGCTGGTCTTTCGATTGTGTCGCTTTGATCTGCGCGATGCGATAGGTTTGATCCGCAATGAATCCCTCGCGGTGCAACTGCGCCTCGCCCGAGACGTTGGTCGAATCCATCTCGGCTTGGGCCTGCGCCGAGGAATAGGCCGACCGCTGTGCCAGGGAGGATGCACGGGCTTGCTGCTGCGCGCTCGCGAGATCGGCACGCGCCACATCGACCGCCGAGCGCGCGCTGATCACGTCGGCATCGAGATCCGGGTTGCTCAGCCGTGCAATCGGCGTTTGCGGCGTGACGTTTGCGCCGGGCTTGACCAAGACACTCTCGACGACACCTGGCTCGACCGCGGCAACGATGTGCACTTCTTGCGGAGCCAGCGTTCCCGACGCGGAAATCGAGCGGTCGAGGTCGCCGCGACGCGCGATATCGGTGACCACGCTCGCGCGTTCGACGGCGATGCCGCCGCCGGAACGCGTCAGTGAGTAAAGCGCCGCCGAGGCGACCACCACGAGTAACCCCACCGCAAGAGCAATGGTCGCGCCGCGGTTGAGTCCGCGGGGCTTGGCTCGAGCAACGTCCATCTCGTTGACCGCAACGGGCCTCATTCGTACCTCAAGGCGTCAACCGGTTGGACGCGGGTTGCGCGCAGCGCCGGTTGCAATGACGCCAGCGCGGCGCACAGGAAGATCAGCACGACGACCGTCGCGAAGGTCGCAGGATCGAAGGGCGAGACGGAATTGAGCTGCGAGGTTATGGCCCGCGCTGCGAGCGCAGCGATCGCAAGCCCGCTCGCGACCCCGATCGCCGTCGTTGCGAGCGTTCGCCGCAAGACGTCGCCGAGGATGGCGCTCGTTCCCGCCCCGAGCGCGATACGCACGCCGAACTCGCGCGAGCGTTGGGTCACCGAGAACGACACCACTCCGAAAATTCCGGCGAGTGCGATCAACAGGGCCACGGTCGCGAGCAGTCCGAGCAGCGTTGCGGTCATGCGCACGCGTGCCGTGCGCAGCGCAACACGATCCTCGACCGTGAACGTCTGCGGCGGCGCAACCGTGGGCAGCTCGCTCGCAAAAGCATCTTGGATTTGGCGGCCGAGTGTCGCGGCGGTTAACCCGGTCGCGTGAACGACGGCACTGAAAAAGATCGGTGGGGCCTGCGCGATCGGGACGAAGTATTGCGGAACAGGTGCTTCCGCCAACGTCAGACGCGTATCGGCGACGACGCCGACGACGCTCGCCCAGTGAGCGATCGTGCCGTTCCACCCCGCAATTCGAATCTTCGCGCGAAGTGGATCGCGTCCGGCGAGAATCGTCCGCGCGAAGGCTTGATTGACGACCACAACGGCGGGAGCGCGAGCGGTATCGTCATCGGAGATGTCGCGCCCCGCAATCAGCGCAACGCCGAGCGCGCGGAAATATCCGGCGCTCACGTCGTTTCCGGCCGCCGACGGCTCTGTACCCTGCGGATAGTTCTTCCCGAGCACGGAGGTGTCGAAGTTGAGCGAGATGTCGCTGAGCGGATAGGCCACGCTGAGCGCCGCGGCATCGACGCCCGGCAACGCGCGCAATCGTCCCAGCAACTGTTGCTGTGCGGCCGCTCGCGACTGGAGCGTCGGAAACCGGGCATCCGGCAAGCTCACGATATCGCTCACGACCACGCCGCTCGGGCGAATGCCAAGCGGTGTTCGCGCAAGTTCGATGAAACTGCGTACCATCAACCCTGAAACGATCACGAGCGCAAGAGCGAGCGCGATCTCCAGGACGACCAGAGCCGCGCGCGAGCGATGACGCGCCGAAGCATCGCCGCCGCGTCCCGCCGCCTTGAGCATCGAATTCAAATCCGTTGCGTTGAGCGACATGAACGGAGCAAGCGCCGCGAGCAGCGTTGTGACAACGACGATCGCAAGCGCGTAAAGCAGCGTTGCCGCATCGATGCTGACGGCGCTCCCGCGCGGCAAGGTCGCAAGCGCGTATCCGCCGATGCCGCGCAGCGCCGCGTATGCGAGGCCGATGCCGAGCAGCGCTCCCGCCAGAGCGAGAATTCCCGTCTCGATCAGCATCAGCTGCGCAACGCTCCATGACGTCGCACCGAGTGACCGGCGAAGGGCAAATTCTCGATCCCGCACGGACCAGCGAGCGCTGAGCATATTACCGACGTTCGCGCACGCGATCAGCAGAATGCCGATGACCGCTGCGAAGACGGTCCATACGATCGGCGCCGCGCCGCCGAGCACGGTTGTTCGCAGGCTCTGCACGGAGAAGCTAAAAGTCGAGTCATAGCGAGGATAGAGTTTTTGCAGCCGCGCCGATACTAGCGCGAGCTCGGCGTTCACTTCCGTCAGCGAGGAGGACGGCGCTATCCGCGCGATCGCGCTGAGGTAGCGCGCGCCGCGCGCGCGGGGCGGCAACGTTTCGGGCAAGGCGCCGAGATAATCTTGTGGCTCGATCGAGCCATCGCGAGGATTTACGAGCAGCTGACCCGGAGCGAGCACGCCGACGATGCGACCCGTCCGGCCGTCGAATGTAACAGCCCGATCGATGATCGACGGATCGGCGCCAAAATCAGCGCGCCAGGTGGCATCCGAGATTACGTAGTTATTGACGCCCGGCCGGCTATCGGCAACGGTCAAAGCACGGCCGAGCTGCGGTCGAATACCCAGGAGATCGAAATACTCGGGCATGACCGCAAGGCCGCCGAGGGAGATCGGGCGTCCGCCTCGCAGCAGCGTGACCTCGTCCGCGGTGACGCCCGCGATTTCGGTAAGGGCGTGCGATTGTGCGCGCAGGTCGTCGATGTCGGGGAGCGAGAGCGCCGGCGGACTCATGCGGCGAGAATCCGCGGCGCGAACCGAAACCAGCATCGCCGAATTGTTGTAGGGAAGCGGCTTGAGCACGACCGTGTTGAGCACGCTGAACACTGCAACATTCGCGCCAATGCCGAGCGCGAACGTCAACGCGACAATCGCAACAAACACCGGGGCTTTGATCAAACGCCGGACGGCGTACGAAACGCCGCGCGCGAAATCGTCGAGGCGCATCCGAATGCCGGTTACAGCAAGGTCGAGCACATCGTTCAGATGCATGTCGCACTCGCCGGCGGCAATCTGTTCGCCGTAGTACGACCGAAACTCACGCGGCGCGAGCAAGAGGGCAATGCGCAGCAGATAGTGGATCATGCAAATGCGCTCGCCGAGAGCAGCCGGCGTTCCATGGCGGTTCGTACCGCATCGGCAAGACGCTCGGCTTCCGCGCGCGCGATGCGCCGGCCCCACGGCGTCAAACGATAGTAGCGGCGACGCGGATCTTCTGAATCGACGCGATCGACCTCGACGATCCAGCCGTCGGTCACCATCTGTTTGATCAGACGATAGAGCGTGCCGGGACCAAGATGCACGGTACCACTGGTTGCATCTTCGACTTCCTTGGCAATGCTGTACCCGTGCCGCTCTTCAGCCGCAAGCGCGAGCAAAATGTAGAATGCGCTCGGACTGAGCGGCAGAAATGCGCGCGGATCGCCGGCCGTTTCCATCGTGAGCGGACCTCCTCTATATCCATAATAGATATATCAGAGGTGGAGCTAGGCGTCAAGGTGGACCTGGAACGCTACCGAGAATCTCGCGTTATGCTCGCTCGACGTTTCACGGCCCGCGCCACGACGGCAAACGCGCCGAGGTACTACGCGTTCCTTCGCGACACGCTAATGCCGCAGCTCAAGCAAATCCCTGGTCACCACGGCGCGTTGGTGCTGAGCCACTTAGCAGATACGAACGTAGACATTACTGTGTTGACATTTTGGGAGTCGATCGAGTCGATCCGAGCGTTCGCCGGCGGTAGGCTGAACAAAGCGGTGGTGGAGCCCGAAGCGCTCGCTATCCTCGCCTCATTTGACGGCGAGGTCGAGCACCTAGCTGTCGAACTTGACACGCGGACGATCACGGATGCGGGTTAGCGGTGGGCTGGGCGAAGACCGCGTGAGCGGACGGCGCGGCACACGCGTTGACTTCTGCGAAGCAGACGATGTGCGGCGCGACCGGCCGGCAGGCGCCTTCAGCGGCGAAGCATGTTTGCGGGCCGATCGAGCGGGGTGACGGGCTCGGTGTCGCTGTTGGCGCGGCAACCATGCCTGCGGCCACGACCACAGCCAGAAGCATCGAAAACATCAGCGGCCTCCTTCACCATCACAACGCTGTCTTGACGCGTACGTGACGACGCCCTTCGACAAGCTCAGGGTGACAGGGCTAGGGCGATAGGACGGGTGAGGGGCGGGTGCCGAGCCACGACGCGAGATCGGTCTTCGCCGTGACGTAGGCGCCGCTGCTCAACTCCTGGCGGAACTCGCCGAAGAGCCCGAAGGCTTCCGCAAAGGCATCGTGCTTGTGGATCGATTCGTAGTTCACTTGACTAGCGAAGACGAACGTGTCGTCGGGCAGATCGGCGTACATGTCGAGCGAGCGCGCAAGAATCCCACGTACCACGTCTTCGACGAACTTCGGATTGTGATGGGCCTTGTTGACGATGAAGAACTCGTCGGGGCGCTTGAGCAGATCGTAGGTCTCGCTCGACATCGAGCCTTCGACGATCTCAACCAAATCTTCGGCGCGCACCGCGTCCGCAAAGCGTTCGTCGACTCCGAGCAGAATCGCGCCCCGTCCGCGCTGGTTGTGTGTGGCAACGGGAAGCGCATCGAGCGCGCGGTGCGCATCGGCTTCAG